>JACCEE011768888.1_pt1 | contig 22761 bp, 19 predicted proteins | sample 7449931 | NCBI WGS metagenome assembly JACCEE01 (sample SAMN15323457, study PRJNA562643) | freshwater metagenome | isolation source: river surface water | place: USA:Blue River Watershed | collected 2017-08-19 | reverse complement strand
CGATAGAAATCGAGCCCCATAAGTGCAGGTTCGCCCCCTTGCCACGCAATCGAAACCGCATCGCCCGACTGTTGCATCACCTGACGAACCAGCTCTTCCAACACGTCATCCGTCATGCGGTGGGTTTGGCTTTCAGGAAAAAGTTGCGCTTTATCGAGATAAAAACAGTACGAACAGCCCAGATTACAATCGGGCCCCGAAGGCTTAACCAGTATTGAGTTGAATGGCTTGTATCCTGACGGCATATTCGGCATTGATAGTTGATGCCGAAAATAACGGAAAGCCGGGACTATTTTACTGGTTACCACCAAAAACTTCAGCAATGGCAGCAAAATAAAAAAGTCTGCCATCGGGCAGACTTTGCTTTTGTAACAGTCAAATAATAACCTATTTAATAAATGGGGTACCCGAAGGCAGTACTACCTTTCCGGCCAAATCGTTGATAATGATAGATGCCATCATGTACCAGGCCATTAAGGCACAAAAAATCAACTCGTAACCTGCTACCTTAATTAATGCGGGATTGACCAGCAATCCGAGAACCAACAGGATAAATCCCACTAAAAGCAAACCGAAGGTGATGGCCATTGCTTTATGAACGCGCAGTGAGGCGATAAACATGATTACGGTGTACAATGTCCAGACCAGCATATAGAGGCCCAATTCGGCATGACTGGTTTCATATACTTTCAGGAAATTCAGCACCCAAATAATGGAAAGGCCAATCCAGAAAGCGCCATACGCAACAAAAGCGCTGTACCCGAAGTTATTTCCCATTTTCTGTTCCTGAAAACCAGCAATCATCTGTGCCAGACCGCCAAAAACAATACCCATTGCCAGCACGGGGCCAAGGCCACAGATTCCGATATTGTGCAATTGTAGCAGTAAAGTTGTCAAACCAAAACCTGCAAGTCCTACCACTGCAGGATTACCCATCTTTTTTTCCATGAATTGTTAAATTTTTTCGCGCGCAAAGATAGAAGATTTGCATTGCTTTCAAACAGTGCCACAACAAAGCAAATTGTATCTCTGCCAGAAGCAACACTCCTGACCAAACATCCGGAAAATCAACAGAAAATTAGACGATTTTGTTATTCATTCAAATTAACTGCATTGGCCAACAGATAAGCTTCAGCCTCAATGCTCCACAGTCCGTTGTGACGGTCGCATATTTCGCCCAACCGGGCATATACCGGATTGGTTTTTCCCCTTTCGGCAAAATTGGCTATGGCTGTCAATGGCATTTCGATATGATTATAAATCAATTTTTTCCCTCCGGGGATTTCGGGAAGGTGAAGCGTTGCCTCAATTACAGCATTGAGTCCGCCAATATGGGTTACCAGGCCAGCCGGGTCGAGTCCTTTGGCCATAATTTCGAGCGCCTCTTTCATATCGTCGGTATTGCCCCCCGAAGTGCCTACCAGATGGGTATAAGCATAATGAACATTGTAAAAATTCATTTTAGCGCTCAGGTTGGGGTCTGACGGGCCGGCAAAGAAATTCAGGCAGCCATCGAAAGCCAGAATGGCATCACCCTGCTCAATTACCGGCGCTACCGGTGCAAAAACAAATACATCGTCGTAGCCGGTTCCTTCCGCAAGCTTTTTCAATTCCTCAACCGGGTTATCGATACGGGTATTGAGATAGACCAATTTGATCCCTTTTCGGGAAGCCTCCTCGACGGTGTAAATCGAGGCGGCACGGTCGAGACGGGCCTGGTCGATATCGCTTACCACACATAGCTTAGGCTTACGGTCTGCTCGATTTATCACATAATTGATGGCGGCCAGTCCCATCGGCCCGACTCCTGCCAGAATAGCCATTTTCCCTCCGTCGACAATCTCCATTTTATGGATATAAGAGCCGGGAGTGGTATGATAATTGGCATGCATGGCGCCAATCACGCACGAAAGGGGTTCGGCCAGCGAGGCCGGATAGAAACCGGGACCATCATACGCCAACAGGCAATCCTGCACAAGCACATCTTTGGGGATAATCACATAAGTAGCATCGCCGCCAATATGCGGATATGAATAACCCGGCGCGCTTAGCACGCCCACAGGACCATTTTCGTAATAGATAGCCGGCTGAATAGAGAACTTATCACCAACATTGTATTGATGTTGCCAGTTGGCACCAATGGCCACCAGTTCGCCTGCAAATTCATGACCAATGATAATGGGGTTTTCGGCCACGTTATCGGGAATCCGTTTATGGTCGGTACCCTGCGTAGCTGCCTTGTACGACGACATGCAGAGCGAATCGCAAATCACCTTTGCCAGTATTTCGTCATCCGTAATGGCTGGCAACTCAAATGTTTCGAGCCGAAGATCTTTTTTCCCGTATAAACGTACTGCTTTGGTTTTCATATTGTCTCAATTTAAGCGCTGCAAGCCTCGGGTTACATGCTTCAAGCAGCTTGCGGCTTTCAGCATGAAGCTTTTAATTCAACATATTTTGCCCGCCCGTAACCGGAACTGCCTGTCCTGTTTCATACTCCTGTTCGATGATGTAATAGATGGCCCGTACCACATCGACAACACGGCATCCACGGCCTGCCGGAACCTGCGCTTCGTAAAAAGCCTTTACATCGCCTATATTTTTAGCTCCGGGAACCTTTCCTGCCCGCAGATACTGCAAAAACAAACCTTTTTCAGGGTCGCTCCAGAGCGGACCTTCGAAGAAATTGCCCGGACAAATAGAGTTGACTTTAATTTTAAAAGGCATCAACTCCATGGCAAAACTCTGGGTAAGACCAATGCCACCAAACTTTCCGCCAGCATAGGCAAAATTGCGGTTGCTTCCTTTCAGTCCCGATTTGGAATTGATTTGAATAATATCGGTAAAATAATCGTGTCGGTAACGCGACTGTTGCTTCATTACTGCCGAAGCATATTTGGCACAGAAAAAGTAGCCTTTATAGTTAACATCGGTCATCAGGGCAAAGGTTTCAGGCGACATCTCATCCAATCCACCGGCACGCAAAATACCGGCATTGCTGACGATGATATCGAGCCCCCCGAAATGTTGCACCGTTTCCGTTATCATATTTTCGACCGAAGCAGCATCGGCCACATTCACCTTGATGAAAAAGGCGCCGTTGGCCTGTTTTTTGGTTTTCAGCGAAGCAACCATCTGCGGCCCCACCTCTTCGTTTAAATCGGCAATTACCACATTCGCCCCCTGTTCGTGAAGCATTTCGGCAATCCCTCCGCCAAATCCCTGTGCCCCTCCGGTTACCACCACAATTTTATTGGCCATGCGCCCATGCACCACACGGGCGGCTTCGAATGGTTTACCCAACAGAATATCGAGCCACGCAGCCGTTTCGGCAAGCGCCACCAAACCAATCCCTTTCAGCAAAACATAATCGGGATGAATAAACCGGCTATCGAACCAGGCCGATAGTTTTACTTCGAGGTCGGCAATCATTTCATCGGGTTGTGTCGTTTCATCGACCACCAGAACGGTAGCCTCTTTTTTGACAAATGGTAAGGTATGCCATGCTTCGGCATCTTCTACAATGCGGCTGTCGAAACGAGCCAGCAACACCTTCTCTTTCGAAGCCAGCATTCGCAGTGCCGGAATAACCTTGCCTATAATTTCTCTGTTCATATACCCAATTTTACAACAAATTCGATGAGCGCCTCGCCCAGTACTACATAAGCCTCTCGGTTGGCCAGATCGGCTTTACCCGAACTGTCGAGATACCCCTTTCCGGTAGTGGCCACCAAATATTGATGTGCAGCCACCACGCAGGCTCCCTGATAGTTAATATCGACCAACAGTGGAGACAATGGGGTTTTACCGCGGGCAAAGAGCGTTATCGGCTCCATAGCCGGCGTGTTGTGTTCGGTACCCAGTGTTACCACAAACCCTTTCTGGTAAAAATAGAGGGCATACGCTTCGAGTACAGCTAGCGAATTTCTTGTCGTTATCAACTCAACCGACCAGATATTCCGTTGTTGCAACAGCTCGGCTACCCGCTCAAGAGGTGCTTCGAAATCGGTAAACTGGCCATTGGCATCATCGGCCAGAAATGGATAGGTAGGTATGCCGCCTGCATTGCGAATCATTGCACAAACCATCTCCATATCGAGAAATGCCTCAGGGCTTTCAGGGACAAAAGCTGCACCACCAGCCTTTAGCAGATTACCGCGCAACTCATTCTCGACCGCTGCGGCATCGTCGATATTCGATTTCAATGCTTTGCCGCCAAACAACCTTTGGTAAAAAGCTTTCTGGCTTTCGCCTGAAGGAAACGCCGCCGACACCTTTTCGCGCAGTGCTTTGGCCAGATGACGTTCGCGAATCATTCCACGTGTCATCTCCGTCAGAATCGTATCGTAATCGAGCGAAAAGCCAGCCTCTGCCTCTGCGAGTAAACCATTCAGTTTCGTACACATCCGGCCCACATGGCTGTTCGACTCCGTCTGGACAGCTTTCAGCGACGACGCATAGGGTTCGTCCATTTGGGGAGGGAAAGCCAATCCTTTACCACTCAAATAGGTCCGTCCCGGATTGTTGGGATCGTTGACCCTGATGCCCTTGGCCTGATCGTCACGGTTCAGACTGATATATTCTATATTGAACAGCGGGAAAAGCTTACGGGACAGAGATTGCCCTGCCCATTCGGCGTAACCGTCAGTCGTATAGAAATCGTTGATCCCGACTATCCTTACATTTTCGGCCAATGCCATATCAAGGGCCTGCGGGATTGAGTCGAAAGCACTGAACGAGTAGGGCGTATGCAAATGGGCATTCACCAAGCGTGGCTGACCGTCGCCATTTACGGCATACCATTTCAGCAGTTTATCCTTTTCAGGAAATATATCGTAAAATTTCATGTTCTCTGTTTTTGATTCAAGTATCAAGTATCAGGTATCAAGAAACTGTACGAATAGTGTTCTGAGTCTTGTGTCGTGATACTTGTGTCTGCTGCCTAAATCACACGCCCAACTTAGCCCGGCGAATCTGCTCTGCATCGGTATAGTTCTGCGCAGGCACATGACCTTTCAGCGGGACAATCTTTTCGTGAATGGCATCGATAAACCACTCCGGCTGAGGGAAGAATGCCTCTTCGAGTTCGTAGGCCGGTGTAATCCAGTTGCGCGAACCGACCACCACCGGCGGGGCATCGAGATAATTGAATGCCAGTTCGGTGATGTTGCGTGCCAGTTCGTTCAGGAACGAGCCACGTGAATTGGCATCGCCCGACACAATAATCCGGCCGGTTTTCTTCACCGATTCAATCACCTTTTCGTAGTTGAAGGGCACCAGCGAACGGGCATCTATCACTTCGGCCGAAAGGCCATACTTTTCGTCGAGGATTTTGGCAGCCTCCAGCGCACGATAAAGTGTTGCGCCAATGGTCAGAATGGTTACATCCTTCCCTGCCCTTTTGATATCGGGTTCACCAAAAGGAATTTCGTAATAGCCTTCCGGAACGCCCCCTTCGTGGAACTGTTCGCCAATATCGTAAATGCGCTGGCTCTCGAAATAGATAACCGGATCGGTTCCCTGAAGCGCACTGTTCATCAATCCTTTGGCATCGTAGGGCGTAGCCGGAAAAACAACTTTCAATCCGGGAATATGGGCTACCAGCGAAGTCCAGTCCTGCGAGTGTTGAGCCCCGTATTTCGAACCCACCGAAACGCGAACCACGACAGGCATAGTCAGCACATTGCCGCTCATGGCCTGCCACTTGGGCAACTGGTTAAACACCTCATCGCCGCAGCGGCCCAGAAAATCGCAATACATAATTTCAGGGATTACGCGACCGCCGCACATGGCATACCCAATGGCCGTACCGATAATTGATGCTTCTGAAATAGGCGAATTGAAGAGCCGGTGGTAAGGCAACGCCTCCGTTAATCCGCGATAGACGGCAAATGCGCCACCCCAGTCGCGGTTCTCTTCGCCATAAGCCACCAATGTGGGGTCTTTATAATAGCGATCGACAATGGCTTCGAAGATACCATCGCGAAGCTGATACTGTTTCATTTTCGAGAATGGCTTCCCTGCACTGTCGAAAGCAAAACGCTCTTTTTTTGCAATCTGCTGTACCCGGGGGTTCTCTGCTAGGGGATGGTTGACATCCGGTTGCCGTTTTTCCATCGCCTCAACCGAACGGTTCGAGAAAATCATCTCACCAATCTGCTCGGGCCGCTTGCGGATATCCATACGTGGCGACACCTCGTCGTTGATGGCCAGCGTCAACATGTCAACCATCAATGTTTTGATTTCGGCCCAAATACCCTCCAATTTTTCGGAAGAAGCCACTTCTGCATCCGTCAGGCTTTGAGCATAGGTTTTGATACAGTCTTGCTCCTGCCATGCTTCCACCTCCTCTTTCGAACGATAGGAGGAGGCATCGGAAGGCGAATGGCCACTGAAACGATAGGTCAGCACTTCGAGCAGAACCGGACCTTTTTTCGCTTCAATCAATTGCCTTTTACGCCGATAGGCATCGATAACGGCCAGCGGGTTGTACCCATCGACACGCTCGGCGTGCATCTGTTCGGGATTGACACCTGCGCCAATGCGCGCCGCCATCCCGTAACCCATCGTTTCGCCGCAGGTCTGTCCGCCCATACCATATTGGTTATTCATCACATTGAAAATCACCGGAAGCCCGCCCTTCATTTCGTTGCTCCAAAGCTGGGTAAACTGATCCATGGCAGCGAATGAGATACCTTCCCAAACGGGACCGCAAGCCATGGAAGCATCGCCAATATTGGCTACCACCATACCGGGTTTGCGGTTCACCTTTTTGTAAAGCGCAGCCCCGACTGCAATGTCGCCACTACCGCCTACAATAGCATTGTTGGGGTAAACGCCAAACGGGGTGAAAAAGGCATGCATACTGCCGCCCAACCCTTTGTTGAAACCGGTTTCGCGGGCAAAGATCTCGGCCAGCGTGCCATAAATCAGAAAGCGGCGGGCTAACTCTTTTACCGGACCATCGAAATCTTTTTTTACCACCTTCAGTACCGTACCATTAAAGAACGATTCCATCACCTGCATCAGGGCAGGCTCATCGAGTTGGTGAATGGCGCTAAGCCCTTTGGCCAAAATCTCGCCATGACTGCGGTGCGACCCAAAAATAAAATCATCGACCGTAAGGGTATAAGCCATACCCACTGCTGAGGCCTCCTGGCCAATAGAGAGGTGCGCCGGTCCGGGGTGGTCGTACGCAATACCACTGTATTCGCCGGTGGTTTTAATCAAATTGAGCATGGTTTCGAATTCGCGAATCACCACCATATCGTGATAGATGCGGACCAACTCCTCGTTGGTAAAATTTGCCTGCTCTTCTTTAATGGTCTTTGCATACTGGTTTACCGGAATAGGCTGAAAGTTAATTTCGCCAGCCAATCGGGCCACCTTCGGGTCGATAAATTGTACTTTGGGCATTGTATTTTAATATTAATTCATTCGTTTAAAGAGGTTAGACGTTAGACATTAGATAAAAAGTCTGATGTCTGAAGTCCGGCGTCTGATGACTTGCCTCAGATGTCAGTCAGCGGAGTGGCAAATGGCATCTATCCCCCGGCAATTGTCCGCCAGGCTTCGGCAACGCTCCGCCATACTCCGGCAATTGCCCGCCACATTCCGGTAATTGCCCGTTAGAAGGCGAAAATCGTCTCTTTGAATATCTCCGAAACGGTTGGGTGCGGGAAAACCACCTCTTCCATCTCTTTCAGGGTCATCTCCATTTCGATGGCCATACAGGCGCCGTAAATCATCTCGCTCGACGGGTTACCCAGCATGTGAACGCCAAGCACCTCGCCATATTTAGTCCCCACCAGCACCTTGCACAAACCGCTTCCGCCTTCATTTTCGGCAATAAAACGTCCGGCATAGGCCATGGGTAACTTCACCACTTTATATTCGATATTTTTCTCTTTGGCCACCTCTTCGGTAAGCCCGACACCCGAGAATTCGGGATTGGTATAAACCACCCCCGGAATGGCATTGTAGCGCATCTGGTCGTTGCGGCCGGTCAGGTTATTGACTACCACTTCGCCCTCGCGGCTGGCCGTATGGGCCAACAGTGAAAAACCGGTAACGTCGCCTGCCGCAAATACATTGGGCACATTGGTGCGCATCTTTTCGTCCACTTTGATGCCCCCTTTCAAAAGCTCGACACCCAGATTTTCGAGGCCGAAACCTTTGGTTACCGGACGGCGCCCCACGCTTACCAGTATCTTTTCGCCAACAACCGACTGCAACTGGCCATCTTTTTCGAAGACAACTTCGTTGCCTTTTACTTCGGTCACTTTCGACGAGAGGTTGAAAACCACCCCTTTTTTGGCATAGAACTGACGCAGCATCACGGCCATCTCTTTGTCCATGCCGGTCAGGATTTCGTCGAGCATCTCTACAACAGTCACTTTTGTACCGAGGCTGTTGAAGAAGCTGGCAAATTCCATCCCGATAACGCCACCGCCAATAATGACCAGCGACTCGGGTTTATCTTTAAGTTTCAGTATTTCACGATTGGTAAGGATAACCTCGCCAGGCGTACCCAAACCGGGAATGGGGGGCACAAATGCTTCGGAACCGGTGCAAATCAACAGGTTTGCGGCCAGCACCAATGTTTCGCCCGAAACAATTTCGACACCCGCACCGCTGCGCCCTTTGATAGTCGCTTCGCCCTTGACCACCTCAACATGATGCTCTTTCATCTTCAGGCCAACGCCACCCACCAATTTTTTCACCACTTTTTCCTTACGCTGCATCATCTTGCCAAAATCGAACGAAACCTCTTTGGCTTCAATCCCATATTTGCTTGCGCCGATGGCATTATCGTACAATTTTGCACTGTAAAGCAATGTTTTGGTGGGAATACAGCCTTCGTTCAAACAAACACCGCCCAATTCGCCTTTTTCGAAAAGCACAACCTTTAAACCTTTCTTTCCGGCACGTTCTGCGGCCACATATCCTGCAGGGCCTCCGCCGATAATCGCCAAATCGTAATTCACTGACATAATTTTTTCTCCTATTGATTAAAGTTCAAAATCTAAGTTTTCGATTTCTGTCGCAATTTGTTTCAAAAATCGCGTCGCTTCGCCTCCATCAAGTGCCTGATGGTTGTACGTTAAACTTAGACCAAGATACGGAACAAAGCCGTAAACTCCATCGCCCAAATCTTTGGGGCGCGGAACAATAGTATTCACCCCCAGAATAGCCGATTGCGGCAGATTGATAACCGGGGTAAACATTTCGACGCCATAATTTCCAAGGTTGGAAACGGTAAATGTAGCAGCTTCCGAAGCGAGCAATTCGGGATTAACGCTTCCCTTGCGACAGGCGGCAGCCACCTCGCGCAACTGGTTCGAAAGCCCCTGTATCGACAGATCGTCGGCATTGCGGATAACCGGCACCATCAACCCGCGGTCGGTATCGACGGCTACGCCGAGATGTATTTTCCTGAAATATTTGATGCTGTCGCCCAGAAAATGGCTGTTGACCTGCGGAAATTGCTGCAAAGCCTTAATCACCGCAAAGCAAACCATGTCGTTCAGCGTAATGTTGATCGGATAACCACCATCGACAGCCTTCTTCACCTTTTTACGCAGGGTTTGTACCCGACGGGCATCGGCACCCAAATGATGGGTCAACTGGGCCGAGTTCTGCAACGACTGATGCATCGCTTTGGCTATCAGTTTTCGAATATTCGATAGTTTTTTGATTTCAAAATCGTCAGTATAGATGGGCTGAATAGTCGTCATATCTTTGGCCGTAACCACGCCACCCAGTCCGCTGCCCGATGCCGAAGGTTGTAACTGCCCTTCAACGGCCATCTTTTTGGCCAGTGGCGTAACTTTGGGATGCGAAGCCATCGCGGCCTGAATATCCTGCTCAATAATCCTTCCGCCGGGGCCGCTCCCTTTCATTCCCGAAAGCGATATCCCCTCTTTTTCGGCCAGATGTTTAGCCCTTGGCGATACAAATGATACCGATGAACCTTCGCTCCCTTCGGTTACGACCGGCTGCAAAGGTTGCAGTGCTGTTGAAACTTCAGCTACAGCCACTGCCTCAACCGTTGTAGTTGGTTCGGCCTTTGCCTGATAGCTTTCACCGGCTTCGCCAATCACGCAAACATCGGTCAGCACGGGAACTTCGTCGCCCACCTGAAAGAAGATATCAAGCAATATCCCATCGACCGGGGCAAACTCTTCGAACGAGGCTTTGTCGGTTTCGTAGGCAAAAAGCAACTCCCCTTTCTCAATAGGCTCGCCCTTCTGTTTCCCCCACTCGGTGATGATACAACTCTCGACTGACTGTCCCTGCTTGGGCATAATTACGATTGTGGCCATAACGGTTGATTCATTTGAGGACAAATCTATACGAATATACTTGTAAATACAAGTTAAAACCAACAATTCACTTGTTAATTTTTTTTATCAATACAAACTATTGTTTTCAGTGTATTTGAAACAAATAATCACTATACTTGTAAACACATTTTACACTAAAATTCAGTTGTAAAACAAAAAAAAGACAACTTGCCATTCCCCAATATGGAGAAAGAGGTGACCATTCCGCTGCACAGCAAGGTTTACGAAACATTGCGCAGCCATATCGATGAAGGAATTTACAACGAAGGCGACCTGCTGCCATCGGAAAATGAATTGTGTGCCGTCCACCGGGTAACACGCCCCACCATCCGCAAGGCGCTCGACCGGCTCACCAACGAAGGCTATATCGTTCGCCGACAGGGCAAAGGAAGTATTGTTCGGGGAGCGCCCAAAGGGGTAGGCATTCTCTCGCTCACCGGGACCACCTCGGCTATCGGACAGGAAAAGCTGACTACAATTATCGTTGGTAAACCTGAAATTAGAAACTGGGAGGAGGCTTTTACCTTTTCGCTCACGCCCTACGAGAAAGAGTCGGGATGTATCTATATGGAGCGGTTGCGGCTGGTCAACAACAAACCGGTTTTTTTCGACATTACCATGATACCCAACATCAATCTGCCGCGCTTCACCGCGCGCAACTTCGACAATAAATCACTGTTTGATATCCTGCGGAAGAACTACCGCATCGAGGTACAGGGAGGCGAACAGAAACTATTGGCCATCACTGCCGACAAAACACTGCAACACCACTTTGGCGTAAGCGCCAGCCACCCGGTGCTGCAACTCAACCGCAAAATCGAAACCAACCGACCGGGGTTTTACATTTACAGTCAGGTTTTTTGCAATACCGAGGAGTATACGTTGTACGGAACTTTCTAAAGAGGAAATGGTGAACGAACAATGTTTCGGCTTACAGAGGCTAATTTATCATTCCCCCTGTCTGCTTACCGGCGGCTCAATGCTTCCTTATCCTGTCCATCTCGCGGCGGGCATCTTTTTCCTTAAGGGAATTGCGCTTGTCGTAAGTGGCCTTACCGCGGGCAAGGGCAATATCCAGCTTGGCCAACCCCTTCTCATTCAAGAAAAGGCGAATGGGGACAATGGTTAACCCGGTCTCTTTTATTTTGCGTTCGAGTTTACGCAACTCCTTTTTGGTCAGCAGCAGTTTGCGTTCGCGTAAGGCGACATGGTTGTTACAGGTACCGAAGTCGTATTCCGAGATATTGAGGTTTTTAATCAGCAGTTCGCCGCCAACAAAATAGCAATAAGCATCGTTCATGCTTACCTTGCTCATTCTGATGGATTTAATCTCAGTTCCCAGCAGCACAATACCGGCCGTGTATCGCTCGATAAATTCATAATCGAACGAAGCCCTTTTATTTTTAATGTTGATATTTTGCTGAAATGCCATACAAACTGCTGTTATCAGGAGGGCAAAAATAACAAATTTACGTTTGGGAAAATCCGGCTCAATAGAATGACTTAAATATTTCGGAGAGCACAAAGCTCGACATCAGGTAAACCATCAGGATAACCATTGAGGCAAGGGCCGAAAAGTTCGACTGCTTTTCAACCGCAATTTTCAGCAGTACCGGGGTGCCCTGAAACAGGATATAGAAAAGGTACAGGGCGAAAAGGCCTACAATATAGAGCCAGGCCGAAAGTCCCAGCAATACCGACACAATCAGCAGTGGAACAAACGAATAGCCCACCAGATTGGCTGCCAAATCGAGATTACGGGAGCCGTGGTAGGTCTTCAGCATTTCGTTGACCAGAATAATCGACAACGAAATGGAAACCGTCAGGATGGCCAGTTCGCGCAGGCCACGGAGTAAAATCAACTGCTGGTCGAAAGCCGTACCGGCAATACGGAGGTATTCGCCTATCATCGAGGTAAGCACCGCCAAAATAATCAGCGGAAACACAAAATCCCTCATTAGCAGAAGCACAGGTGTATTTTCTTCCTTAATTTTTTTCCACTCCTCCTTTGGCCTGATAATGATTTCGATACAGCGGACAATAATGGCTTTGATAAAATTAAAATTCATTCCATATCGGTTTTCGTACACAAAAATAGCGTAATTTTCCCGTTAAATTCAATATTGATGGGCAATTCGAACTACGATATGCTGACCATACTGGGGCCTACCGCATCGGGCAAAACCGGATTGGCAGCCCAACTGGCTCTCCGTCTGGAGGGTGAAATCATCTCGGCCGACTCGCGTCAAGTTTACCGCAATATGGATTTAGGCACCGGTAAAGATTTACAGGATTACATTGTCGACGGGAAACCGGTACCCTACCATCTGATCGATATTGCCAATGCCGGCTACCAGTACAATGTCTTCGAATTTCAACGTGACTTTCTGAAAGTATATGCCGAAATGAAATCGCGGAACTGCTTTCCGGTAATGTGTGGCGGCAGCGGGCTTTACCTCGAAGCGGTGCTGAAAGGCTACCGGCTGATTCAGGTCCCGGTCAACGAACAACGGCGTGCTGAACTGGAACAGTTGTCGCTCGAGGCATTGACCGAAATATTAACCGGCTACAAATCGCTTCACAATACCAGCGATATCGAAAACAAAAAAAGGGCACTCAGGGCCATCGAAATCGAAGAGTTTTGCAGGGCCAATCCGGGTATCGACCTCTCCTTCCCTGCCATCAACAGCCTGATTGTAGGGGTAAAATACGACCGAAACTCGCGCCGCAACCGCATTACCCAACGACTGAAGCAACGGCTCAACGAAGGAATGGCAGATGAAGTGCGCAAGCTGCTCGACAGCGGACTGCAACCCGACGACCTTACCTATTACGGCCTCGAATACAAATACCTCACCCTTTACATCACCGGCGAACTGACCTTCGACGAGATGTTTAACGGATTGAATACGGCCATCCACCAGTTTGCCAAACGGCAGATGACCTGGTTCCGCAAAATGGAGCGCGAAGGGTTCAATATTCGCTGGCTCGATGGCTATCAACCCACCGAACAAAAGGTTGAAACAGTACTCCGCTGGCTCAACGGCTAAAGCGGCCAACGAACAAAAGCAGCCTTTTGATGTTAACAAAGGATAAATTACATTTGCAGCAGATTATTCGACCATTATGAATATCATTATCAAAACAGCAGAACAAATCGAAGGGATACGCCGAAGCGCCAAACTGGCCGGCGAAGCTCTGGTCTATATCGAGCCCTATGTGAAAGCCGGGGTCACCACCGAATATCTCGACCAGTTAATCCATCAGTTTATAGTCGAACGGGGGGCCATACCCGCCACCCTCAACTACAACGGCTACACCAAATCGAGCTGTATCTCGCTGAACGAAGTGGTTTGTCACGGGGTACCATCGCCCAAAACCACGTTGAAAGATGGCGATATCCTCAATATCGATGTCACCACCATTCTCGACGGTTACTTTGGCGACACCAGCAAGATGTATACCGTAGGTACCGTTTCGCCCGAAGCCCAAAAGCTTATCGATGCCACCAAACATTGTCTCGATTTAGGCATACAGCAGGTACGCCCCGGAAACTATGTGGGCAATATCGGGGCAGCCATTACCCGTTATGCCCAGGCGCAAGGCTACAGTGTGGTGTATGAATTTTGCGGACATGGTGTTGGCGTAGCCTTCCACGAAGAACCACAGATTGACCATGCTGCCCGTAAAAACAGTGGCCCCAAAATGCGTGCCGGTATGACCTTTACCATCGAGCCGATGATCAACCAGGGCAAACCAAGGGTAAAGGTCGATCCCACCGACGGATGGACTGCCCGCACCATCGACAATATGCTCTCGGCCCAGTTCGAACATACCATTCTGGTTACCGATACCGGTTTCGAAGTACTCTCCGATGTTTCGGGGGAATATCCATTGTAAACTTTTCCTTCTTGTTTCCGGAAGCGGGTGCCCCTACTGAAGTTTCAGTAACGCCCCTCAGTTTTCTAAGTAACCGGCCGCCATCCCGCCGTCAGTCAGCCACTATCGCCCCGTACAGGGGGAGCTGAAGCGGAGTTGATGCGGAGTTGATGTGGAGATTCCGAAAAGATACCCATTCTGTCACCATGACCTGCCACCGAGCAGAATCGAAGCAGTGAAGTAGTCTTGGACTTTTTCAGGTGGCTTTTGACCCAGGCCCTGAACGGCGAAAGTCGTCCAGGATAAAGGCAATCATTTGAGGATAAACGGCAAATCTTGCACGTCGTGTCCCATTTTTACCCGTTCAATTTTAGGTTGTAAAAAAAATAGCAGCCCAAGATTCATTGCATTATCAAATTGGTTAATTTTAAGGCATATTGCTGTAACGACTGACCCAATCTGACCCTGTTCCACCGATACCATGCAAGGTTGGCCAAGCAAGGCAGCGAAAACATCTCCTTCACGAATCTTGGCTGTGACTGAGAGGGCGGAGCTGTAAGACGTGGTATAACACACACAATATTAACAATTTAAAAATCAGTGAAATAGCAATGCTTTACAAGCACCGGTTTACCCGCTCACCCGAGCAATTGAATCGGGTACTGATTTACGGTACATTCAGGAATGGATGGGGCATAAAAGTTCAAAAATCACCGTCCCGATAGTTATCGGGATACCCATGTTGCCAATAATAATTTCAGGTTTAAAAATTTAATCGATGATTTATTATGAACTACCGGAAACTACATATAGCCAGCCAAATTGGGGGCAAATCGGTAATCGGTAATGCCGAAATAAATGTACTTTTACCGAAACACAAACGTTATGCCTCACCCTAAAAAAACGACACGACCGACCGAAAATGAACAGTAAAATGAAAGATAAAATGCCAATGCTTCATCAAAATCAAAAGAGCTGCATACCAACGCTCAAAGCCAAGCCAATGCAGCACATTTGCTTTTGCCCCAACGCACCGACAGAAAAATGAATTAGTTTAATATAAAATCAATATCTTTGCACTGAATGCAATTTAGATGAGTCGAAAAGCAATAAATATAATCAAGGTAGTACTGGTTGAAAAGAACCTAAGTAGCAAATGGCTTGCCGAACAACTTGGTAAGAATGAAGCTACAGTATCACGATGGTGTACAAATGATGTGCAACCTCCCTTAACTACATTATTAAAAATTGCAGAATTAATAAATGTTTCACCTAGAGAATTATTAAACGAGTAATTATGGGGGAAGCAACTACAAATACATCAACGAAAATTCCTTTCAAGGTATCTGCAAGAACTGCAAGATTAATCGGAAGGGAAAACATTGCAACTTCCAAAGGAGCAATAATTGAATTAGTTAAAAATGCGTATGATGCTGATAGTAGTGTTGCTATTGTTTTCTTTGATAATAAATATTCGACTTTTCTAAGTGAGATATCAGAAGAACATTTTGAAACCTTACTTAAAAAAGGAATCGACAAGGAATTACTTGATATCATCTATAAATTTGAAGAAAAAAACTACATCCTTAACTCAAACATTGATGATGAGAAATTACTAACTTTTAAAAGGGCTCTTTCAAAGCTATCGGTACTTTACATCATAGATGCAGGAGAAGGAATGACACAAAATGTAATTCGTGAACATTGGATGACAATCGGCACGGATAACAAATCAAATAATGTTTTTACAAAAACTGGAAGAGTAAAGGCTGGTGCAAAAGGTATAGGCAGGTTTGCATTGGATAAACTAGGGTCAAAATGTGAAATGACTACCATTTTCAATCCTAAATATCATCATCAAGACACAGACATTAACCATGAAAAAACAAATTATAAAGGATATAAATGGAAAGTAGATTGGGAAGATTTTGAAGGTGAGTACAAAACTATTGATTCCGTAGGAGCTGAATTATTTGGGCTATTAAACTCTACAATTAAAAGTGAGATAACCGAAGAGATACCAACCTTTGCTTTTTCAAAAATTAGCTCTGAGGTTGATTTTGAATATGGAACAATTTTAAAAATTTCCGATTTAAGAGACAATTGGGAGGATTACTATGTTCAACAAGTATATTCTGACCTGGAAGTATTAGTTCCTCCAAAGGAAACTGGTGGTTTTGAAATTTATTTGTATAGCTCATTGGAGCCAAATAAGTATGGTGAAGTTTTTAGTTCAATTTGTGATGATTTTGATTTTAAACTAACAGCTATTGCTGATGAAAATCAAAATGTAAAAATAAAAATTGAACGCAGAGAGTATGATATAGAATTAATCCCAAATGAATTTTTCGAAAGAGATGCGTTAAAGAAATTTCCATACACCAAAGATATTTTTAAAAATGGGTTTTGGGAAACTTCGTTAACATTCTCTCAACTATTAAAAGGATTTAAAGATGTAGATGAGGATGATATATTTTCAAATATTGGAGTTTTCGAATTTTCATTTTACTTTTTGAAGAGGACATATGATACGCCAAATGCTGATAGATTTTTCTATCGGAGGTTTATGTCCAATGACAGGAAGGATTGGTTAAATAAATTTGGAGGAATTAAACTTTTCAGAGACAATTTTAGGGTTCGACCCTATGGAGAAGTAAAAGATGCTGCATTTGATTGGCTCGGTTTGGGTAGTAGAAAGTCTACTAGTCCTGCAGGTGTTGCCAAAAAAGAAGGAGGTTATAGAGTTGAACCAGAAAACGTTGCAGGTGCTGTTAAGATTTCACGATTGACAAACGTTAATTTTGAAGACAAATCTAGCAGGGAAGGTTTACAGGATAACAAAACATTCCAAATTTTCAAACAACTTTTAGCATCAATCATTAATGTATTCGAAGAAGATCGGTCATACATTGCCCGAGAAATGAGTGACTTTGATGATTTCAGGTATGGAGCTGAGAGGGATTTGAAGGCGGCAGAAGAACTCGCCAAACGCATACTTGAATCAAGTCGAGCAAAGAAGAAAGAAAAAGAGTCCGCTTCTGTGAGTACTGACCAAAATACAAATACAAACAACAGCCAAAAAGATTCAGATACAGAAAGAGAAAAAGAAATATTAGCAAGTAAAATTGAAAGTCAAGAAGAAGAAATCGAAAAATTAAAAGAAGAACAAAAAGTTTTAAGAGGTCTTGCTAGTAGTGGCATAGTATTGGCTTCTTTTAGTCACGATTTAAGCAAATTGAATGATGTTTTGAATTCTAGAGCCGATAAATTAAAGGATTTATTATTATCCAAAATTGCAGAAACCGAGTATGAAGGAATAGAAGATAGAAAAAACCCATTCTTTCAGCTTGAGAAAATTAAAAAACAAGACTTAAAACTACAAAACTGGCTTAACTTTTCCTTAGGTGCTACACGAAAAGATAAACGAAAAAGAAAACAACTTTTTTTGAAAAAGTATTTTTCAGACCTATCCGCAGATTGGGGTACAGTTCTAGAAAATAGGGGAATTAATTTTGATGTATCAGATATAGAAAATTTAGATTTAAGAGTTTATGAAATAGATTTTGACAGCATTTTCAATAATCTTTTGGTCAATTCTATTGATGCATTTACGATTCTAAAGATTAATCGAGCAAGGGAAATAAAGATTAAAGCCAAGAGTACTAACAAGGAAATCATAATTGACTATTACGATAATGGCCCTGGATTATCAGATGATATTTTGGACCCTAATAAAATATTTGAACCACTATTTACAACTAGAAGGAATCCATTTACAGGCGAAGAGGAAGGAACAGGACTAGGTATGTGGCTCGTTAAATCCATAGTATCTGAAAATGATGGAACAATAAAACTTTTGTTCCCAGATATTGGATTTGGAATTAGAATGATTTTCCCGATTAAATACAAACGATAATGGCAAATTATAGAATATTACTCATAGATGAGGAAAAGGACACTTTTGATGACTTCAAGGATTATCTAGATATCTCATCTACTAAAGACAGTATTGAAGTCATTACAATGTTTCCTTTAGAAGACCTATCAGAAATGATTGAAGCTATTTTCAAAACCAATCCTAATGCAATTATTACCGATTTCAGATTAAACGAAATGAAAACTGATATCGATTACAATGTACCTTATGATGGTGTTGAACTAGTTGAAGAGTTTTTAAAGTTCAGAAATAGCTTTCCTTGCTTTGTTCTGACTGCTTTTGATGATTTGGCTGTAAATGCAAGTGAAGATGTCAATAAGGTTTACATAAAGAATATACTTCATAACAATAAGGAGGAAAGTAAAGCAAAGGCTAAATTCTTGGATAGAGTAATTAACCAAATTGAACATTATCAAACCAAAATAATAAGTGCGGAGTCTGAACTTTTGGAATTAATAAAACTTCGAGAGTCTGGTAAAGCCAGTATCAGTGACGAAAATAGAATAATTGAATTAGATAGTTTTTTAGAAAATGTAATTGACAGAAAAAGTTCTATTCCTACTGAATATAAGAAACTATCCAATGATGATAGGCTAAGCGAACTATTAAAAAAGGTTGATACACTTTTAAAGAAAGTAGATAATGGCGAATAATTTTAGAGACATACCACCTTCACGCAAGTGTACAAAAACCTTTTCAAACTATAGAAGCTTTAAGCCTTTCATTGCTGTAGATTTTAATAGGAAATGTGGATATACTGATTGCTCTGATTTTTGGTTTGGTGGAACCAACACCTTCCATATCGACCATTTTAAACCTTGGAAAAAGTATCCAAAACTCAAAACGAACTATTCTAATTTAGTTTACTGCTGTTCATATGTAAATATTTTAAAATCAGATGATGATGGCAGCTATTTAGACCCTTGTGATGTAGATTACAATGCCCATTTTGAAAGAGATAATAACGGTAACATTATTCCAAAGAATACATCTAGTGAAGCTAAATATATGTACTCTAAGTTAAAATTGTACCTAAAGCGATATCAGATAATCTGGAAACTTGATCAGTTACTATTGAGTATGAAAAAGCTTCAAGATGCAATAAAAGAACCTAAAAACGCAGCAATCAAGCAAGATTTAATAAACCTTCATTTTGATTTAGCAACAGAACTAACAGCCTACATTGAATATTTAAAAGGAAATCAATGAGAAACGCATTCAAATATTTAAGCCAATATTCTACAACTCCAAAAGATGTTGACAGGCTTATTATTTCTGCATTTCTTGAAATAAATAAATTTAATCTGAAGAGAAATAATCTTCTTAAGTCTTATTTTATAAACAGCAAAAGTAAGGAGGAATATTCATCACTTCTGGAATTTGTATCAGCGATTTATGTAGATACAAAAGCATTTGGATTCGAAGAACTCATTGAGCTTTTTGAATTTGTTATCTCTCCTGCTGACAGAATTATAAACGGTGCGATTTATACACCTCAAAACATTAGGACTTTTATTGTTTCAGAAGCGTTTAAGAAAATCAACGCCATAGATTATTCTATTAAATTATCTGATATCGCAATGGGTTGCGGTGGATTTTTATTCAATGCATCAATTGAATTAAAAAAGAGAACAGGCAAAACATACTCAGAAATATTTAGAAACCACGTCTTCGGTTTAGACATCCAAGAGTATTCAGTTAACCGAACTAAGTTGCTTCTCTCCTTATTGGCTTTGCAATCAGGAGAAGATATAGAAGAATTTCAGTTCAACTTATTTCAGGGTGATTCTCTAGATTTTGATTGGACTACTGCGATTGATGACTTCAATGGATTTTCCATTATACTAGGAAACCCGCCATATGTTTGTGCAAGAAATCTTGACAAAGAAACTAAAGAAAAATTAAAGAATTGGGCGGTTTGTCAATCTGGCAATTCAGACCTTTATATTCCATTCTTTCAAATTGCAATTGAGAATTTGGCTGAAAATGGTACTCTAGGATTCATCACTATGAATTCATTTTTCAAAAGTTTGAATGGAAGAGCTTTACGGGACTATTTTCAAAGAAAAGGACTTGCTATTTCAATTATAGACTTTGGCTCTGAACAGATTTTTAAATCCAAGAATACCTATACTTGTATTTGTTTCATCGAAAACAAGGAACAGCAATTCATTTCGTACACAGAATCAGCATCAAAAAAACTAACAGGCAAACTTTCTTTCAAGAAAATAAATTACAACGTTCTTGATTCAAAAAAAGGTTGGAATTTAAAGGACAACAAAATAATATCAAAAATTGAGTCAACAGGAATTCCATTTGGCGAATTGTATCAAACGAGGCACGGTATAGCAACCTTAAAAAATGATATTTATATTTTCAGACCAGTTGACGAAGACGAGAACTTTTTCTATCTGCAAAACGGAAGTCTTTACAAAATTGAAAAAGGCATTTGCAAGGATATTGTAAACTCGAATAAGTTAAGTAGAGAGGTTAGTCTGAACACACTGAAGGAGAAAGTAATTTTTCCATATGACCAACACGAAAAACCTAAACTACTAGATGAGAAGTTAATGCAGGGAAGTTTTCCTGAAGCCTATAAATATCTACAAAATAAAAGAAAGATTTTAGCAGAAAGAGACAAAGGAAAGGGAAACTATGAGAACTGGTTTGCTTTTGGTCGAACGCAATCTCTAGAGAAGATTAAAAACAAAATGTTCTTCCCTAAATACTCGGACAGGACTCCAAGTTTTATTATTAACTCAGATGACGACTTGCTTTTCTACAACGGTCTAGCGATAGTTGGTAGCTCAGAAACAGAAATGGAAATCCTAAAAAAAATAATGGAATCCAGCATCTTCTGGTATTACATAAAGACGACAAGTAAGCCCTACTCTTCTGACTATTATTCATTGAATGGAAATTATATTAAGAATTTCGGAATTTGTGAGCTAACAGATAAAGAAAAGAAATTTTTAATTGAAGAGACCGCACAAAATATATTGAATGAATTTTTTGAGGACAAGTATGAATTAAAAGTAACATAAGCCAACGCTATTGGTGGCACATTTGCAATTTTGCGCAAGCCAACGTTAAAGCCAAAAATTGCAAAAGAGCCACCAAGCCAACGCACGACAAATTAATGAAAGAATTGATGACAAAAATAAAGGGCGAAGGCATAACATCGTGTATAGTGCATTTGGCGGATAGTGCTAATTTCAAGGGTGTTACTCCAAATAAACTTTGTAGCGGTTTGATAGGTTCGTTCTTCGAATCGCCAAACGACACCATACACGCAACCGTTATGGGGCAGTTTAAAAACCGACAACGACAATGAGAAAACCATTAAAAATAGGACAGAAAGAATATAAATTCAAAAAAGATGCAATTACGCATTACCGAACTATATTAAATTCTTATGACTTTGGACAATCACTAAACGACTCAGATTTTGACGACCTTATCGACTTGTTGGAATACGACTATTTAAATGATTTGGCTGAAATTGAAACAACTGATGAAAGTGTTGACAAGGACGCTAATATTGAAGTTGAATTAAGCAACAACGAAGAATATAATGAAGACGAGTTAATAATTGAAAATATAAAAGTTGCAAGAGTTCAATTTAATACGAAGTGCTTTGAAGTTTTTTATAATGATAATTCAAGTCAGTATATATCATACTTGATGATAATAAATAATACAAAATATACACCTGAAAAATTATTCAATGTTGCTTGTAGAAATTCAATTCACAACGACATTAAAGCAGTTAAGCAAGAATATTTCGACAAAAACTCAGTAAAAGGACAAGTGATATGTCAAGAAACTGGCATACTATCAAAATGGACTGAATTAGCTGTTGACCATAGACAACCAAATACTTTTTCAATCATAATTGATAGATTTAAAGAAGTTAACAGAATTGAATTGGATAATATAGAATATACTTCAAACGACCAAAATCATATAATTTTCAAAGATGAAAGCTTGGCAGAAAAATTCAGAAATTATCATATGGAAAAGGCGAGTTTGCGAATTGTCCGAACGGAATGTAATTCAAGTAGAACTGGAATGGCGAGGATTAAAAGAACAACCAAAGACTTAACCATAAAATGAAAACCGCCCCACAACACAGTCTCATAAGCAATTGATGTTTAAGCGGTTGGGCGTGCGTCGCTCTCGCTTGCAAGCTTTCTGCTCGGTTGATAGGAAAGCGTCCACGTAGTCCCCAACTGCTTATACCCTCGTCCGTCAGACTGTGCAAAAACTAACCTATCATTGTGAATAACTTAAATAGCTGACGTTCAATAATCCGGGTTGTTTTTGGTATCTTCAGGATATCAAAAAAAAAGAAAGATATGCCACACGTTACAGGCCATCAGCGAAACCAGATGATGATGTTCAGTCTGTCAGCCATCAAAAAAATACATTTTCCTGACTGTAAATTATCGCTTGCCTAAACGATTTAAAATCATCTGCAAGTGGTTATTTTCAACATTTTTTTTTGGAAAACCAGTTTTTGTACAACTTGTCCCGCAAGGCGGGAGACTCCCGTTAGGGAAAGGGCAAAAATAAAAAATGCGGAGAATAAATAGCACT
>JACCEE010342413.1_pt1 | contig 22776 bp, 20 predicted proteins | sample 7449931 | NCBI WGS metagenome assembly JACCEE01 (sample SAMN15323457, study PRJNA562643) | freshwater metagenome | isolation source: river surface water | place: USA:Blue River Watershed | collected 2017-08-19 | reverse complement strand
TACTGATGTCTCGTAAGCTAAGTCCGGCATCAAAGCGAAGTCTCAGAATGTCTTTAATTTTGCTCATATCTGTTCTCTTTCTAGCCATGGTCAGCTTTTCCTAAATGAGTTAAAGTTAGGACGAGCTTACCAGTTGATTTAGTTAGAAAAAGAACGGTATTTCGGCATTCCGATCAGCGATTTCGGCATTCCGAACAGCGATTTCGGAAAATGGCTAAAAGTGATCGAATAAAACCGAAATAGGCGATCGGATTAAACCGAAATGGGTGATCGGATTGGACCGAAATGAGTGATCGGAATCAGCCGAAGCATGCAGCTGGCCGACCAAGCGCGCAAGTCAAAGGACTATCAGAGCAGTTTTACGTACCTGGAGTACGCCCACATCCTTGGTCAACAAGACGTTTTGTGTCATTTGCAAGTGCACTTGCATATGCTCTGGTTGGCCCTTTGCACCGCAGACTGGCGCGAAATGACAGGCCAAAGCTATCGGTTGTTGTTAACACCTTTTGGTCACCTGTTTAATCGCTTGCCACTTGGCAATACAGGGCGTTCGAATGTCAGTGCCTTTAAGCCAATGTCCATTCCGGAAGAACTCAGAGAAATTTTAACGCCCGTAGGAAAACAGCAGGAATCATAGTCTTTATTCTGTTTGCTCTAATTGGCCTGTGCAAATTCAGATTCATTTTGAAATGCAACCCAAATGCACTGTCTCAAATCTCTGCTGGCAAACAATTTGAGCCGTAGCCGATAAATTCAAGCCCAATTTCACGAAAGCTGAGCTCATTCGCTGCAATCGTGAGCCGAGCATTCGGCTTATTCTTAGTTAATTTGAGTCCAAGAAACTGGAGGTAATCAAGTCTGTGGGAATATGTTTGTGAGCCACTACAAATAGTACTCACGACTCACCTGACAAGTTCGCTGAGAAATTGCTGTCAGTCATCCGCGCTGAAAAAATACATGGAGTTGAAGTAACTGTAAGTATAGGGATTGTTTCATCACATACAGCGACATACGAAGACTTGTATAAGTCTGCAGACCAAATGCTTTATGAAGCTAAAAACAGAGGCAGAAATCAGTTCGTCAGTGCATTAATTTGACTAAGAAAAAATAGTTCACAACACACAAATCACACCTGAAAAAAGGAATTTTGACACAATCAAAATTCCCATCATATCGTTTTTAAATCGCAGGGTTTAATAACCTATATATACCGCAGTCATCAGCATTACACAGGCGAGCAGAATAAAAATAGCAACTAATGGCAAGATGAATCTTGCCCACTGTGACCATCCCACCTGAGCTGTTGCAAGATAAGCCAATAGTGTCCCCGACGTTGGAGTGATCATATTGGTAATACCGTTACCAAATAGGAACGCAAGCACTGTAGTTTGGGGCGCTACTCCGGATAACTGACCCACAGGTCCCATAATAGGCATAGTCACTGCGGCTTGACCGGATGTGGAGGGAATAAGGACATCAAGCACTAATTGGGTGCCAAACATACCAAGCGCAGCAATATATCGATTATCTTCTCCAATAAAACTCACCAACGAGTGCACAACAGAATCCAGAACCTTACCATTTTGTAATGTGATAGCTATCGCAAAGGCTACGCCAATTAAAAAGCTTGCCATGAGGATTTTTTTCATCCCCGACACAAAGGCTTCTGCAGCTTCATTAGCCCCTAAACCACTTTGGACTGCTAAAAATAAACTCAGCGCTATGTAATAAGCTGTGAGTTGTTGCTTTTCCCATTGCCAGTGGTTCGACGCATAAACCAATCCACCTATACCAATTAGCAGAGTAATAAGCATGATGAAATGACGGGGACTTAATGGCTTTGTCTCAAGCGCTAAATCGGCTCCCTTGGTAAAACCAGCCCTTTTAATTACCCACAGCATAAAACCGATACCAACCAGTAAATAGATGGCAAAAAAGACGGCCCGTAGCCCTGCACCACTGAAAATTGGTAGGCCCAACAAAGGTTGCGCTATGGTGAGTGGTAAAGGATTTGTGATCGAACTTAAATAACCCACTTTCACAGCAACAGTAACAATTGCAAGACCAATTAAATTCGACATTCCTAAACGCCTGGCAAGCTCAACCATTAAAGGAATAATTAACAAATACTCAGACGCCAACCCCAATAAAGTGCTACCCAAAGCAAATATCAGCATTAAGCAACTGACTAACCAATAGACATTACCACGCACTGCGCTCAAAAGACGCTCTAGTCCAGCATCAACCGCGCCAGATTTACTGAGTATGCCAAACAAGCCGCCAATCACCAGCACCATAAAGATCAGGCCACCGCCTTTTTGCAAGCCTTCAGGAACTGCAAGCAGTAAGTCAACGAGTCCTACTGGACTCGCAGTGCCTGGTGGATTGTCGGCAACAGTTCCAAACAACTCCATCAAAGAGCTGTCTTTCGGAATAGTTTGATAACTACCGGGGATCACCAAACCATCTTTTCGCTGATAACTGCCTGACTCAAACAAGTAAGTTAGCACTCCTGCCAGCAGCAAGATAAATAACAGGACAACTAACGGGTGACTGCCACTTCCCATGGAAGATGGCGATTTTATTTCAACAGTATCCTGAGGTGTAGTTTTCATTTTTCACCTCTCGTATGTGACAGTCGTTCTCGAATGTAACTGACCACTGTTTGTGTAACGCGTTGCAGATCCGCTTGCAATAGATCAAAACTTGCACTTCGACAAAACTCTTGTTCATTCATATATAGAGCTCGATTGATTTCGATTTGAATACTGTGTTGAAGCTCTTTCGGCTTGCCATAGTTGGCGGTGAGATAACCGCCTTTATATGGGTAATTCACTGCCACTCTGTAACCTGCCTGACGAAAACTTTGGGCCACCAAATCACTGAATTCAGGATCTGCAGAAGTACCATCTAAATCGCCAATCACAATATCGGCACGGGGTTGATTGTGGTCAATATTCATCGCATTGCCTCTGGATTTCATCGAGTGGCAGTCGATATGCCATACCTGTCCAAACTGCTGCTTCAATTGCGCTAATAAAGTCATTAGGCACAAGTGATAGGGCTGATAGTATTGAGTAATACGATTTGCCACTGCAGATGTAGAAAGCAAGTTTTTATACATGGGCTGGCCAGGTACAGCCAAGGCGCGGATCAACCCCATACCACGACTACTGTACACCGAAGGCTTCAACTCTTCTGGCCATGGCTCAGCCAGTAAATTGGGATCTATATCATTTGGCGCGCGATTTAAATCGATATACATCCGCGATATCTGGGCTGCCAGTAGCGAAGCGCCTTGAGATGTTGCTGGTAACCACAACTCGTCAACAAATGCATCCCAACCAGTTTTGATTTGCTCAATGCTGGCGATACTTGCAAAGTCGTCCGGAAGCACCAAGCCGCTATGGGGTGAATCAAATACTAGTGGGATCAAATCGCCTTTTTCTGGCTGATACAGCTGATAACTATCTGTCAAAATTGGTGTCATGCATGCCTCGGCAATTAAGGCACCGCATGATGCGGTGCCTACCAGCTTAGAAATCGTATGTCAGTTGGAAATAGACAAAACGACCCACTGCGTTATAAGTCTGCTGATCAAAGTTGATATTGACGTTTACCAGCGAAATAGGAGGTTGTTTATCAAACAGGTTGTTGACGCCGAGACGTAAAGCTAGTCCATTGTCTAATTTATAACCGGACGAAAGATTATGATAAAACATCGAGCCAATATGACGTGGGGCATTAAGATAGGTTTCATTTGTGTCACCAATGTATCTCAGAGAGTACGCAGCCGACCAATTATCTTGAGCCCACTGAGCTGACACGCTTCCTCTGAATTCTGGATAAGCTTCCCTTACACCTGAACTGCCTTTTTTATCGACACTAAGACGGCTGCCATCCGCTAATGAGGAGGCTTCTTCAAAACCGTTCAGTTTCGAAACACTGCTGCTAAGTTCCCATTTACCAAAATCACTGATAAATGCGTAACGAACCACAGCATCTACGCCTGAGACTTCAGTACTATTTAAGTTTACCGGACCATCAACAATATTCAGCAATTCACCATTCGCCGCACGACTGATGACATTACAATTGCGTCCAGTAAATGCACATAAATCCAGTAAGTTTTGCGTACCAAATGCACTGATTGTATTGTCAATTTTTATACGGTACCAATCGGTAGTGACACTAAAACCGTCAAGTGCAGCAGGCGTGTAAACAAAACCAGTAGAGATATTTTCAGAGGTTTCAGGTTCCAGCAATTTGTTACCACCAACTAAAATTGGCGCATTTGAATCTTGCTGACGATAATTTGCCGGTACGCCGACACAGCCTGGCAACCCTTTATTAGTATCGCAAGGGTCAACTACCGGAGCGAAAGCGGCACGCTCACCTTCATATAATTCCAGAAGTGATGGTGCGCGGAAACCTTCAGACCAAGTTGCACGCACCATTAAATCTGCTATCGGACGATATAAAATACCCGCTTTACTATTGGTTGTACTGCCAAATGTGCTGTAGTCAGACAAACGACTGGCGAGGTTTAATTCTAGAGCTTCTCCAAAAATACTGTTTTCGAGTAATGGGATGTTTAATTCAACATAAGCTTCGTACAAATCGTACTCGCCAACAGTTCCCGTGCGTGGTGATGAGGATGTCGTTTGATATTTATTAACTCGTGGCGCGGCATTAATAATATTGTCAGGGATATCAACGCCATTTTCTTTACGGTACTCACCGCCAGTTGCTAGTAAAACGTCGCCGGCCGGTAACTCAGCAATCGCATTAGTTAAATTAAATCTAAAATGTTGTTGTTCAGTTTTATTCTCATCAATACCAGTGAAATTGATATAGTTGACCATCGCCGATGTGAGTGGATTAAACAGATTCACCGGTACACAACTGGACGAAAGATCACTAATGTCGGCCGCGATTCCACTGCTATTGCATGCCCTCATCCCCAAAGCAAGCTTGTCTAAGTGCAGCTGATTTTTTGAGGTAAATGTGCCTTTATTTTCCGCCCAGGACGCAAAAGCATCCCATCGCCAACCTAACGGTAAAAAGCCTTCTAAACCAACACCTACGCGAGTTGTTTCTACTTTTTGTTCGTTCACCCGCAAACCATTGTCAGTGAAAAAATTCGTCAGTACAAAATCACTACCTGAGAATTCAATACCGAACGGATTGACTCTCTTATCATTGGCGATAACAAAACCGCGCGAGCCAGTAACCACTGGTATAGCTGCTGAAAACTGCTGATCTGATTCCCGGATATTATGGAGCAGCTCGAACCGTATAGATGTTCCTTCGAAAACTTGAGTGTCCGGTAATTGAAAAGTCGCCTGGCCGAATAAACTTAATCTTTCATTTGGGCCAACAACATAATTATCATGGTAACGATTAAAGCGGTCTTTGTTGCTGGCTGCACGCCAGCTGCTCAGTAGGTTGCCATCAGAACCGGGATCCCGCGTGATGCCGATTGAAGGCACAGGGAAACCAAACAAACCTGCAAGCTTACTCTCACGGAACAGTCCCTCAGAGCTACCTAATGACAACCCATTTAGTGGCACTGCTGTTAAAGTGCGATCCTGAGTATAAATAGGCTCCTGATTCGAATAACTTGCCGCAAACATCAGGTTGTGGTCATTAAAATCTTGACCCAATAGCAGATCAAGATTGTTCGTTTCACGGTCATTTTCTCCAGAAATACCGTAATAAGCTTTTACTTGAGCACCATCATAATTTTTGAGCGTGTGGATATTCACCACACCGGCAATTGCGTCGGCTCCGTAAATAGCGGTGGCACCATCTTGTAACACTTCAACCTGATCGATGATGGCAAATGGAATAGTATTTAAATCGACGAAATCACGAAAACCGCGACTGCCAGCACCATTAACCCAACGGTTCCCGTTGACCAAGATAAGTGAACGATTCTCACCTAAATTACGTAAATTAATACTGGCAGTCCCATGACTGGTTCCGGCAGAGCCATTATCATTCAGACTGGCACCCACCGAGGGTAATTCCTGTAAAGACTCACCAATTGACAGAGCACCTTTGATGTCCAGATCATCTTTGTCGAAACTCTGTATTGGACTGCCTTCTGCCTCATCTCTTCTTAAGATGCGAGAACCAGTGACAGCTATCACTTCTAATTTTGAAGTTGGCTCTGCCGTTTCCACAGCCTGTTCCGCAAGAACAGGCTGACTGGAGATCGTAAAGACTGTACTGATGGCAATAGCCAACGCAGATAATGGGTAGTTGAGCTTCGACATAGGTATTCCCCGTTGGTACTTTATTATGTTTAGTTGACGAAAACACCCTAGCAAAGGGAAAACACCTATGCAATATTATGATTAAAGGTCATAAATCAATAACACTTTGTTATTGGTGAAGTCGAAAGCGATTATTCTGAGCATTAGAAATGAGACAGGTATGAAGAACAGTGGCATGCGAATGGAAAATATTAATCTTAAGAGCCTTGAAGCTTTCCGCGCTATTATGCAGACAGGATCGGCAACTGCTGCTGCACGTCAGTTAGGTTTAACTCAACCTGGGATTAGCCGGCTTTTAGCGAGTCTAGAACAACTTGTTGGATTCCAATTGTTTTATCGGGAACATAGCAGGCTAATTGCGACTGATGAGGCCAAACTTCTGACATCTGAAATTGATCTGTTACTGAATAATGCGGACCGCTTCTTAGCACTAGCCCGCAACCTCCATAAAACAGAAACCGGTTCCTTAACCATCGTCGCACCACACAGTTTTAGCTCTGGCCCACTTGCAGATGCTGTGGCAAGTTTTATCCAGTTGTACCCAAAAATTTCAGTAAGTATTGAATCTCATAGCCCACAGACTGCCAGAGATTTGGTCGCGCAGCGTTCTATTGACTGTGGCTTTATTCAATTGCCGGAAACCCATCCCGGACTTATTATAAAACCCATGCTTGATAGCGAGCTCGTCTGTGCAATACCAGCCGAGCACCCCCTCAGTAACCGGGCGACCATGAACTTAACAGATCTTAGCCATGAACCTCTAGTTATGCTTGGCCAAGGTCGACCTTCGCGACAAAAGTTGGAAAAGTTATTTCAACAAAATGGCGTTATACCAAAGATCCGGCTAGAAACGCATAGTGTCGCAACAGCCTGTGCTTATGTTCAACGACAATTGGGCATTGCTATCATTAATCGGGTATTGGCCCAACAGTATCTAAATAGTCAGCTGAAGCTGATACCACTAGAACCAAGTATTCACCATCATTATGGCTTTATTTATTCGGCATACGCACCGATGCCAAAACTCGTAGCTGCCTTTTGTCAGCACTGTACTCAGTTCTTCTCGACAAACGACTACACCTTTTGATGGTTTCTATTCCTTTTTAAGGAAAAAACTGCCAGTAGCCTATTTTTGTGGAAAATAGGCTGACATTCTGAATTTTCAACGGTTAAAAAACAAATTAGCACTGTTTCGTATAAAAAGCCGCTTTGAAATTCAGAGAGCTGTGCAACAATCCTATCAGATATCAAGGAGAGCGGCGAAACATCAGTTGTTAATAAAGGCTCAGTTTGAGCCGTTAAGCAACTGTCATTTTGTCTCAAATAATAAAAAACAAACGAGTTAATAGCGATTTTCTTATTAATAACCAGAACATGCAGGAAACTCTATCCAGAAATAAGCACCATGCCCTTCGGTACTGTTAAAACCAATCGAACCCGCCATTTTTTCCACTAACTGTTTAGTAATTGCCAAGCCTAACCCTGTTCCACCAACCCGTCGTGTATCACTGCTGTCAGCTTGCGCAAACTTCTGAAAAATCCTAGGCTGGAATGCCTCCGCAATCCCTGGACCCTGATCACGGATACCAATTCTTATCCTATTTCCAAGCATGACCATCTCGACGGTTACCTCAGAACCTTCTGGAGAGAATTTGATCGCATTCGATAACAAGTTTGCCATGACTTGAGCGAATCTGGCCTCATCAACCGCTATATCCTGTAAACTCAAATCTGAGGATTTTAGGACCAAACTAATATTAAATTTATCTGCATAGCTTTGATGGTTATCCAATGCTTGCTGCAATAACTCAGTGACTGAATGAGGCTCGAGAACAAACTGCATTTCATCTGCGAGGAGTTTATCCATATCCAATAAATCATTGATTAATAAAACCAATCTTTTACCATTGCTCTGAGCAATTTTTAGAAGCGGTCTAAACTTCTCTGGCAAATACGATGCGGCGCTCTGAAGTAAATCAATGCTGGCATTTATGGAGGTAAGTGGCGTACGGAGTTCATGGCTTACCGTAGACACAAACTCATTTTTCATTTTTTCTGCCTGCAGATGTTCTGTAATATCCTGTATAAAAAATACAAATTGTTTTTCGCCGGCTTCAGTTTGAGGTAGTGGTGCTCCGCTCACAGAAAGTGAACGAAATTCGCCGTCAGGCCAGAGAATTTTGTACTGTTGTTCCGTGATTGCCGACGCCCCCCGTTTCAACTGCATTAAAGGTTGTTCAGATTCAGGCAACGGTTCTCCGTTTAAGTCCATCATTTGCCAACCTTGGTCGCTAAAAGTCACAGTACCCTCCGGTGAGGTTTGCGAGCTGATACCGAGAATTTTTTGAGCGCCATGATTTGCTAAAATGAGCCTCCCTTGTTCATCTAGAACAGTTATGGCAACAATATTGCTGTGAAAAATTCTTTCAAAGAACTCTTTTTGTGTCTTGAGCGTTTGTTCCAGTCTGACTTGTTCGGAAATGTCTGATTCAATTGCAATAAAACCTACCAGTTGCCCTGTTTCGTCAGATAAAGGTGAACAATTGATTCGCAACGAATAGGGTTTACCAAACTTCGTATAATTTAAAATATCCACCTCGAAGCCATTACCTGCCTTTAGAGCCTGCCCCATCAACATCACTGTGGCCTGATCGGTTTCCGGTCCCTGCAATAACTCACCCGGCTTCCTGCCTTTGATTTCTTCGAGAAGGTATCCAGTAATCTTACTAAAACCGGTATTAACCCATTCTACCCTTCCTTCCTTGTCAGTAATAATTACCGCATTGGTTGTCTGACTAGCGACCTTAGACAAGAGATTTAATTCTTTTTGTACAAGAAGCTGCTTACGCTGCAACCGCAATACTGCAACCAGTTGACCTATCGTTTTTTGTAACGGCTCCAAAAAATCAACCATCTGCTGGTCATAACCCGGCTCACGATTGGCAAGTCCCAGTAAAGCGATCATCTGGTTATCATGAAAAATTGGCAGACCTAAAAAACTATTCAGAGGGGGATGGCCTGCTGGGGTACCTCCAGCGCGTGGATCAAGGTGTGGTTGGTTCGAGATAACTGTCTGCTGCTCAAGCAATGCTGCGCCAAATAATGTCCGCAGATTTCTGAATTCAAGGCCAAATGGCGCCTGTTTAGCAAAAAACTGCCTGGATGGTTCATCCCACGCAATGTTAGTTATGGCATGAGTTTTCAGATAGGGTTGTCCATTATCATCCAGTACCTCACCAATAAAACCATATTCACTATCGGTAAGGGCAAGAATATCAGTCAGGAGTTTATCGAATGCGGCCGCAGGATGTTCAGTGCTAATGAAAGCCGACTGGACCGAAGAAATCAACGCACTCAGTTTGTTTGCGGCGTCTAATTTTTGCTTTTGAGCCGACAAATCAATCATTTTAATTTGCTGCACAACTAATGCTGCAAGGTCTTTGAGTGAAGATTTTTCATTATCAGTCCAAGCACGTGGCTTGTTGTCGATAACACAAAGCGTGCCAATATTGATACCTTGTTCGATCGCCAAAGGCACACCAGCATAAGCACGAATATTAGGCTCACCAGTTACTAATGGATTATCTGCAAAACTGGGGTTTTTAAGAGCATCTGGAACTTCAAATACTCCATCTTGCAAAATCGCATGGCCACAAAAAGAAATATCACGGGAGGTTTCTGATGCGCCAAGCCCCGACTTAGCTTTGAACCACTGTCTGTTCTCGTCCACAAGAGAAATGAGTGCAATAGGTACATCAAACAAACGTAGGGCAAGTTCGGTAAAGCGCTGATAGTCGACGTCAGAGGCGGAACCTAACAGCCCAGTTTCTTTTAACCGCTTTAAACGTACAGCTTCATTTGCAGGCTTATTTGGTACTAACATTCGAACTCCATATCAGGCGGTACTGAGCTATAAACACTCATAGACAGTTTACTTATGTACATTTTCACAAATTGCACACAACAAATCTTTCTGAGCGAGTCACAGTTTATGGATATTCAAATTAAGCGATTGCAGGCGACATTACGCTTAAGATATGCCCATTTACTGCAAGACTAGAAATATCACCCGTTAAAGTGATAACACTAACATTAACCTGATGATGGTTGTAGAGGCTGTGAAGCTGTAACTTTGAACAATATCGGACTTTTGGTTGCGTGGTCTATATACCCAGCCTGACCAAAAGCTAAAATTTGATCTTATTTTTAAGTTGATGCCTATATCTAAAAGTTGAAGTCAAACACATAAACAACTTTAAAAATGAGCGGTGAGGATAATTTCCGTGAGCTGATATGAGCATGACAGTCGATAAAATTCATAGTATAGATACGTGTGTACCTATCATTCGGCTTATGCAAATGAACTTGTCAAAAATAAATAAATTTATCTTTTCTGCTCAGTAACCGAGCTTCTCACCGCTCTCACCCTAAACTCAGCGAACAAATCAAAAAGACCAGTCACTTAATGTATTCGGCGAATATCGCTGCTTGGTCAATCGATGATCTTGAGATACTACTCAAGCTGCGTATTTCGGTTTGTCCGGACAGCTGTTCCGGTGTCGTCCGGCCACCTGAATTTTTCTTCGTAACCTCTCACTTTCTAACTTACTTCGACCGGTTCAGCCACACTTTTTTTCCGCTGCGATTCGCCGCTTAATTCAATCCGGTGCGCATTGTGGATCAGCCTGTCTAACAACGCGTCTGCGACTGTCGGATTTTCCATTAAGCCGTACCATTCTTTAACCGGTAGTTGGCTGACGATAATCGTGCTGCGTTGCTCGTATCTGTCTTCAATCACATCCAGCAGATCGCTGATTTGTTTGCCTTTAAATCCCTCCAGACCCCAATCGTCCAGGATCAGTAAGTCCAGCTTTTGCAGTTGCGTGAGTTGCTTCAGATAACTGCCGTCGACGTGGCCCAGCTTTAACGCTTCCAGCAGCCGACCCAGACGATAGTATCGAACCCGTTTGTTTTGGCGGCAGGCTTGTTCGCCAAGTGCGCAGGCCAGATAGGTTTTACCGCAGCCGGTGGCGCCGGTAATGAGCACATTTTGTTGGTATTGCAGGTGATGCCCTTGCAGCAGCGGCTGCAGTTGCTCTGGCCGCAAGCCCCGCGTTGCCGGATATCGCAGCCCTTCCGGCGTAGCGCGAAGCCGCAGTGCAGCTTCTTTGCGAAGCCTGGCAAGGCGGGTGTTATCGCGTGATAACTGCTCTTGTTCTACCAGTAACCCAAGCCGTTCTTCGAAGCTTAACTGATTGTAAGTGTGTGGGTTTTGCCGTTGCAGCTCTAGCGCACCGGCCATGGCCGCCAGTTTCAACTGACGTAATTGAGTATTGAGAAGGTCCATGTTGTTGTCCTTATTGGAATTCGAGAGGGCCACGTAAATTTTGATGGTGGGTGAGCGTGCTGGTTTTTTCAGATGTCGGATCTGGCTGGTCTAAACCGTTTTTCAGCAGGTTTTTAATAAAGCCGGTGAAGGTAGCTTGCTGCTGCAGCGCGATGGTGCAGGCACGTTCTAACCGCTCATTACCATAGCGTTTTTGTAGGCTAAGCAGACCCAGGCAAGCCCGTTGCGCCTGCACCGGATGGGCTTTTCGCCGCTCCATCGCCAACACCACACCCAAGGTGTCGGGTCCAATGTTGCCTGCCCATTGTTGCAGTCGCGCGCTGTCCCATTTCTGCTGCGCCGCATGCGCTGGTGGGAAATGCGCCAGCTCACTTGTCTGGCCAAATACCTTGCTGCTTCGCACATGCTGCGCCACACATTTGCCTTGATAATAAAGGCGGATCAGGCTGGCAGTGGCCTGGATTTCAAGCCGTTCACCGCACAGACTATGCGGCACCGAGTAAAGATGTTTGTCGTATTGCACATGGTAATCCGGCGCCACTTTTACGATTTTATGCTCGGTGTATTCATACGGATGCGCGGGCAGCGCTTTGAGTGCCGGGAGGTCAATTTGCTGGAACAAGTCGTTGCGACTCAGCCCGTTATAGGATTTCATCGGCCGTGCATTCAGTTCTTTTGTGAGGAAGCGTAGCTGCTGATTCAGCGCCTCCAGCGAGTAAAAAATATGATGGCGTAGCCGCGCTAACACCCAGCGCTCCACAATCAGCACTGCCCCTTCAACTTTGCTTTTATCTTTGGGCTTATAAGGCCGTGCCGGGATCACAGTGCAGCGGTAATGCCGCGCCAGCGCTTGATAATCGTGATTAATCACCGGCTCGAACTTGTCGGCTTTAACCACAGCAGCTTTGAGATTATCCGGTACTAACAAAGTCGGTACGCCACCTAAGAACTCTAAGCAGCGGCTGTTGGCCATCAACCAGGACTGCTGATCTTGCCCGGCACAAGCTTCGATATAGGTGTAATTGGAAGCGCCTAAGGTGGCCACGAAGATCGCGGCTTTGCGGATTTCGCCGGTGTGCGGGTCGACAATCGGCACCGTCGGGCCGCAGAAGTCGATAAACAGCTTTTCACCGGCATAATGAGTCTGGCGCATCGAGCGGCGTTGCGAGCCTTTCCAGCGGCGGTAATGCTCGCAGAATTGGGTGTAACCTAAGGCGGCGCGGCCATGTTCGGCCTGGTATTCCTGCCACAATAACTGCTTGGTTAGCTTCGGATCTTTAAGCTCAATATCGAGTTTCAGCCAATCCGGTAGCACCCGTTTAGTCTGGTAATCACGACCAGGCAACAGCGCCTGATCCAGCGTCACTAATGACACTTCTGGCGAGAGTGGCCAAGCGAGGTTAAGGCTGTTAAACCGGGCAACAAGCTCGGTAACGGTCGAGCGGCCAATGCCCAAAGCGAGGGCTATTTGGCGGTAGGAAAGCTGGTCTTCAAAACAAAGCCGGAACACATCCAGATAAGTTCTCATATCAGTCCTCATCGATTTCTTTTTGCGTGTCATACAAGCTCCGGCTCCCAGGGAAAAACCTGTTATGCCAAAGCACCTGAAACGAAGAAAGAAAAAGATGGCCGGATGACGCCGAAACAGCTGTCCGGCACACACCGAAATGGGTGGCCGGATGACACCGAAACGACTGTCCGGATCACACCGAAATGGGTGGCCGGATGATACCGAAACGATTGGCCGGATCATACCGAAATGGGTGTCCGGATGACCCCGAAATACGCAACACTGCTTTAATAGTCTCTTTGAGTGTCTCTCTGCAGATTGTTTGCATCTACACAGCGCGATATATTCTGAATCCGAATTTTCAGAACCTGAAACTTGTCGTCAAAGCCTGGCTAGCCGTGGTATGGCGCATCATTAAAAAGTTTCTGAAATAGACAAGCGTGTCTGACTTAAAAACACAGCGATAGTCATTTCGCTATCGCTGTGTAGTCTTCAGCGCTTTGCTGACTGTTAAAATTAAGCGAATTTCCGTCAGTAAAGGTTCTTGCCATGAAAGATTTAATCATTGACGTTCATAAACAACCGCCCTCTAGAGAGTGTATTGACCGACATTCTAAATCTGCCAAGCTTTGGTACACAAAAGTGCAAATAGGGGCAATTCTTGCGACTATTGTCGTTGTTGGACTGGCGCTTATAATTTTCGCACAAGAATTCCTAGATCAGGGGCACGGCTGGATCTTGTGGTTTGCTATCGGCGTTTTTGCTTTAATCCTGTTTAGATTTTCCCTGATATTGCATGAACATTATCGAAGCATTGCCATCGCTCTACAGCCCATCGATAGCGATCTATCACCAGACATTTTTATTGAGTTTTCAAAGTTGCTTGATAACCCAACAGTCTGTGCCTACGTAAAGAAAATTGAGAATAGACAACCCACAATTGTTGAGTTTGAAGCATTAAAAGAGTGGGTAGAAAAGGAACCTAACCGCCAGAAGTTGCTAGATGCCAAGATGAAGTTTCAATTACTTAAAAGTTAAGGAATAGCGGAGTTTTTCAAGGTAGTTGTCCGATTTTCCCGTTTTATGCTGCTGCCTGAGTCGGTACGATTTCCCGCTCCGGATTCAGACTTACTGGCCCTATAGGGCTCCAGTTTCTTGTGGCTCTGCCAGCCCACCGTTGTGGGTAGTCTGACTTCGCTTGTTCATATACCGCTTTACGCTTTTCCAACAGAACTGCATCTTGTTGCTGATGCCGCTGCGCCGGTGTCACGAACCTTATACCGCTATGGCGATGTTCGTGGTTGTAAAAGCGTGTAAATTCCAGCATCCACTCTCTGGCACAGCCAACTGTTGCAAAGCCACCTTTGGGCCATTGCGGGCAGTATTTCACTGTCTTAAACAACGACTCTACATACGGATTATCATTGCTCACTCTGGGCCGGCTGTAAGACGACGTTACACCGAGCTCCTGCAACTTTACCCTAAGCGTGCTGCCTTTCATCGGGCTACCGTTATCCGAGTGCAGTACCAGTGGTTTAAACAGGCACCGCTCACGTAGTAAAGCACGTGGTATCAATTCACTGGCCAGTTGACTGCACTCCTTGTCGTGCACTTCCCAAGCCACCAGTTTGCGGCTGTAAATATCAATGATCGCGTATAAATACCAGTACAAACCACGTATGCCTGAGGGCATATAGCTGATATCCCAGCACCACACCTGATTAGGTGCTGATGCACTGTAACTGGTGGGCATTGCACGTTTCTGAGGCGCTTTGCTTTTACCGCGGTGGTGCTGCTGGTTTGCCGCTTTTAATACCCGGTACATGGTCGATTCCGATGCCAGATAAACGCCTTTATCTGCCAACCTCGGCACAATTTGCGACGGCGGTAAGCTGGCATAGTCTTCTTCATTACAGGTTGCCAATATCTGCTCGCACTCAGCGTCAGTTAGCTTGTTTTTCGGCGTCGGCCTGATGATTACAGGACGCTTATCTTCCAGCACGACACCTTGCTCATCCCGCCAACGGCGTAGTGAGCGAAGCGGTATTTCCAGCTCCTGTGCGGCTTTATCACGCCTGGCACCTGCTAGCACGGCTTCATCAAACCAGCTAAGGCTCAGGCTTCGTTCGCTAACCGCGGTTAACTGTCCTCGTCCTCCTCGCCGTAGTACGCTCTGAGCTTTTTTCGCAGTACCAGCAACGCTGCCGCCTCCGCTAAGGCTTTTTCTTTACGGTTTAGCTCGCGTTCTAATTGCTTAATACGTTTTTTATCTTCTCTGGCCTGTTTTTTCTCTGCGACCTTGCGCTGAGTCTCGCTCATCGTGCCCATGATACAGGCACTGCGCCATTCTTTAACCTGCTCAACCAACAAGCCTTTTTCACGGCAATACTGGCTTAATTCGGCTTCAGATAACGGGGCGGTTTCAATGACCACAGCTAACTTTGCTTCTCCTGACCAATCATCAGGCTTTTGACCACTTACCGGCACAGCATATCCTTGAGCTTTTAACTGATTACGCCAATTGTACAGCGTCTGCTCGCCAATGCCTTCCTCTCTTGCCAACTGTGCTACCGAGCGACTAAGTGGCGGTAATAACTTCTTTAAAATCGCTTCTTTTCTTTCTGGGGATATAGCCATTCCAACCTGCTAACCACCCGCCGTCTGACTCTAACTATTGTGAAAAAAAGACCGGACAACTACTCTGACACGGCGGGATAGGCTGGGAGATGTATTTGTTGTAGACCCCCTGGAGCAAATAAATCTCCCGATTCCGCTGAATTTCTTCATCTGATACCGGATCATCTCGATTCCATTTCAACATCAACGCACGTTGACCGTGATCAGGTAGCTGGTACCGGTCAATCATATAAAGAAACGACCGCGCTATCTCCCCTCTGACTGACTCCCGGGGCTCAACGCCTGTGCTGTTTTTTTCGAAGTCGCATTCAGGCCAGCGCCATTTCTCACCGGAAATCTCTGTAAAAGGCGCGTTACCGCGACTGGAGTTGTATCGTCCGAGTGCCGGCCACAAGTTGTGTAAATCAGAGCTTGCCTGGCGGTAGATGTCGACCGGGCATGTATTTCGGTCTTTGCATCCTTGCGCATCCGCGATCCAACTCGCTGGATATACATGTTCGACGGTCACTTTCTCACCGGCAGGCTTGGGAACGCCGCAATACAACGTGACATAGGGGCGTGCATAGAACGATTTCCAAAAGATTTGGTCCCTGACCTGGTGATAGGCACTGTCATCGGCGCCGGCAGAGACAGAAACTATCAGGACAAATAGCTGAAGCATCCTTTTCATACAATCAGTTCCTTTTAGGCATAAACCAAATCAACGATAGCACTGAGTTTTTACACAGAGCTATCATTTTGCAACACGCCACCAAAATTTAACCTGCGGTTCTGACTTTACACTGCATACATCACCTACACGGAGAATGTTATGCAGACAATTTCTCGATTCAGCCCTTTTCTGGGGGTTGCACTCTTGAGCCTAGTCGGGTGCGAAACATCACCCCCACCGGCTCCGGAGGTCAAACTACCACCGCCTCAACCGATCGCTCCGCTTCATGAGCATATGGTGTTTTTTGAGCATCATTCAGCAGCGGCACCAAACGACGCACTGTCCATCATTCGACCACATGTGCAGCAACTCATCGTCAATCCCAACAGGCGCATCCTCATCGAAGGGCATGCCAATGATGGGAGCACACCAGACGCTAACTACAAGCTAGGTCTGGCGCGAGCGAAATCCATTAAGGATTTGTTCGTGGCGATGGGCGTGGACGCTTATCAGTTGGAGATCCGAAGCGCCGGCCATACCAAACCCCTGAATTTCGAAAACAAACCCTCGACTGCACACCGCAATCGGCGGGTCATTCTCATTTACTAATGGAGAGCTCACTGATGAAGAAACTTGTTCTTGCAGGAGCCATAACTACAGTCTTGGCGGGCTGTGGGGGTGGTTCTGAAGATACCGCAAAGCCCGGCTCTGGCTCCAACCAGATCCCGGTGATCAATGTCGGCTTTGACCGTTCATCTTATGACATCAAAGAAGGCGATAGCGGCAGCTCGACTGTCGTCATGTCTGTCACAGCGAACAAAAATGTCGAAAACAATGTCACAGTGAAATTAACCACTGAAGACGGTCAGGCTAAAAATGGCGTCGATTTTCTAGGTGTTCCATCCGAGATTGTGATCGCCAAAGGCACCCGGAAAGTTGATTTCTCTGTATCTGTCGTTGGCAACACTATTCATCAGGAGTCTCGTGACTTTCGGGTCGCGATTGCCTCAATGACAGGCGACGCCATGACACTGGTGAAGACCACAGAGGTGGCCACCGTGAAAATTGCCGATGATGACCCAGAGCCAGTGGTGCAGTTTGATGCTGCGAGAATGACGACCAACGAAGATATTGGTGAGTTAAGTGTCCCTCTGACTTTGAGCCGGCAATCCGCCAAAGAAACCCTGGTTCGGCTTACAGTTACCGGATCTGCCCTCAAAGATACCGATTACTCAATCAGTACGCTTGAGTACAAAATCCCACCACTGACGACCAGTTTCAAAATACCAGTCAAGATTTTGAAGGATAAGTTAGTCGAGGGTTCTGAGACCATCGAACTCACCCTGTCTTTCGTCAGCAACGGTAAATTAGGTGATCGCGTCAGTAGCGCTGTTATTATTTCTGGTGATCTGCAGCTACCTGACACCGGGGTCACTACTTTTTACAACAATGGGGGGATCCATAGCAAAGCGCCAGATAGCGCCCACCCCTATCAGGATGCCGCTTACGGACTAGACACAAACCCACAATACAAACCAAACGGTGAAGCGGGCTTTGTATACACGAAGATCGATAATGCCGGTAATCCACTCCATGCAGATGTGAACAATCACATGTGTGTGTACGACAACCATACTGGCCTGACTTGGGAAGTCAAAGATGACTCCCCGATGGAAAGCCATTACGACGAGGCCAAAAAAGTAAACTTTGAAACACTGACCATGTTTAGTCAGAACGCCAAATACCTATGGCTCAACCGAGACAGCAACGTCAACGGTGGAAGTGCTGGTGGTATCAACGACAAAGAATTTTCGAACGGCGCCAAACCATACAGCGACAATTGTAAATATCCATTTAGCACCGATCCATTATACAGCGCTGAAGTGAAAAGTACGGGCTGCACCACAGAACAGCAAGTTAAGCTCTACAATCGAGCAGGTATTTGTGGCTTCAAAGACTGGCGGGTGCCCAGCATTTCAGAGCTAGCAACCATCGTGTCATATCAGGCAGGGAATCTGGTACACGACCCCTATTACCTTAAGGATGCATCCACACACATCGATGGAAATTCTGCGGACATCAAATACTGGTCTTCAACACCTTCGGTCGATAACACAGCATCAGCCTGGTGTCTGGATGCAAAAAGCAAACAAATTATGCTCTGTAATAAACAGTCTTACCACAGCCTGAGATTGGTACGAGGTCCGAAACTATGATAAGTCTACGTAAACTTATAGTCATGATGACTTTGGGGCTAAACGCACTCTCTGTCAGTGCTTATGAATGCAAAACCTCTATTGAGCCCACCACTCCAGAGGAGCATTTTCTCTCAAATAAAGATGGCACTGTGACTGACCTACGCTACGGGCTTCAGTGGCAGATTTGCACATTCGGTCAGGTGTATGACCCAGCCGATGGTAGTTGCAAGGGTGAGCAAAAGCAGTTCCCCACCTGGTCTGAAGCCATCCTGTCACAGGACCAAATCAATGGTGATAAAGCGCAAGGTTTTAGCGACTGGAGGCTTCCGTCCATCAAAGAACTGCAATCCATAGTCGAGAGAAAGTGCCGTAATCCTGCGATTAACACCAAGGTTTTTATTGGGACCAGCAACGGTGTGTATTGGTCAAACACTCCGGACAATAGCGTGAACATAGCACTGAAGGGTCGAGTCATCGATTTTTCTGACGGTGTGGAGTTCTACCGTTCGACGGCGCCGACGAAGTATGTCCGTCATGTGCGCGTGATTAAGCAAAACTAAATCCTGTGAATACAAATGAGCACCCGCCCGGGTGCTCCATTGGAGCGTTTATGGACGTTGGCAAAAAATATCTGGTATTTCGCGATGGCCATTCTTTTGTGGATGACAGAGGGAATTTGGTGTCGTTTGACCCTGAGTGCAAAAGACTCCTGATCCTGCCCAAACCATCTACAGTCATCATGGATGATGGGGAAACTGAATCCCTTGAACCCATTCCACTCCATCTTCAATCAGCTGATTGGTTTGCAGTCAAAAACCTCGATTCGAATAATTCACATTTTTTCAATATAACGGGCTGGCATGCGGTTGAAATAAGCGGCTAAGCAAGCTCGACTACTAGCTTCTCCATCAATTCAATATCCACTTGAGCGTTGAGAATAAGCCCCTGGTACCTACCGTGTTGTGTACTACCTTGCCTTAGATCCCCAACGCCGCGTAACAACAAGTCCTGCTTTGCAATGTAATGGCCGTCCATACTCTGAGTCAGAGTGAACAACCTTTCTCTGGTGTGTGGATTGTCAACCTTACGCTGCAGGTACATGGTGAAGAAGCCAGTACCACCCTTGCGAACAAGCCTGCCGCGCAGTTGGTGCAATTGATTTAATCCAAAACGCTCGGCATCCAAGACTGCCGCGTAAGTAAGATCTGGCAAGGTGACCCCAATTTCAACCACTGTAGTTGCTACCAAGATCCGCATTTCACCCTTGCGCATGGCATTCAGAGCGACCTGATTTTGCTCCTGGCTCAGACCACCGTGGGATAACGCTACCCTCCCTGGCATGAGTTGATTGAAAATTTCAAAGGCTTCCTCTGCAGAAATAGGTTGAACTTGTGCCTGGTCGTCATCGCTTTGAGAGTCCTCTTTGCGGGCACAGACAATAAGCGCCTGCTTTCCTTCACTTTGTACCGTCCATAGCACCTCATTGATGAGCGTTTGAAATTGGTCCGGTTCCAAAATACGGGTATGTACCGTCTTGACTGCATGGCAGTGCCGGATGATCTCTGTGCGAACTGCGCCATAGGTTGCCAAAGCGGTCGTCCTCGGGATGGGTGTTGCAGACACGGAGATTTGGTGTGTGTGCTGATGGCATAATTGAGTTCGCTGCAAAGACGACATTTTTTGTTGTTCATCGACCACGCAAAGGTTAATCAGGCCAACTTCACGAAACAGCATGGCTGTAGTTCCTATAAGGACAGATGCCGCCGGAAGTGTTTCGTTTGATGCGTCGGATTCTCCAGTGACCAGTAGAGTGCGGTCATTGAGTGCGGGAAAGTAACTACAGAATTCTGTATAGAGCTGGGTAGCTAGGTTGGTATTTGGCAAGAGAATAGCAACTCGGCCGCCGCCGGTCGCCACATACGATGCAGGGATAGCATAACAGACCGTTTTCCCGGTGCCGACATCCCCAATAAGGACCATATCCAGTAATTCACCATAACGAATAGACCGGATGGTTCGCTCCACAATACCTTCTTGTTCATCCGTCAGACGAAACGGAATGTGCCTCACCAAATCCGCCAGCTCAGCACCTACTATAGGTGCAACGGTTTTGGGTGCAGAGGCCTGCCGAGCCAGCTCAATTAAATCAGATGCGGCAGAGTGCCGCCCCTATCCGCTGCATCACTCTCATTGCCTCTTCAGCCTCATCCATCGTTTGAGGCAAATGCACGCTCACCAGCAGCTCTTCCAGAGTTTTGGTTTTCACACCCAAATATTTTCGCAAATCCGCATTTGACGCAAAAACTTTCGCCAATGAAGACCGCACTTTGCCCGCGGCAACCGGCAAAAAAGCGGATAGGTTTTTTTGAATATGTAGTTTGATGTTCTCCGGTTTGACTTTACTAGGGATCCCCGGATACACAGCTTCAATGGTGCCAACGGACTCGGGCTTAATGATCTGCGCATTGTTGATATAAGCGCCTATCTGATTCAGGGAAAGATCACCTGCAACAAAAAAGGGCGTATTGACCGGCAGAGCAATGAGCTCTTCAACCAACGGACGTACATCACCAAAGAGCGTGAACTGAAGCATGGAGGGGTATTGCGCTCCATCTATAATGGTAAAAGTGGTATAGGGCTGGCCTTGTTTGAATTTTGTGGTGGGAGGCTTTGTTAGGAATGCTTGAAACACATAGCGCTGTCCATCAACTAAACCGCGGACATCAAAGTTTGTGATAAGGCGTGAGTTATCGATATAGCCCAAAGGCAGATAAAGCGGCGCTTCATCCGGTTTTACATATTGTGAAATCCGCTTATTCGTTGCTTGCTTTGGCATCATCATCACCTCTGACACCATCTTAAATCACAACGTAAACGCCGCCACAAAACGAGCACAGACATTTTATCGTGTAGCAAGTAGGGTTACTGTTTTTGGTCTTAATTGCTTTTTGGCTACAACCCCGGTGTTTGCCTAAACTTCTGAGCTGCCAATCCAATTGTCTGAGCAGGCAAACGACAAATAAGCATCCCATCCGTCCTGCTGAATTTTGACGTCCATATCGGCACCGGCTTTTTCTAAAGCGTCATGAGTCCATCCACCTACTGGAGCTTGAGTGGTGTACAAGTGATTGTGATCCAAATCAGTTAAAACTAGGGCTTGATGCTCCTTTCCTTTTAACAAGTCTGGCTCCCCAGGAAGAACTGCACGAGCGACAATTGCCATCGGGTTTCCTACTCTGACTTTTCAAAGCTTGGGGGCATCCAGCCGCACTCTGGCAAGTCTGCAAAATCTGGCTTATAAGTCGATAATGTGTAATCGGCTTCAGTGATTGGGTCAAACTCCATATCACCATCGGTAATCCGAACATGCCAAACGCCATTTGAGTCCTTCTTTTTACAAATGCCTGTGAATTTCATCGGGATTCCTATACATCAATAAAAACTAACGGTGTCTTCCAGGAAATAAGACTGAACGCGAAAATCTCTAAGAGTGTTCATACCGCTTAATAACCGAACTTAATTTCAAATTTGCGGTAGTAAGCTTTTCCGCATTTCGTTTAAGATCTTCATTGAAATCTGATATGGCGGCAATCAAGCTCGTGTGTAGCATTCCAACATCAACGAACACACGATCAACTGGAACTGAATCTGACTTAATACTAACTGCTGACCCGTGATACAGAACCTTTTTCGCCCTGCCTTTTTTTGAATCTCTAGACTCAACTGATCCTGTATGCAAAAGGGCACAGCGAGCTCCCCATAAATCATCAGCTGAGCATAGAAAATTACCGTTTGGTAATAAATACTGATTTACCCATGCCTTAAAATGAGTGTTGTCAGCTTCTCCTTCGACAGAGACCCACGCCATTCTGTCTATGAAGGCATAAATCAACATGAGTGCTGACTCATGATGCTTCAACTTAAATAGCTCCATTATCGCTTCATTAAACTTAAGTGTGTGGCTTATCAATATGCTATCCATGCGCCCCCCGACGAGTTGTTTTATTAACTGCATTTAATGACCGATTATCCGAAATAATGCAGGTGTTTCCTGTTTGATTAAATTGACTTAATGACTGGCTCTGCACCTAGGGCCAGCGGATAAATCAACTGATTTTGCCGCCGAACTGTTTGATCGCAGTCTTTACAGC
>JACCEE011724662.1_pt1 | contig 22791 bp, 20 predicted proteins | sample 7449931 | NCBI WGS metagenome assembly JACCEE01 (sample SAMN15323457, study PRJNA562643) | freshwater metagenome | isolation source: river surface water | place: USA:Blue River Watershed | collected 2017-08-19 | reverse complement strand
AATCCCTATTTGGATTAGAAGGAGAAAAAGCTACTCATTGTGGAGATTGTAAAACTAATGATATGATTAATGTAATAAGTAAAAAATGTATTAAATGTAATATTAAACAGTCTCTTTTTGGATTTGAAGGAGAAAAAGCTACTCATTGTGGTGATTGTAAAACTAATAATATGATTAATGTTGTAAGTAAAAAATGTGTTTTATGTAATATTAAAATTCCTTCTTTTGGATTAGAGGGAGAAAAAGCTACTCATTGTGGAGATTGTAAAACTAATGATATGATTGATATTGTAAGTAAAAAATGTATTAATTGTAAGATAAAAAAACCAAATTTTGGATTAGAAGGAGAAAAAGCTACTCATTGTGGAGATTGTAAAACTAATGATATGATTAATGTAATAAGTAAAAAATGTATATGTGGTTTAAGTATACCTTCTTTTGGTTTATTTTTTGGAAAACCAACTCATTGTAATAATTGTAAAACTCCTGAAATGTTTGATGTAATACATATAAAATGTAAAGCTCCATTATGTGATAAGAGGCCCAATTGTATTTCTAATTATGAAGGTTATTGTGCCTATTGTTATGGTAACTTATTTCCAGATAGTCCAATAGTAAGAAATTTTAAAACAAAAGAGAGATTAGTAGTAGATTATATTAGAAACGAATTTCCAGATTTAAGTTGGAAATTTGATAAGATAATCGAAAATGGTTGTAGTAAAAGAAGACCAGATATTTATTTAGACTTAGGTTATCAAGTAATTATAGTTGAAGTAGACGAGAACCAACACCAAAGTTATGATTGTTCTTGTGAAAACAAAAGACTTATGGAATTATCACAAGATATCAATCATAGACCATTAGTATTTATCCGCTTCAATCCCGATAAATATTTCGACCAAGATAGTAAAACAATTCCATCTTGCTTTTCAATAACCAAAAAGACAGGTGCATTAAAAGTAAATAATAATAAGAAATGGAATGAAAGATTAAATAATCTAAAAACTCAAGTAGATTATTGGATAAAAAATGAAACTGATAAAACCATTGAAATTATTCAATTGTATTATGATGAATTAAACTCTAATTAGAAATAGACATAGATGATTTAGATCTTTGTGAAGCAGGTACAAAAGATTCTGCATTAGCTCTTAATTTAGATCTTTTAGATTTTGTAGAATTTCTTTTAGATTTGACTTTACTTTGTAATTGTGATTTAAGTTTATTTTTTAAATTTTGTTTTAATTCTTTTTCATAAGTTTCAAATAATTGATAATTATCTTCATATTTATCAACATAATAATCCTTAATTTTTAGAAATGTAGTTAGATCGTCTTTTAATACCGCAATTTTTCCCAATGTATTAACAAAATATCTAAATTTAACTAATTCTTTACTATTATTAGTTTTTAATGCTTCTTTAAATTTAGGATATAAAATAGTCTCTTCTTTCAAAATTTTATCGCATATAATGTTATTTATAGGTCTATATACATCTAATGTATACCGAGGATAATTATGTAAAGTTTTAATTGTATTTTCATCTATATAATTACTAATAAACGAAGTATTATTTTCTTCTAAAACTTTTTTTTGTAAATATATTCCAAATTCAAAGGGGACAGAACTGAGATTCAAATCTTGTTGTTCTGATAAATATTTTTTAAATTTTCTATCTGTTGATCTAATTAAACATTCATAATATAAAACATATGCTATATCGTAGTTATTTGGTAAAAAATTTTTTGGAATATTAAAAGGTAGTTTTAGTCTTCCATCTCTACTTGGTTTAAAATTTTTTTGATCTTCTATTATTGTTTTCAAATCATATAAAAATTGAATATAATTTTTATCATATTTTTTTCTTATTAATTCTTTTTTAAATGTACTAATATTTTGTCTTTGTGAATATTCTTCTGGTAATAAATTTAATGGAGTTCTCATTCTAGAAATGGTAGTTAAAGATAAATTTCTTAATGATTTGGGTTGATAAGTTTTAGACATTTTCTGTTTATTTATTAATAATATTAAAATTTTTATATATAAAATAAAATATGATAGAGTTTATAATTGGATTTTGCAGTGGTTTAGTTGTAATGCCTTTACTAAATTATTTATTAGATAAAGTATTCGAAGAATATTACTATAAAAGGTTATATAGTAAATATAATGCTTATGATTAAAAATATTTCCTAATAAAATCCTAATATATAAAAATCTTAATGATAAAAATTATAATCTAGTAAAAAAATTAATAAATTTGTTAATAGTTAAACTTCATAAATGAGACTAAAATTTGCTTTTTTTTTATTTACAGTATATCGAGTGATATCTGGTTTTAATATTTTAAGTATGAATACAAGTAAAACAAGAGATTTATTTTTTGAAAATAAAATTAATATTTGTATATACACAAAACAAAATTTAACAAAACAAAATTTCAGTATTGAACATATTATTCCCAAATGTTATATGCCAAAAAATTTTAAATACCACAAATTCAATTTATATCCTTGTGATGTCAATATTAACAGAAAACGTTCAAATTATAAATTCGAAGAGACACCTATTGATTTAATAAAAATAGTAGAAGAAAAAGGAATATTATTTGATAAGAAAAAGAAATGTGTATATATAAATAATGAAAGTAAAGGCATAGTAGCAAGAAAAGTAATTTATTTTACATATCTATTAAAAATAAATTTCGATCATATATTAGATTATAACATAGCATTAAGATGGTCAATAGAAAATTTACCAACAAATAGAGAATTAAAAATAAATAAATTAGTATTAGATTATATAGATAATGAGAAAATAAGACAACAATAAGTTTATTCTGGACCACGAATAAAGTATTCTTTATCAGATGCAACGGCTCCAGGTAAAGTAAATTGTAGTGTACCATTTGTTTGGAATAATTCTAAGGGATTATCACCATCATTAATACAAAGTACTTTTCTATCACCCTTCTTAAAACATAATTTTGATTTTCCAGTATTATTTACAGCTAATTCAGATTTAATAGTCCATCCATCACCTATTTGCATACTTTTATCTTTATGTATATTTATTGCATTATTTATATTTATTGGTTCAGTTATATTTATTGGTTTAGTTATATCTATTTCTGCAACAATATCACTAGAACCAACTGTAAATTTTTTTGTTTCAGTATCAAATTTAGCAAAATCTTTCATTAATAGAGGATTACTATTAATATCGTCTGTTATTTGTTTAATTTCTGCAAACTTTTGTTGTGTTAAGTTTGTTACATCAGTTTTTAATGTATTAAACTTATCTGCAATGATTGTAGCGCTGTCTTGATTCTCGTTTTGAATTTTAATGAATGTATCTTGATTATCTTGATTAATTTTTGAGTATACATCATTTAAAGTAGTAACAGTAGCATCAAATTTATCATCTAATTCTTTCGTTTTAATGTTAGTTGCATCTATTTTGTTGGTAGTTTCTTTTTTACTTTCGTCTATTTTGTTGGTAGTTTCTTTTTTACTTTCGTCTATTTTGTTGGTAGTATCTTTTTTAGTTTCGTCTATTTTTTTATTATTTTCTTTTTTATATTCTTCTAATAAATAATACATTATACCAAAAGTAATTGAAGAAAAAACTATGACTATTATTATTGTTGAAATCTCCATTATTAATTTAACTTATATATATATATTTTTTGAAAACAAATAATTAAAATTATCGAAAAATAAAAATTTTTTATTAGTATCAAATTTATATTTTAGTAATATAATTATAATTATATATAAAACTAAGATATTCCAATATTTTTTTGGATTTTTTGAAAAATATATAATTATGGAAATACCTAATATAGTAAGAATAATTATAAAAGTATATTTAACAAAGTTAGATCCTCCTGAAGCTATTTGGTTAAATTTATAGTTTTGTTCGTTATTATCATATATATCATTATCTAAATAACTTATTATATTGGAATTTTCGTTATCAATAGGTTTCTTATTTTTATATGGTATTTCTGGATTATTAATAATTTGTTCAAAAGAATTACTATCAATAACAATTGGTTTAATAGTAGATTTTTTTTTAGAATTAGAAATTTTAAAAGTTTCTATATTATTTAACAGGTGATCAAAACACATTATTTAATTTATATATATAAATATTTTGATTTATAAAAATACATATAAAGTTAAATTACATAATATATCTAAATAATGAATTCTGTATCATTAATAATAGATAATCGCGAAACAAAATTAATTGAATTATTTAAAAGTAATTATTCTAGTAATAACATAACTTATAAAAATTTAGATTATGGTGACTTTATTTTTGAATATAATAATGAAGTATTATTAATAATAGAAAGAAAAAGTATTACAGATTTAGCATCATCTGTAAAAGATACAAGGTATCATAATCAAAAAATTCATTTATTAAATACATTTGACAGAAATAAAATTTATTATATTATAGAGGGTTTAAACGACTTTAATGATAAAAATAACTATAATGATCCAAGAATATCAAAAGATTTGATAATTAGTTGTATTTTAAATACTTCTATAAGAGATGATATAAAAATATTTCAAACGAAAAATATTGAAGATACTTATAATTTATTAATAAATATATGGAATAGATTAGATAAAGATATAAATAAATATTTACAACCAAATAGTAAAGAATTACAAATAAAGAAAAGTGCAAATATTACAAAAGAAAATTGTTTTATGTATCAATTAATGCAAATACCAGGAATATCTTTAAAATCAGCAAAAGCAATAATAGAAATCTTTCCATCAATAAGAGAATTTTATTTAGAAATGTCAAGTAAAACTTTAGAAGAGCAAAGAAGTTTATTATTGAATATATATACTATAGATAATAAAAATAATAAACGAAAACTTTCATCTAAAGTAATAAATAATATAATAGAATATATCTTATAAAAAATATAATTAAATATAAAATGAATAATTCAGATAAAGTTAATAAATATTTAAATCCAAGTAATATTCAAGAATTAACTGATAAAAATATAGAAGATTGGTATTTATATAATAGAGTTGGAATGATAAAACATATGCCAGAAATATTAGGAAAATATGAAATAAAAGAGACAATAATATCTAGTGATGATATAAAATTAAAAAAACTGAATCTATTTGAACACCAAAAATTTGTTAGAGATTATCTACAAGCAAAGAGTCCGTATAGAGGACTCTTATTATATCATAGTTTAGGTTCAGGTAAGACCTTAACTGCGATAGCTACAACTGAACTTTTATTAAAAGATAAAGAAGTTATTGTAATACTTCCAGCATATTTAAAAAGTAATTTTATTGAAGAAGTTAAAAAATATGGGAATAAATTTTATACAAAAGAACAACATTGGGAATATATACCATTAAAAAATCTTAATATTGAAGAAATAGCTAATATAAAAAAAATATCAGAAGAAATATTAAAAAAAAATAAAGGAGTTTGGATATCAGATTATAAAAGTAAAAAAAAATCAAATTATTCTTCTCTAAATTTAGAAGAACAAAATCAAATTAATAGACAAATAAATAATATAATAGAGAATAGATATAATTTTATACATTTGGATGGTTTGAGAACAAGTCATATAAAGGAATTTAAAGAAAATCCTGAAAAATTTGAAAATAAAGTAATTATAATTGATGAGGTTCATAATTTTATATCACAAGTAATTGGTGGTGGAATAGCAAAAACATTATATGAAATATTATTAAAAAGAAATAATAGTAAATTTATATGTTTGTCAGGTAGTCCTATGGTAAATTATCCTGAAGAAATAGCTTATTTAGTAAATCTTTTAAAAGGTTACGAAAAGGTATTTGTTTTTAAAAAAATACCAAGATGTGTAATAAATGGTGATGATTTAAATACAGTTTTATCTGCTGAAAAAAAACTTGATTTTTACGAATATGATGATGTGAATGAACTATTAAAAATAAAATTATTGCCTATTGGATTTTCAAAAACTAAACATCAACGAATTAAATATGATAATAATTTACTTAGTGATGATAAAGTTATAAAAGATATTTTAGTAGAGTTAAAAAAAAATAAAATTTTATTTAATGGAAAATATACAACTACAAGATTTTTATCTTTACCATTAAATAGACCAGAATTTAACAATTTATTTATTGATGAGGGTAAATTAACTATTAAGAATCCGAATTTATTTAAAAAAAGAATATTAGGTTCTATATCTTATTATACAGCAGGTAATAGTGATGATATTTATCCAACATTAAATAAAACTAAAATAGAATTTTTAAATTTTAAAGATGAACAATTCAAAAGATATTTAGATGCAAGAATAAAAGAGAGAAAAAGTGAAAGTAGTAAACAAGGTTTATTTTCAAAAAATGAACAAGTTTATAAATCTTATTCAAGAGCCCTGTGTAATTTTATATTTCCTAAAGAAATTCAAAGACCCTATAAAAGTGAATTAAAATATTTAGATAATAATGAATTCAATATTTTAGAAGATGATAATAAAAAATCTAAATTAGATAAATTATTAAATGAGAGTTTAAATAAATTAATTAGTGGTAATTATTTGGATGAAGAAAATTTAATTAATTATTCGCCTAAATTTGATAAAATTTATAAAAATATATTAAAAACAAATGGAACTGCTTTAGTTTATTCCAGTTTTAGAACTGTTGAAGGTATATTTTTATTTACAAAAGTTTTAGATAAAAGAGGTTTTGCAGAATTTAAACTTAAAAAAGATAAAACAACCGGAAATTGGACTATAGATATTTCAGAAGAAGATAAATTAAAACCTAAATATATGATTTTTACATCAGATAAAGAACAAAATAATTTACTATTAAAGATTTTTAATTCAGAAATTAATGATATTCCTAGTAATATAAAAGATGAATTAACTAATTATGATACTCTCAATACTAATGAATATAATTTACATGGTTCTTTAATTAAAATAATTATGATTACTAGATCTGGTTCTGAAGGTATTTCACTTAAAAATGTAAGACAAGTACATCTTATAGAACCTTATTGGAATCAAGTTAGATTAGATCAAGTAATAGGAAGAGCAGTTCGTGCTAATTCACATAAAGATTTACCAAAATCAGAAAGATTCGTAGATGTTTATAAATATATTATGAAATTTACAGAAGAACAAATAAAAAATGATTTTACTATTAGAAAAAAGGATAATTCATTAACTACAGATCAAACAATAGATAATATATCTTATAAAAAAATGAAAATTATATCAAAATTATTACAATTAATGAAAGAATCTTCTGTTGATTGTTTAATTAATCGTAAAAATGAACCAGAGTTAGATTGTTTTACATTTCCTGTTAATTTAAAGGATGAAGATTTAATTATTAAACCAGATATAAAAGAAGAAGATATAAATACAAATGCAGAAAAGGTTCAACAAGTTAAAAAACTTAATTTAAAGAAGGTTTTTATCTTATCTAAACCATTTATGATAGATGTAGATTCTTCCGAACTTTTTGATTATAACTTATGGTCTAATAATCAAACAATAAAATTTGTAGGATTTTTAGAAAAAATAGATGAAAAAAATTACAGACTTACTGTAGTAAAAAAATATATTAAAAATATATTATAATTAAAAATTACCAGAATTAAATTCTTTGCAGAAAAGTTGTCTTAAAGTCTTCTAATTATTGAAAGACAACTAGACAATTAAAAAGATTAATAGGAAAAGATATTCATATAATATAAAGTATAATAATTTATTCAAATTTTCTCAAATAATCAAAATAAAAACTAAAAATTTCACTAATAATTAAGACTTTCTATAATTTTTTTTAAATTTTTATAAATATTCAAATTAGTATCTTCAAAGTTAAAATTTAAAGTTTCTAAATATTTATTACCAAAATCTTCGTTATTAATATTTAAATTAAAATTGCTATTAACTATATTTTTGTTACTACTAATATTTCCCAAATATTTAACATTAAATAAGTTATTTTTGTATTCAGGTTCATTATTATATAATACATATTTACTTGTATGAAATCCAATATCTCCTATACATTTATTATTTGATATTAAAATATTTGAAGGTTTAATTATAGAATCACTTTTAACTTTACAACCAATACCAAAACAACAATAACATTTAAAAATAATATTATTTTTAATAATACAGTTATTTGGTGTCCAATACCCATTTAGAGCAGGATTATTTTGTCCATTACAAATACATATTGCAATATTATTTATTAACATAGAATAAATATTAGTTATTAAATTAGATAAAACAATATGATTTTGTCCTATAATTCTTATTCCTCCAGAATCTTTTTTATTACATCCATCAATTTTATTTTTAATAATATAATTATTATTACCATGTCTTAAAGTTATAGTTGCCTTAGAATTAATTAATTCATTTCCAAAAATAATATTTTCTCCACTTTTAATTGATATTGCTTCTATTTCTCCATCACATTCGTTCAAACAATTATTTATTATCATTGTTTTTGAAGAAGATAATGATTTTTCGGAAGATCCAATTCTTATTATTTCTAATTCATTATCTATACCACTTACACTTTTTCTATAATTAAATTTATTATTATCTATTAAAATATAATTTTCATTATTATCAGGTCTATAAATATTTATACATAACCCAATAGAAGTTATATTTTGAAAAATACAGTTAGTTATTCTGTGATATTTTCCTTGTATATTAATTATATTATCTAATGGAAAATTATAATTAAAAAAAGCACAATTTATTATATAATTATTATTTCCCGATATTTCAATAGTAGTTTTATGTTTATTTAAATTATCAAAAGTTATACCAATTAAATTTATATAGGAACCTCTAATTTTAATATTAGGTATTCCGTCAAATATAACTTTATTATTGTTTTCTGCTTTAATAATAATTTTATTATTAATATCACCTTTAATTGCAATATCTAAATAGATATTATTATAAATTCCGTCTCTAAGAATAAAAGTTGTATTTTTATTTATTTTACTAAGATTTGATACTAATTCGGTTTTATTATTTATATAAATAATATTCATTTTATTTAAAATTATACATTAAAAACAAATATACTTAAATAGTTTTTATCTAAAATTCTTTAAAATATTAAATATAATGAGTGTAAATAATTCATTAATTGGTATTAATAAATACTTTGATAAAAATAAAATAGAAAATTTTAAAAATGCTAAAAAATGTGGATTAGCAAATATTGGTGCTACATGTTATATTAATACGATTATACAATTATTAGGACATTCATATCCTTTTTTAATTATGGTATTAACAAAACAAAATGAAAATCTAAGTAATTCTTTATTTATTGAATTACAAGAAATATTTAAATTAATGTGGATTGATCATCATTCATTGAGACCAATAAAATTTTTAAAATCATTACAAAGTAAATTTAACTTTATTAATATTAATAATCAACAAGATATTCATGAAATATTATTACTAATATTAAATAAATTAAATGAAGAATTAAAAGTTTCTGTTAAATATCAAGAATATAAGTATAGTAATGAAATTTCGAATATTATAGGTAATAAATGTGATAAAGAATGGTATAATTATCATAAAAAAGAATATTCAGAGATAATAGAATTATTTTTTGGACAATCAATGAATCAAATTAAATGTAGTAACGCTAAATGTCAAACTTTACATCATTCGTATGATTATTTTTCTATATTAGAAATTGCAATACCTAATAAAGAAAATTTAGATTTAAATGATTGTATTAAAGCACATTTTGCTCCTCATTATTTAAATTCCGATAGTAAAGATAAAGAATGGAAATGTGATAAATGTGATTCTTTTCATAAAAATAAAAAAGTTTTAAAGATTTGGAAAATGCCTCCAATATTGTTAATTTGTCTAAAAAGATTTGAATTTAATTTAAATAAAAAAGAAATGATTAAAAATGATATTGATATTAAAATTCCAGAAGAATTATTATTTGAGAAATATATTATAGCTCCTAAAACAAATGTTAAATACAAATATATAGGTAGTGCAATTCATTTAGGAAAATATAATTATGGGCACTATATAACATTAATTAAAAATACCGAAGATTTTGTGATAATTGATGATGAAACAATAAGAATTCTGGATAAAAATACTGGAAACAAATTATTAGAAAAAAGTTATATATTATTATATTCTATTATTTAAGTTGGGACTTCGCTTCTATTAACTTTGTTTATAAATTCATTCCAACCTCCATCTGTAAATTCTTTACTATCTTTTTTAATTTTATCGATAGTATCGAGTAATAATCCTTTAAAATTATCTTTAAATAATTTAGCTGGATGTTTATCATCATCGGTATCAGATCTGAAGTAATTTTGTTTAATTTTTTCGTTTATTTCTTTAAATTTATCAGACAAAATTTGTAAATCAACACCTTGATTTATGTTATTAATTTTCTGTAATATAACTATATATATACGATAATACGCATCGATAGTTGATGTAACATCAACTATATATTTTTGAGCTTTTCTATCATAATCTTTAAATGTTCCAAAATCTTTAATATAACCATCCATAAAAAGTCTTATTGGTTCTATTTTAATATTTTCCGATAGTTTATAAATATTTACACTACTTGCACCACCACTCATAGTACTAGGTTCTTGTGGTAAATTATTTACTGTAATAGGTGTAATAGATTTTAATTTTTTAAGATCTTCGTTGTATCGATTTCTTAGAGATTCAATTTCTGTCTCTTTTTCACGAAAATAATTTTCATCAACTGTTCTATAATCATTATTTAAGTCTCCAAGTATTTTTACAATACTATCATATATTGCTTGTTGATTATTTTCATGTTTATGTAAATTTAAAAATGTATTAATTGTTGCATCTAAGCGAAGAAGATTATCACGTATAGTAAAATTCAAAAATAGTATTTTAATTGTTAAATATAAAATACAATATTTATAAATTATTCGTTTTTTAACTAAAGCAGAAATTAAACTATTATATTTGTCTAAAATTGTTCTTGCTTCTGGTTTTAAACTTAATTTTGCATCTTTTTCCAATAAAATTTTATCTAAATTTAAAGATAAAGATTGTTGTGATTGATTTTGAGAAATAACAAAATTTTTAAAGGCATCTATTTTTTTTTTATAAGTAATTATATTATTCCAATCCAAAGATTTATTAAAAATATCTGAAGAAATTTTATTATCATTTTTATATTTTTCGAGTTTAGTCATATAATCTGATACTTTAGTATAGATATTATTTATCATATGTACTAATGATTCATTAGTTTCTAAATTATATTTATTAGATGAAAATAAGTTACCCATTTTATTACTTATATATTATATTATAATTATCAAAATAAAAAAATTTGACAATAAAATTATAAATATTTAATTATCATTTATTACTTTTTAATACAAAATATTCAAAAATTTATAATGGAAAAAAATAAAAATACACCAACAGAAATTGATTTATATAATTATGGTTATCATGGTTCAGATTATAATCATTCTTATAAGGGTATTTGGTCTTATATTTCAGAAACTACTAATACAAAAGATAAAAATATCTTTTTAAGAGGTATTTTTGATGGATTAGGTAATGGTAATATTTGTGAAGAGAATTATTTAATCAAACTTGTCTGTTGTTTTGGCGAATTAGTTGATTATATTCCTACAGCATTTTCAATTGAAGATAATATTATCATTATCCAAGGATTTAATGCTTATGAATTTTTACATACAATTTATGAAAATGCAAATTATTATAAAAAAGAAAATTACGAAACATATCTCAAATTATTTAATAAAAATTTAACTGAATCACCTAAATATTTTAAATATTTAAAAACTAATGAAAAAGCAATTACTCCTTCTAAAAGTAGAATTACTGATTCTGGTTTTGATTTATTTATTGTAGAAAAATTAAGTCAAAAAGGAAATTTATATATGTATGATACATGTATTATTGTACAACCTGATCCAGGAATTTATTTTGATCTTGTACCAAGATCCAGTATTATTAAAAAAGGTTATATTTTAGCAAATTCTATTGGAATTATTGATCAAACTTTTACTGGTAGTATTAAAGTTGCCTTAATCAAGATTGCTCAAGATGCAGAAGAACTAGAATTACCATTAAAATTAGTTCAAATTATTCCAAGACAAGTTATTCAGATGAATGGTATTGAAATTAAAACTAAAACAGATTTAATTTCTACAATTAGAGGTGAAGGAGAATATGGATCTACAGATAAAAAATAAAATTAGTATGATTATTTAGTATTAACTAAACGAAGACCCTTTCTTGTTACAATAACATGACTTATTAAAAGTAATGTTTGGCCAAGTAAAGAAGTAAGTAATACTGCCCAAGCATATATATTACATTTTCCTACTACTAAACAATTTATTTGATAAACTAATAAAGGGCCTACAATTACTAATGTTAATATAAATGGGAAAATTGCTAAATGTTTAGGTAATAATAACATACTTATTGCTGAATTAAGAATCATTATAACTGCTACCCACCAAGCCCATTTACCTTGACGAGATAAATTATTATAGATATTTTTAAGACTATTCATTTTAATATTAATATAACAAAAAAAAAATACTATAAAATATTAAATTAACAATAATGTAAATTATTTTTTCTAATATTTTTTAATTTTTCTATAAAATCAGTTTCTATATATGGATAACATAATTCAATATTATTTTCAATATTTTTACTATAAACTTCATATACAGGTATTCTATATATTTTTTTATTTTTTGAAATATCTAATATAAGTCTAATATCAATTTCGTAGAATTTCCAATTAGTTTTAATACTATCAATTTCCGATACTAAATTAAATTGATTTCTTATATATTCGCAAGATTTACAAGGTTCACCAGTATATAGAATAATTAAATTATCTAATTTATTTGAAGTAATTTTAATAAAATCCTTTTTTGATTTAATTTTTGTTAATGACATGGTAAATGCATTATTATAGTTAATTAATATTAGTAAAATTAAGATAAATTGTAGCATGATTATCAATATTTTAAAACATATAAATTTATTTTTAATCATAAAAATAAAAAAATTATTCAGAATAAAATTTTTTTATTTTATAGTAGCACATATTAAATATAAATTTTCCGAATATTCTACAATTTCTTCATAATTAATTATTAAGAGAGTTGTACCTTTTTTCATTTTTTTTTTTAAATTTTTAAAATAACCAAAACCATCTATTATAAAAATTATTTGAGGAAAAATATTTGGTAAAATTATTTTATTTGAATTTTTATTTATTTTAATATGTATTAATTGAAAATTTATAGGAGATATATATTTTAATAAATTTTTTTCGATTATAGGTTCAATTAGATCAATAGTAGTATTATATTCTATATTGGTATTTAAAGTTTTATTAATAATGTTTGTATCTTTAAATTTATTAGTTAATCCTAATCTAATTACATTATCTGATTCGTTCATTATTTCAATAATATCTCCTTTTAAATAGGAATGTAATGTATTTGCCTTTATAAAAATAGCTTGTCCTTTTTTAAGTACAATATGTTTCATATAAAAACTTACTAAAATTCCAATATCTTCATTATAGATAAAAATTAAATCCTTAATTAAATTTATAAATTTATTACCTAAATTATTTATTTCATTTAAATCCTTTTTAATAATATTAATTACATTAATAATATCTTTAGTTTCTAATATTTTTGTAAAATTGGGTATGTTATATTTACTATCCATTTTATCTTCTAAAAATATAAGAAGATTCGGAAAATAACTAAATTTTGTTCTAATATTTTCTATATCATCAAAACCATATAATAATTCAAAATAATCTGAAATAACTAAAGCCATTTCAGATTTTTCATTGGCATCTGGATATATTTTATAATTTATTTTATGTAATTTTTCTGCAAGTTTTTTCTCTGGATGTATTTGAATTGATAATGGGTGTCGAATAGTTAAAATCTTAACAAGAAAAGGTAATTTGTAATTATATTTATTAAAATAATTTTTATCCATATATTTAGAAATAATTGATTCTATAGAAATTTCGTTATTTATAATTTTTGATGTTCCGAATATATGAGTACCATACCATATTTCTGCTAAATATTCATATTCGATTTCATTATATTTTATTTTATCTGTAATAAATTCATTTATTAAACTATTATTATATAATTTTCCCCAATTATAATTTTTAACAATTCCTTCTAGTAAAAATGACATTTAAATTATAAATATAAATAATTTAAATTTATAAATAATTTCTATAAAAAATATATTTTAATTAATATAAAAATATTATTAGAAAAAATGTCTTTACCAGTAGCAGCTAATGATAGTAGTGATTTTGGATTACCTTTGGAAAATTTTTCTAATTCTACAAATACAAAAGAGTTAGAAAATAAAGATGATGAAAAAAAAAATAACGAAAAAAAAGAAGAATTTATAAGTGCAGAACCAGAATTTCTAAACGATGTTAATAATTTTAATTCTAATTTTGGTGATCAAAATATTATAGATAACGAAAAAGAAGAAAAGAAAGATGAAGAAAAGAAAGACGAAGAAAAGAAACAATTAGAAAAAAAACAAAAATATTATAAATGGTTACTCTGGTTTGTTTTATTCGTCTGTTTTTTGTTACTATTGTCTGTAACATATAATAAGTTTAAGTAAAAAATTTATGAAAAAATATGTAGTTTTTCTGATGGCGATAAATCATCTAATAAATTATTACAAATTTTTATAGAAATTTTTACATTTTTAATCATTTTACAATAAGCATGTCTTTTATCTATAGCATATGCAATTCTAATTTTTATAATTAGTTTTAATAATTTATTTAAAACTTTTAAATATTTACAATTATTATCTAATGCAATTGCTTCTTCTGTTAAACCTTCAATAAATAGTGTATGTTTAAGTATACAAGTTTTACAACGTAACTGTTTATCTGCTAAATGATCTAATAATAACAGTAATTGTTTATAAATTTCCAATACATTAAACATTGGTTCTAATAGAGGATGTAATTTATTTTTAGTTTTTCTATTAAATCCTCTTTCAGCACTTAATTTTAATTTTGAATTTTCAGAATATTGATCATATTTACAGTTTTCAAATTCTTTTCTATATTTTCTTAATTCTTGGCCAAATAATTGCATACCCTTTAAATTTTTATTATTAATGATTCTTCCCTTGAATAAAACACACATTAGTTTTTCCGCAATTTTATATAATTTTTGATTATTGGATGCACAATATTCTATTTTAATTTCTTTTAATAATGCTTCTAAAAATAACATTCTATCAATAGGTAAAATTCCTTTTGCTAATTCATTTTCAATTAAAATTAATAATTTAATAATTTTTATCGAATCATTACAATATTGTTTTTTATTCATTAAATATTTTAATATAATTAATATAAATTTTTTATAACTCTCTGTTTAGTATAATTTAACATTAATTTAATTATTTTTAGTAAATGAATGATTTAGAGCGAACTAATTTTTTTTTATTAACTTGTAAATTATTATCAATATTTACAAATGATTTATGTCTTTTATTTACAAGTAATTTATTATACCACAATTGATTTTCTTTATTATTTATACTATCATTATCGCTATCACTATCATTTAAATCATTTAAATCATTTAAATAAAAGTCTTTTGCATAAATGGGATTATTAATAGTATTAAGTATAAAATAAGTATTATTATTATATAATTTACAACCATAAGACGAAGTTCGTACCATATCAGCTTTTAATCTTTTATTTTCATAAATATTTTCATAATGAATATTTCTTTTTCTTTCATTTATTAATATTGTATTATCAAAATTTTTAATTGATTGTTTATTATTTTTTTCCAAATTTACATAATTTTGATTTTTTTTTCTTTCGTTTAAAAGACTTGTATTTGTATTTATTTTTAGGATGTGATCTGATACTAAATATTGATTTTCATATTTGTTATATTTCTCTCTATTTTTAAATAGTACAGTATCTTTATATATTATCAAAAGAGAATTATTAAATTTAAAAGGGTTTTCATAGTTATTATACTCATTTAATCTATTATAATAGTTTGTATGATAATTTTTTGAATTCATTGTTTTACAATATATATAATATTTTTTTAAATATTAAAAATTATTTAAAAATATTTAAATTTAATATTTATAGTTAATATTTAATTTGGTATGGAAATACTCCCTTTGAATATATCAAATAATATTCAATATTTAATACATTTATCAGATATTCATATTAGAACTGGTAATAAAATACAAAGTAGATTTATTGAATACAAAGAAGTCTTCGATAATTTAATTAAAAATTTAAAAGAATTGAACTGTATTAAAGAAAAAACAGCACTTATAATTTTATGTGGAGATATTTTTCATAATAAAAATAAAGTTGAATCACATGGGATTTATTTGTTTAATTTTTTTATTAATTCTTTATCAGATTTAGCACCTTTAATTATTATTCAAGGTAATCATGATTTTTTACAATCAGAAAAAGAACATGTAGATTTATTATCTGCATTTTTACATAATCCTAATAAAAATATATATTATTTAGAAAAAACAGGTTTATATACTGTCGGTAATATAGGGTTTGGTTTGATATCTATTAAAGATATTTTAATGTCAGGTTCTACATCAGGACAAGTAGAAATATTACCACAATTTCCAAATCCATCATTATTTCCATCAAATATTAATTTAAAAATTGCATTATTTCATGGAACACTAATTAATTCGAAATTAGACAATTATTCTATTTCTACACAAGGTGTTTCTTTCGATTGGTTCAATAATTATAATTATATATTATTAGGAGATATTCATTTACAATCTATATATCAACAAAAAAAAATAGTGGAAAGTTGTGATTTTATAAATATTAATAATTTACAAACTTTTGCTTATTCTGGATCATTAATACAACAAAACTTCGGAGAAAATCCAATAGATCACGGATATCTTTTATGGGATCTAAATAAATTTCAAATACATAGTCATAAAATATATAATCCATACAGATTTTTAAAATTAGAATTCAAAAATTTAGAATGGAAATTAATATATAAAAATATAAGTTTAGAAAATTTTTTAACAAATGAAAAGCCTAAATATTTAAAAATTAGAATTATTGGTAATTCTAATTTTTATTCTATTAATAAATTAAAAAATTTATTAGATTTATATAAAGTCAATTATGAATTTAGTAGTCAATTATTAAATTCTATTGATAATTATAATTATAAAATTAATAATGAGAATTTTAAACTTAATATAGAAGATATTACTGAGTTTAATTCTAAAGATACTTGGATACAATTTATTAAAGAAAAAAATATTTTTGAAAATAAAAATTTTAATTATAATTGGGAAAATTGGATAAATAATCCCGAATTATTAAAAATAACATTAGATAATAATATACTAGCTGATAATTTTTTAAGTAAAATTAACAAAAAAAATTTAGAAATTGATATAAATATTAATAAATTTAAAAAATCAATTGACAATCTTATAATTAAAAATAATATTTATCTCAATAATATCAATTTCTCATGGCTTTTGTGTTTTGGTAAAGACTGCTTCTTTAATTTTAATGATTTAAAATCAAATATTGGACTTATATCTGCAAATAATGGCTATGGTAAATCATCATTTTTAGAAATAATTTGTTTATCATTATTCGGACAATCAATACCTTCCAGATTTAATAAAACTTTCTCCGCAAGTATAATTTCTAAACAAAAACCAAAAAAAGAAATTAGTTTTACACAAATAGAATTTATAATTAATAATATAATATATATTTTATATAGATCATTTGATACTCAATCTAATGATAAAAATAAATTATTAATTAAAAATGTTAATTTATTTAAAATTAATAATGACAAACAAGAATTAATATATTCTGGTAATAATGCTGTTAATAATTGGATTAAACAGAACATTGGAAATATAAATAAATTTTTATTATCTTGTATGATAACACAAAATCAAGATCAAGATTTTTTTAATATTAAACAAGATGAACAAATAGAATTACTAGATAATTGTTTAAATTTTGATTCAGTTAATAGTTTGACTAATTTATTTAAAATTGTTAGTAATACATATAAATATGTTATTGATCATTTAGAAACATTATTTAATAATGCGTTTAAAAATAATAAATCAGATGTATCTATAGAAACTATACTTAATTTTAAAAATAATATTAAAAATTTAGAAAATAAAATTTGTCTTTACGAAGAACAATTAGATACTATTAAAGAATCATGGTTTAATCTAGAAATTAATGATTTAGAATTAGATGATAATGATATTAATGATAAATTAGATACTTATGATAAACAATTGACTGAATTATATAATTTATATAAGAATTTTTCCAAAGAATATTTAGAAGATTTATTAGAAAAAAAAGGCTCTATTAAAAATCAAATTAACTATGATTTAATTAAAGATACAGAATTAAATAAATTATCTTATAATATTATTTTAGAAACTTTGAAAAAAATAGAGTTAAGTCAACCATCTAAACCAAACAAAACAAAAGAAATAATTAAAAATGATGAAGAAATTTATAAGAAATGGAAAGAAAAAAATTTAATTTTATTCAAAAAAAAAATTTTGGAAAAAGATTTATATTTATATAAAAATAATATAAGCGAAATTAATACTAAAATTAAAAATTATTATAAAGATTTACAATTATTAGAAAAACCATGTACCAAACCTAATAAAAATAATTATGATTATAATAATTGGTTAAAAAATTATAATAAAAAAATTGAAACATATTCAAAAAAATATTTGGATATAAATGAATTAATTAAAATATGCGATAAAAATCCAATTGTTAAACCAAGTATATCAAAGGATGATTTAGAAAGAAGTAAATTTGATTTAACAAATGAAATTGATAATTCACTAATAACAGAAATTTCGAATATTAATATTACTTTAGATAGTATTATAAGTATCAAAAAAAAATTTATTATAGAGTACGACGAAATACTTAATAAAATCAAAATGAATAATGATCATATAGAAAATTATGAAACTTTTGAAAAAAATATTATAAATAAAATTACAGCTTTAAATAGATACGAAAAACCAGATATATTATTAGAAACTTGTTTAGATAAAATTGACTATATCAATAAAATTCATGTAAATTATTTCACAATCAAGAAATATATTGAAGTATATAATATGTATCAATCTATCGAATTATCTATAGAAGAAATGCCATATAATCCAAAATGTAAAGCTTGTAATAAAAATCCTATTAGAATTCAATACAGAAATATATGTCAAGAATTAGATGAAATAAGACTTCTTTTAAAAGAAAGTAATTGTAAATATGAAAATTTTGACTTATTAAAAAACAAATTTAAAGAAGATCAAAATGATTTAGAAAAAGAAATTTACTACAAAGATATTATTAATAAATGGAGTAAATATAATATATTTATTAAAGAATTTAATGAATTTTCTTCTAAATTAGATGATATTAAAAAAAAAATTAAAAATTATAAAGAACTAAAAAAGAAATTATTAAAAAAAAAAAAAAATTTAGAATTTAAAATAGAAAAAATAAATTATATTGAAAATAATTATTCAAGATGGAAAAATTCAGAGGAATTAATTAATTCACAAATTAATATATGGAATAACTATGAAAAACATATAGAAGACCATAATATATTAGAAAATTGGTTAAAACTAAATAATGAATATAATGAATGGAAATTATTAAACAAAAATATAGAATTATATAATAATTATTATAATAAAAGAAATCAAATTCAAATTGAAATAGATCAATTGGAAAAACATTTAGAAATTGAAAACAATTCCTATAATGAAATCTTATTATTTTTAAAAGAACATAATGATTGGAATAAAGTTAATCAAGAAAATAATCTATTTATAAAACAATGGGAAATATGGGATGCTTGGAATATCGAATATTATAGGTTTTTAAACTTTAAATTATATAATGATCTTCAATTAATTGATGAAGATGTTAAAAATATTAAAAATATATATGATTTAGAAAAGAAAAAAAAATATTGGGAATCTATCAAATATTCTAAAAAAAATTATAATTTAAAAAAAAAAATTAATATACTTTTAAAAGAAGCTAAAATTGAATTAACTAATCTTAAACATCAACTATTTATAAATCAAAATAATTATGATAGTTATATTAAAGAAAAAAATAGAAACGATATTATTTCTAAATTAATTGAAGAATATAGTAATAAATTAATTATGTTGAATTTATTATCCAATGCATTTAGTGAATATAGAATTTGGTTATATAAATTTAAAGTTATTCCCAAAATTTTATTTTATACTAATAATTTAGTTAGATCTGTTTGTTCTTATAATACTATAGAATTACAAGCTGAAATGAATAATAGTTTAATTAATTGGTTTTTAAAAGATGGTATTAATATTGTATCTATTGATAAAGCATCTGGATTTCAAAGGTTTATAATTGGTATTGCAATTAGAATTTCATTATCCTACCTAGGTGCTTCTACAGTTTTATGTAATCAGTTATTTATAGATGAAGGATTTACATCTTGTGATATTAATCATTTACAAAAAATCCCAGAATTTATTCATAGTTTATTAAATTTATATGATTCAGTATTATTAGTTAGTCATCTACATAATATTCAAGATTGTGTAGATATTTCTATTCCAATTTCTAGAGAAAATTCTTTAAGTAAAATTCAATTTGGACAAAAAAGTATGAGAGAAATAAAAAAACAAAGAACCAAAAAATAATATTAGAGTCTTTATAAAAATTAATATTAAAAGTAATTTTTACTAATCTAATTTATAAAAATTACAATATAAATAGTCATTTATTTTAGAACTTTTAGTTATACAATTATAATTATCTATTTGTAATGGTAAAATATTTGAGCGAGCATTTGTTATCTGATTTATAATTATTTTTGTACCTTTAAATATATTTGCTATATTTTTAATTAAATTTATAGGATTATCAATAGGAAAATTTGTTTCATAACTTATATAACTACAATTACTATTAGGAGTAATATGTATAGTGCAATAAAAATTATCAATCAAAGCATTTACACTTAAACCACAAGGTTCAAAATTATAACTATCTATTAAAATATTTTCACTAGGTAAAATATCTTTAATTATTTTTAATTTTAAATCTGATTTATTATTAGAATAGAATAAATTACCAATATTACTATCAATATTATAAATCATTATTTTAATTATATTATCTACAGTTTTAAGAATATTGTTCGATTTATTTTCATATATTAATAGATAATCACTATCAATATCTCCAATTATTCTATGATAATCATTATTAGAAATTTTTTTTATTTCTGTATTTTTCTCTAGATAATTTAATTCTTGTACTATAGATTGATGTGGAAATAATTGTTTTTCTTCGAATAGAAATTTATTTCTATAATATATTACAGATATAGGATTTAATGATAATTTATCTTTAACTAATTTTAAAATGATTTTTATAGCCTTTAATAAAGTTGTAGAACCACAAGACATTAAAATTATTTGAAATGGATATACAAATAAACTGGATTCACTTAAAATATATGAATCAAAATATTCATTTTTTAATGTAGAAATAATTGTACACTGTACTTGTTCACATATATAAGTTAAATCTTGATACAGTAAATTTCTACAACTATTGGAAGTTTCTTTATTTTCAAAATTAATTATAATATGTTTTTCTAATCCTTCAAAATCACTATTTGACATCGTAATTATTTTATTATATATAAAATTTTTAGATTAAATAAAATTTTTATTTTATATTAGAATCTAATAATATTTTATTGTTGAACCTATATAACCTAAATTTGGATTTCCTGATCTACCTACTAATTCTCTTTGACAGCTAAAACATTTAGTAGGATTTGAAGACCAAGCAATTTCATCAGATAATTGTGCTTCACAAGAAAAACATGATGATTTATGGTTTAAAGCTTGTTTATTAAATTTAGTTTCAATATCTTTTAGTTTTTTTTGAGTATTATTTTTAAAAATTAAAAACCCTATAATTAAAAATATAGAAATAATGAATAAATACAAATAAAATAATTTTTTATTCATCTTTTATTTATATTATAGAAATTTATTATTTTTACTCTAGTAATTTTTCATATTTATATCTATTAAATTTAAATAATTTATAATTATAAATACTACCTCCTGGAAAAAAATTAAAATAATTTAATTCTATTTGTCCTGGAGGAGAATATAATATACAATTAAAACAGTTTTGTTTTTTCAATTTAATAACATAACGTTTTGCTAAATATCGTCTTATAATTGCTTGTTGAATTATTACTAAATTTTTTCCATAAATAAATAATAATTGTAATATAGTCGAATTTCGAAAATTTTTTTTTTTATCTAAATAATTTAAAGGAATTAAATTATTATTATTTGGTATTTTTAAAATATGATTATCTAACTCTAAAAGTAAAATAAATAAAAAATATGTTAATTGATATATATAATTAAAGTTATTACATATCAATTTATTTTGTAGCAAAGTAAATTTTTTTTCATTCTTATATAATGTAATTGATTGATTTACATTAATATCAGTT
>JACCEE011239380.1_pt1 | contig 22812 bp, 18 predicted proteins | sample 7449931 | NCBI WGS metagenome assembly JACCEE01 (sample SAMN15323457, study PRJNA562643) | freshwater metagenome | isolation source: river surface water | place: USA:Blue River Watershed | collected 2017-08-19 | reverse complement strand
GCCCAAGAAAATCTGTAGGGCCAAAACCCCAGCAAAACACATGATAAAAACGATCAGGAGAGGAAATATTTTCTTTTTCATGAGCCCTTTCTTTGAATGACTTATAATAAGTACATGAGTTTAAAGAATTTGGCAAAACGCCTGAGGAAATTTCCAAAGCCCATACGCAACGAGAAGGGTCAGTCCTTCGTAGAGTTTCTCTTTTTATTCCTTTTGCTGATTGGACTTTCTTACACCATGGTTGCTGGATTCAATGGCCGAGTCGGTCAGCGCTGGACTGAAATGGTCAACATCATCGCCAGCGACAACATCACTGCCCCAAGAAACGACATAGAACTCAATTAAGCTTATTATTTTTTCTTCCAAGTCACCGATAAGTCTAGGGTTCCTTCCCCTTAAAACCTAGGTGATTCATGAAAGACGAACTCGCGCTTATACGTGCCCTCATCGACAATGTAAAAAAAATTATTTTTGGCAAAGATGAACAGATACGCTTAACCGTCGGCGCTTGGCTCACCGGAGGACACGTCCTCGTGGAAGATGTCCCCGGCACTGGAAAAACCATGCTGGTGAAGGCCCTAGCACGCTCGGCGAACGTCGAATCAGGGCGTGTGCAATTCACTCCAGACCTTCTGCCCTCAGACATCCTAGGAACCTCGATCTACTCTGAGCAAAACCGCTCTTTTACTTTTCACAAGGGCCCGATTTTTTCCACCTGCTTTTTAGGGGATGAAATTAACCGCGCGACTCCTCGCACTCAGTCTGCTCTCTTAGAGGCCATGGCCGAAAGACAAGTGACCATCGATAATAAAACTCACGAGCTCGATCCGCTTTTTATTGTGATCGCCACTCAAAACCCCATTGAGCACCACGGTACTTTTCCCCTTCCTGAGGCTCAGCTCGACCGCTTCGCTATCAAAATTTCTATGGGCTATCCCAGCCCTATGAATGAAATTCGTCTGCTAAAAATGCAAGGTAGTGACGATCCTTTGAAGACCATTGGTCCTGTCTCTCACCGCGAAGATTTAGTGCGCATTACAAAACTCATTCCGCAAATCAAAGTCTCTGATCCAGTCTATGACTACATTATCAAAATTACTTCAGCCTTAAGAACCACCAAGGATCTTCACTTGGGAGCAGGTCCTCGCGCCAGTATCTCCCTCGTTCGTATGGCACAGGCCATGGCTTTTTTCGATGGCATGACTTATGTCACACCAACTCACGTTTACAATTTAGCCGTTCCTGTTTTGAGTCATCGTTTACTGCTCACTCCAGAAGCCAAGTTTGCCGGAAGAAGTGCTGTGCAAATTGTTGAAGAAACCGTCAAGCGCATCAAGGCTCCGACAGAATAAATGAAGATCATACAGGAAAAGAAATTTTGGCAATATTTTAGACTCGATAAGGACTACACCATCCTTTCTGATTTCTATTATAGAAATTACCAAATATTTAATCGTGTTACCTTCCTAACTCTTCTCTTTTTTTGCACGGCCATATTGGGACTCTATCGCAACATCTTTTTTGCTTTTCCCATTACCATGATCATTTTCATTCCGACTCTTTATTTTATGACGAAAAATTTAGCTAAGCAGTTAGAGGCTAAGCGTATTTATCCTCGTGAAGCGCGCGAGGGAGATAAAGTTAAAATCAGCATCAATATAACAAACAAATCTTTTTTTTCCCTTCATCATTTTTTTATTACCGATATCTTTCATGGCTCAAGCAACAAGATTGAAAAAAATTATATGAGTGGCGCCATTGGCTCCAATCGTCTTTTTGTACTAACCTATGAAAGAGTGTGCGACGCAGGGATGGGAAAAAAAGATTTTGGCCCTCTGGTTCTTCTCATCTCTGATCATTTGGGAATTTTTGAATTTCGCATCCTCTTTGAACTCGACGACTGCATCATGGTTCTTCCCTCTATTGAGCAAATCCCGGCCCTTCCTGTTGAGGGAACACGCAGCTCACTCAAACCAGGACATTATGATCTGCCCCTCAAAGGACGCTCTATTACTTTTCACGGAGTACGCGACTACACCCCAGGAGACCCCCTCTCACATATCCACTGGAAACTCTCCGTGCATCGCGGACAATTAGTGGTTAAAGAATTCGAAAAAACAGTGAATGCCCAAATAACCCTTCTTATGAATATGAGCGACAAACTTCATATGGGTCAAGGAGGAGAATCGACTTGGGAGTATATGCGCGACATTGCCCTCTCCATTTCTGACCAACAACTCGAAAACAACAACAACATCCAAATTATCACCAATAAACGCAACATCCCCTTTGGTGAAGGAAAAGACTTTGTTCAATACCTTGAACTCCTCATGCCTGATCTTCATCCAGAGCACGACAAGTTCAGTGATTTTTTTGTTCAACGCAATCTCAACCGCATCCCTTACGCATCAACTATTTTTTACTTTACGCCCATACTTCCTGACAAAAGTTTCACTCAAAATCTCATGGACCTCAAAGGTCTCACCAGCACTCATTGCCAAATCTTCGTTATTGCCATTGATGGTTTAAGTTATATGGCCTCTATTACAACGGGAGAGCAAAAAAGCTTCTTTCAAAATTTAGAAAAAGAAAAGCAACAACTCCTTAAGCAGCTCAGTCTCGATTTGCGCAATCACAACATCGATCTCACCGTGATCCCTATTGTGAAAGGCCGCCAAGGGTACAAGGAGTCCTTCAAACATGAATAGAGAAGGATTCTTTAACAAACCCTTTCAAGTTTTTTTGGGCTTCTTCTATCTGACCCTATGTCTTGGCACATTGATTTTAGAAATTAATGACAATATTTTTAACGCCTATTTCTTTTTTGTTTTCTTTCTTTTGGCCCTCTATGGTCAAAACCGTACTCTCAATTACAAATACCTCACAGGAGGGGGAGAGAAAATTTGGGATAAACACGCTCGTAAAGGACTTTTCTTTGCGGGGAAGAATTTTGAAGTCGTTGCCAACAGCGACTTTTACAATGAACGCTACAAAAGTGTTAAAAACTTAGGTCTTGATAATCTCAGGCGATTTTTTTCTTACCTGATGATTGCCTGTTATTTTCTTGTTCTTTTCCTATCCGGACAACTAAGCCATAGCTTTCTTAACATCGTGCCCTTTCTTATCTGCCTCACGATCCTTAAAGTGACCTATCTTGGACATTACTTAATCCCCCTTTTAATAAATATTCTAGGGGTGAGCTACGCCTACGTTCAATATGATATCACTTTAGATTTTTTCACCATTCTTTATATCTTTTTCATTTTTGTTCTTCTTGTTCTCTATCGAAAAGTAGAGCAACAACAAATCCTTTACGATTCTGATTATTTCAAAAAAAGTTTACCTTGGGATCGTGGGGAAAAGCGCAACATTGCTAAGCTCGGAGCTCAGTACACAATCTTTTTTGTCGTGCTTCTTCTCATTGTTATGCATTTCACTCCTCACCAATGGGGAAATAGCGAAACGAGAGTTTCGGAATACACTCAGATCAAAGCTGAACGTCTTGGGAAATGGGTTCTTCGCCATATCTCTAGACCTGATTGGTTAAAAAAAGATCAATCTGATACAGGGGCTCCTGTTAAGGAGTTCGGCAAAGGCGCTGGAGAAAAAATTTCTGAAGGAACAGAAGATTCCAAGGAAGGCAAAGCAAAGTCTCTAAAATTTGAAGACGACCAAGGTCGGCTTTTCAACATGGCCGATCAAAGTGGAAAAGAAAATAAAGGCGGTTTAAAATTCAAAGAAAACCCCGAAGCCAAAAATGAATCTGGAGCTCCTGTCCAACCTTCAATCCTCGATAAGGATGGAGAAAAGCGTAAGCAATCTGATCAAAGTGAAAACCAAACTGGTGGAAGCGCTCCTCCTCAAGAAGGAGATAAGCCCGCTAAGCCTAATGATAATCCTCAAGGCCCTCAATCTCAGCAAGACAAGGCGTTAGGAGCAGGTGGAACAGCTCAACCCCAAAATGATCCACAGTCTCAGGTCTCACCCAAGCCCGAACAAGGTCAGGGCTTAGGAGGTCAGGGAAGCCAAGATCAGAAGACAGATGGCAACACCTCTCAAGGTGGGGGGGGAAGTAAAAGCGGTGACCAAAAAAGCAAGCCTGAGCCTTCCAAGAAAAAAAATGAAAGCGATAAGGGAGCCCCTCAAGACGGGAAGGGAGACAATGCAGCTAAGTCTGGCGGCTCTGCTGCAGGTTCTAGTGGGGCCAACGGGAAAGGATCTGGGGGGAGTGGCTCTTCTGAAGAGAAGAAAGAGGATCAAAAAAGCGAGACCCCCAAAAGTAAACAAGACGAACAGACTAGTCCCAAGGACTCTGACAAGAACGACAAAAAAAATGATGAAGAGAATAAGGACGACAAAAAAGATCAAAACGATGATCAAAATAAAGATCAAAACAAGGACGACAAGCAGCCCAATGAAGATGATAAGAAGGATGATAAAAATCCTGGAGATGAAGCAAACCAACAGGAAAAAGACAATGAACAAGACAATCCCATGTTGCCTTGGTGGCTTCTTTTGCTCATCCTTCTCGCTCTCGCCCTCATTGGCTATCTCATTTATCGTTGGCGTAAAAACATTCGCCAAGTAGAATTTGCTTCTCCGCTTCGCGAAGATCTTCGTCAAGGCCTTGATGATATTCAAAAAATGAACTTAAGCCCGGAACAAGAGGTCATCGTTCGCTATAACTTCTTCCAAAAAGTTTCCAACCATCTTCTCCCCCATGAGAGTATCAAGCTTCCTCCCTCTCTCTATGCAAGTTTAGTGACCAATCAATTTACCAAGATCAAAAAGCCAGTTGATTTTGTGACTCGTGTTTTCAGTGATGTCCACTACGGCGAATACCCAGTGAGTCCTGAAATACTCAAACAATACCGCGAACAAATGAAAGTGATTTTTGAATTTTTCCGTTTTTGAGGTTTTATGAAAACTTATTTTTTGGCGCTCGATCAAGGCACAACCTCTAGCACCGCCCTACTCATTGATAGTAAGAATTTTACTGTTGTCGCTCAGTCCAGTCATGAACATCCCCAGTTTTATCCAGAACCAAGTTGGGTAGAACATGATCTCGACGCTATCTGGTCCTCTCTCATGAAAAGTATAGCTCTTGTTTTAAACAAAGCTAAAATTAAAGGGCATCAGATCGATGCCATAGGAATCACTAATCAACGAGAAACAACTTGCGCCTTCACGTACGAAGGAAAGGCATTCGGTAAGGCCATCGTTTGGCAAGATAGACGCACCACTGAGCAATGCCTGCGTCTAAGAAAAGATAAAACGCTTACCCGTGCAATCACTCAAAAGACTGGGCTTCCTATTGATCCCTATTTTTCTGCGACGAAGATGAATTGGCTTTTAAAAAATCGTCCGGGAAATTATCTTTTAGGAACTGTCGATACTTTTCTCCTCTACCGCTTAACTGGAGGCAAGATGTTTGCCACCGATGCCTCCAATGCCTCTCGCACTCTCCTTTACAATCTCAAAACAGGGGATTGGGATAATGAACTTTTGAAAGTTTTTAAAGTTCCAGAAAGTCGCCTTCCTGAGGTAAGAGATAGTTTTACTTTTTTTGGTCATACAGGAAAAATCCCGCATCTCCCAGAGGGCATTCCCATCACCTGTCTTTTAGGAGATCAGCAGGCGGCGCTCTTCGGCCAAGGCTGTGTCGAGGAAGGAGAAATGAAATGCACCTATGGCACTGGGGCTTTCGCCATGATGAACACCGGAAAGAAGATCATCCAAAGTCATCATGGTCTGCTTTCAACAGTCGCCTTCCGTTATAAAGAAGAATCCACTTTCGCTCTGGAGGGTAGCTGTTTTATCGCTGGTGCGGCCGTGCAGTGGCTAAGAGATAATCTCAAACTCATCGCTCAGAGTTCAGAAACCGAGGCCCTCGCTCGTCAGGTTAAAAATCCAAAGCAGCTTCTTGAACTTTTCTTTCTCCCCTTCTTTTCCGGTTTGGGCTCCCCTTACTGGCGCCCAGAGGCCAAGGCTGCGATTTGTGGCATGACACGCGACACAGCGGCGGCCGAACTCACCTATGCTTGTTTGGAGGGTATGGGCTTTTCGGTGAATGATCTTTTAAACTCCATGCAAAAGGATGCTCACCATCGCATCAAAGAACTTAAAGTCGACGGTGGGGCCGTTAAGAATAATTTGCTTATGGAATTACAGGCGAGCATCTCTCAAACAAAGGTTTTGCGCCCCAAGGTCATTGAAACCACCGCCTACGGAGCTGGTTTAGGGGCTGCCGTTGGCCTGGAGGCCGTCAATCTTAAGCGTGTCACTGAACTTTGGAAAAAAGAACACACTTTTCTTCCTGACAAGAAACTCAGTCTGTTCTATAAAATGAAAAAGGCCAAATGGGACGAGCTCATTAGGAAACTCTATTTAAACAAATGAAAATTATCAAACTCAACTTCCATTACAAAAGTCTCATCTTCATGCTTATCATTTCTGGCTACTTGTCAGTTGTGGCTTTTTACATTGTTCCTCAATTCCGCAATTGGGATTATCTCAAATACATTGAGAGTTTAAGCACACTTCTTATCTCCTGTTTGTGGCTCATTATTTTTCCCCTTTTTTTCCAATTTTGCTTAAAGATGTTTATCTCGATCACTCAAAAACAAACCCAAGAAATGAAGTTCACAGAACAGGGCTTAGTGCTTCCAGAGTTTTATATTCGCTTCTGGAGTTTAGAAATGGGCAAAGAGGTTTTGATTCCTTATGAAAATATCAAGGCCATTAAATTTGCTGAAATCCCGAATCCACTTTTTCCACAAAAACTCGTCTCGGTCATTTATAACAATGGCCAGAAGGAAAAACGATTAGGATTTTGTGACAACCAATTTTCTCGCGGCATCGTCGACTATCAGATGGCTTTTGACTTTTTAAAAAACAAACCACAAGTAGAAATTCTCGACCCGCATTTGACGAACAAGTAAACAAGCTATGAACGATCTTTCTCAATTCTTTTTAAGAAAAATTCAGTTCACCTATAGTCTGGTGACTATGTTCATTTTTCTTTCTATCGTTTTAAGCTTAAGTTACAGCACAGACAGCTATGTTTTCGCCGCTTCCTTTGTTTTCTTTTTTATACTTGGTGATCTTTTAGAACGTGGCATTCGCCACAAGCGCTACCCTATAGCTTTATCTAGTCTCACACTCACGATAGGCATTTTTCTTTTTTTAACTGGTCTCAGTGGACAGATTTTTTTTCATCTCGAAGCTGTTTTTAATCTCTTTCTTTTTTACTGTACCCTTATTCTCGCTGTCACTTACCGCATCACCCATCGCAATGCCTTTTTTGGGATACGCACCTCTTTCACTCTCTCTAGTGACAAAGCCTGGTTTGTCACTCATGAAGTGGCATCCAAACTTCTTTTCTTTTCTCTTTTCTTCTACCTCTTTGTTTTGGCCACCAGTGATCATCCCCTTTTTCACCTTTGCTATTTCTTCTTCAATCTCATCATTAATGCCCTAAGCGCCCTTTGGCTGGCTAAACAATTTCTTTCTAAAGCTTCCTTTTAAATTGGAGCCATTTTGTCCCCGGGGTCAAATTTCCTGGCAAACTACCACGACATTTCAACTAGTTATTTTTGGCACTGGGCCTGCATAATTAAAACCTGCCGCTTAATTTTTAGGGCCAGTTTGACACTATAAGTAAGGAGTCTTTTGTGACTAAGAAAATCATCGCTGCTCTTCTTTTTACCGTTGTTGCCACTGCAGCTTTTGCTATGCCAGTTCCCGTTCCTCCCCCTGTCACTCCTCCTGCTTGTAAAGTGACCCGCTCTTGTAAATAAGCATGACTGTTTTGGAACTTGTTCATCCCATTTTGGTTGAACAGACGAAGCGAACAAAAAAAGTCGCGAAGAGGAAAGACTTCCCTCATTTTCTCAGTAAATTCGTAAAACAGAATTTTGCCAAACTTCATAAATCAAAAAAAACAAGGCTTCAGAAATGAAGCCTTTTTTAATGCCCAGCTCTTTGTAATACGACTCCAACTTAAATCACTTATTTAAAACAACTGCCATAGGTGAAATATGAATACCGAACTCGAAGTACAATACCTCTATAAAGTTATTCCTCTTAAGGCCCTAAGAAGAACTCCGGGTGTACTCTTTGACTGTATTCCACCGGAACTGATGCCAAAAATCGACAGTATCGACCGGGTGATGCACGAGCATGGGGCCATTTCTCCTGGCCCTATTGGGGACGTCGAACGGCCTTGGTATATGCATCCTTCCCAAGATGACCATCTCATGGTTTTACAGGGAACACGCTTCGTAGACATCTATAGCATTAGACATGGGCGCATTGAACACTTTGAAGTGTCTCCCAATAAAATTATTAAAAACGGAAAAGTGATTTACGATGGGCCTTCCTTTCTTGTCTGGCCTCGCGGAGTTTTCCATCGCATTCAAAGTGATCCTCAAACAGGGTCAGCTTCTATAAACTTTGCCACTCACTATGAAGGATTTGATATTAAAACAAACTTCAGCATCTATGACCTTGATCCCGCAACTGGGGAATTTAAAGTCATACGTGAGGGAAGTTTAGATCAACCAGACTCCCACTAAACGATTCAGCGACCTAACTTTTCCAAGTCGAAGCGCTCGATTTTTCCAAAGTGCTTCATATTGAGCACTCCTAGGAGAAGATTCAAGGTGTCGCCATTCAAGACATCATTCGCAGAAAGAGTGTGAAGCTCTAGCTCTTTAAAATTTTTAGGACAGACCGAACGATTTTTTGTTTCCTCGTCGCTCTTGTAATCTACAGGAAGACCATGAGTGCGACAAACCAAGGGGCGTACAGGATAAATCAAACAGGCCCCCAACTCGTCCAAGTTTTTACAATGCCCAGGCTTTAAGGCTTCTTTGGGAAGACGCAGATTATTTTTTTTGATGTGATTCATAATAGCGTCGGCTTCAATACGAGTCACAGTCAAACTCTCTGCACAACAATCAAAGCAGCCCTGCTTGCAATTCATATCTTGGGCAAAGCGTGAACTCTTCTCAACAACAAAACTATCAACCTTGGTTAAAAAATCTGAGTATTCTTGATTCATCTCATACCAACTTTGAAAGATCAGACACCTGTGAGAGCCCGATAAGTTCCAATTTAAATTTACCTTTATATTCTCGAGCTGTTTTTTCTGAAGTCACAACACGAGTATAGTTGAGTTGGGCCATTTCTTTAAGTCTCATTTCCACTTGAGGAACAGACCGCACTTCGCCAGTTAAGCCCACCTCTCCAATAAATACCGTTTTTGAATCAAGTGGTTTTGATTTATAAGAACTTAAAAGTGAGGCAACAATGCTGAGATCACTATCCCTTCCCTCAAGTTTCATCCCGCCAACCACATTCAAATATATGTCATTAAAACCAAGAGGAAGCCCTAGATATTTTTCAACGACCGCCACGAGCATGGCCAGGCGATTGGGATCTAGCCCCTGAGTTGTTCTTCTTCCTGTGCCATATTTATTTTCAACAACAAGGGCTTGAATTTCGATAAAGAGTGAGCGACTCCCCTCCACCACGCAAGTGAGAGACCTTCCAAAACTTTCTTCCTTATGCTCTGCTAAAAAGTATTGAGAAGGGTTGGAGACCTCTCGAAGCCCTTTATCCGTCATTTCAAAAATTCCCACTTCGTTTGTATTTCCAAAACGATTTTTTATCGCTCGTAAAAGACGGTAATGACCAAACTGATCTCCTTCAAAATAAATCACCGTATCTACCATGTGCTCTAAAATCTTTGGCCCAGCAATCGCTCCCTCTTTGGTGATGTGACCAATCACAAAGCAAGTAATGTTTTGAGCTTTGGCGTGATTCATGAGTTCATAGGTGACTTCGCGAATTTGCGAAACAGTTCCTGGGGGAGAATTGAGTTCTCCAGAAACAGTTGTTTGAATTGAATCCAAAACCATAAAGGCTGGTTTCAAAGTTTTGATCTGCTCCAAAATCGCCTGCCAATTTGTTTCGTGATAAATATAAAGATTGTCCGCCTCCATTTCCAAGCGGCGCATACGTCCCCCTATTTGAGTGGGAGATTCTTCACCACTCACATAGAGCACCGTCTTTTCTTGATGGGCTTTGGCCAAGCCTCCCATCACTTTGGTCAGTAGAGTTGACTTGCCTATCCCCGGCTCCCCACCGATGAGCACCAAAGAACCTGGAACAAGTCCGCCACCTAAGACACGGTCAAATTCAGAAAAAGTTGTGTGCACACGAAAAACATTTTCCACTGCAATCTCATGCAAACGCTTAGGAGTTTCTCCCTCACGTTTGCTATTCACATTTCCTTTTAAAGTAGGAAGAGTCGCTTCCTCAGAAAAACTATTCCACTCGCCACACTCCGGACAACGCCCCATCCACTTCGCTGTTTGGTAGGAACAAGCCCCACAAATAAAGACTGTTGAATTTTTCTTGGCCATAAGCACCTCGGTTTTTTTTGTTCAAGCCTACGAACAGTTATAAGCAGGCTAAACACCTAAAATCAGGTTTCCTTTCCCTGACTATAGCAAATTTTTGTCCCCTCTCCCCAGTCAAAATTTGAGTTTTTCCCTTTTTATTCCGAAGAGTTTCACGACTTCGTGTCTTCGTTAAGACCTAAGGAGAAACTATGTTCAAAAATATTCTTCCCCTTGCCGTCATGGCCAGTTTGTTATCATGTTCTCAAACGCCAGTGGTCAGTGATGCCGGCAGAAGCGTGGCCAGCGCTGATGTTCCTGTCGCTTATTTTTCACCAAATCAAGGTGAAGAGGCTTTTACAAAACTCTACGACATCATCGGTGGAGCGAAAGAATATGTGCACGTTTCGGTTTACAGTTGGAGCGACAGTGGGCTTGATAAGGCTTTAGAAAAAGCCTTGGCCAACAAAGCTAAGGTCCGTGTAGTCCTTCACCCCGATCTTAAGAAAACCAAAAAGGTGATCGACTCGGTGGCCAAGCTTGAAGCCCTCGGTGCAGAATTCAAGTGGGCTCCTCTCAATATGCATGAAAAGTTCACTCTCGTCGATGATGAATACATCATCAACACTTCCGCCAATTTCTCTGGTGGAGCTAAGAATAAATATAGTGAAGCTATGATTTTTCATAAGGAAACCAGTGATCCACAAGATGGTATGAACGTCCTCATTCGCGATTTTAAAAATGAGTTTGCTGTTATTTGGAACACCGGAAAAGACGCCATCACTCATGGGGAAGCCCCTGCAGCACAACTTGTTGATGATTTTACCAAGAAAAAAGGCGACACCGTCGTCAACGAGCCAATAAGAACAGCTGAGATTGCCCTCTATAGTAGTTCCATGAACTGGTACCTCGTTCCTGTGAAGCAAACCTCTGCTGCTTTTAAAGCTGGGAAATACATGGACCTCGAGCCTAAAAAAGTAAAAGTGGGCGATGTTGAGGAACAAACCTGGGTTGTTCGAGATGTGATTATTGAACACATCAAAAAAGCTAGGAAAAGTATTTTTGTAAACCTCAACCACTTCAACATACGTGTTATTTCTGACGCTCTCATTGATGCCGTCAAACGTGGCGTGGATGTTCGTTTGGCCGTAGATAACCAAGAATATAAAGGCAAACCCAATGACCTTGAAATGACCCCTCAGTTTGTAGCAGATTGGGCAAAAATCAAAGGCAAGGTTCCTCCTCCTGTGCGTGTAAAGTATTACAGTCATGAACCTTCCGCACGCTATTGGCTACTTAACCATCACAAAAATATTCTCATCGATTACGATGAAAAAGATCCTTCGCAAACGGTTCTTATCGCTGGTTCCTACAATCTCTCTCAAACAGCTGAACAAAATCAATTCGACAGTCTGGTCGTCTATCGCTCTGCCAAGTATGAAGATCTTTACAACAGCTTCCGTGAAGAATTCCAAAAACTCTGGGATTGGAATAGAGAAAACGACAAACCCAAGAAAGCAGTTTTAGATCTTTTCCTCACTCCTAAAAATAATTCTTATCCCATTCATGTGAATGAAGCCGTTTCTCTCACTTGGGCTGAGGTGGCGAATCTTCGCAAGGAAGTCAACGCCAAGGCACCTGGCATTTTTTCAGGACTCACAAAAAATAAAGACTGTCTCTATTACGACCCAGCGAAAAAAGCCTACTGGGGCTGCCCTCAGGTTGGACCTTAAAGGATAGACTGTGAAAAGAAGAATTCTTTCTCTCGCCCTTGTCTGTGCCCTTGCTGCCCTTCCTTTTTCTCTTCATGAAAATGGATTGAGCAAGCGTAGCATCGCATCTTTAAGCGATGAGAGTCCTGAGATCACTCAAGGGCTCTATCCTCGCGACTTGCGAGTCTCAGGCACTTTCGGGCGCTCTGGAGAGGTTCATCTTTATTTTAATCTGCCTCCCTATAACAACCCTGGTGGCATAGGACTCATCCCCGCTCTTATCGGTGAAATCAATAAGGCGAAAGTGTCCATACGCATGGCCATTTTCCAGTTTAACCATCCTGAAGTTTTTTCTGCTTTGAAAAAAGCTGCAAGCGAACGTGGGGTTAAAATTTATTTGGCAACCGATCGCTGCTACAGCACCAAGTTAGGTTACAAAGAATATTTCGATGACCTTGCCTTAGCATTGAATGCTAGCGGTCAAGATGCCAACAAACAAATCGTAGACGATGCCACTGAAAGTTGTGGCGGAGATTTCAATCATAACAAATACATGATTTTCGATTATGAGCGGGGTGAAGGGGCCACCAGCTGGATGGGCTCTTTCAATCCCACAAGTCACGGCTCTGTCGAAAACGTTGAGCTGGCCGTTACTGTCAAAGGAAGTCAGGTTGCTGAAATCCTCCGTCTCGACCACGACCAGCTCATGGCCGGCATCACAAAAGTCAAAAAGAAAGGCATTTATCTTGTTGATGGAAAACCAATGGCTTTAAGTGACAGCGAACTCACTGCTTTAGCAAATAGCAAAGCAGTGATTGATTATCCGAAAGTCACGATCGCCGATCGCTCAGGAGATTTAAGTTTCGAAATAATGGTGGCCCCGAAGGTGAAAAGCATAGGCCGCATTGTTGAAGAGCTTTATGATGCAAAAGAAGAAATTGTTTTCTCTTCTTTTGCTATTTCTGATCCTATGCTTATTTCCACTCTTATCAACAAGCACACGATTGGCTCCAACACAGGGTACAACGCCCACCCTGTGGCCATCATGTCTCATCCTTGGGAAAAAAATGGCATCGTCCTTCGATTAAGTGGAGAAAAAACCGGAAGCAACGCTCGCCTTCTTTGGGAGTGGTCTCCAAAATCAAAAGCCCCAGACCCTCAAGCCCTAGCGGCCCTTCAGCCTATCGCTCAAGACTTGAAGACGTCCATCTCTTCTTGGAACAACTACCTTGTTCCAAGTGGACAATTTAAAAGTGCTTATCGCTATTTTTACCCAAAAGGTCCTAGCGGCGGCAAAATTACCAAGGTTGAAGTTGAAGGAATTTTTAATAGTAAGGTGATCGGTGAAGAATCCACTCTTCAACGCCTAAAAGCGGCAAACATTCCTATTTATCGCAGCCAAATGAATGGCGAACTTCACAATAAACTTTTTATTGTCGATGAAAAAATAGTCATCTTCGGCTCTCACAATTTCAGTCAGGCCGCAGAAAACTCTAACGATGAACTTACGATCATTATCAAATCTCCCTCTTTAGGAAAACTTCTTAAAGATGAATTGTATTCAAAAACCAAACACTTTGCAGTAGGTCCTCAGCCTACGATCAACTATTCTTCTGCAAGTGTGGCCATAACTGAAGTCATGCCTAGCACCCCTTATAAACTCAAGCAAAAAGTAAAAACTATCGACATGGGTGAATACGTTGAGCTTTATAATTACGGAACAGCCAGCGTAAACCTCTACGCCTTCCGCTTAGATGACCGCTATTTTCCAGCTGAGAAGAGCCTCGTCCCTGAGATTACTACGAACTCTGGTTTCTCAGCTGATCTCGTAGGTTATGAGCCCCCTGCCCGAGTGGGAGAGACAGGAAAAGTCATTTACAATCCAGCGAAAACAATCCTACGTCCCGGTCAATATGCCTTAGTCGTGGGCAAGTATTTTCATCCTTCATTTTACCGTGATGCTTTTATAAAAAATTTCACGGCCATCAATAAACGCGCACCAACGGATGCAGAGTTTCCTCTTCTTTTAACAGTAGGAGCTTACTACGCTAGCGTGATTGGGGATGCCACTCAAGGTTTAAATCCTCGCGATAAAATTGCTCTCTATGGTTTGGACTACTATACCTTAATCGATCGCTTCGATTATCCTGCTGATCTTCACTATATCGATCAAACACCTTTTAAAGATTACTACTCAGCGACAACTGACGGACAATCAGTCGAGCGCTTTACGAACAATCAAATACTTCGTACTCAACTAGATAATCGTGAGTTTGATCATCAAAAAGTTGCCTACCGCCTTAAAGGAGCAACGAATGACAGCCTCTTCGAATATCGTGGAGATGCTGGACTTTATCATTCCCCTGATGAATGGGGCATAGTCCCTGCCCAGAAAGGTGGAAGCCCAGGCACAAGTATGCCGGCCCCTCAAGGACAGATGATCCCGATGAAGGATCGTGTGCCTGAAATCTTAAGAGATGGAAGAGTGAGTTTCATCCAAGACTATCCGAGCAAACGCTATCCTGCCAGTTCCCTACGCTATAGTCTCGAAGGAAAAATTGTTGACGTCGATAAAAATACGACCCTCAAGGGTGTCATCGTTGTTAACGGTGACAAGATTGAAGCCATCTATCCTATGGGCAAAATTCCTAGTGATGTACCGACTCCTGTCTTGAAAGATATCATTATCTATCCCGGCCTTATCGATGCCCACAATCACATCAAATATAATAATTTTCCTCTGTGGAAAACTCCCAAACCCGCTTATAACAATCGCTATGATTGGCAAAATGAAAAAACCTATGGCAGCGGCATTAAAGAAATGTACAAGCGCATTTTCACAGAGCAATCTCACTGCGAAGGTATGGCCAATGAATCAGAAAAACTCAAATGCCAAGCTCTCGCTAAATGCTTAGTTGTACGTTACGGAGAAATCAAAGGTCTCGCTGGAGGAACAACAACAATTCAAGGAGCTTCTTCTTTTGAGGAAAACACCTCTGATTTTACTTTCAAAGGAATCACTCCTTATTTTATTGGACCTGACAAAAAGAGAGCGATCTCCAAAGCTCGCCTTGCTGAAAATGCTATTGATGAATGTCTTAAGGGCGGCGGGCGCAATCTTGAGCGCGAGTTGTGGAATGGACATGATATTGTTCGCGTGACTTCTCAGCCCATTAAAAATGATTTTTGGCCAGGTGCTGCTCCCAAACTTCTTGCGGAAATGAATAACAAAAATCTCAAGGGTCCTTTCATTGAGGAAACACATGCTTTCTTCATCCATTTAGGTGAAGGCCAAGACCAACTCTCCAAAGACGAATGGACCCAATTTGAAAATCTCTCACTCGGACGCACTGAAAGTATTGTCATCCACGGCACAGCTTTTGGAACAAATGAATTTACAAAGATGGCCAAGGCTCAGATGCCTCTTCTTTGGTCCCCCACTTCCAATCTTCTTCTCTACAAAAAAACGACCGATGTCGTTTCGGCGATCAGAGCAGGAGTCGTCGTCGCCTTAGGAAGTGACTGGTCTCTTTCAGGAACAAAATCTCTCTTGGGTGAACTAAAGGTCGCAGATCGCTACAATACAAAATTTTTTAAGGGTGCTCTCACTCGTGCCCAACTTTTAAAAATGGTCACCAGTGATGCCGCACGTGCCTCTCATCTTGATCCCTACATCGGAACTCTGACTCCAGGCAAGTTAGCTGACTTTTTGATTTTTAAAGATAAAAAACCATCTGAAGCGAAATTTAATCCAGCAGATTTCTTAGTGACTGCTTTTGATAAGGATGTCTATGTTACCGTCGTAGGAGGAAAAGGTCTTTACGGAGAAGAGTATCCAGTCAAAGAACTTTTAAATCTGAGCCAACATGTAAACGCTCTTTCCTATGTTCCTGCCAAAATATGCGGGGAGAAAACATTCGTTTACGCCCTTGATTATGGCGACGAGTACAACAGCTATGAAAAGCTTCGCGATTATCTCAATCCTAAAACACTCGATGCCTTTAAGTCGCTCACTCCAGCGGCACAAGCCGCTCTTGGGGATGCCTTTAAAGAACTTGATCCGCTTTGTGAGTATGGAGATGCCCGTTTCCAAAAACTGATCGGAGAAATGGAAGCTCAACTGGCTAAATAGGTTTCAATATCATGGAGTTTATCATGAAGAAATATATTTTTCTTATTGCTTCTTTTTTGATTTTCAATCTTGCCTACGCCTCAGATACAGGAAGCATAGTCGTTTTCGGTGAAGCGGAAAATTCCGTTCTTTCAGACGAGTGGCAACTTAACCTTGAATTTGCCATGAAAGAACGCACGCGCGACAATCTCATCAAAGAATATAATAAAACCAAAGAAGAGGTTTATAAAAAACTTTCCAGTTTTGGTATCAAAGAAACCGACATCAAAACTCAAGGTTTTGCCCTGAGCCCTTGGTACGAATGGGAAAACAACAGCAACGTCAAAAAAGGTTATCAACTTTCCCATAGCATCAGTCTCAAACGCGATAAGTTTGAAGTGATGAATAAAATCATTATGGCGCTCACTCCAATAAATGGAATAAACATCGGCTATATGGCACACATGCTTAAAACTGAAACACGCGAAAAAGAGATGAACAAACTTTATGCAAAAGCCTATGCCTCTGCGATGACCAAGATTCAGGCCCTACTCGATGCCTCTGGAAAAAAACTCAAACGTATCGAAATGATTTCTGAAGATTTAAACAATTCCACTGCGCCTATGCCTATGTACGATAAGGCGATGAATATGATGAGTAAGGCTGCCCCCCGTGGAGCTGAAGAAGCCAATATCAACCTTTCTCTTGTTCCTTTAGATGTCAACTTAGGATTAAATCTTAAAGTGGTTGCAGCTTTCGAATAATCAGGATTGATTACTACTGTTATACCGTGGCTCGAATTCGAATTGAACACCAGTGATTTCTTCGAATTCACTTTCTCCTTCGGAGGAAACTTCTTTTTTAAGAAGGGGAGTTTTGTAAATCTGAGTCTGACTTTTACTATACTGAGCCTTTAAAAGATTCACGGCTTTTTGCAATTGAGTCACATCTCTTGCGAATAGGGCATAATATGTTTTATAAAGTTCTTCGAGTTTGTTTTCAAAAATTTGAATTTGCTGAGCGATTTTTTCATCACTGGCGTTTTTAATTTTTTCTTCGTAGCCCTTAAGCTTTGGGCAATCTAATTCTGCAACGATTTGTGAAAGCTCAGTGCATTTTTCTTTGAATTCGTTAAATTTTGAAAAGTCAGTCTTTTGATTCATGAGACTAGCTTAACGGTAGACAAATTTTTTTCAACGATTTTCAGGGGGAGAAAATAAAAAATCTTTAACTATGTTTGCAAATAACAAAAGCCCTCATGACGAGGGCTTTGTTGTGAAATTTGTGACGTGTTTCCTAAAATAATACCCGATAAGAACCGAACACTCTTGGTTCAAAATTTCCGGAGGCACCACGGTCGTCAGAAAATTTAAACATCGCACTTAAATCAATATCGACATATTTTTTTCCATTGGCCAAAGTGGTGATATCAGCTTTAGCAAAATTTAAAATCGTCTCATTGGTGTTTGAATCATTTCTCACGAGCTCTTTATCAAGAATGTCATAATTGCCATTGATCACCCGAAGAGTGAAATCTTTTCTCTCAATGCTAATGCGTCTCTCACCAAGCCCGTAGGTTAAATAAGTAGGATCTTGCATCTTTTCAAAGCTAAAACCGCGATCATTTTTTTTGCAAACATAAAAGTTAACAGAAACGCTGAGAGATAAACGATCTCCAAAATCTTTGATCTTATTCAATTTTAACGAAACGACTCCACTTGCAAGATAGCGGGCCACATCATCTTGGCTTTTACAATAAGCTGCTGTTCCATCAAGAACTTTAATGAATTGCTCTTGGGCAAAGACTGAAAAACTAAAACAGAAGGCCAAACCAGTCACAAAAATGTTTTTGAAATTCATAAAGCCTCCAGATTATTTAAACTGAGGGCAAGGTATCACTCCAAGAATGAAGCTCAAGCTCACTGTAAAGAATACAGAAAGCTAAATCACTGTTTTTCTGGGAGTTCCCGAATGCAAAACAAGAGTTAAGTCACTTTTTTGAAAAAGTCTTCTTCAGTGATCACTGGGATTTGAAGCTCGGTGGCCTTTTTAAATTTGCTTGAACTAGAAGCCGTTTCATTGGTTAAGAGAAAGTCAGTATTTTTTGAAACAGAGCCAACGACAATCCCTCCTATGTCACGAATGAGGGCTTCTATCTCTGATCGCTTGCGAGAAAGTTCTCCAGTAATACAAATCTTTTTGCCACTAAAAATGGTTTCTTTGATTTTCTTTTCTTCGATGACAAAACCGAGGGCGACCAATTCTTCGATAAGTTCTTTCTTTTCTTTTAAGGAAGACAAGAATTCTGATGCTGATTTCTCAGCAAAAGATTCAACCGTCATCAATTCTTCAAGACTCAGACTTTTAATTTTCTCGAGAGTATTATAACCAGCATGCACAACCTTTTCACACTTGTTGTAGGCTCCACCACTGATCCCCAAACTTGAAAGGAATGTCACCAGATCGACTTTTTTACTTTTTTGTATGGCCTCAAAGAGTTTATTGGCGAGGGTTTCTTTCGTTTTTTCTAAACTTAAAAATTCTTCAACACTCACACGATAGAGATCAGGTATTTTTTTGACTAACCCTTTTCTCATTAACTCTTCGAGGCGCTTAGTGGAAAGTTCTTCAATGCCAATTTTTTCGATAAAATTTAAAATTGTCCCTTTCACTCTTCCACTACATTCAGCGTTGGTGCAAAAAAGACGTATATCTCTTATTTCAATCTCTCCATTACACTCTGGGCAATGAGAGGGAACCTTAATTTCTCCGGGAGCTGATTCTAAAACAGATAAAAATTTTGGAATCACTTCCCCGGAACGTATTATTTCAATTTTATCACCTTTTTTCAGATGATAACTTTTAACCATGCCGTAATTATGTAGAGTGACGTTAGAGATTTTAGCTCCACTTAATTCTACCGCTGTAACGTTGGCCACTGGGGTTAGAATGCCGTTGCGAGAGACCTGCCAAGTGATGTCTTCGATCATGGTAGGCTTTGCTTCGCCTTTAAATTTGAAGGCCATTTTATAGCGAGGATGATGGGAGGTTTCTCCCAGCTCTTCATGAAGGCTCAGTTGATTAAAAGTAAAAACCAAACCATCGATCTGATACGGGCCTTCATCCATAAAGCTTTTAGCTTCATCGATCACTCTTTTCAAGGAGGCTTCATCTTTGTGCAAATGATAATGAGGAATCACAAAGCCTTGAGCTTTCAAATGCTCAAATTTTTCTTCTTCTTTTCTGAAAGTATTTTTTTCTTCAATGAAGTCAAAGGCCATAAAACGTATATAACGGCAAAGCTCTATATTATCTTTTCGTCCGATGAGCCCTGCCACAATGTTGCGCTGAGAACTCGGCCGCTCAAGCTTTTGATCTTCCATCTCTTCGGCCAGTTTAAAAAAATCTTCTTCGGTGCAATACATCTCTCCACGCACTTCAACATTAAGTTCTTGAGTCAGTGCATGAGGAATTGTCCCCATCCATAGAACTTTGGCTGTGATATTTTCCCCAAAACTCCCATCGCCTCTGGTTTTGGCCAGAGTCAATTTCCCATTTTGATAGAGAAGAGAGCAACTCACTCCATCGACTTTAAAGGTGCTCAAAGTCTCTTCACTTCCCATCCAAGAAGTGAGGTCTGCAAGTTCATAACACTTATCAAGGGAAAGCATTTTTTTGTCATGCTTCACTTTTTCAAGATTGGTGCTCAGGCTTCCCACGATATTCAAAATAGGACTTTCTGAATCGAGGGCTTTAAGCTCTTCTTCTAAAGCATCATAGGCAAGATCAGAGATCTCAGGACGCCCTTGATAATAAAGAACCTTATGTTTCTTAATGAGCTCTTCGAGCTCAGCAATACGATGTTTTTTGGTCATAATTAAAAATTAAAAGCAGCGCCAATTTTTAAATAAGAATCACTAAAACGAACTTCTCTGTCGGGTGAAACAAAGTTAGCTTTGCTTTGAGCAAAATTCCATGAAGCTTCTATATTCATGCTTGGGCTATAGGCATAGCTACCGCCAAATTCTAAATGGTAGTTAGAAGCACTATCCGCTTCACCATAAACACGGCTATCTTCTTCGTAGCCTGGGAAAGGCATGAAATCTAAACCTAAGAAGAGGCGAAACTCTTTATCCATAGGAATGGAGCCTTTAGCGCCAAAAAATAATCCCTTGAAAGTGGCCTCCACAAAACCGTCACTCACATTACGATCTGGACCGTAAGATTGAACCAAGTATCCACCATAAGCATCTACTTGAGGGCCATAGAAAAATCCGAGAGGAAGAAAACGGTAACCAAACTTAAGCTTGGTGATAGATTCGCTGTAAGAACTACTCTCTGAAGTAAGCGTACCTTCATCCTTTGAAAGTGAGCCCATGCTTCTAGCGATTTCAATAGCCCCCCACCAATTTCGTGTGGCCCACAATTCAACATTGAGATCCACACCATAGACTGTACCATCCATACTGCGCTTAGAGCCGCTAGCATTCGTATTACTCATTGAGGTTTTGCCTAACATGAGATCTATTGAGGCAACGCCGAGTTTACCAAACTCGTAGCCTTTCACATCATCATAGGTGGATGTAGGAGGGGAGGTGAGAGTGGCAACTTCCGGCTTATCCACTCTCACCCAATCTCCGACCTTGAGACGCTTGCGCCCCTCGTATTCACTGACCTTAGCTTGAGACTGAGACTCAGTGACATTAAACACTTTCGCTTTGGCTATTTTTTCAGTTTCCCAATCGATAATCTCTTTTAAAAGAGGATGAGATCTTTTTTTCACTGGACGAAGAACTGTCACGTCGGCACTTAGGTTCATGCCATTCATTTTTCCTGTATCGATTGAAAATTGATCGCCCAAAACTCCCATAACTTTTCCATCATAGGGAATCGTTTTTTCAAATACCGCTAACCAATTTTTTACAGTCTGAGCGATGACTGTAATATCATCGGTATTGAGACGAGTTTCTTCTTTAAAATAAATGTCCTCGCCATTTTCACCGAAGACCATCACTTTTACATTCACACCCTTCACTTCGCTGCGAAGCTCAACTTTAATAAGAGAACCTGCGCCAGTTTTATCAGCAATAACCTTGAGCACTTCTTTATTTTGCAAATGAGCGCCAAGATTTTGCTTATAGGAACCAAGGATATTGATGATTTCAGAATTAGAGCGGTAATAACACCAGCCCCCTTCCTTAAGATATTCTTCAAGATTTTCAAAAGTCTTAAATCCCATGGCGCCGCCCACAGAATCCATAATAGGAAGAAGCATACATCGGCGCATACTCTGCTCAGCAAAGGCATTGATCGTAGTCAGAGCGAGAGCTCCAAAAATGAGAATCCCTACAAGTTTAGTTTTCATATTGATTGAACTCGAAAGGCAAAGGAGGAATTTCTTTTTCTTCATAGACATTTAGAAGCATTTTTAACTCAGACAATTCCTCTTCACGCTTTTCTAAAAGACGTTTTAAATGTTGATTTTCCAATGAGAGTTCTTCGAGTCTCTGAGAAAGAGTTTCTTGTTCGTGCTTTTTCTTGTCTAAGCGCTCTTTAGCGACAAAAATAAAATACTTTCCATCTTCCAAGCGTGACTTCACACGATCAGTCTTGATCATGCGTCGAATTGTAGAAATTGAAATATCCCTATAACGTGCGTACTCAAGTATAGGTAGCCAGACACCAGCTTGTTCCATCCCTAGACTCCCAAAAAAAAATGAGTATCCATACTCAACTTAAGTCTATGATAGGACAAGCTGACACGGATGGGCAAGGGCTTATGATTTCAAAGTTGTGGTTCTATAGAACCAGCAAAATGGTCCTACAACTCCTCGGCAATATAGCTTCCTAAAGAGCAGAAGCCTTGAAAGGTATCAGAACTACCATCGAGGTAGTCTAAGCGGTAATTGACTACACCCTGCTCATAGCCTACGAAGAAGGCTTTGCTGCTGGTAGAATCAAATTCATTGCTAAATTCGCCGTTTTTACCCAAATAGGACTGGGTTAAATTCATGGGGCCTCTTCCTGCTTCGGCCATCACACGCACATCTTTGAGCTTTTTACTCAGGTTCAGCTGAATGAGGCAAGCCCCCTCGAGATTTTGAAGTCCTTGAGCTTCTAAAACTGCATCACGGAAATCTAAAGAAGGCACCTTGAGGCTTTTGGCATCAAGATTACCGACAAAAACAGCATCATTTTTAGTTCCCACTTCAAAATACTCACGCATGCCTAAAGGAAGAGCGGGGCGGTTGATTTGATAAAAGTTTAGTCCCTGAAGGCTGGCCGTATTGCTGCTGTTGAAATAGCGCAAATCCTCAGAAGAAAGCTGAAGATCGGAAAGCTCAGAACTAAAAAGCTTTTGCTCATACAGAGCAAGCTTGCGTACACGCTCTGGAGCAAACTCAGCAGCATCAAAAGTCATTTCATCAAGACCAATGAAAAGAACTTTTTGAGCATTTTTTTTATTTTTAAACTGATACGTAATGAGAACGTTGCCAGGCTCTACACCAACATAAAAATGATAACGGGCTTCCGCTGCATTGGTCGTTTTGACAAAATTTTCATTTAGGAAATAACTCTTTTC
>JACCEE011251266.1_pt1 | contig 22848 bp, 20 predicted proteins | sample 7449931 | NCBI WGS metagenome assembly JACCEE01 (sample SAMN15323457, study PRJNA562643) | freshwater metagenome | isolation source: river surface water | place: USA:Blue River Watershed | collected 2017-08-19 | reverse complement strand
GCGATTTCAATTAGGTATTTTATGTGGATGGATGAACAAAGTATAAAGGATTTAGAGTTTGATAAAGTAAAAGAACTTTTGTCAAATTATTGTAAATCTAATCATGCTAAACAAAATGCTTTAAAAATTAAGTTTTTTAAGGAAATCAATGATTTACAAAAGGAATTTGCCATTTTAAATGAAATTAAACTGGTGTATTTGGACAGTAGTTTATCGTTTCCAAATACCAATTCAGAAGATATTGATTATGCTTTACGTTTGTTGGATATCGAAAATGGGGTTTTAACTCTCGACGAATTGGTTAAGGTATTTAAATTGTGTTTAAGCACAAAGGAAATAATTGATTTTGCTAATTTACACGCCGAGCGTTTTCCTTTAATTTTTGATGCTTGTGCGCATATTACAAGATTAAAAGATGTTTTAAAAATTATACATTCAATTCTAACGCCACTTTGGAAAATTAAGAATGATGCTACAAAGGAATTGGCTAAAATTCGAAGATTAATTGATGAAAACCAGTTAGCAAGCAATAAAAATTTCGAAAAATTATTGTCTAGATACAAATCCGAGGGTTTTTTGGCTGATACAGAGGAAAGTTTTTTGGAAAACCGCAGATTGTTAGCTGTTTTATCTATTTATCGAAAAAAAGTTAAAGGAAAATCTTATGGAGTTAGTTCTAAAGGTAATCTAACTTATGTGGAACCTGAAGAAAATATTATTATTAATCAAAATTTGGATAAATTACGTATAGAGGAACATAATGAAATTATAGAGATTTTAAGGGTTGTTACAGAACAATTAAGAATTGAACGACCAAATTTAGAAGCTTTTCAACGTTTATTAGTTCGTTTTGATTTATTTAATGCAAAAGTATTATTTGCTTTTAGTTACAATGGGTGTATTCCAAAAATGACTAAAAACACAAGTATGTATTGGCAAAATGCTGTTCATCCTTTATTATACTTAAAAAATAAATCTTTACAATTACCAACTGTTGGACAAGATATTGAATTATCCACAGATAAACGTTTTTTAGTAATTTCGGGACCAAATGCTGGAGGTAAATCGGTTACTTTAAAAACAGTTGGTTTATTACAAACCATGTTTCAATGTGGTTTATTTGTATCGGTGGATGATGTAAGTAGTTTTACATTTTTTCAAAATATATTAACAGATGTTGGTGATAATCAATCAATTGATAACCAGTTAAGTACTTATAGTTACAGATTAAGTCGTATGCGTTTGTTTTTGGATAAAGCTAACCAAGAAACTTTGTTATTGTTAGATGAGTTTGGAAGCGGTTCGGATCCTGAGCTGGGAGGAGCTTTAGCTGAAGTTTTTTTTGAAGAACTATATGATAAAAATTGTTTTGCTGTAATTAATACTCATTATACAAATATTAAAATTTTAAGCTCAACTTTAAAACATTCTGTAAATGCTTGTATGTTGTTTGATACACAAAAACTTACACCTTTATATAAATTATCAGTTGGTATGCCAGGTTCTTCGTTTACCTTTGAAGTAGCTAAAATTAATGGTATTAAAAGTGATTTAATTGAGCGAGCAAAATTAAAAATATCCGAAAATAAAGTGAAATTGGATTCACTTACTCTAGGCTTACAAGAGGAAAAATCAAATTATAAAACTTTAAATGCCGAGCAAGTAAAGCTATCTATACAGGCAAAAAAAATAGTGGAGGAGTATTCAAAACTTTTAGATAGTTTATATACAAAAGTTGAACAACAAAAGCGTTTTTTCGATCAACAATCTAAGTATATTCAAACTGGAAAAAAAATATTTGAATTTATTCAGCAATTTAAAAAACATAAAACTAATAAAGCTTTAAACGAATCGGTTTTAAAGTTTATAGCTATAGAAAAATCTAAAGTGAAAGAACAAGTTAATCCTGTTGTTTTACAAAATTTAATTTCACCCAAATTACCTTCATTGCCAAAAAAAACAATCGCAACGCCTAAAATTGTTGAAGTTGAAAATACTGTTAAAGAGCAAATTAAAGTAGGGGATAGGGTTAAAATAAAAGATAATACTACAGCCGGAATTGTTAAAGATATTAAAGGTAATAAATTTACTGTTCAAATGGGTAACTTTACTGTTCAGGCAAAATTAAGTGATTTAAGAAAAGTTCAAAGTTTACAATAAATTATTACCTTTGAACCATTAATTTTTTTATTTTATGGTAGGCTTATTAAAAACAATTTTATTTTTAATTGCATTTTATTATATATCTAAGTTTATTTTACGAATTTGGATTAGAAATAAAATTCAACAACATTTAAACAAACACGGCGAGGAAATTTATGATAATCATATTCAAAATGCCAATAAACAAAAGGGAAAGGTTACTATTCAAACGAATTCTTCCAAATCAAAAAAATCAAGTAACGAGGAATATGCAGATTATGAGGAAATTAAAGATTAGTTTTTTTTAAACGAATTGTTTCATTCTGTGATGTTAATATTTAACAAGGTTTTACAAAGTTACTTTATTATTTTTCAATTAAAACGCATAAAAATTTTCTGGAGTAAATACAAAATCTAAGGGAAAATCATATTCGTTAATATCTTCAATTACTTCAACAGGTTCAAAATATGAAACCCCTATTTTTATTATATCAGTGTTGCATTCTGCAAAAAACTTATCATAAAATCCTTTTCCATAACCCACTCTATAACCTTGTTTATCAAAACATAACATAGGGGTTATAACCAATTCAATTTTTTTAATATTTGCTTTATCTGCATCTATAGGCTCGGGAATTCCCCATTTATTTTGTTGGATTGCAGTTGTTGGATGTAAATAGTAATGTTCAAGTGTAAAATTGCTTGTATTACTTACTGATGTTATAAGGGTTTTGTTGTTTTCCCAAATATATTGAATTATTTTTTGTGTATTAACTTCGTTTAAGTTTTGATGTGTTAAGTAGCAATGTATCGTATTAATATCATTTTCTCCAATAAAGTCTATTATATTTTTATTTATTTTATCTGATAATTCTATTTTTAAATTTAAATTTAATTCATTTCTTTTATTTTTAAAAATTTCTCTTAACTTTGCCTTGTGCATTTTACTAAGGATTTAAAATATAATCCCTAAGTTAATCATAAACTATAAAAATATATAACTTTTTAATCTTGTTAAAAAAATTAACACGATTAACTTGTAATACTGCTAATAGTTTAGGTACTTTGTTAAAAATTAAAACATTTATACTTATGTTAAAGGTTGGTGATAAAATTCCAAATTTTGAAGTTAAAGATCAGTTCGAAAAGTTATTTCGATTAACCGATTTTAAAGGGAATAAATTAATAATTTATTTTTATCCAAAAGATGATACACCAGGTTGTACTGCACAGGCTTGTAGTTTACGAGATGGTTATCAGGATTTATTAGCAAAAGGATTTAAAATTGTTGGTGTTAGTGCAGATTCACCTAAAAAACACCAAAGTTTTATAACTAAATACGATTTACCTTTTCCTTTAATAAGTGATGAAAATTTAGTCTTAATAAAAGCTTTTGGCGTTTGGGGTCTAAAAAAGTTTATGGGGAAAGAATATGAGGGAATTAATAGAACTACTTTTGTGATAGATGAAAATGGTGTAATTGAGCACGTTATTTCTAAAGTAAAAACCAAAGAGCATACACAACAAATTATCGATTTATATTAATATTTATTTTTAAAATTATGGCAAAGGACAACAATGTAAGTAATGCAGATAAATTAAAGGCGTTACAAATGACAATGGAACGCTTAGATAAAACCTATGGTAAAGGTACTGTTATGCGTTTAGGTGATAATCCAGTAGTAGAAGTAGAAAGTATATCATCAGGTTCTTTAACTTTGGATTTAGCTCTGGGTATACATGGATATCCAAAAGGTAGAATTATCGAAATTTATGGTCCTGAATCTTCTGGTAAAACAACTTTAGCAATTCATGCAATGGCTCAGGTTCAAAAAGCAGGTGGTATTGCTGCTATGATTGATGCGGAGCATGCATTTGATAGGTTTTATGCAGAAAAATTAGGAGTAGAAACGGAAAGTTTATTAATTTCTCAACCTGATAATGGTGAGCAAGCATTAGAAATTGCGGATCATTTAATTAGCTCTGGTGCTGTGGATTTAGTAGTGATAGATTCAGTTGCTGCTTTAACTCCAAAAGCAGAAATTGAAGGGGATATGGGGGATTCTAAAATGGGTTTACAAGCTCGTTTAATGTCGCAAGCTTTACGTAAATTAACTTCTACTATTAATAAAAGTGGTTCTTGTGTTATTTTTATTAATCAATTAAGAGATAAAATTGGGGTTATGTTTGGTAATCCTGAAACTACTACAGGTGGTAATGCTTTAAAATTTTATGCATCTGTTCGTTTGGATATTCGTAAGGTTTCTCAAATTAAAGATGGTGAGGATGTTTTGGGTAACCGCGTAAGAGTTAAAGTTATTAAAAACAAAATGGCTCCTCCATTTAAAAAAGCCGAGTTTGATATTTTATTTGGCGAGGGTATATCCAAAGCTGGTGAAATAATTGATTTAGGTGTGGAATTGGAAATAATTAAAAAATCTGGTTCATGGTTTAGCTATGGCGATACTAAATTAGGACAAGGTAGAGATGCTGTAAAAGATTTAATTAGAGATAATGAGGAATTATCCAACGAAATTGAAGCTAAGATTATTGAAGCTTTAAAACAAAAGTAATTATTTTGCTACAAAAAATGCCACCTCATGGGTGGCATTTTTTTATATTTTAAGCAAATATTAGATTAGGTTTTTTAAATCTTTTAAACTTGTATTAAAGAATAATATTTATCGAATTTAGTAATAAAAAATGGCTATCTTTTGAATAGCCATTTTTTATTTTGGATTTAATATTAGCAGTGCTCGTCGAAAGCTGCTACCAAATTTTCGGCAATTATTTGTGCCGATTTCCCTTCAATATTATGTCTTTCAATCATGTGCACTAATCTTCCATCTTTAAATAGTGCAATAGATGGTGAAGATGGAGGATAAGGTAACATGTATTTTCTAGCTTGTGCAACCGCTTCGCTATCAAAACCAGCAAATACTGTTGTAATTCTTGTAGGCTTTTTATCGTAGCTAACTGCTGCTTTTACAGCTGGACGAGCATTACCAGCAGCACAACCACATACAGAGTTGATAACTAATAATGTTGTTCCTTTGCTATTTACAGCTTCATCAACCATTGCTGGTGTTGTTAAATCTTCAAACCCAACTTTTGTTAGGTCTTGTTTCATAGGAATTACTATTTCAGCAGGATACATATATTTAAATTTTAAAGATTTGTAAATGTATTTAATGTTTTTAATTTAGTATTTTATATACCATAAATTTTTATGATAAGTTGATAAACAAATGTATAATTTAAAACAAAAAAACCCCTAAAAAGGGGTTTTTATTTTTTATTTTTTTAAAAGATTAACCAATTGAAATTGCTTTCATGTCTGCCATAGCACCTCTTAAAAATTGTCCGATTTCTTCTACAGGGTGCGTACGGATAATTTCGTTAACAGTAACTAAAGTTTTGTTGTCAACAAAGTTATCTTTTCCTTCACCGTATTTTTTACCAATTACATCAGTATCGATAGTTTTCATAAAATCAGCTAATAAAGGTTTACAAGCATGATCAAATAAATAACAACCGTATTCTGCAGTATCAGAAATTACTCTGTTCATTTCGAATAATTTTTTACGTGCAATTGTGTTGGCAATTAAAGGAGTTTCGTGCAATGATTCATAGTAAGCAGATTCATCAATGATACCAACTTCTGTCATAGATTCAAATGCTAACTCAACACCAGCTTTAACCATAGCAACCATTAAAACCCCATTGTCATAAAATTCTTGCTCGGAGATTTTAACATCACCAGCTGGAGTTTTTTCAAAAGCAGTTTCGGCAGTTGCAGCTCTCCAAGTTAATAATTTAACATCGTCGTTCGCCCAATCTTCCATCATACCTCTGGAGAATTCACCAGTAATAATATCATCCATATGTTTTTGGAATAAAGGACGCATAATTAATTTTAATTCTTCGGATAATTCAAAAGCTTTAACCTTAGCTGGGTTGCTTAATCTGTCCATCATGTTAGTGATACCACCTTGTTTTAAACCTTCGGTTATAGCTTCCCAACCATATTGAATTAATTTAGAAGCATATCCTTTATCGATACCTTTTTCTACCATTTTATCGAAACATAAAATAGAACCAGTTTGTAACAAACCACATAAAATTGTTTGCTCACCCATTAAATCTGATTTTACTTCAGCTACAAAAGAAGATTTTAAAACACCAGCTCTATCACCACCAGTTGCAACAGCATAAGCTTTTGCATAATCCCAACCTTTACCTTCAGGGTCGTTCTCTGGGTGAACAGCGATTAAAGTAGGTACACCAAAACCTCTTTTGTACTCTTCTCTAACCTCAGAACCTGGGGATTTAGGAGCAACCATAATTACAGTAATATCTTCACGTACTTTAGTACCTTCTTCAACGATGTTAAAACCATGAGAGTAAGCTAAAGCCGAACCTTTTTTCATTAAAGGCATAACTGCTTTTACAACAGAAGTATGTTGTTTATCAGGAGTTAAGTTTAAAACTAAATCTGCGCTTGGAATTAATTCCTCGTAAGTTCCAACTTTAAAACCATTTTCTGAAGCATTGATAAATGATTGTCTTTTTTGATCGATAGCTTCTTTTCTTAATGCATAAGAAATATCTAAACCGCTATCTCTCATGTTTAAACCTTGGTTTAAACCTTGAGCTCCACAACCCACAATCACAATTTTTTTACCTAAAAGAGCATTAACACCATCAGAAAACTCTGATCTGTCCATAAATTCACATTGACCTAATTGCTCTAATTTTTGAGCGAATGTTAAAGTGTTGAAATAATTTGCCATAAAATATATATTACGTAACTAATTTTTGAGTTGCAAAAGTCGGATTTTTTTCCCTAATAGAAAAACGATTTTGCATTTAATTATATTATTGTTATTAAATACAGTGTGTTAAAGTGTTAAACATTAAATCTGAAGTGCATAATATCTCCATCTTTAACAGTATATTCTTTACCTTCAACTTGCATTTTACCGTTTTCTTTACATGCAGCTTCCGAACCATATTTTACAAAATCATCATATGCAATTACTTCGGCACGGATAAATCCTTTTTCAAAATCCGAGTGTATTACACCCGCAGCTTGTGGTGCTTTAACACCTGTTGGAATTGTCCACGCTCTCACTTCTTTTTCACCAGCTGTAAAATATGTACTTAAGTTTAATAATTTGTAAGCAGCGCGAATTAGATAATTAACACCAGGTTCTTTTAAACCAGCATCCTCTAAAAACATAGCTCTTTCATCAGCATCTTCAAGTTCTGCAATTTCAGATTCCAATTTTGCGCATAAAACTAAAACCCCAGCACGTTCTTCATCGGCAATTTTTTTTACTTGATCAACAAATTGATTTCCGTTTGCAATTCCTGCTTCGTCTACATTGCAAATGTATAATACTGGTTTGGTGGTTAATAAATTTAAATCGCTTAATAAAACTTTTTCTTCATCACTTAGTTCTTTTACACGAGCAGCTTTACCTTGTTCTAAAATATGAACATAATCCTCTAAGGCAGCAACAATTTTTTGCGCTTCTTTATCTCCATTTTTTGCAGCTCGGCGGTGTTTGTCTAAACGTTTGTTTACAGTATCTAAATCTTTTAATTGTAATTCGAAATCGATTGTTTCTTTGTCACGAATAGGATTTACAGAACCGTCAACATGAACTATATTTGGGTCGTCGAAACATCTAATAACATGTAAAATAGCATCTGTTTCGCGAATATTTCCTAAAAATTGATTTCCTAATCCTTCGCCTTCGCTGGCTCCTTTCACTAGGCCTGCAATATCCACAATTTCGATTGTGTTGGGTTGTACTTTTTGAGGTTTTACCAATCTTTCTAATTCATTTAATCGAGGATCAGGAACAGTGATTGTTCCTACATTTGGTTCGATTGTACAAAATGGAAAGTTAGCTGATTGTGCTTTTGCACTAGATAAACAATTAAATAAAGTTGATTTTCCTACGTTTGGTAAACCAACTATGCCGCATTTTAAAGCCATAAATTAAAATTTTGCCAAAAATAGTAACATAAACCGAATACCCCAAATATAAATTGAATAGCTGTAAAATAAAAAGGCCTCGAAATAACTTTTCGAGGCCTTTTAAATTTTTAATGGGATTATTTTCCGCTAGTAATTTCTAATAATTGAACTTTAAAAATTAATGTAGAAAATGGAGGGATCATTCCGCCAGCTCCAGCTTCACCATAACCTAAGTTATAAGGGATAAATAATTCTATTTCACCACCTACGTCAATTAATTGCATACCTTCTGTCCAACCAGGTATTACATTTCCTAAAGGAAATTCTACTGGTTGACCTCTTTTAAAACTGCTATCAAATATAGTATTATCTGTTAATTTACCTTCGTAATTCACTTTTACAGTATCAGATTTTTTAGGGAATTTACCATTTCCTTTTTTTACTATACGGTATTGTAAGCCAGATTCTGTAACTTGAATACCTTCAGCTTTTTTATTAGCTTCTAAAAAATCTAAACCTTCTTTCTTTTTACCTTCATTAGCTTTTGCTTGTTTTTCGGTTTGTTTAACTTGAATTTCTTGGATAAACTTTTGAATTATCTGTCCTTGTTCTTCCTCTGTTAAAAACGATTCTTTTTTATTAAAAACGTCATAAAAAGCTTGTTGCACATAAGATAAATCTAATGAATCAATTCCGTTTTTTAATAAGTCGTTAGCTACTAAATTTCCTACTGCATAACTTGTTTTTTGAAAGTCGGTAGCATTTTCAGTATTTACACTTTTTTCTTTGTTAAAACTAGAACAAGATAGTAAAAGTCCAGTTGTGGTAAATAATACCAAATTTTTAATAGATTTCATTTTAATATAAATTTGTTTTTAAAGTTATTTGAGTAAAATATTTACTCAGGTAAAAATTGAGTGCCAAATTAAATAAATCCTTTTAAATTATTAGAAAAACTAAGTTATTTTTTTGATTAATTTTTATTTAAATAGGATTTGGTATTACTTTACTGAAAATAGGTTCGAATTGAATAAAAAAAAGCTGTCGGGTTGCGACAGCTTTTTTTTAAAAATATAATGAATATTATTCAGCACTTTCAGAACTATCTTCAGAAACTTCCTCATCTGCTACTTCAGCTACTGGTGCAGATGCTTCTTGAGATTTTTTTGCTTGTTCAGCAGCTCTAGCTTCTTTAACTTTAATTTCAGCTTCTAATCTTTTTTTAGCATCAGCTTGTTTTGCTGAAGATTCTGATTGAGCAGCTTTATTTAATTTAGATTCTCTTTCTTTTTTCCAAGCTTCAAATTTAGCATCAGCTTGTTCTTGAGTTAATGCGCCTTTTGATACACCACCATCTAAATGTTTGCGTAATAATACACCTAAATCGGATAAAATTGTTCTGGCAGTATCCGACATTTCTGCTCCATTTTTAACCCATTTTACTGCTGCTTCAAAATCTACATCAATAGTTCTAGGGTTTGTGTTAGGATTAATTAAACCTAATCTTTCAACATACTTACCATCTCTTTTAACACGAGAATCTGTAACTACTAAATGGTAAATAGCTCTTGCTTTTCTACCTTGTCTTTGCAATCTGATTTTAGTTGCCATTTTAAATTAAATTTTGACTACACGTAGTCGGTTAATAATAATTGGAGTGCAAAGATAGATATATTTTTTTATTTTTACTATTTTGATTTATAAATTTGATATATAATCAAAACTATTTATCGTAAAATCTGGTTTGCTATCATTAATTTCTTTTTGTGTTCCATATCCATATAAAACACCAACTGTTTTTAATTTATGGTGTTTTCCGCCTAAAATATCGCTAGCTCTATCGCCAATCATAAATGTGTTTTGGTAATTTGTTTTCCATCCTAATTGATCTGCAACTTCGTAAATAATTTCTTTTTTATCTGTTCTTTTTCCTGATAAATGGCTACCAACAACTATTTCAAAAAGCTCTAAGATATTAAAATGTTGTAAAACAATTTTGGCAAAATAGGTTGGTTTTGCAGTTGCAAGAGCTAAAGTATGGTTGGATTGATTTAGATTTTGTAAAGTAGATGCTACATTTTCATAAAGTTCATTCTCAAAAATTCCTTTTTCGCTATAATACTCTCTATATTTTTTTACAGCATCATGAGGAGATATACCATTTGGTAAAAGGTTTTGAAAAGTTGTAAGTAAAGGTGGTCCAATTAGTTGTTGTGCATCTTCAATTTTAGGTTTTTCTACTTGATAATAATCTAAAGTATAAAATATGGAGTTAATAATTCCTTTAGCCGAATTGGTTAATGTTCCATCAAGATCAAAAATATAGTATGCCATCTTTTTTTTGTAACAAAAGTATCTAAATAAATCTTATTTTTGCCGAGTAACTTCAACTTTTAGGTTGATATAATGAATATTTATGCTTGGAAAAATTTTTGGAGCAGGTTTAGGTTGGGTGTTAACTGGCAAAATTTACGGTTTGGTTATTGGTTTGATTATAGGTGATTTTATTGATAAAATGAACAAACGCAATAACATTTCAAAAAATCAAACATCTAAAATTGATTTCACAAAATCCTTAATTGTATTATCTGCAGCGATTATGCGTGCAAATGGTAAGGTTGTTAAATCCGAATTAGATTTTGTAAAATCCTTTTTTGTTCGGCAGTTTGGTGAGGAAATAGCAAAAGATAATTTAATTATCTTACGTGAAGTTTTAAAGGAAGAATTGAATTTAGATGAGGTTTTAGCAAAAATTAGAGTTTCGATGCGTGTAGCCGAAAAGAGATTGTTGTTGCAATATTTATTTGGAATTGCTGCTTCTGACGGAATTGTGGATGGTGATGAATTGATTTTGTTGCAAAAAATTACATTTAAATTAGGTTTGTCTTCTATTGATTTTGAAACCAATAGAGTTATGTTTTCAAGTAGAAATGATGGGTATAGTTATCAAGATTATAGTGGGGGAGGTAGTAGGCAATATACTACACAAAACAATGTTGTGCAGGATTCAGATTATGAAGTATTTGGCTTAAAATCAAATGCTACATGGGATGAAGTTAAAAAAGCTTATCGTAAAATGGCAGTTCAATATCATCCTGATAAAGTTGCGCATTTGGGTAATGAGCATGTTAAAATTGCAGAAGAGAAGTTTAAATTAATTCAAGAATCATACGAAAGGATTAAAAAATCGAAAGGCGAAAAATAATTTCGCCTTTCATTTTATAGATGATATTGTTCGTGGTATTTCCTTAAATTTATTACAGCATAACGCATTCTTCCTAAAGCTGTATTTATACTAACGTTACTGTATTCGGCTATTTCTTTAAAGCTCATGTCGTAATAATGACGAAGTTTAATAACCTCTTTTTGTTCATCTGGAAGTAAATCAATCAATTTTTTTACAAGTATTTTGTTGTTGATTGATTCATCATTTTCTAAATAGTTTTTATAATCACTAGCTATTGTATCAAAAATATCTAAATCTTCGTCGTTTTTTCCTTTTGGATTAACTTTTTTAAATCTATTGTTTTTTCGAAAATAATCTATAACTAAATTATGTGCAATTCGCATAACCCAAGGTAAAAATTTACCTTCTTCATTATAATTTCCAAGTTTTAATGTTTTAATAACTTTAATGAATGTGTCCTGAAAAAAATCTTCTGCCAATTCAACGTCTTTTACTTTACTTAGTATAAAAGAGTATACCTTGTCTTTGTGTCTGTAGATTAATTTTTCTAATGCGATTTCATCACCATTGATGTAACGATTTACCAGTTCTTGGTCGCTTAAATTAATTTTAACCATAGCTTATCTATTAAAAATGATTTTTATAAAAAGTAGCTATGTATCTATAGGCGAAAATATTTAAGATTTTGTGGTTAAAACAATACTATGAATTAAAAGTTACAGGCGAAAATAATAATTTTTTCTTATTCAAAAAATCTAAACCTTTTTGCACCTATTAGTTTTTGGTAATTTGCAGATGCTGGTTTGTAATAAATATAAAGTAAATAATCATTATTGGTTTCGGAAAAATTACCCTCTAAAATACTCCAATTTGCTTTTTGAGAATTATCGGAAATTTGAACAAATGCATAATCGTACAATCCTTGCTTTAACAATAGTTTTCCCACATATTGTTTTGTATTTTCATTATATTTCATTATTGCTTCTGGTAAATATTCCCATCCAGTTAATTCACCGTATATATATATGTCGCCATTTTCAATTTTTTCTGGTGCATTTAGGTAAAAATGAACAAAAGAATAATCCGTTTCATAAATATTTTTTTGCCACGCTTCACCAATTAAAAATTGTTTACCATTATGATCTAAATATCTTGTGTATGGTTGAAAAGTTCTAATTTCGGTTGGTGTTAATATGATATTTCTGTAACCATCTTTTCTAATGATGTCATAAACACCTATTGTTCCTCTGTCGTATCGTCTAATGTCGAACATTCTAAATTCATTTCCTGCTGGTATTTGATTTAAAAATGGAATAATTTGAGCTGTTTTATTACTGATATAATTGATGTTTAAATGAATGAAATCTTTTTTGTAATCGTTATTTTTAACTAATCTAAAACTTAATTCTTCTACAGGATTCATGGATTGAAGATCGGATATATCAATATCTCCATCAAATTGATGATAGCTACTTCTTTTATCGGTTTGATTTGAAATTTGAGGCTTAATATCTATAACCAATTGGTTATCTACTATATATATTTGTTTTGTTAGTACTAATTTTGATTTATCAAAATCTTCATAAACCAAAACTATATAATTGCCACTTTTTGTAATTTTCATATTGTTTCCTGGTACCGAAAACCTGTAGTGAATGTATTCAAAATCTGTATTTTTTGAGTATTTGTATTCTGTGATCATTTCTTCCGTATATCCTTCAATGTATTCTGTTTCAAATAAATTGCTTGCATTCCAGTTTTCATCACAATGTATTAATGTAAAATTATAATTTTTAGGATCGCTATCTAAATCATCAAAATGTATATATAATGGCATATTACTGTTCAAACCAATCATAGGGAAATTATCAGTTAAATTTGTATTTTCAAAATAACTGCTTAAAATGCTTTTTTTGTAATTGAAGTTTCCGAAACTTAGTTCTTTCTGACTAATTCCGATTTGATTGATAATTATTAAAATGTATAATATATACTTTTTCATACTTTCGAATTAAAAAAATCAAATATACAAATTCGATACAAATAGTAAAAATTGAGTGTTGAATTGTTGTGTTTTTAGAGTATTTAAAGCTTATCTTATTTAGAATCAATTTAAATAACATTAAATTTATCTTAAGATGTTAAGTTTACAGCAACAAAGTTTTATTTTTGCTCCCAAAATTCAATATCGTTTATATGTCTATACATGTTAAATTAAAAAAGGGAGCAAATATTAATTTGCAAGGAGTGCCAAATAGAGTACTTTCTGAAGCTCCAATTTCTGAATTGTATGCATTAAAACCCTCTGATTTTCACGGGGTAATTCCTAAATTGATTTTAAGAGAAGGTGCAAAGGTTCAAGCTGGCTCTCCTATATTTTTCGATAAGGAAAATGAAAAAATTAAATGGTCGTCTCCGGTTTCTGGTGAAATTGTAGAAATTTCTAGAGGTGATAGACGTGTTATTTTAGATATTAAAATTAAGCCTGATGGTGAATTTAGTGCTGTGGATTATGGAACTACAGATTTAGATTCTATCTCAAAAGAAGATTTAATTGAAAAATTATGTTCAGCAGGTGTTTGGCCTTTAATACAACAACGTCCATTTGATGTTGTAGCTAATCCTAATCAAAGTCCTAAAGCTATTTTCGTTTCGGCTTTTGATACTGCACCTTTGGCTCCGGATTACGACTTTATTATGGAGCACAGAGCAAATGAATTTAAGGCGGGTTTAAAAGCTTTATCTAAATTAACAAAATCTGGAAAAGTAAATTTAAATGTTCCTCATTCAAAAAGTGTAGAATTTAACGAAAACGAAGTTTTTACATACACTGATGCTGCTGGTGTTTCTCATTCTGTTGATTTTCATAAGGCTAACAACGCTCCTGATTATAACCAAGGTAAACAAGCTATAAACGCTATCATTAATAAATACTCAAAATCTTCTGAAATTTTTACAAAAGCTGAAAATGCTGTTGTGAATGTATTTGAGGGTAAACACCCTGCAGGTAATGTAGGTGTTCAAATTCATCATTTAAACCCAATTAATGCTGGTGAAGTTATTTGGGTGGTTAATGTGCAAGATGTAGCTATTATTGGCGAATTTATCTTAACTGGTAAGTTTCAACCTAAAAGAATAATAGCGCTTACTGGATCAGAAGTAAATGCTCCTAAGTATTTTAATATTCATTTAGGTGCTCAATTGTTTACTGTATTGGTAGATGGTTTAAAAGAAGCGGAAGAAAAACCAAGATTTATTTCTGGAAACGTATTAACTGGAAAAAAAATATCAAAAGATGGTTATATTGGATACAGGGATAATCAAGTAACTGTTATTCCAGAAGGTGATAAATTTGATTTATTTGGTTGGGCAGTTCCTTTTCAACCAGAAAAATTTTCATTGTCTAGAACTTTATGGTCGTGGATAACACCTTCTAAAAAATACAGATTAAATACAAATAACAATGGTGAAGAAAGACCTTTCGTTTTAACTGGTCAGTACGAACAATTGTTACCAATGAATATTTATCCAGTGCAATTGATTAAAGCTTGTTTAGTGGAAGATATCGAATTAATGGAAGGTTTAGGGATTTATGAAGTAGCTCCAGAAGATTTTGCTTTGTGTGAGTTTGCATGTACATCTAAACTACCTTTACAAGATATCTTAAGAGAGGCTTTAGATACTGTAAAAAAAGAATGTGCTTAATTTTAAATCCTATATTGGAATAATTAAATAATTTAATTGAATATGAAATTTTTAGAAAATTTAGTTGAAAAATTAGAACCACAGTTTTCAAAAGGTGGAAAATACGAAAAATGGTATCCAGTTTTTGATGGTTTTGCAACGTTTTTATTTGTTCCTAAACATACTACACACTCTGGTGTGCATGTAAGGGATGCAGTAGATTTAAAAAGAACTATGAATACTGTAATACAAGCTTTAATCCCTTGTTTATTATTTGGTATTTGGAATGCTGGTTATCAACATTATAAAGTAGCTGGAATTGATGCTACTTTTTTAGAAACAATATTGTTTGGTTTAGGAAAAGTTTTACCTTTAGTTATAGTTTCTTATGTAGCCGGATTAGCTACAGAGTTTGCTTTTTGTGTGATAAAAAAACATACAATTAACGAAGGTTTCTTAGTATCAGGTATGTTAATTCCTTTGTGTTTACCTGTTGATGTGCCATTGTGGATGGTTGCTATTGCTACAGTATTTGCTGTAGTATTTGGTAAAGAAGTTTTCGGTGGTACTGGTATGAATTTATTAAATCCTGCTTTAACTGCTCGTGCATTTTTATTTTTTGCATATCCAACTTGGATGTCAGGTGATAAAGTATGGATTTCTGGTTTAGCTGATGGTTCTATTAAAGCTGATGCAACTGCTGGCGCAACGCAGTTAGGGAAATGGGCAAGTACAATTGATGTTAAAACTGATCCTGCTGCTGTAAATAAAATTATGGAAACTACTTACTCTACTTCCGAGTTATTTTTAGGTACAGTTCCGGGTTCTGTAGGTGAAACTTCTGTTTTAGCTATTTTAATTGGTGCAGGTTTGTTATTACATACTGGTGTAGGTTCATGGAAAATTATGTTAAGTGGTTTAATTGGTGCGTTAGTAATGGCTTCAGTATTTAATGTTGCAGGGGCAAATCCTTTCATGAGCGTTAGTCCGATTGATCAAATTTTAGCAGGAGGTTTTATGTTTGGTTTAGTTTTTATGGCAACTGATCCTGTTTCAGCATCTCAAACAGAAGTTGGTAAATTGATTTACGGATTTTTTGTTGGATTTTTCTCAATTATGATTCGTGTATTTAATCCAGCTTATCCTGAGGGTGTGATGTTGGCTATTTTGTTTATGAATGTAATGGCTCCTTTAATTGACCATTATGTAGTTCAAGCTAATATCAAAGAGCGTTTAAAAAGAGCTAAATTACATTCTTCACACTAATTATTAAAAGATAAAATTTATAACAATGGCAATTAATAAAAATAGCACTTCGTACATTATAACTTTTGCGGTTATTTTAATTTCAGTAACAGCTTTGTTATTGTCTACATTATCCATCAGTTTAAAAGATGCTCAAACACAAAACATAGAAAATGAAAAAAGAATTTTCATTTTATCTGCTGCTGGTGAATTTACAATTGATGAGGCTTCTTCTAAATCAAAACAGGAAATTGCTGAGATATTTAATAAAAAAATTAAGTCTGTTGTAATTGACTATAAAGGTAAGCAAGTTGATGGTAATGCATTTAATATTGATGTAGTTAAAGAATTTAAAGCAACGTCTAAAAATCCTCAAAAAAGACAATATGCTTTATATACTTATACAAATGATGAAGGAAATGTAAAATATATTATCCCAATGGCAGGTAATGGTTTATGGGGTCCTGTTTGGGCTTATGTAGCTTTAAAGGACGATCAAAATACTATTGATGGTGTTGTATTCGATCATAAAAGTGAAACTCCTGGTTTAGGTGCTGAGATTACCCAAAAATGGTTTAGAAATAAATTTACAAATGAACCTAAGAAAATCTTAGATGAAAATGGTGAATATAAGTCTATTCAATTGGTAAAAGGAGGTGTTAAAAATCCTACACACGAAGTTGATGCTATTGCAGGTTCAACAATTACATCAAAAGGTGTTTCCAAAATGTTACAGGAAAACTTTAAGCCTTTTATGTTGTATTGGAATAAAATTAAATAATCAAACCTTTTAATTATAATTGTATGAGTGATTCTCTATTTTCAAAAAAGAATATGAAGTTGATTAAGGATCCATTGAATGATTCTAATCCAGTAAGTGTTCAGGTATTAGGTATATGTTCTGCATTAGCTATTACTATTATGTTAAAGAACTCTTTTGTAATGGCGGTTTCAGTAACAGCTGTATTAATAGGTTCTTCATTCTTGATATCTGTTTTAAGAAATTTAATTCCTGATAGAATAAGAATTATTGTTCAATTAGTTGTTGTTGCTGCTTTAGTAATTACTGTTGACCAATTTTTAAAAGCATATGTTTATGATGTTTCTAAACAGTTATCTGTATTTGTTGGTTTGATTATTACAAACTGTATTATCATGGGTAGATTAGAAGCTTTTGCTTTGGGTAATAAACCTGGGGTTTCAGTTGTTGATGCTATAGGTAATGGTTTAGGTTATGGTTGGATTTTATTAGTAGTTGGTTTTTTTAGAGAATTATTAGGAACTGGTGCATTGTTCGGATACAAGTTAATTGGTCCTGTTGTAGAATCTGATGGTGCTTTATTGCAAATACCTGGTTACGAACACAATGGTTTAATGTTATTTCCTCCAATGGCTTTAATAACTTTAGCTACAATTATTTGGGTTCAAAGAAGTTTCAATTCTAAGTTGGTGGAAAAAAATTAAATCAATTTTATAAACTTAAAAATAATAAATTATGTTAGATTATATTAATATTATTATCAAAGGAATTTTTATCGAAAACATGATTTTCGCATATTTCCTTGGGATGTGTTCATATTTAGCAGTTTCTAAAACTGTTAAAACTGCTTCAGGTTTAGGATTAGCTGTAATTTTTGTATTAGTGGTTACAATTCCTTTAAATTATTTGTTAGAAAACTACTTGTTGAAAGAAGGTGCTTTAGTATGGTTGGATCCTTCTTATGCAGATGTTGATTTAAGTTTCTTGTCTTTTATTATGTTTATTGCAGTAGTTGCTTCAATAGTTCAATTGGTTGAAATGATTGTTGAAAAGTTTGCTCCAGCTTTATATGGAGCTTTGGGTATCTTTTTACCTTTAATAGCTGTAAACTGTTCAATTTTAGGTGGTGCATTATTTATGCAAGAACGTCAGTATAACTCTATCGGTGAAGCTACTTCTTTTGCTTTTGGTTCTGGTATTGGATGGTGGTTAGCTATTGTAGCTTTAGCTGCTATACGTGAAAAAATCAGATATTCGAATGTGCCAGCTCCTTTAAGGGGTTTAGGGATTACTTTCCTTGTAACTGGTTTAATGGGGATTGCTTTTATGAGTTTTATGGGTATCAACCTTTAATTAGTAGTTTATTTATTTAAAAATTAATATTATGAATTCTACAATTATTTTAAGCGTAATAATATTCTTATTGATTTCTTTACTGTTAATCGGTTTATTGTTATATGCTAAAACTAAATTAACCACTTCAGGTAAAGTTAAAATTACTTTAAATGGCGAAAAGGTAATCGAGGTTGATGCAGGTAGTTCCTTGTTGTCTACTTTAGGTAATAACAAAATATTTTTACCATCTGCATGTGGTGGTGGTGGTACTTGTGCTATGTGTAAATGTCAGGTTACTTCTGGTGGAGGCGAAATTCTTCCTACAGAAGCTCCTTATTTTTCTAGAAAAGAAATTCAAGAAAACTATCGTTTGGGTTGCCAAGTAAAGGTTAAAAACGATATGGAAGTTCAAATTCCAGATGAAATTTTTGGTATTAAAAAGTGGGAATGTGAGGTTATTTCTAACTATAATGTTGCTACATTTATTAAAGCTTTTACAGTTAAATTACCTGAAGGTGAAACTTTACATTTCGAAGCGGGTGGTTATATTCAAGTTGATGTACCTAAAGTTGTTGTTGATTTTTCTAAAGATATTGATATATCACCGGATCCTTCAGATCCTGCTGGTAAAGATAAGTTTAAAGAAGATTGGGATAAGTTCAATTTATGGTCTTTAAAAATGGTAAATGATGAGGAGCAATTTAGAGCTTACTCAATGGCTAATCACCCTGCAGAAGGAAATATAGTAATGCTGACTATTCGTATTGCTACTCCACCTTGGGATAGAGCTAAAAATGGTTGGATGGATGTTAATCCTGGGGTTTGTTCTTCTTACGTATTCTCTAGAAAAGTTGGTGATAAAGTTACAATTTCTGGTCCATACGGAGAGTTCTTTATTAAGGAAACAAATGCAGAAATGATTTATATTGGTGGTGGTGCTGGTATGGCTCCAATGCGTTCACACTTATTCCATTTATTCCATACTTTAAAAACTGATAGAAAAGTTACTTATTGGTATGGTGGTAGATCTAAACGAGAATTATTCTATGTTGAGGATTTCCGTCAAATCGAAAGAGAATTTCCTAACTTTAAATTCCATTTAGTTTTATCGGAACCAATGGCTGAGGATAATTGGGTTGCAAAAAAGTCTTTAAATGATGAAGGTGATGGTTTTGTTGGTTTTGTTCACAATGCTGTAATCGAACATCAATTAAAAAATCATGATGCTCCTGAGGATATTGAGTTTTATTTCTGTGGACCACCAATGATGAATCAAGCTGTTTTAAAAATGGTTGATGATTGGGGTGTACCACCAGAAAACGTGTCTTTTGATGATTTTGGAGGTTAAAATTTATTTTTACAAATTATTTAAAGTCGCTGTAAAGCGACTTTTTTTATATCTATGCTTAGTTTAAAAAATATCGATTATCCAAAGTATCAGAATTCTTTTAATTATAAAGATTCTATTTTTTTGATTGGTTCTTGTTTTGCCGAAAATATTAATGAATGTTTAAATAGTGATAATTTTAAAACTATCGCAAATCCTTTTGGTATTTTGTTTAATCCAAAATCTATTGCAAATATTTTAGATAGGATTTTATCAAAAAAATATTATAATGAAAATGATTTTTTCTTCTTTGACAATTATTACTGGTGTTATGAGCATCATGGTTCTTTGGCTCAAACAGATATTAATAACTATATAAATGATTCAAATAAACTAATTGATTCTACATATAAATATTTATCAAATTGTTCTTTGTTGTTGATTACTTTCGGAACAGCTTATGTTTATACAATAAATAATAAAGTGGTTTCAAATTGTCATAAACAACCTAGTAATTTATTTAATAGTTTTAACTTATCTATTGATGAAATTACTCATGATTATTCAAATTTATTTCAAAAAATAAAAATGATTAATCCAAAAATACAAATAATCTTAACAATTAGTCCTGTCCGTTATATCAGCCAAGGTTTTGTTGAAAATAATGTTTCAAAATCTATTCTTCATTTAGCAAAGCATAATTTAATTAATAAATTTGATTATGTTTATTATTTTCCTTCATTCGAATATTTTATTGATATTTTTCGTGATTATTCTTTTTTTAATGAAGATGGTATACATCCAAATAAAATAGCTATCGACCAAATTTATAAACTATTTTTAAATCATATTTTGGATCTTGAAAGTTTAAATTACTTATCGGATTGGTTTGAACTTAAAAAGTTATTGAATCATAAAATTTTACACCCTTTGTCATTATCAAATATTAAGTTTCAGGATAAACTTAATTTAAAAAAAGAGGTATTTATTTCTAAGTATGGTATAAATCTTTAATTATTGGACTTATATTTGTGTATATAAACTAATTTTAAAATTTCACGTATTTCAATACTTAATTAAATCTGTTAAATGATTTTTAAGAAAAAAAATATTTTATTTATTTTTCTTTTGTTTACTCAATCGATAGTGTTTAGTCAAAACACTAAAGAACCTACATTGGAGGTTGCTGTATATCCACGTGATAAAGGATATATTGATGGAGTTAAAATAACAATCTTACAAAATGGTAAAGAAATTACTGTTGTGAATGCTTTTATACGTAATGGATTTGTAATTTATTTACCGTTTAATAAAGATTATGTAATTAAGGTCCAAAAAGAAGGGTATTTAGATGTTTTTTTTGATGTTTCTACTGTTCATCCAGCTGGTTTTAAACCTGAGAATATGTCGGCTGATTTGGAAGTTAAAATGATTCAAGCTCCAGATGATCGTTCAATACAGACTTTTGATAAGCCTGTTGCAAAAGTTGAGTTTCAAAAAGATAAAACTGTTTTCGATTCTGATTGGCAGTATGAAGATGATATTTTAAAGGAAATTAAAGTTTTGGAAGATGAAATTAAAAAACTTAATAAAAAAAATCAGGTAGATCCTAAAAAAGCTCAAGAAGAAGCCAAAAAGAAAGCAGAGGAAGAAGCTAAAAAGTTAGCAGAAGAACAAGCACGCAAAAAAGCTGAAGAGGAAGCTAAAAAGTTAGCTGAGGAAACAGCGCGTAAAAAGGCAGAGGAAGAAGCTAAGAAATTAGCCGAAGAACAAGCGCGTAAAAAAGCTGAAGAAGAAGCTAAAAAGTTAGCTGAGGAAACAGCACGTAAAAAAGCCGAGGAAGAAGCAAAAAAATTAGCCGAAGAACAAGCACGTAAAAAGGCTGAAGAGGAAGCAAAAAAATTAGCCGAAGAAGAAGCACGTAAAAAGGCCGAGGAAGAAGCTAAGAAATTAGCAGAAGAACAAGCGCGTAAAAAGGCAGAAGAGGAAGCAAAGAAGTTAGCAGAGGAAGAAGCACGTAAAAAAGCAGAAGAGGAAGCTAAGAAATTAGCAGAAGAACAAGCACGTAAAAAAGCCGAGGAAGAAGCAAAAAAATTAGCCGAAGAACAAGCACGTAAAAAGGCTGAAGAGGAAGCAAAAAAATTAGCCGAAGAACAAGCACGTAAAAAAGCTGAAGAGGAAGCAAAAAAGTTAGCTGAAGAACTAGCTCGTAAAAAAGCAGAGGAAGAAGCAAAAAAATTAGCAGAAGAACAAGCGCGTAAAAAGGCAGAGGAAGAAGCAAAGAAATTAGCAGAAGAACAAGCGCGTAAAAAAGCTGAAGAGGAAGCCAAAAAGTTAGCCGAGGAACAAGCTCGCAAAAAAGCGGAAGAGGAAGCAAAAAAAATAGCCGAAGAACAAGCACGTAAAAAGGCAGAAGAGGAAGCAAAGAAGTTAGCAGAAGAACAAGCACGTAAAAAGGCCGAGGAAGAAGCAAAGAAGTTAGCAGAAGAACAAGCTCGCAAAAAAGCTGAAGAGGAAGCAAAAAAGTTAGCAGAAGAACAAGCACGTAAAAAGGCAGAAGAGGAAGCTAAAAAATTAGAAGAAGAACAAGCACGTAAAAAAACTGAAGATGAAGCCAAAAAATTAGCTGAGGAAACAGCGCGTAAAAAGGCCGAGGAAGAAGCAAAGAAATTAGCAGAAGAACAAGCTCGTAAAAAAGCTGAAGAGGAAGCAAAGAAGTTAGCAGAAGAACAAGCTCGCAAAAAAGCCGAAGAGGAAGCAAAAAAATTAGCAGAAGAACAAGCACGTAAAAAAGCAGAGGAAGAAGCTAAAAAGTTAGCCGAAGAACAAGTACGTAAAAAGGCAGAAGAGGAAGCAAAGAAATTAGCCGAAGAACAAGCACGTAAAAAAGCTGAAGAGGAAGCAAAGAAATTAGCCGAAGAACAAGCTCGCAAAAAAGCTGAAGAGGAAGCAAAAAAATTAGCCGAAGAACAAGCACGTAAAAAAGCCGAGGAAGAAGCTAAGAAATTAGCTGAGGAAACAGCGCGTAAAAAGGCCGAAGAGGAAGCAAAGAAATTAGCCGAAGAACAAGCTCGTAAAAAGGCTGAAGAAGAAGCTAAGAAATTAGCTGAGGAAACAGCGCGTAAAAAGGCCGAAGAGGAAGCAAAGAAGTTAGCAGAGGAACAAGCACGTAAAAAGGC
>JACCEE011536910.1_pt1 | contig 22877 bp, 35 predicted proteins | sample 7449931 | NCBI WGS metagenome assembly JACCEE01 (sample SAMN15323457, study PRJNA562643) | freshwater metagenome | isolation source: river surface water | place: USA:Blue River Watershed | collected 2017-08-19 | reverse complement strand
TGCCTGACTTTAAAAACGGCGATGCTGGTAGCAGACTAGGTTACATAGTACAATATGGACTTAGTGGATGTCGAAAGAAGCTATGCTCGCAAGGCGTAGTATAATGCTCGAGGTGTTATCAGCTTAAGGTGTAATCTCAACCTTAGGCACTATTATAAAACACACTGCACCGTGGGGGCTACGAACCACATTAAACAAATAAGTAGGAAAAGTAGTGTGTTTCATAATAGTATGTCAAAGTACTATACGGTGTGTTCAGCATCGTGAGAGGCAAAAGTCGGATACAAGCTGAGAAGCGTTTATTGTGTATGTTTTGAGACCGCCACGTCTTATCTGGTACTCCAGACGGTGCTTGAAACTATCAACACAGTAGAGATAAGCAGGATCGGATGGGAATTGATCACCCTGGGGGTCCTAGTCAGCCAAGTTGAAACGCCGACAACTGGACACTATTATAAAGCACATTTTAAAATCCCGAAACTTTCTAGCACGGTCCGGAACAAACTAGAAAGCAACGTAGTAGATACGGTAAGATCCGCAAGAGTGGGATAGTCGAACGTGAAAGCCGTTGCAGAATGTGCTTTACAATAGTAAATACTATCATATGATAGTAACTAGTGTTCAACGAGTATTTGATGTCATTCAAGATAGTATTAGGATAAAAGTCTACAAAACAATACAAGATCCTGTGACAATGAAAAAAGTTGTCACATACGAAATTTATACCGTCAAGGGTGTTATAGAAAATAATAATAACCGCGGTATTACTATAGATAAAAAAGTTTAACGGTCGGGTACCAGAGTGTTTAATGGCTCCGGTTGCAACCCGGTTGATTCGTAGGTTAAAATCCTACCCCGACCTCCAAATAACAAAGGCTCTTCGGAGCCTTTTTTTACGACTAAAATTATTAAATAATATATTATGCCAAAATTCTCAGAAAAATTCATCTGTCCGGCTCCGTGGACTAATATGTATTATCATATCAATACGCCAAGCCCGTGTCATGTTATCAGAGATCATATAGAAAATACAACGGTAGAAGAATATCTTAATAGTCCGTGGTTGACTAAACTTAAAAAAGATATGATGTCCGGAGTTCCTCCTGCTGCATGTGAGGCTTGTACTAGAAATGAATCTCTAGGATTAAAAAGTAACAGGGGAGCATTTTGGCGTTATCATAATGTCGGAGACGAACCTGAATACGAATCTATGTGGTGGGCAAATAAGTTTGACGAATCATCTCCTACAAACTTGTATAGAATGGAATTTAGATTTAGCAACTTATGTAATATGAAATGTCGTATGTGCGACGAAACATCTAGTTCCGAGTGGGCTAAAGAAAAAATTCAAAACGATATTCCGTTGATGTATCATCGTAATAACTTAAATTATAACGACGGTACAGTAATGCGTGTAGAAAATAAATCAATAGATGAACTAAAAAAGATTGCACTAACTTCTAAAAATCTACAACGATTATGCTTGACAGGCGGCGAACCTTTTATTATGAAAGAGTATTATGACTTCTTGGACTTCTTAATAGAACACAAATTAAATGAACGTATATCTCTAGATTTATATACCAACTGTAGTGTGTATAATCCACTTTTTGTTGAACGCTTAAGGAAATTTAAAAAGGTGCATTTGCTCATGAGTATAGATGCAGTCGGTAGTGCGGCGGAATATATCAGGCATGGCACTAATTGGAAAAAAGTAGAAGAAAATATTAGGCTACTAAACAAAGAAAAAGACCCTATCAGATTGTCGTTTAATACAGCAATCTCGGCATATGTTTTATTGAATATTAGTTCACTTGCAGCATTTTTAAAGGAACTCTACCATGAAAATAATAAGTTAGATTCAGAATGTTATAACGTATATAAACCATACGCTATTCATTTTAATAACTTATCAGGAGAATTACGAACTCGTGCAATAGAAGAAATAGAAAAAGCCATTTCTATACTAGACAGCGAAAATTTTTCTGTATTCGTAGGCGAACTTGACAAAATTAAGAATACATTAGAAACAACAGAACCTAAAGATGCTGAATCGTTTGATTCTTTTACTAAAAAATATGACCTACTAAGAAACGAGGATTTTAAATCAGCGTTCAATTTAAAATAACAAAGGCTCTTCGGAGCCTTTTTTTACGACTAAAATTATTAAATAAAAACATGGCGCAAATAATTTTATGGAATAGCTTCAATGAACCAGTTAATGTTAACAGACCTATCGGCCCTCACATACTAGCTAACTGGTTAAAACAACACGGTTATACTGTCAAGGTTATAGATTTTTGTCATGCTTTACCCACAAAACGATTATTGCAATTAACAGAAAAACATATAGGACCTGAAACTATAGCAGTAGGTGTTAGTTCTACGTTTTGGAAACCAACTGCATATTCTAATCGTCAACATAAAGATTACTACGAATTGGAACAAGACAATTATTATGAACCTAAATGGGTACAAGCTGCTAGGTTTATTATTCAACTTAAATTTCCAAAATTAGATTGGCTGTTAGGTGGACACACTGGCGTAGGACATCTTGGAAAAACTAACAGATTCGGTTGGATTCGTTTTAAAAGTTTTGCAGAAGATCAGTTATTAAAATATATTTGCGAAAAGACTGGAAAATTTCCTCTCAACAAGCCGTTTGACATTAAAAATTTAACATCTTGTTTTTATCAAGATGCAGGGATACAATCGTTTGAATCATTGCCTATAGAACTCGCCAGAGGTTGTCAGTTTAGATGCAAATTTTGCAGCTATCCTCTTGTAGGCAAAAAAGCAGATACATATCTGCGAGATGAACACCATATTAAAGACGAACTAATTCGCAACTTTGAATTGTTTGGAACAACACGTTATCAAATAATGGACGATACTGTTAATGAGAGTTCTACTAAGATAGAAAAGCTCGCTAAAATAGTACAAGATTTGCCTTTTAAATTTGAATGGATAGGTTACAATAGATTAGATATCATTGGAGTTAATAGGCACACCATCGACTTATTAAAAGCCAGTGGCCTAAAATCAGCATACTTTGGAATAGAGAGTTTTCATCCAGAAGCTAGTAGTTGCTTAGGCAAAGGCTGGAATGGAAAATATGCCAAGGATTTTTTGATAGAGTTAAAAGAAAAATGGAAAGATGATGTTTCTATCACTTGTAGTTTTATTGCAGGCTTGCCGCACGAAACAGAAAAATCTTTGCTAGAAACTCAAGAGTGGCTGATAAACAATAAGGTTGTTGATAGCTGGTTCTTTTTACAGTTGTTTTTAAATAAAAAAAGTGACGCAACAGAGTTTGAAAAAAATGCAAGTGAATATGGCATCTCTTTTCCGGACGATACAGATCTTGACTACTGGGAGCATAGCACGTATAATTTTAAAGATGCAATTGCTATTTCTCAACAATTAAATTACGACGACCGTAGAACTAACATGGTAAAACCCATGACATGGTATATACCTAATTATGCAAGTTTAGGATATGATTATGACGAAGTTAGAAACACAAATGTCGTTGATTTAAACTGGAAAGAAATGAGTAAAAAACACACTGAATTTATTTCGAAATATATTCAAAACCAGCTTACATCGTGAGCTATTCATTTAAATATTTTAAAGGATACAAAATGACAGACCAAGAAAAAATTAATTTTATTACCGAGGCTTTTACTAGATTGTTTAAAAAGACTCCCCCTGAAATTAACAGAGACATGAGCATCATGGATTTAGGGCTAGACAGTTTAGATATTGTTGAGCTACAAATGGAATTTGAAAAACAATATAATGTAGAAGTACCAGATCCTGTTGGAGAAATCAGAACAGTTGGTAATCTACTTGACCATTTAAATGTATAACGATATACAAAAAGCAGACGAGCAAAGAAACCTACGAAGCCCTGACGAGTTTTATAAAACTCTTATAAAGCCAATTAGGGATTCGTATGTTTTATCTTTAATAGAATCTGCATCAGCTGACGAGTTTAGTCCGTATGACAAGGCATTAAATTGGCAAGAAAGAGTTGAGCCGATTAAAGAACTGAAAGATGAATTTATAAAATTTTCTTCTCAATGGTTTTATAATCTAAATAAATTTAATCATGTGTATATAACAAACGGAAATTCTGATAGTTTGGTGGAGTTATTTAGACGTACCGAGCACCTTTCCTTTGTTGCTAAAGATTATAGCTTTTATTCTCATTGGTTTAATGCAACAAAGAAATCACACAAGGCATTAGAACACCCCGAGAATGTCGACGAGATAGTTGTATCATGGCCGGGGTATAGCAATGGTGACAACACTGAATTAAATTTCGCAAGGCAATGCAATCCAAAGAAAATTCATTTAGATTGTGCGTATTTGGGACTAACACAGCAACTCGACAACCCGTTAGATGCTTTGGAATTTGAAACTATTAGTATTAGTTTTAGCAAAACACTTGCACTACCTTATAATAGGATTGGCCTTTTATTTTCTAAAAAGCCAATTCCAGAATTGGCAATCTTAGATAAAGTATTTTATGTTAATCTTGCAGGAGTTAAGTTAGCAACAAAACTTTTAAAAAACTTATCTCCTAATTATTGGTGGGATACTTACGGAAATAAACTAGATACTATTTGCAATAGATATAACTTAAAAAAGACAAATAGTATAATGTTTGCTTATGATAGGTATAATCGAAGAGTGTCTCTTGCTCCATACTGGAATGCCGAGTCTTTTTATTGCCAATATATAAACATAGAAGGTTATGATAAAATCAAGCAAGAAATTGCAGTATTTTATTTAAACAATCCGATTCCGGATAGCTATTTTAAAATTATAAATTGCTGGAAAGTTATGGATGCGTTACCGACATTTAAACAATGGTGCATAGATAACAAATTAAAACCTTTCAAAGTTGCTTATATTTCAACCCCGCCAAATACTGCTCAGAGTCCTCACATGGACGACGGAGAAGAAATACTAGCTATTAATTTCCCAGTCGACAATTGCGAAACTGTTGAAACAAGGATGTGGGACGAAGAAAATTTAAAATCTATTAAACTAATGACTATAGGAACAGGAATACCTTATTATAGATATTTGGTTAATAACCATGACCCGGTTTCTAAGTACACATTAGATAATCCGGTTATGCTGAACATCAAAAAAGTTCACAGTGTTGTAAACAACACAGACAAACCAAGAATTAGTTTAAGTTTTAGATTTGAAAGAGATCCATGGGAAAAAGTAACAACAAGGATTAATAAATGAGCGACATTTTAGATTTATCTTCTTTGGCATATTTTGTCCCAGACTTGCCTCGTTACGAAATCGACAAAGAAAAATTCTGGTCATGGTGGAATGAGGTCAGCATTCCTATAGAACGTTTACAGCGAGACAGCCGAGGAAACGGCCAAGGATGGAACGGCGAGTTATGGGACGGTCTTACTATATGGAAAAAAGAAAACTATCAAAGTACAATAGTGTGGAAAGTTAATCATCAAACTCATAACGACTTGTTTGGCGAATTAATAGAACGTGTTCACAAAGAGTTACCGTGGTATGATATTAATGGTCTTACATTGTGGTCGAACAAAGTACCTATCGGAGCACATCATGACGGGCAACCGCGTGATCATTTTCCTAGTGCTCCTCGCATTAATTTGATAGACGAATGCGAAAATGATACATTTTTTCTAATAAACAGAAAGACGTTGAAGAAAACATATCCTAACTTGAGAACGGGATCTAATTTGTTTTTCTTCAACAACGAAAATTTTGTTCATGGCGCTGATGCTCCTATTGGCGGGAAAAAGGTTTTAGTTAGAATAGATGGACCTTTGGTTGACCCTGCCGGATTGAAACAATTTATAAATAATCAAATAGCATCAAGCAGAGGAGTTTAACAATGGATTTGAGCAAAATAGGATATTTCATCCCTGACGTAGAGCCGATTTATCCTAACAATATGCCGTTGTTCTGGGATATTTGGAATAGTAAAAAAGAACTTTTAACTAAAGTTAGTAAGGATAACCTTAAGGACCATGCCAGTGCAGGTAACGACCTTCAATTACTATATAACACAGCTAACTTCGAGGGCATGATAACTTGGATGAAAAACGATAGTTATCTAAAAGGAAGCACATGGAAACAAAATATTGTATTAGATGCACCGGATATGTGGCAAGCATACGTAGACGAATTAGAAGAAAAACTCCCATGGTATAGTTGCGAAGTAGTTGTTCTTTGGGCATGCATTAAGCCTGTTTTATTTCACATAGATCCTGCGCCGCTAACAGAAGCTCCAGTAGCAGTTCGTAGCTTGATCTATGACGACAATCCAAGTCCAACGTTTAAAGTTCGCAACAATGAGACTAGAGAAATACAGCACGTTCCTTATACAAAAGAACGCAACACCTTTGCATTTAATAACAGAAATTTCTTCCACGGTGCGGATTACATACCAGGACATTATAAAATTTTAATGAAGAGCTTTGGTAGAATTAAAGACAAGCATTTACTAATGAAACAAATAAATGAATCGAAAGAAGCAGGTTTAATTTGGGAACCAAAACAATGACACAATATACAGAAGAAAACTTAGTATGGACTACATTAGATGCGCCAAAGATAGAACCCGAAAACTGGGAAAAATTTTGGGCAGCATGGAATGCTCACGCAGGCGCCAGTCATATTACAAAAAGCGATCCAGCTGGAAATATTGCGTCGGATAATGCTAAAAAGATAGATTTTTTTAAAGGTCTAAACATCTATGCTGCACACGAAAGTTTGTTAACAGACAACCATTGGGAAGTTCCATTCTTAGACTATAAAGAAATTTTCCCGAATGTACTAGATGATTTACATGCGGCTTTCCCTTGGGCAGAAGTAGTATTTTGTAGACTATGGATGAGTAATGTTCCGATACCAATGCACAGAGATCACAGTACCGAACCAGGTGCTTTACGTGCTATGATTTACAATGAAAATAAGAAACCAACATTTAAAGTGTGGAATCCTCGTGCAGGAACTAATTACGTAGACTTACCTGAAGAGAGTAATAGTTTCATTTATAATAATGCAACTTGTTTCCATGGCAGTGATCGATCTGATGGTGTAAACAAGATTATTCTTTTAGTAATTCACAGAACAAAAGATAAAGATATGCTTAATGAGCACTTAAGAAAAAGTGCCGAACGCTTTCCTGATCGTTGTAAATTCATTAAGAAGTAGGAGTTTCTTTTTTGATTCTATCAACAATTTCTTTACGTTGCTCGTTACTAAGTTTCGGCCACGCAACAACTTCTTTTTGTGTTCTATGACAGCCTACACAGACTTCATCTTTAAATTTACAAATACTTTTACAGGGACTAGGGATTAATTTCATTTTATGTATAAGAATCAAGCAATAACTTGGACAGTTGATCCTGTATTAGATGAGATTTACGAAGACCTTAGAAAAAAACATTATCTTAAGGCAGGACATCGTCTATACAAAAATTACAGCAACAAGCATGTCAACGAAGTAAGTGCTAAAACTATTTATTGGGGTCATTCTGGAGAACCCGAGATAGTATGTAGCATTTTATCAAGACCGTGCTGGCCTGACAATACTTACAGAATTTTAAATCGCCTTTGGAAGCCCAGAATGATGACCGGGCCTATATTTGACATTAACGAAGGATTCGCTAAAGTACTAGAAGATCAACTTAGTTGGTGTCAGCTAAGAGGTGCTCGTGGAGTCTTTATGAGTAGAGAAGGCGACGGTAATTGGCAACAATGGGCAGGAGAAAAACTTAGTTCAATGACTGGTCTAGAGTTTGCTATGCCAGACGAAAAGTTTTTAACGTGTAATAGCGAACAAGATACTAGCTGTTGGCAAAAAATAATATATCACGGAAATGTAGAAGATCTTGCCAGTTGGAAAACATTAACATTGCCAAAGAATGGATTATTTAGACTAACACTAGAAGACCTCGATCAACTCAATGAACTAGTCAATACAAAAGCAGTAGTAAAAGATCTTATGGCAGATGATCTGGCTAATGTCCTGCGTTATAGAGTTAAATGGCTAGAGGGAATGAAGCAACATTATTTAAATTCTGATAGTACTACTCATTATATGTACGGATGGTACGTAGATGATGTGCTTGTTAGTTGCATGAGCTGGCGTTGCGATTTGCCCGCGCCGTGGAATGACGGCTGGGTTGTTGGAAATTTAAAAAGCAAGCCTGGCTACAGTGTTAGAACTAACGGAATGTTACAACTGTGGAATAAAATGTTTGAAATATGCGAAGGCTTAGGGCTCAAGCGTTGGCATATGGTCATTCCACAAAACAACAGCCGCAGATATCAGGCAGTTGCAGATAGATATTTTAAAGATATAGATAGTAGCTATGATTACGAGTGGAGCATAATCGTCCCCCCAAACACTCAGCCTGAAATAGATTGGGTCTGGGGAAGTATGGGTAGGATACTGCTAAATAGCGAAATACGAGTAAGAACAGGTACAAAAAAATGGGAATTCCTTGTACCAAAAACATTTAATTGGAAAAACGACAATGCTTAAAACACTAACATTTACAGATTTTGTAAAGAGAACATTCAAATACAAAACCCTTTGGGGAGGCTTAGTTCCTATGAATGTTATAGCCATTACAGCAATAGTAGCAGCAGTAATGGGACACTGGGAAACCGTAAACTGGATATACCTTGCTTTAGGTTACTTCTGTATTATGATATTAGGAGTTACTATCGGATATCATAGATATGTTAGTCATAAGAGTTTTGAAACATGGAAGCCTATTCGTTATATTCTTTTATTCTTTGCAGGATTAGCAGGTCAAGGTAGTCCTATCTTCTGGACTGCTATTCACAGGGATTTACATCATCCATACAGTGATGGCGAACGTGACCCGCATACTCCAAACAAAGGAATTTTTACTAGCTGGTTCCTGTGGCTATGGAAAGTAGAAGAACATGATATTAACTATAGAGATATTGTTGATTTGTTAAAAGTAAAAGAGTATCAGTTTATACACAAACATTACATGGAATTGTATTGGGCAGCTAACTTAATTATTGCCTTGATTAGTTTTGACTTTTGGATTTGGTTTTGTGTTGTTCCTAGCTTTATCACATTTCATAGTTATGCAGCAACTAACTGTTTGAATCACTTCAAGAGCTTAGGTTATAAGAATTACGACACTGAAGATAACAGTGTTAATGCACCTATACTATTTCCGTTTGTTTTAGGTGAGTGCTGGCACAATAACCATCACGGCGATGTTAAAGCCTATCATTTCGGTCGTGTTAATTGGTGGGAAGTTGACCCAAGTGGAGTTGTTATTGAATTAATTAAAAAGAGAAGCTAATGGATTTAGAGAAATTTTATTTTCAATATCTGAATATTCCGTTTGATCAAGCGGATATAAGTGCATTATTAAAAAAGTATCCGTTAATAGAATCACGATTTGATGCAATGAATATACAAGAACTCGAACAATTAATGCCTTCTATTTTTGCATGGTTCAAAGAACAAAATTTAGAAGCAACGCAATCTTTTTTAATCAATCATCAAGTTAACTTTAAACAAGATATCCACGCAGACTATACAGAACCCGGCGGACCGAAATTAGCTATAAATTTTCCTCTTAATCAAAAAGCAGCAGAATCATTGACTCGACTATATGATGCAGTTTGCAATGAAAAAAGTCACGTGACAAGAAGATCGGAAAATCTAGTATCTTTTTCAAAATTCAATCCAGACCAAGTTATTAAAATTACCGAGTACAAATCAACTAGCCCAGTAATTTTAAATATAACCAAGCCGCATAGTGCATGGAATAACACGGAAGAAATTAGGGGGATATTAACTTTTAGGTTTAAAGATGACCCTATACATTTAATAAAGGAAAAAGCATGAAGGGCGTAGGCGGCAAACCATTTATAGATTGTCAAGAAGCACTTGACATGCAAACATTAAAAGATCTAAACTTGGAAATATGTATGGGTATTGCTGCTAGCGATATAAAAGCAGGAGTGTATGGCCCAGGAGTCGTAGAAGGGGAACGTTACGGCAACTTCATGTTGATGAAGAGCAAAATGGCAAGGGATCCGGAAAGTGATAAGTTTGGCTGGAATAAAATGACTCACAATCAACAGAATACTTTTGCAAAATTATATTTCCAGCTTTATAATCCAAGCACTGTTGTTTATTTAAGAGAACCGAGAAAAGGTGTGGATGGATTAGTTGCTTATCGCAAAAAAGCATTTGGAGAATTATTCGACTGGACTAATAACATTAAACACTTTCCGCAACTTAAAATTTGGTTAGATAGTTTAATAGGTACAGTGTTTAAAGAATACGGACGTATTATTTTCTTCTTACACGAACACGATTGCAAACTACCATTGCACAGAGATGGTGTTGCAAGTGTGCCGCATAGCAATGAATTTATTTGGTTCAATCCCACTGAGATTAAGAAGTTTTACGTCTATGACGAAAATACAAAAGAACGTCACGAAGTAAATAGTCCTGCTATATTTTTCAATGACTTAGACATGCATGGTGGTGATACTAACGAATGCATGACATGGAGTTTGAGAATAGATGGTGTGTTCACCGATGAGTTTAAAAAACGCATCGGTTTAGAAGGCGTAACAATTTATTGAGTAATAACTTCAATTTCTATCGCATATCCGCTAGGGTCCGATAGAAGTTGTTGTTGTTTGTTTGTGTATTTTGTAACCAATTCTTCTACAATTTCCAAAGCCTTTTGATCATCTTCTTCTGTTACTTGTAAAGAAGTAACCCAGTTAGTTCCTGGTTTTTTAAACTGTTCGACTTTAATTGGATAATCTCTAAATTTATCAAAACTCTCAATTGCCTCGTCAATACTTTGACCGCCAGTTTCGATTAGATGTTCGGTGGCACTTTTTTTCTTATTTGGATTGAACATGCTAGGTGCATCATTATCCCAATTTGGACCGCCGATCCATGAAACGTTTACTGTATACATAATTACCTCATTAAGTGTTATGCGAGTATTTAATCATGAATGCCACAAAATTTAATTTGTCAGGTTTACCAAAACGTTTGACATTATTTTAGTTCATTGCTATAATTGATGCATAAGTTAATAAGTTTTGGCGGAATACGAAAGTAAACCGCCCGGAGAAGAGAAGGATAGAGGGCTGACGTTACATTGTATCTTCTGACGGAGAAACAATGACATAACTCTGGCAACTAGGCTTCACCGCCTAGTCGTGCTTGCGTGAACTGGTCCTATAACCTAATCAACTTTGTGATTTGCTAACCAGGAATATGCAGGTCTCTGTGCTTTGTGCATTGTGACTTGTCGGTAAAGTAATTTACCTGTCCATTGTCCTGTTGGTTACTCGCTTTCTTGACTCCGTCATATTTTTGTTGTATAATTTGTTTTTAAAGAAAGAAAAGAAAATGGCATACGATCCCCGAGCAGTTAAACTACCTAAAAGCGTTAAACGCCGTGCAGCTACTATTGCAGATGCACACGAGCGTGGCGCAGTAATCCGCAGCTTTGTTAAGATTCTCGAAGCAGAGCAATTCGCAAGCAAGAACCGTAATAACAAAAAGGTCAAACAATGAAACTAACTCTCCGTAAAGCCAATGCAGTGCAACTAGCACTTAACGAATCTGTTAAGGCATTGAAATTCGAAGCAACTGTAGCTCTTAACGAATTCCACGATGTTGACAATGAACTGTTAAATGCTACATCTAAGTTTATGTTTAACGTAGATCGTCGTCGTGCGTTGACCGATGCTGTATACCAAATTCGTTTGGCGGTAGGGCAAGCCAATAACCAAGCAGGCATTGATAGCCGTTTGACTACAATTGCTCACTTGGAAAAGCAAATCCAGTTTTATACTGGTATTGCTGGCTCCGATGTGCGTGAAAGCATCGATGTTGTTAAGGGCAAGTTGGATAAGATCCGTGGCCGCAAAGAAGAAAGCCGTTTGTACGGTTATAACGACAGCGTTGCTACTGGCCTGTTCGCTGATGCAGACTTGAATGTATTCCGTAATGTAGTCAAGGATATGAAAAAGCAAAAGCAAAAGCTACAAGACGAAGTGTTGGAAATCAATGTCCGCACAGAAATAGAAGTTAGCGAAACTGTTGCACAAGTTTTGACCCAAGAAGGTCTAGTATAAATATTGTCGCAGAGTGTTAGAAGTTGGTATCTGGCCAGGCTCATAACCTGGAGGTCGGGGGTTCGAGTCCCTCCTCTGCAACCAATACAACCCGTGTTAACTCAACGTGAAAGAGTTAGGTAATCAGCAGACCTTATATGCTCCGGTGCATTGGATCCACCGCAAGGCTCTGTTGGGAGCGACTTGAGAAATCACAAAGGCAGGGACGCTAACCTGTCTAAATAGAAAAGTACGTAGACAGAGTAGACAGCTCGGTTTAGGGCCTATGTGGTGTAGGTAGCTAGACATTTTACTCAAGGAAATACAATGGCACACGAAGCAGGTAAAGGTAGTGCTCCACGCCCTTTCAGTGTTAGCCAAGAAGAATGGTCGACACGTTGGGATGTGATTTTTGGCAGGGATAAAATTGCCAAAGAGCAACAAGACCAAGAAAAGAAACTAAAAGAAGAAAAAGAACAAAAAGCATAATTAGTTTAAGTCCGTGTGTAGCTCAGCCTGGTAGAGCTCCTGGTTTGGGACCAGGTGGTCGCATGTTCGAATCGTGTCACACGGACCATTTAACTTTATGACTTTTAAGATTTTACTTTGCGGCGACGATTGTGTCGATGTTTATCAATACGGGCATGTTGAAAGATTAAGCCCAGAAGCACCTGTTCCGATAGTAAAATTAGATCATTATAAAAAAGTTGCCGGTATGGCTGGCAACGTTAAACGTAATTTACAAGCGTTAAACTGTGTTGTAGATTACAAGCATACAGATACTAATATCAAAACAAGAATGTTAGATATTAAAAGTTATCAGCACATGCTACGTATTGATGACGATAAAGAATGCACCCCGCTAGAATTAAATTTCGAACTAAGCAAATATGACGCTATTGTAATCAGTGATTACTGTAAAGGCACTATTACATACGAGTTTGTTGAGCAGTTAAGATCAGCATATACGGGACCTATTTTTGTCGATACTAAAAAGAAAGACTTAAAACGGTTCGAAGGCTGCTTTGTTAAAATAAATGATTTCGAGTTTAGTACAACAACATCAGTACCAACAGACATAATTGTTACTTTAGGTAAAGACGGATGCTCGTATAAAGGCAATGTATATCCGGCACCATCTGTAGAAGTTGTAGATGTATGCGGCGCCGGTGATACATTTTTATCCTCGTTATGTTATTTTTATCTATTGACAAATAACATAGAAGAAGCAATAATGCAAGCTAATAGAGCAGCAGCTATTACAGTTAAGCATTTGGGAGTTTATGCTCCTTCTCAATACGAGTTTAATAATGACCAAAATATCTAAAAGTCCTGATCGGTTTTCTTTTCAAAAAAACGGCTACCTCAAGCGTAAAGCAGACGAAGGCAAAACTCCTGAAAATTGCGATGAAGTAGCATCTATGGTAGATTACTATTCTAATTGGGCCAAGCAAGCCGAAGAACAAGAAGCCGATCCAGCGTGGCAAGAAAATAACATGGAGTATGACATGCGAACTTGCAACTGGATGTTAGAAAAGGTTCGGACTAGCGATGCATACGCACAAAATCTTTATGCCGCTATGTGCAACAATGATTTCCAAAAGAATGACTTTATGCCCAAGTTGGCAGGTAAGACTTGGAGTTGTAGTTGGAGATATGCGGGTGGAATCATTGCAGACATGCGACAAGAAGGTGACTATATTGATTGGTACTGTAGCGGCATTAGGGATACATTCCACGAAGATGATGTAAAGCTGTTTAGTGAAGAACAACTTGCTAGACTAGAAATAACTAAAAAATACGTTGCAGAAAGCGTAATTACTGATGAGATTGCAGCCGACTTAAAGAAACTCGGTTGGCAATACATTGATGTTCCAGACGAAAGTTATTAAATAGCAGTATGGAAGAAAATTACAAACTACCCCTTTGGCAGCTATTCTGTCATATTATGGCAGTCTACTGCCTTTTTACATTTAGTCTGCAAGACTTTGCATATTCTTATGCGGTTTACTTTGTTACAGGCTGTTTGGGGATTACAGTTACATTTCATAGATTGCTTACACATAAGAGTTACGAAACACTACCCATTATTCGTAAGCTCGGAACTATTTTCGGTGTACTCGGTGGAGTAGGCAGTCCAATCGGCTGGGTCAGTATTCACAGAGAACATCACAGATACAGTGATAAAGAATTAGATGATCCGCATACTCCGCACAAACATATGGGCTTTATTAATAGCTTTTATGGCAGCATTTTTCAAGAGCCTAAAATTCGTTATGTAACAGACTTACTACGCGATGATTTTCAAAAGCGAGTGCATGATAATTATTGGAAAATAAACTTGCTATACGCCGGTTTGTTATATTACTTTGGCGGCATTCACGCATGGTTAGTATTTCATATTTTCCCTAGCTTTATTCTTTGGACTGCTATGGGTGTAGTCAATACATTTGGTCACTTGTACGGCTACAGAAATTATCCGGATACTAGAGAAAAGAGTCAAAACAATTGGTTTGCAGGATTATTTGCGTGGGGAGAAGGTTGGCATAACAACCACCACGGCGATCCTGCAAACTATAGTTTTCAAGTCAAATGGTGGGAATTTGACATGAGCAAATGGGTTATCAAACTTATTAAGACATGAACGTAAAAAGTTTTAATCAATTAACAAACAAACAAAAAGATTATTTTTTTACGTGGTTGAAGAATCAGAATAACGATGACCCGGCTTATGCAAATATGTGGGCAGATGATTGGCAGGAGCAATCAAATACAGTTCCTTATATACTAACAAACACTCAAAAGTATTCAAATGGCAACGGCGATTTTAATATTGTATATGATAAGAAAACTATCGCAGGCTGCGCCGCAGTTTATATTGCACCATTTAATAATCGAGTAGCATTAGCAGGTGTCAGGACTTGGATTGCCCCGGAATATAGAAATAAATTAATTGCTAGGGAATATTTGTTGCCTGCACACAAACAGTGGGCTATTGATAATAAATGTCACAGTATTGCACTAACGTTTAATGATTATAATAAAAATTTACGCACAATATGGCGCAAAAGAAGACTAGGAGAAAATAGAACAGCACGTGAACCACATCATTTGTTCTATTCAAACTTTAATGAATTAGAGTATCCTGTCCTAATTCAACAAACACCACAATGGGTTATATACGAACAACTTGCTGATACTAGTTTTAATTGGAAGCTAATACAGGCGCCAGGCTAAGAGCTACTCGGAAATATCCAGGGGTTAACCCAGATACTCCATGTAACATATCAACTTTAATACTGTGCCACGCATGCGGCTTGATTATCTGCGATAATATTAGATTGTACGAATCATCGTAAATAGAAGTAGTAACATTTTCGCCGCCACAATCTAGCAAATAATTAAAAGCAAGTGTTCTAGGTTTGCCGTCGGGTAATGCTTGATCTCTGTGTATCGGGATACCGTGCCCGATTATTTGATATTGTGCTCTAAAAGGAAAAGGAACTCCTTTTATGTTGATATTACACCAAGCAATCAAATCTTCATTTGCTGCCCGTAATTGAAAAAAATCACGGTTAGTTACACTTGGTATTCTTTCTTTAGCTAGGATAACATCAACAGATTCTAGCAATTCAACTGGCGGGTTAGGGAAGTCTAAATAGTCGATTAAGTTCAAAATAAATCCCCTACTTCCGGATTTAAACGTATTAACATTGTTATCCTTGGTTCTGAATTGTTGTTAACAACACAATGAGGAACTTTAACATTAATAATATGCGGAGTTGTCATTTCTAATTGATCAATTAATCGGCAGTAACTTGGATCAAAATAATGGAACTTGTTGCCTGCTCGAGTTATACGTTCTTCAGGTTTTCTTGTTGATGAATAGAAATTAACAAATGTATTAGAACAGCCTTTTAAAGGTATGTTTAGACTATAAATTATTGTACCATTGTCCTTGTGTATAATTTGTTCAGCATTAGGGTTAACACTATAAAAAGCAATTGCATACACATGTTCAGTTAATTTAAGTTTATCTAATTCTTGTTTTAATTCAGGAATGGCCAGGAATTTCTCTTTACTATTATCTATATAAAATAAACTTGTTTGATTATTAAATTCAGTCGGAAATAACGCTAACGATTTACTTTTTATTTGCTCAAGGTTATTTAAAGTAATAGGCTTATAACAAGGCATCAGATAATCCTAACTGTGTAAATGCCCAAGCACGTTCCACGCACCATAAACATTCTCCACAAATACCTGTTTTCTGCATAGTGCAACTATGAGTAATAGCAGCTAACTCTAATATATTAAACTGACGATAAAGATCTAATATATGGTTCTTATATAGTTTAATAAAAGGAAAGCGAGCATTAACTGGATCTGGTAATGTCGGGTCCCTACGAACAAAATTTCCTTCTGCTTGTTTATATGCTGTCCATAAACGAGCCTCAGGAGGGAATTGATTTTGTCCCGAATAAACTATATCTATTTCTTTGGTAGCGAGTATTTCACTTGCAGGTTGACGAATTAATTTAAGTGGCTCAGCATCTCCTGCACCAATTGATTTAAATTTAATAGCAGTATTGAAATATTCTTCCAGGAATTTAATAATTTTCCCTGCATAAACAGCAGCATCGTCGTTAACATTGGGAACATTATAAACTGTTAAATCAACAGTTAAATTGTTGTCTTTAATTTCTTTTAATAGTAAGAATAACATAATAGCACTATCCATGCCACCGCTCAGTAATACTCCTATTTTTTTAGAAGTATCTATGTTGATTGATATTGTTTGATCGAGTGTGTTTATTTCCATATGTCCTCACCGTAGTAACAGCCTACTATGTGTATACGAGTAATATTGCTTAAATTTTTAAATGTGTGATGACGAGTTGTATCTACATAATATATAGATCCATCTGCAGGCATAAAATCGCAGCATTGCTCGTCGGGCTCGTATGAATAAAATCTTGCAGATTCATCAGTGATAATAGGAATATGTATTCTAGCAGTAGTATCTCTATGCACAGTATATCCCACAGTATTTGGGCTTAATGCAAATATACGTGTTCTTGTTATATTAAATCCCAAAGACTTGAACATACTATCTATTTCTGTTCCCACTAACTGCGGTTGTAATTGATTAAAGAAACGTTCTCTGTGTGTTTTATCTTCACCATGAGCATTAAGCCAGGATGTGTCGTTAGTTAATTGATCATACTGTAAAGAAATATGATTACGTTCCATGACAGTATTTGCTAACTCTAATACTTGTTCTTTTAACTGTTCGAATTTATTGTAGTATCCTATTTTCTTAATAATCATTTATATTCCTAAGTTAGGTTCGAGTCCTAATTTCTTATATGCCCATATACGTTCTCTACAATTAAAACATTCACCGCATGGTATTAGTCCGGGACGACCACAACTGTGGGTGCTATGTAATATATCTTCTAAGCCTAATTCTACAAACATTTCAATGATGTTGGACTTTTTTAAATTAGCAAAGGGTAATTTTAATTTAGGGTGATCACTATACCTGTCGAAATCAACAGTAAATGCACGTTGTGGTCTAATCGTTGTGTCGTCCGGATACTGATTAACTCCCCACAATATTACATCGTAATTATCTTGTTCTTGTTCTACTGTTTTAATAACTTGTAAATGACTGGGTGTGTCGTTGGGTACCGTTATAATTTTTAATTGCGAACTCTGGTCGTTTATTTTTTCTTTAACTGTATTATATAAATTAACAGCTCGTTCTATGGGTTTATTATGCCTATCGACAATTAGTAAATCTAACTGCGTATCGTTGCGTTGTTTGATTAAATATGTGGCAACTAAATAATACAACAATGTACTATCGGCCCCGCCAGAATACAATATTGCAATACGTTTTGCATCTACACTTATATTAATATCTAACATGAAAGCAACCTTATTCAGTTATTTAGCAGGCATGGGCGGCGATTTCCTTGCTTTTCAAATACATCGAGATCCTAAATTCTTTCCGATAACAAATGATTTATTAATAGAAGGCGTAAAAATAACTAACCAAAACATGTGGAGATTTCCAAATCTGCTTTCCCCTATTGGTTTAGAAGCAAAAGTTTACCCTAGAAACAGACCTTGGGTAATAGATAATAATTTATTGAAAATACTAGAAGATACCTACGGCGATAAACAAATACTACTTCCTGCACATTGGTATAATCAAATTAATCCTGAGCAAACTAACGGTCTGTTTAATCAAGCAGTTCGATTATATGCAAAAGATAAAAAGACTTTAAAGATTTGCTATGCCTTATGGTGGATTAAATCTCATGCTATTGCAAATGAAATTTGGCCGCATAGGGCAGAAGAAATAGATGAGTACATTAAATCTAATCAACCCTATAAGCACTTAATTCCAGAAATTTTAAAATCTTATCATAATTGGAAATTTATTGCAATAAAATACAATATATTAAATAATGGGATATTGGATATCGACTATTATATTAGACATCATTTTTATAAGTTGTACAGTAAAGAAAATACCATTTCACATACAACTGGATACACATTTTATGATGTTGATCATTTATTTTATAATGGAATGGAAAACATCGACTTGATAAGTGAACAATTTGATGTTAATATTAATAAGAATGAAGTTACCGACTATTCAAATAAAAATCTAGAACTATTGCACGAATGCTTGGGTTTTTCAATAAAAGACTCAAAATTTGACGATGATGAAATATATTTCAATGCAATAATAAATTATGCAAAGGACATTATAAATGAGCGACCAAACCAATTTGATTACTATAACAGAAAACGCATCAGCTAAAGTTGCTGAACTAATTTTAGAAGAGCCCAGTGCAATCGCACTTCGTATCTTTGTGCAAGGCGGCGGATGTAGCGGCTTCCAGTATGGCTTTGCCTGGGAAGAAGATGCCGTAAACGACGATGATTTTACCATCGAACAAAGCGGCATTAAGTTTGTTATTGATGCTATGAGCATGCAATACATGACCGGAGCAACTGTGGACTTTTACGATGATTTAACTGGTACCGGATTTAAAATCGAAAACCCGCAGGCAGAAACAACCTGCGGCTGTGGAAGTAGCTTCAGTATGACCGACGACTACGACTTCGGACCAGATCACTTTTAATTTAGTGGCTGTATCTTTTTAAGTTCTAAGTCTACTGTTTGCCTAGTCGGGCCTTTTCTAACCTCATCTATGTAAACAACATGTGCAGGACGTTGAGGAACTCTACTAACAAAGCTTCTGTATATACCGTACTTAAAATAAACAGGCGAAGTATTAATAGTATTCGGACCCAGAACGTTTACTTTCAAGTTTCCGTTAACCCATACCCTTAATATTCCGTCATTGCCTGTACTCCATTTTGCAAAAACAACAACGTAATGCCATTTTGCTTTTAAATTAGTTTCGTCTACTAGAACATAGTGATCTTTGCCAACATATTGTTCCTTTGCACTTTCTATACGCATTTGATAAACACCGTTGCGTTGAATAAAAAGAATTGCAGGAGAACTTACATCCCTTTGATGGAATTGTCCAATTGTTGTAGTAACCGGGCTAATATCTTGCCAAGTGGGGTCAAAGTAAACAGCGAAACTATACCATGTCGGCTTACCTAATTGAGTATACGGCTTAAGTTCGCTCATTTCAGCTCGCTCTCTGTCTTGTTTACAATCATTCCAGCCAGGTTGGACTCCGCAATCTCCTTGTCGGACTTCGAAACGTTCTGATTTTGTCCCAGCAAATACAGGATGTCCTTTGGCTTTGTCAACTAAGACAATACCATATGGCTTATCATTTAAGCTTCTTTGGAAACCTGTATACTGTGCTTGGCTAACTAAAGGTAGCAATGCAGCAATAAATAGTGTTATAATTTGTTTCATAATAATCTCCTATAATATTTATGATAGTACAAAATATAACCGAAGCGGTAATATACGAAAGCCCTGATGGCGGCAAAACTGTATATGTACGCAAACCCGGGGATGCGGTACAAAGTCGTAAATTGGCGTGGGAAAGCGACGATGTAAAAGAATTAAGAAAACTAGTCGAGCAAGAAGAATTGTGGCGTAATATATTGAAAGCCGCAGAAACGAACCAAACACTGCGCCTTGCATTAGATGAAGTTATTTTAATTTATAACTTATCGAAATAATTGACACAAAATAATTTTAATAGTACAATATGCTATTATTGTTCATTTTGGAGATACTATGACCATGCACATGGCACACCCTAGTTTGAGCTTGCAAGGTAAAAAGCGAGGCAAACAAAAGTTTCGTAATGCTGAAGAAGCACAAAAAGCTCGCGAGCTAGATGCTAGTTGGGCAGAGTTGCAAAAGAAGTGGGGAGTAGAAGCAGAAGAACGTAAGCGTAAACGTGCTATGTCTGCAGAACCGTTGCAATACTCACTGTCTGCACCTGCAGGTAGGACTACAACTAGCAATATTAAAAGTTTGGATACAGGACATTCGGGGGCAGTATCGAGCAAACCAATTCCGCAGTATACAGGCACGAAAATGTTAGGTGTAGGCACTATGCATAAAAGCAATGCTGTTCCAATTTTTAGCGATGAGGATGCAAAACAAATTTCAAGTATGCGTAGGTAAATATGCAGTATGAAAACCTCAAGATCAATTTGGAGCCTGCACTGTACTAATCCTGCATGCGGATATGCTTTTACCCGCGAAACAGGCGAGCCTGATGCTATTTGCCAACGATGCGGCGGATTTGTAGAAGTAAATGAACATATAATTTTAGACAACAAGGAAAACAATGACTTACGTAGTAACTGAAAACTGCATTAAATGCAAATATACAGATTGTGTTGCAGTTTGCCCTGTAGATTGTTTTGTAGAAGGTCCAAACTTTCTAGCAATCAATCCAGATGAATGTATTGACTGTGCGGTGTGTGTACCGGAGTGCCCTGCTGATGCAATTTATGCAGATGTAGATGTACCCGAAGATCAAAAACACATGATTGCACTAAATGCAGAATTGTCTAAGAGTGGTTGGAAAACTATCACTAGACAAAAAGAACCATTAGTCGATGCCGACGAATGGAAAGGGAAACCTAATAAACTTAACCTTTTGGAGAGATAATATGTATTCTACCGCAATGAGTTATCCTAATGCTAGCCAAGTAAACACTAAAATGGCTGGCGTTTATCGAAACATGATGTTAGCAGTGCTAACTAGTTTTGCAGTTAGTTGGTATGTGGCTGCAACACCTGCACTATTTGCCTTTTTTATGACAGGCATTATGCAATGGATCGTTATTTTAGCACCACTGGCATTTATTTTTGCAGTGCCTATTTTGCTAAATGCAGGCTTACCTTGGTTCGGACGACACTTAGTACTACACGGCTTTGCTGCCTTGATGGGACTTAGTATGTCTACTGTATTCAAAGTCTATACAGGTGCTAGTATTTTTAGTGCATTTATGGGTGCTAGTGTATTGTTTGGTACTTTGAGTGCGTATGGATATTTTACTAAAAAGAACTTAGATAGCATCGGCAAGTATGCATTTATTGCACTTATTGCAATTGTTATCGCCAGTGTTATTAACATCTTTGTGGGTAGTTCAGCAATGCACATGTTGATCAGTGCTATTGCTATTCCTATTTTCCTTGCACTAACTGCATACGATACACAAAATATTCGTGACCAAATTTACAATGGTGATGAAAACGTTGAAATTACAGGCGCATTAACTTTGTATCTAGACTTTATTAACTTGTTTATGAGCTTGCTACAACTGTTCGGATCTAAAGATGATTAAGGCTGGCGATTCTTTACAAGGCGGAGCAGTTTATCAAATAACTAAAGATAAACTGCACGAACGATTTGCCTTGCCTGATATTTTCGAACATAAAAAAGTTTTAGTGTTTGGCGGCCCGGCGCCGTTTAGTAGACTGGATACAGAACAAGCGTTAGCCTATGCAAGCATTAGCAATGAGTTAAAAGCGGTAGGAGTTGATGCAATCTATGGAATTTACTGCCAGGACGCTTTTGTTATGGCAGAATTTGACAATAAATTAAAAGCATCATATCCCGATCATTGTGTTGAATTCTTCGCCGATGGTGATGCTTATTTTACTCGCAGTCATGGATTAGAGTATAATTTTACAAATCAAGGACTAAGCATGCGAAGTATTCGATTTGCAGCCATTGTCAATGACAGTAAATTTGAATATGTAGTTGAAGATGAGTTTTCTGAAATAGATAAAACATCTGCGGTTAGTTTACTAGAATATCTAAAATCAAAATGAAACCAAAGTTCCAAGAGCTGTATAAAAACATTGCTCGTGAAGTTTCAAAGATGAGCCATGCTCGTCGCAGGCAAGTCGGCGCAGTCATTGTTAAAGATGATCGTGTTATAAGCATGGGTTATAACGGCATGCCTGCTGGCTGGGAAAACAACTGCGAAGATAAAGACTTCATGAGCAGTGACGCTGTGGGATGGCTCAATCCAGACGAAATAGAGGAACGCTGGCCCTTTATTGAAACGTCCGATGAAGATGATGCTTACATTGGCAGATACCGATTAGTAACTAAACCTGAGGTATTACATGCCGAATCGAACGCCCTTGCAAAATTGGCAAGAAGCACCGAGTCGGGTCTCGGCTCTGATTTATTTGTCACTACAGCCCCTTGCCTCGATTGTGC
>JACCEE010389055.1_pt1 | contig 22892 bp, 21 predicted proteins | sample 7449931 | NCBI WGS metagenome assembly JACCEE01 (sample SAMN15323457, study PRJNA562643) | freshwater metagenome | isolation source: river surface water | place: USA:Blue River Watershed | collected 2017-08-19 | reverse complement strand
GTGGCTTTGTTGTCGGCGAGTTTCATGGTGGGTTTCCTCAAAAATACGTGTGCCCCAAAAGGGGTCAGTGTCGAAGCATGTCCAGGACTTCGCGCACCTCATCGGTGCCGATCTCGGGCTGCAGCTCCTTGCGGCGCAGCAGCAAGTCCATGAGATCGTTGTCGGACAGGTCCATCAGCGCATACAGGCCGCGGGCCTGGCCCACGGTCATGCGAGATTCGTGCCGGGCGAAAAAACGCTCGATGAACAGGTCGTTCTCGAGCAGGCCGCGCCGGCAGCGCCAGCGCAGCTTGCTCAGGGACCGCTCGCTCAGGGGCGTGTGGCGGTCCTGACCGTCAAGAGAGGTGTCGGCCAGCATGTCTGGATCTGCCTGCGGCTGTCCTCAGACGGCGCGACGCACCATCAGTTCCTTGATCTTGCCGATCGCCTTGGTGGGGTTCAGGCCCTTGGGGCAGACGTCCACGCAGTTCATGATGGTGTGGCAACGGAACAGGCGGTAGGGGTCTTCCAGGTTGTCCAGGCGCTCGCTGGTGGCCTGGTCGCGGCTGTCGGCAATGAAGCGGTAGGCCTGCAGCAAGCCCGCGGGGCCGACGAATTTGTCGGGGTTCCACCAGAAGCTGGGGCAGCTGGTGGAGCAGCTGGCGCACAGGATGCACTCGTACAGGCCGTTGAGCTCTTCGCGTTCTTCGGGGGATTGCAGGCGCTCGCGCTCGGGTGCCGGCGTGTGGTTGATCAGGTAAGGCTTGACCGAGTGGTACTGCTTGAAGAACTGGGTCATGTCCACGATCAGGTCGCGCACCACGGGCAGGCCGGGCAGCGGCTTGAGCACGATCTCGCCGGGCAGCGTGTTCAGGTTGGTCAGACAGGCCAGACCGTTCTTGCCGTTGATGTTCATGGCGTCCGAACCGCACACGCCTTCGCGGCAGGAGCGGCGGAAGGACAGCGTGGGGTCGAGGGCCTTGAGCTTGACCAGGGCGTCCAGCAGCATGCGCTCGCTGCCATCGAGCTCGAGCTCGAGGGTCTGCATGTAGGGCTTGGCGTCCTTGTCCGGGTCGTAACGGTAGAGCTTGAACGTACGTTTTGCCATTTTTCAGATTCCTTTTCTTCGCGGTCCGGATCAGAAGGTGCGGGGCTTCGGCGGCACGGTGTCCACGGTCAGCGGCTTCATGCGCACCGGCTTGTAGTCGAGGCGGTTGCCTTCGCTGAACCACAGCGTGTGCTTCATCCACTCGGCATCGTTGCGGCCCAGCGGGCAGGTCGGGTGGGTCACGTCGTGCTCATAGTCGCGCACCAGGTGGGCGCCACGGCACTCCTTGCGGGCGGCGGCGCTTTCCATGGTCGACTGGGCGGCTTCCATCAGGTTCTCGACCTCGAGCGCCTCGATGCGGGCGGTGTTGAAGACCTTGGACTTGTCCTTGAGGCCGATGTGGGCCACGCGGGCGCGCAGGGCGGCGATTTTCTTGACGCCTTCGTCCATCGACTCCTGGCTGCGGAACACGCCGGCGTGCGTTTGCATGATGGCGCGCATGTCGTTGGCGATGTCCTGGGCGTATTCGCCGCTGGTGTCGGCTTCCAGGCGGTTCAGGCGCACCAGCGTCGCATCGGCCGCGTCCTTGGGCAGGTCGGCTTGCGCCGCGCCGGGCTTGAGCGTGGAGACGATGTGGTCACCGGCGGCCTTGCCGAACACCAGCAGGTCGAGCAGCGAGTTGGTGCCCAGGCGGTTGGCGCCGTGCACCGACACGCAGGAGCATTCGCCCACGGCGTACAGGCCCTTGATCGGGCGGTCCTGGCCGTTGACGGTCTCGACCACCTGGCCGTGGATGTTGGTCGGGATGCCACCCATCTGGTAGTGGATGGTGGGCACGACCGGGATCGGTTCTTTGGTGATGTCGACGTTGGCGAAGTTGTGGCCAATTTCTTCCACCGAGGGCAGGCGCTTGCGGATGGTCTCGGCGCCCAGGTGGTCGAGTTTCATGTGAATGTAGTCTTTGTTGGGACCACAGCCTCGGCCTTCCAGAATCTCCTGGCCCATGCAGCGCGAGACGAAGTCGCGCGGCGCCAGGTCCTTGAGCGTGGGCGCGTAGCGCTCCATGAAGCGCTCGCCATTGCTGTTGAGCAAGATGGCGCCTTCGCCGCGGCAGCCTTCGGTCAGCAGCACGCCGGCGCCGGCCACGCCGGTCGGGTGGAACTGCCAGAACTCCATGTCCTGCAGCGCGATGCCCGCGCGGGCCGCCATGCCCAGGCCGTCGCCGGTGTTGATGAAGGCGTTGGTCGACGATTGGTAGATGCGGCCGGCACCGCCGGTGGCGAACAGCACGGTCTGCGCCTGCAGGGTGTAGAGCTCACCGGTTTCCATCTCGAGGGCGGTCACGCCGACCACATCGCCTTGGGCGTTGCGGATCAGGTCCAGCGCCATCCACTCGACGAAGAAGGTGGTGCGTGCCGAAACGTTGGCCTGGTAGAGCGTGTGCAGCATGGCGTGACCGGTGCGGTCGGCGGCGGCGCAGGCGCGTTGCACGGGTTTTTCGCCGAAGTTGGCGGTGTGGCCGCCAAAGGGACGCTGGTAGATGGTGCCGTCGGGGTTGCGGTCAAAGGGCATGCCCATGTGCTCGAGGTCGTAGACCACCTTGGGCGCTTCGCGGCACATGAACTCGATGGCGTCCTGGTCGCCGAGCCAGTCGGAGCCCTTGACGGTGTCGTAGAAGTGGTATTCCCAGCTGTCGTCGGACATATTGCCCAGCGAGGCCGAGACGCCGCCCTGCGCAGCCACGGTGTGCGAGCGCGTCGGGAAGACTTTGGAGAGCACGGCCACGTTCAGGCCCGCGCGGGCCAGCTGCAGCGAGGCGCGCATGCCGGAGCCACCGGCGCCGACGATCACGACGTCGAACTTGCGGTTGGTGATTTGGTCTTTGGTATAGCTCATGGTCTTGTTTCTTGTGTCAGAGGTCTGCGCCGATCACAGGCGCCACAGGACTTGAACGGCCCAGCCAGCGCAGCCGACCAGCCAGACGAGGGTGAAGACGTGCAGCACCAGACGCACGCCCACGGGCTTGATGTAGTCCATCCAGATGTCGCGCACACCGACCCAGACATGCCACAGCAGAGCGACGATGACGCCGAAGGTCAGGAACTTCATCCACTGGCTGGCGAAGATGCCGGCCCACTGCTCATAGCCAAGTGGACCGCTGGTGAAGATCACCTGTGCCAGCAGCACCACGGTGAACAGCGCCATGAGGGCGGCCGTGACGCGCTGGGCCAGCCAGTCGCGGAAACCATAACCAGCACCGACGACGGTGCGCTTGGAGCCGTAATTGACGGACATGTTGTTTGCTCCTGTGGATGAATCAGTACAGACCGAACAGCTTGGCGCCGAGCACCGCGGTCAGACCCAGGCTCAGCACGAGCGTGACGATGGCCGAGGACTTGCCGAATTCCTTGCTCACGGCGTGGCACACATCCATGTACAGGTGGCGCACACCGGCGATGAAGTGGTGCAGGTAGGCCCAGATCAGCGCCAGCGCCACCAGCTTCATGAACCAGCCGGGCACGAAGCCCAGGCCCACGTTGAAGGCGGCGGAGAACTTGGCGAACGAGATTTCAGACGTGAGCGAGTTGTCGAAGAGCCAGATGATCAGCGGCATCAGCAGGAACATCAGCAAGCCGCTGATGCGGTGCAGGATCGACACCCAGCCGGCGGCCGGCAGGCGGTAGGTGGGCAAATCGCTGAGGGCATTGATGTTGCGGAATTCAGGCCGCTTTTTGGCGAGTTCAGTCATGTGGGTACTCTCTCGTTGGTAACGGGTTTGTAGTTTTTGGGTGACAAACCGCAGCATTCTATTGCAACGCAACAATCTGACATGAGCATTGCAGAGCGCCGTTGCGGCGCGTCGTTTTGCACCGAAATGGTTCCAAAAACCAGGGCGATTCAGCCGAGCACGTTGTGGTAGTGGTGGCTGTCGGTCCGGTACAGGCCGCGGCGCAATTCCATGGGGGCGTCGTTGTAGGTGTAGGCCACGCGCTCCACGCTCAACAGCGGTGTGCCCGGCGCGACACCGAGCAGGCCCTGCTGTGTGTCGTCGGGCAAAACGGCGCGGATTTTTTCATCGGCGCGCACCATGCGCACGCCGAATTCGGTTTCGAACAGGGCGTACATGGTGCCGTGGTAGCCGTCCAGGCGCTCGGCCGTCAGGCCCTTGAACGGGCCGCCGGGCAGCCACAGGTCTTCGAGGATGGTGGGCACGCCAGCAAACGAGAGCACGCGGCGCACCTGCAGCACCGTGTCGCCCGAACGCAGCGCGAGGGCCCGCGCAATCTCGGCATTGGCGCGCTGGCGCTTGCAGTCGACGATGCGCCGCTGGGCCGGGCCTTCGCTGGCCGCATCGCCGCTGTCGGGCACGAGCTTGAGGAAGCGGTACTGCGCATGGTGCTCGGCGTGGGTGGCCACAAACGTGCCCTTGCCCTGGCGGCGCACCAGCAGGTTGTCGCTGGCGAGCTCGTCGATGGCCTTGCGCACCGTGCCCTGGCTGACGCGGTAGCGTCCGGCCAGCTCGATCTCGCTGGGAATGACCTCCCCGGGCTTCCATTCGCCTGCCTGCAGGCTTTGCAGAATGAGTCCCTTGATCTGCTGGTACAGGGGGCTGAACGCCGGCGTGGGCGGCGCCAGGTCCGGGGGGCTTGTCTCCAACGTCATGGATGTGTTTTCAGGTGTTGAAAGGCGGCCCGGTCAGGGCTGTGTCAGGTGTCGAATCATATCTTATATAAGACATAAGACAAATTGACCCCTGAGGGTTTTCGCGGGTACACTTGCCGATTGTTTCCATTTCCCTCATCACCCACTTTCTGGAGTTTTCAATGAGCAAGAAGCCCGTCCGCGTTGCCGTCACCGGCGCTGCAGGTCAAATCGGTTACGCCCTGCTGTTCCGCATCGCCTCTGGCGAGATGCTGGGCAAGGACCAGCCCGTCATCCTGCAACTGCTGGAGATCCCCGACGAGAAGGCCCAGAAAGCCCTCAAGGGCGTGATGATGGAGCTCGAAGACTGCGCTTTCCCGCTGCTGGCCGGCATGGAAGCCCACTCGGATGCCATGACCGCCTTCAAAGACACCGACTACGCCCTGCTGGTCGGCGCCCGTCCGCGTGGCCCCGGCATGGAGCGCGCCGACCTGCTGGCCGCCAACGCCCAGATCTTCACCGCCCAGGGCAAGGCCCTGAATGCGGTGGCTTCGCGCAACGTCAAGGTGCTGGTCGTCGGCAACCCCGCCAACACCAACGCCTACATCGCCATGAAGTCGGCCCCCGACCTCAAGCCCGGCAACTTCACCGCCATGCTGCGCCTGGACCACAACCGCGCCGCCAGCCAGATCGCCGCCAAGACCGGCAAGGCCGTCAAGGACATCGAGAAGCTGGCCGTGTGGGGCAACCACTCGCCCACCATGTACGCCGACTACCGCTTCGCCACCATCAACGGCGAATCCGTCAAGGCCATGATCAACGACCAGGTCTGGAACGAAACCGTGTTCCTGCCCACCGTGGGCAAGCGCGGCGCCGCCATCATTGAAGCGCGTGGCCTGTCCTCGGCCGCTTCGGCCGCCAACGCCGCCATCGACCACATGCGCGACTGGGCCCTGGGCACCAATGGCAAGTGGGTCACCATGGGCATCCCCTCGCAGGGCTGGTATGGCATCCCCAAGGACGTCATGTTTGGCTTCCCCGTCACCTGCGAAAACGGCGAGTACAAGGTGGTGGAAGGCCTCGAAATCGACGCGTTCAGCCAGCAGTGCATCGACAAGACGCTCAAGGAACTGACCGACGAGCAAGCCGGCGTGGCCCACCTGCTCTGATCGGACCTGACGTGTCCCCGCATCCGCGCGATGTCCTGATGGACGCACAAGCTGGCAGCGTGCAGCTGCCGGTGTGTGACCATTACAGCGGCGTCGAAGCGCGGATGCGCAAAAGCCTGCAGCTGCAGGCCGAGATGACGCAGGAGTTCGGCACCTGCGTCTTCGACGTCACCCTCGACTGCGAGGACGGCGCCCCGGTGGGCGGTGAGGCGGAACACGCCGCACTCGTCACCGAGCTGGCGCTGGCTCATACAGATGCGCACCCCGACGCCCGCGTCGCGGTGCGGGTCCACCCCGTGGACCACCCCCATTTCGAGGCCGACGTGGCCCATATTGTTGGCCGCGCCGGTCACCGCCTGGTGCACCTGATGGTGCCCAAGGTGGAGTCGCTGCAAGACGTTGAGCGCGCCGCCGCCGCCCTCGACGCGGCCGGCGCCCCAGCCCTGCCGCTGCAGGTGCTGATCGAGTCGCCCGCCGCCGTGCACCGCGCGTTTGACATCGCAGCCCACCCGCGTGTGCAGTCGCTCAGCTTTGGCCTGATGGACTTCGTCTCGGCCCACGGTGGGGCGATCCCCTCGGACGGCATGGGCGCACAAGGGCAATTCACCCATCCGCTGGTGGTGCGGGCCAAGCTCGAGATCGCCAGCGCCTGCCACGCCCACGGCAAAGTGCCCTCGCACTGCGTGGTGACCGAGTTCAGCGATGTGCAGGCCATGCGCCAGGCCGCGCTCAAGGCGGCGCGCGAGTTTGGCTACACCCGCATGTGGAGCATCCACCCCGCGCAGATCCGTCCCATCCTCGAGGCCATGGCGCCCACCGAGGCCGAAATTGAACGGGCCAGCGCGATCGTGCTGGCCGCGCATGCTGCCCAGTGGGCCCCGATCAGCCACGCCGGCCAGCTTCATGACCGGGCCAGTTACCGCTTTTTCTGGCAAGTGCTTGAGCGCGCCCACCGCACAGGCCAGAATCTGCCCACCGAAATTCACACTTGGATGGGGAACGTGTCATGAAATTCTGGATCAGCTGTGCCGTGTCTGGCCTCGCGCTGGTGACTGTGAGCAGCCCCGCCGAACCCCTGCGCAAAACCCCGCCCGCGCGCGCGGTCGATGCGCAAGCCGCGGCCAAGGCCACGGCCGCCCTGTACGCCACCAGCCCCGCTGCGCAGGCGGCGGCCCGCGACCCTGGTGCGTCCAAAGGGCTGACACCGGGCGGGCGCAAACCCTCGCCGCTCCTGCCCGCCACGCCTGTGTCGCCGCAGGCGGCTGCGCTGGCCCCGGCTGTGGCCGCGCCCGCAGCGCAGTCGACCGATGAGGTCTGGGCCGGCGCCTACCAGTGCGAACTGTCCGAAAAAGTTCAGCTGCGCCCCGGTCTGGCGGCCGACCAGGTCGAGTTGCAGTGGAAAGCCCAGCGTTGGCAGTTGCGCCGCACCGACAGCCGCAGCGGCGCCATGCGCCTCGAAGACGCCGCCGCCCATGTCGTCTGGATCCAGCTGGCCAACAAATCGATGCTGCTCGACCAGCGCCAGGGCAAGCGCCTGCTGGACGAGTGCCAGCACGAAGTCCAGGTGCAGACCGCCGCCCAGATGAAAACCAATCCCCCGCCCGCGCTGTTCGACACGAGCGGCATGGGGCGCTGATTTTTGATGTTGTTAGACAGGAGAAAACCATGTTGAAAGCCTACCGTGACCACGTCGCCGAACGCGCGGCCCTCGGTATCCCGCCGCTGCCGCTCGATGCCAAGCAGGTGGCCGAACTGATCGAGCTGATCAAGAACCCACCGGCGGGCGAAGACGCCTTCCTGGTCGATCTGCTCACGCACCGCGTGCCGCCGGGTGTGGACGACGCGGCCAAGGTCAAGGCTTCCTTCCTGGCGGCTGTGGCCCATGGTGATCTGAAGGTCGGCCTGGTCTCCAAGGCCAAGGCCACCGAGCTGCTGGGCACCATGGTGGGCGGCTACAACGTCAAGCCCCTGATCGACCTGCTCGACGACAAGGACGTGGCCGCCGTGGCCGCCGAAGGCCTGAAGAAAACCCTGCTGATGTTCGATGCCTTCCATGACGTCGCCGAAAAAGCCAAGGCCGGCAATGCCAAGGCCAAGGAAGTCATGCAAAGCTGGGCCGACGCCGAGTGGTTCACCAGCCGCCCCGAAGTGCCCAAGAGCATCACCGTGACCGTGTTCAAGGTGCCTGGCGAGACCAACACCGACGACCTGTCGCCCGCACCCGATGCCTGGAGCCGTCCGGACATCCCGATGCACTACCTGGCCATGCTCAAGAACACCCGTCCCGACGCGGCCTTCAAGCCCGAGCAAGACGGCGTGCGCGGCCCGATCCAGTTCATCGAAGACCTCAAGAAAAAAGGCCACCTGGTCGCTTACGTGGGCGATGTGGTCGGCACCGGCTCTTCCCGCAAGTCCGCCACCAACAGCGTGATCTGGGCCACGGGCCAGGACATCCCCTTTGTGCCCAACAAGCGCTTTGGCGGCGTGACCCTGGGCGGCAAGATCGCCCCGATCTTCTACAACACGCAAGAAGACTCCGGCTCGCTGCCGATCGAAGTGGACGTGTCCAAGCTCGAGATGGGCGATGTGATCGAAGTGCTGCCCTACGACGGCAAGATCACCAAAGGCGGCCAGACGGTGGCCGAGTTCCAGCTCAAGAGCGAAGTGCTGTTTGACGAAGTGCGCGCTGGCGGCCGCATCAACCTGATCATCGGCCGCAGCCTGACCGGCAAGGCCCGTGAATTCCTGGGCCTGCCCGCCTCCACCCTGTTCCGCCTGCCCGTGGCCCCCAAGGACAGCGGCAAGGGCTTCACCCTGGCGCAGAAGATGGTTGGCCGTGCCTGCGGCATGCCCGAAGGTCAAGGCATCCGCCCGGGTACCTACTGCGAACCCAAGATGACCACCGTCGGCAGCCAGGACACCACCGGCCCGATGACCCGCGACGAACTCAAAGACCTGGCCTGCCTGGGTTTTTCCGCCGACATGGTGATGCAGTCCTTCTGCCACACCGCCGCCTACCCCAAGGCCGTCGACGTGAAGATGCACCGCGAACTGCCGGCCTTCATCAGCAACCGTGGCGGCGTGGCCCTGCGTCCGGGCGACGGCGTGATCCACAGCTGGCTCAACCGCCTGCTGCTGCCCGACACCGTGGGCACCGGCGGTGACTCGCACACCCGCTTCCCGATCGGCATTTCCTTCCCGGCGGGTTCCGGCCTGGTGGCCTTCGGCGCCGCCACCGGCGTGATGCCGCTGGACATGCCCGAGTCGGTGCTGGTCCGTTTCAAAGGCCAGATGCAGCCCGGCGTCACCCTGCGTGACCTGGTGCATGCGATTCCGCTGTACGCCATCACGGCCGGCCTGCTGACCGTCGAGAAGAAGGGCAAGAAGAACATCTTCTCCGGCCGCATTCTCGAAATCGAAGGTCTGCCGGACCTCAAGGTCGAGCAAGCGTTTGAGCTGTCCGACGCTTCCGCTGAGCGTTCCGCTGCCGGTTGCACCATCAAGCTCAACAAGGAGCCCGTGGCCGAGTACCTCAAGTCCAACGTCGTGCTGATGAAGAACATGATCGCCGACGGTTACCAGGACAAGCGCACGCTCGAGCGCCGCATCAAGGCCGTCGAAGCCTGGTTGGCCAAGCCCAACCTGCTGGAAGCCGACAAGGACGCCGAGTACGCCGCCGTGATCGAGATCGATCTGGCCGACATCAAGGAGCCGATCGTCTGCTGCCCGAACGACCCCGACGACGCCAAGTTCATGAGCGAAGTGGCCGGCACGAAGATCGACGAAGCCTTCATCGGTTCGTGCATGACCAACATCGGTCACTTCCGTGCAGCGTCGAAGGTGCTGGGCGGCGCGCGCGACATCCCGGTCAAGCTCTGGGTCGCTCCGCCGACCAAGATGGACGAGACCGAGCTGATCAAGGAAGGCCACTACGCGACGTTTGGCGCCGCCGGTGCCCGCACCGAAATGCCCGGCTGCTCGCTGTGCATGGGCAACCAGGCCCAGGTGCGCGAAGGCGCGACCGTGGTCTCCACCTCGACCCGCAACTTCCCGAACCGCCTGGGCAAGAACACCAATGTGTTCCTGACCTCGGCCGAACTGGCCGCTGTGTGCTCCAAGCTGGGCCGCATCCCGACCGTGGCCGAGTACCAGGAAGCCGTGGGCATCATCAACAAGGATGCCGCCAACGTCTACAAGTACATGAACTTCGACCAGATCGACGAGTACGCCGAGACGGCCAAGGGTGTGACGGTGTAATCGCCGAAGCCCGCCAGGCCCCCAGCCCCGCCCGCGCCAGCCGGCGGGGCTTTTTTTGGCCTCGCCAGCCGCCGAGCCGATGGAAAGCACCCACGGTGCGGCAGGCTGCACCGGGCCGGTTTACCATGCGGCCTGCATGGCGTCTTTTTGGGATGCACTGTCCCCGGGGCGCGCCCCCTGCCGCAGCTTGGCCCTTGCACAGCCTGATTCAAATGACCCCGTCGGAAGCAGAAAAACTCGAAATTTCGCCCATCACCCGCACGGACGAGGTGGTGGGTGAGACCCTCACGGCCACCATCTACCGGATCGACAGCACCGGCTGGCGCTTGCGGGTCACCACCCCGAGGGGCCTGTCCACCATCTGGAAGCAGCATTTCGACAGCGAAGAGGCCGCTTTGGCCGCCTACCTCTGGACACTCGAGCACGACGCAGAACGCTTCATCAAACGGCCGGCATCCATGCTGGAGGTGATGGAGGGCTTCAACCCCTTGCTGCTGCAACCGCGGGACACGCGTTATGTGGATGCCAAACGGACCCACCGTTACACGTTGCGCATCCTCAAGCCGATCCAGCACTATTCGGGCATCTGGCCTGTGCAGGACCTGATGGGGCACAAGGTGACGGGCTATCTTTACAAAGCCGAAGCCCCAGCCTGGCCCCATCCCTGCAAAGGCTTGCCGGGTGCCCCCCACAACATCGAGGTGGAGTTCACGATCCCGCCGCAATTCATCGAAGCCGAGGTCCTCCATGAACGGGGACTTCGGCCGCTGTTGAACAACTACTTCCTGCTCTGAACGGCGCTGGCCTGTGCAAAACCTGGCGTTTGAGCGGGCTCAGAACATGCGCGCGATCAGCGCGCCGTCGGCCGGGCCTTCCATCGGGATCCACACGCGCAGCGGGCTGCCCGGCGCGACCTCGATGGCCTGACCTTCGGCGTTTTTCATCTGGGTCAGCGGCACTTTGCGGTTGCCGCTGGGGTGGATGATTTCGAGCGTATCGCCGACCGCAAAACGGTTTTTGGTCTCGACCTCGACCCAGCCTTCGCCCACGCTGCGCACCTCGCCGACGAACTGGCTGCGGTGGCCGACCGAGTGGCCGGTTTCGTAGTTCTGGTAGCTCTGCGCGGGGCGGCGCTCCAGAAAGCCGCTGGTGTAGCCACGGTGCGCGAGGCCGTCGAGCTCGCTGATGAGTTCGGGGTTGAAGGGGCGGCCGGCGACGGCATCGTCAATGGCACGGCGATACACCTGCGCGGTGCGGCTCACGTAGTACAGGCTCTTGGTGCGGCCCTCGATCTTGAGCGAGTCCACGCCGATCTTGGCGAGCTTTTCGACCAGCTCGACCGCGCGCAGGTCCTTGCTGTTCATGATGTAGGTGCCGTGCTCGTCTTCCATGATGGGCATGAGCTCGCCAGGGCGGTTGGCCTCTTCGATGAGGTAGACCTTGTCGGCGGCGGGGTGACGCGCACCATCGCCGCAGGACGAGAAGGATTTTTCGGCCTGCTCTTGCTCGGCAGCAAAGTTGAAGTCGCCCTCCATCTTCACGGGCAGCACTTCGCCGCTGTCGGTCTGGTCGGTGGCCTCGGAGGTGGCGTAGTTCCAGCGACAGGCGTTGGTGCAGGTGCCCTGGTTCGGATCGCGCCGGTTGAAGTAGCCGCTCAGCAGGCAGCGGCCCGAGTAGGCGATGCACAGCGCGCCGTGCACAAACACCTCGAGCTCGATGTCCGGGCATTCCTGGCGGATTTTTTCGATCTCGTCCAGGCTCAGTTCGCGGCTCAGGATGATGCGGCTCACGCCCATCTTTTGCCAGAACTTCACCGTCGCCCAGTTGGTGGTGTTGGCCTGCACCGAGAGGTGGATCGGCACTTCGGGCCACTTCTCGTGCACCATCATCATCAGGCCCGGGTCGGCCATGATGAGGGCGTCGGGTTTCAGATCGATCACCGGCTCGATGTCGCGCAGGTAGGTGCGCACCTTGTCGTTGTGGGCGATCAGGTTGCTGGTGACGAAGAACTTCTTGCCCAGCGCGTGCGCTTCTTGGATGCCCTGGGCCAGCTGCTCCAGGCGAAATTCGTTGTTGCGCGCGCGCAGCGAGTAGCGGGGTTGGCCGGCATACACGGCGTCGGCGCCAAAGGCGTAGGCGGCGCGCATCTTGTCGAGCGAGCCGGCGGGCAGCAGCAATTCAGGGGCTTGGATCGAAGTCATGGCCCGTATTGTCCGAGGTTCCGGGACCGCTTGCTCGCCCGGGCACAATCGCCACATGAGCACTTTAGAGATGGAATGGACGGTGCTGGGCGGCGGCATCGGCGGCATGGCGGCCGCCTTGTCCCTGACCCGCGCCGGCGCGGCGGTGCAGGTGCTGGAGCAGACCGAGGCCTTCAGCGAGGTGGGCGCGGGCGTCCAGTTGGGGCCCAATGTGACGCGCCTGCTGGGCGAATGGGGCTTGCATGAGGCCCTGATGGACGTGGCTTTTGCGCCGCAGCGGCTGCAAGCGCGCGATGCGCGCAGCGGCCGTGTGCTGGGTGACCTGAACCTGGCCGAACGCGTGCCTGCACGTTACGGCGCGCCCTATGTTTGCATCCACCGGGCCGACCTGCACAGCCTGCTGTGGCGCGCCGTGGCGACCATGGGCGCACCGGTGCTGCAGGGCGCACGCATCACCGAGCTGCAGATCGAAGACGATGCGGTCACGCTGCAGGCGGCCACCGGCCACCGCTGGCGCACACAGGCACTGCTCGGCGCCGATGGTTTGTGGAGCATGAGCCGGCGCCTGCTGGGCCTGCAGGACACGCCGCGCTTTTCAGGCCACTTGGCCTACCGTGCACTGGTGCCGCAGGCGCGCTTGCCAGCCGCGCTGCGCAGCGACCAGGTCACGGTCTGGATGGGCCCGCGCCTGCATGTGGTCGAGTACCCGGTACAAGCCGGGCAGACCCTCAACCTCGTGGCCATCGTGCATGGGGACTTGCCGACCGATCCGACTGGCTGGGACCATGAGGCGCAGGGCGCTCAGCTTTGGCAGGCCATGGGTGCGGTGTGCCCGCTGCTGCAAGACAGGCTGCGCGCGGTGGCGAAATGGCGCTTGTGGCCGCTGAATGACCGCAAGCCGCTGTCGGGGCCGCACCAGATGGCCCAGGGCCGGGTGGCCTTGCTCGGAGACGCCGCACACCCGATGCGCCCCTACCTCGCGCAGGGGGCGGGCATGGCCATCGAAGACGCCTGGGTGCTGGGTGAATGCGTCACCGCTGCGGGCGAGTTGCCGCAGCGGCTGGCGGCCTATGCGGCTCGGCGCTGGGCGCGCAATGCGCGCGTGCAGGCGCGTTCCGTGCGCAATGGCCGCATTTTTCATGCCCGCGGCCCCTTGGCCTGGGGCCGCAATCTGGCGCTGGCGGTCAGTGGCGGGCAGGTGATGGATGTGCCCTGGCTTTATGGTGGGCGGCCCTGATCGACTCAGTGGCCGTCGAGCTCGCGGTGGCGCGTGAGGGTGAGCCAGCGTGACTGGAAAGTGGCCGCCAGCTGCTCGACCAGGTAGACCGAGCGGTGCTGGCCGCCGGTGCAGCCGATCGCCACGGTCACGTAGCTGCGGTGGTCCTGCTCGATGGCCGGGATCCACTGCAGCAGGAAGTCCTCGATGTGCTTTTGCATGCGCGCCACATCTTCCGAGGCGCGCAAGTAGTCTTGCACCGGTGCATCGCGTCCACTCAGGGGCCGCAATGCGGTTTCGTAGTGGGGGTTGGGCAACATCCGCACGTCGAACATGAAGTCGGCGTCGGTCGGGGTGCCACGCTTGAAGGCAAAGGACTCAAACACCAGGGTCAGCTGTGCGGTCGGCGCGCTGACCAGGGTTTTGACATAGGTTTGCAGCTGCGCCGAGCGCAACAGGCTGGTGTCGATCACATGGGCGCGTTCGCGCAGCTCGGACAGCAGCTCGCGCTCGAATTCGATGGTCTCGATCAGGGCCTTGTCGCTTTGCGGCTTGGCCTGGCCCGACAGCGGGTGTTTGCGCCGCGTCTCGGAATAGCGGCGCAGCAGGGTCTCCGAGCTCGCGTCGAGGAACAGCGATTTGACCGTCATGCCCCGGTCGCGCAGCACGCTCAGCTGCTGGGGCATGAGGTGCAGCGAGGTAGCGCTGCGCACATCGATGGCGATGGCCAGCCGGCGCTCTTGCTGCTGCTCTTCGAGCTCGACGAAAGCGATCAGCAGCTCGGGCGGCAGGTTGTCCACGCAGTAATAGCCCGCGTCTTCGAGCGCGCGCAGTGCGACCGATTTGCCGGAGCCGGACATGCCGGTGATGAGGATGATGTCCATGGCTCAGGCCGGCGCAAGGCCCAGCATTTCCCGCGCGTGGGCGAGCGTGGTGGCCGACAGTTTTTCGCCGCCCAGCATGCGTGCGATCTCGTGTACGCGCGCTTCGCCGCTGGTGGGCGTGACCTGGCTGCCGACCTGGCCGTCGCTGAGCCGCTTGCTCACCAGCAGGTGGTGGTCGGCACAGGCCGCCACCTGGGGCAGGTGGGTCACGGCCAGCACCTGGCGGTGACGGCCCAGCTGTTTCATCAGCCGGCCCACGGTTTCGGCGACGGCACCGCCGACGCCCGAATCGACTTCGTCAAAGATCAGGGTACCGGCTTCACCGAGCTCGCTGGTGGTCACCGCGATCGCCAGCGCGATGCGCGAGAGTTCGCCGCCCGAGGCGACCTTGCCCACCGGGCGCGGCGTGCTGCCGGCGTGGCCGGCCACCAGGAATTGCACCTCTTCAAGGCCATGCGCTGCGGGCTGTTCCAGCGGCTGCAGCTGCACCTCGAAGCGGCCGCCGGCCATGCCCAGCTGCTGCATGGCCGCGGTGACCGCTTGGGCCAACGCCGGTGCGGCCTTGTGGCGCTGGCGCGAGAGGGCGCGTGCGGCCTGTTCGTAGGTTTTGGCGCTCGCTTGCTCGGCCGCTTCGAGCGCCTGCAGGTCGCCCGCGGCGTCGAGCTTGGCCAGGTCCTGCCGCCATTGGGCCCAGACCGCAGGCAGCTCTTCGGGCGGGCGCTTGTAACGGCGCGCCAGGCCCAGCCACAGGCCCAGCCGCTCGTCGAGCCGTGCCAGTTTGTCGGGGTCGAGGTCGGCGCGGCGCAGGTAGGCGTGCAGGCTGTGCGCGGCGTCTTCGGCCTGGGCCTGCGCGGAGGCCAGCACATCGGCCAGGGTCTGGAATTCAGGCTCCACGCGTGCCAACTCGGCCAGCGGCTCGCTGGCCCGCGCCAGCAGGCCCAGCGCGCCGGGCGCGTCCTCGCCTTCGAGCAGCTGGGCCGACCGCTGGGCCGCGTCGATCAGCGCCTGCGCGTTCGACAGGCGCCCATGCTGGGTGTTGAGCTCCTCCCACTCGCCCGCGGCAGGTGCCAGCTTGTCGAGCTCACCGATTTGCCAGGCCAGGCGCTCGCGCTCGCTGGCCAACGTGTCTTGCGCCTGGCGCGCGTCCTGCAGGGCCTGGCGCGCTTCGCGCCAGCTTTGCCAGGCGGCCCGCAGCGCTCGGCTGTCGGCCTGGGCGTAGGCATCGAGCAACTGGCGCACGGCGTCGGGCCGCGTCAGGCTCTGCCAGGCGTGCTGGCCGTGGATGTCGAGCAGCTGCTCGCCCAGCTCGCGCAGCTGGGCGGCGGTGGCCGGGCTGCCGTTGATGAAGGCGCGGCTCTTGCCGGCGGCGTCCACCGTGCGGCGCAAGAGCAAGCTGTCGGCAGGCTCAAAACCCGCATGGTCGAGCCAGCGCTGTGTGCCTGGCGTGGGCTCGAATTCGGCGCAGATTTCACAGCGGCTGGCGCCTTCGCGCACCACGCTGGCGTCGGCGCGGGCGCCCAGCGCCAGCTGCAGGGCGTCGATCAGGATGGATTTGCCGGCGCCGGTTTCGCCGGTGAGCACCGAAAAGCCCGTCTGCATGTCCAGTTCCAGGCTCTGGACGATCACAAAATCCCGCAGGGTGATGTGCGTCAGCGCCATGCTCAGGCCCCTTCGTTCCAATGCATCTTTTTGCGCAGGGTGTCGAAATAGTTCCAGCCCTCGGGGTGCAGAAAGCGCACCTGGTGCTGCGAGCGGCGCACGGTGATGCGGTCGCCAATGGCCAGCGAGGCGAGCGACTGCATGTCGAAGTTGGCGCTGGCATAACGGCCGGCGACGATCTCGATGCCGACCTCGCTGGTGTCGGGCAGCACGATGGGGCGGTTGGACAGCGTGTGGGGCGCGATCGGCGCCATGATCCAGCCGCCGATGCCCGGGTGCATGAGCGAGCCGCCGACCGACAGCGAGTAGGCGGTCGAGCCGGTGGGCGTGGCGATGATCAGGCCGTCGGCACGCTGGTTGGCCACGAAATGGCCGTCGACCTCGACGCGCAACTCCATCATGCCCGAGGTGCCGCCGCGGTAGACCACCACGTCGTTCATGGCCGTGGCATCGAACACGCAGTGGCCGTCGCGCTGCACGTGCGCCTGCATGAGGCTGCGCAAATCGGTCTGGTAGCGGCCTTGCAGCATGGGGGGCAGCAGGCTGGCGTAGTCCTTGAGCGGGATGTCGGTGATGAAGCCCAGCCGCCCCTGGTTGATGCCGATCAGCGGCAGACCGTGGGCGGCCATTTGGCGGCCCACGCCCAGCATGGTGCCGTCGCCGCCGATGGCGATGCCCAGGTCGCACTGGCGCCCGATGTCGTCCAGGCTCAGGGCCGTGTAGCCGCTCAGCCCGGTGAGCTGGGCCGTGTTTTCGTCGAACACCACATCGCAACCCAGACGCGCCAGAAAGTGCGCGACTTCTTCGAGCACCTTGCGCGAACTCTCCAGGGCCGGACCGGACACCGTGGCATGGGTTCTGCCGAAAAGTGCAACGTGTCGGAATTGCGATTTCATGGGCAAATTACATCATTAAAATGGCCCGATGCTCGACGACCGTGCCAAGTTGTTGCTCAAAGCGCTGGTGGAGCGCTACATCGCCGACGGCCAGCCCGTGGGCTCGCGGACCCTGTCCAAGGCTTCCGGCCTGGAGCTCTCGCCGGCCACCATCCGCAACGTGATGTCCGACCTGGAGGAGCTGGGCCTGATCGCCAGCCCCCACACCTCGGCCGGGCGCATTCCGACAGCCCGTGGCTACCGCCTCTTTGTCGACACCATGCTCACGGTGCAGCGCGAAGGCCTGCAGGCGCCGCAGCTGGCACCGGACCAGCCGCAAAAAGTGATCGCCAATGCGGCGCAATTGCTGTCCAACCTCTCGCAGTTCGTGGGCGTGGTGATGGCGCCCAAGCGCTCGTCGGTGTTTCGGCACATCGAATTCTTGCGCCTGTCCGAGCGCCGCCTGCTGGTGATCATGGTCTCGCCCGACGGCGATGTGCAAAACCGCATCCTCTTCACCGAGGTCGACTACTCGCAAAGCCAACTCATCGAAGCGGCCAACTACCTCAACGCGCATTTCGCGGGCCTCGCGATCGAGCAGGTGCGCGCGCGCGTGCAGCAGGAACTGGTCAAGCTGCAGGGGGAGATCGCGCAGCTCATGCAGGCGGCGGTGCAGGTCAGCTCCGAGGCCCTGAGCCAGCCGCAGGACGAGGTGGTGATCTCGGGCGAGCGCAATCTGCTGGCCGTCAGCGACTTCTCGCACGACATGGGGCATTTGCGCCGCGCCTTCGAACTCTTCGAGCAAAAGACCCAGCTCATGCGCCTGCTCGATGTGTCGAGCCAGGCCGAGGGCGTGCGCATCTACATCGGCGGCGAAAGCCAGATCGTGCCCATGGAAGAACTCTCGGTGGTCAGCGCCCCGTATGAGGTGGACGGTCAGGTGGTGGGCACTCTGGGCGTGATCGGCCCCACGCGCATGCCGTACGACCGCATGATCCAGATCGTCGACATCACGGCGCGCCTGGTCAGCAACGCCCTCAGCCAGGGCAAGTGAGCCCACTACAATCAGGGCTTCACCGTTGCGGTGTGGGGGGCGTTAGCTCAGTTGGTCAGAGCAGGGGACTCATAATCCCTTGGTCGCTGGTTCGAGCCCAGCACGCCCTACCAAAAAACCGTGCTATACTTGCGGTCTTGCGCGGCTGTAGCTCAGTTGGATAGAGTACTTGGCTACGAACCAAGGGGTCGTGGGTTCGAATCCTGCCAGCCGCGCCATTTATTTGAAAAGCCCGCAACTTCGGTTGCGGGCTTTTTTCATGTCCGCGGCATTTGCGCGATCATTGCCCCATGAGCAAAGCGTTCACCCGTGAAAACGATTCGGCCGACGAGGACGAGCCAAGTCTGCCCGCCTTGCCGGCGGGCACGCGCAACTACATCACACCCGCCGGTTATGCGCGCCTGCGCGCCGAATTGCTGCAGCTGATTGACCACGAACGCCCTAAGGTGGTCGAGGTGGTGCACTGGGCCGCGAGCAATGGCGACCGCTCGGAAAACGGCGACTACCTCTATGGCAAAAAGCGCCTGCGCGAGATCGATCGGCGCATCCGTTTTCTGACCCGTCGGCTCGAGATCGCCGAAGTGACCGATCCTTCGGTGCACCATGGCAGCGAGCAGGTGTTTTTCGGGGCCACCGTGACCTACGCCCAAGCCGATGGCGCCGAGCGCACGGTGACCATTTTGGGCATCGACGAGGCGGACGCCTTGCAAGGCCAGATCAGCTGGGTTTCGCCGGTGGCGCGCACCTTGCTCAAGTCGCGCGTGGGCGACGCGCTCAAGCTGCTCACGCCCGTCGGTGTGCAGGACATCGAGGTGCTGGACGTGCAGTACCCGGCGCCCGGCCAGGCATGAAGATCAGCCTTGCGGCAGGATGCGCTCGGCCTTGATGACCGAGGGCGTGCGCTTGAGCTGGCGCAGCACCGCTTCGAGGTGCGCACGGTCACGCACCGAGAGCAAAAAGCGCAGTTCCGCCGCGTCCTGCACCGTGTCTTGCCCCATGTCCACGTGCACGATGTCGGCCTCGGCCGAGGCCATCACACCGGCGATGCGGGCCAGCACGCCCTTGCCGTTGACGACGGTGACGTCGATGCCGGTTTCAAAAGCCCGCGTGGGTTCGTCCGACCATTCCACACCGATGAAGCGTTCGCTGTCCTTTTGGCGCAGCTTGCGCGCCGAGCTGCACTCGGCGCGGTGCACCGCCAGGCCCTCGCCACGGCCCAGGTAGCCCACGATCTCGTCGCCGGGCAGCGGCCGGCAGCAGCGGCTGTAAACCACCGAGGCGTTTTCGCTGCCATCGAGCGTGATGGCGCCTTGCGAGACGGTTTCGTGCGCGGTGAAGCGCTCGCGCGTCATCAGCAGCGCGTCGGGCTTTTGGCCTTGTTCGCCGAGCAAGACCACCAGGCGCTTGGCGACGATGCTGGCGATGCGCTTGCCCAGGCCAATGTCCATCAGCAGGTCCTGGCGGTTTTTGTTGCCGGTGAAGCGCAAGAGCTTGTCCCACAGCGCCTGCAGTTCCGGTCCATCGCTCGGAATGCGGTCGATGCCCTCGGCACGCAGGGCCTGGCCCAGCAATTTCTCGCCAAGTTGCGTCGATTCGGCCTGCGCCATGGTCTTGAGGTGGTGGCGGATTTTGGAGCGGGCCCGTCCGGTGCGCACAAAGCCCAGCCAGGCCGGGTTGGGTGAAGACACGGGCGCGGTGATCACCTCGACCACATCGCCGTTTTTGAGTTCGGTACGCAGCGGCACCTGGTCGCCATTGATGCGCGCGGCCATGGCGTGGTCGCCCACGCGGCTGTGGATGGCGTAGGCGAAGTCGACCACGGTGGCGCCGCGCGGCAGCGCCATGATCTGGCTCTTGGGCGTGAACACATAGACCGCATCGGGGAAAAGGTCGACCTTGACATGGTCCCAGAACTCGGCGGCGTCGCGCGTCTCGTTTTGGATGTCGAGCAGGGACTGCAGCCACTGCGTGCCCAGCCGCTCGGACTGGGCGTTGGCGGTGCTGTTGGCTTTGTAGAGCCAGTGCGCGGCCACCCCCGCTTCGGCCACCAGGTGCATGGCCTCGGTGCGGAACTGGAACTCGACGTTGATGCCGGCCGGACCCACGAGCGTGGTGTGCAGCGACTGGTAGCCGTTGACCTTGGCGATCGCGATGTGGTCCTTGAACTTGCCGGGCACCGGCTTGTAGAGCTGGTGCAACAGGCCCAGCGCGGTGTAGCAGTCGATCACCGAGGGGACGATGATGCGAAAGCCGTAGATGTCGGTGACCTGGGCGAAACTGAGGTGCTTGCTGTCCATCTTTTTGTAGATGGAGTAGAGCGTTTTTTCCCGGCCGCTGATGCGCACCTGCATGCCGACCTGAGCGAACACGGCCTCGACTTCGGTTTGCACCTTTTGGATCAGATCGCGGCGGCGGTTGCGTGCCCGAGCCACCGCCTTGGTGAGCACCGCATGGCGCCAGGGCATGAGGTGGCGAAACGACAGGTCCTGCAGCTCGCGGTAAATCTGGTTGAGGCCCAGGCGGTGCGCGATGGGCGCGTAAATGTCGAGCGTTTCCGACGAAATGCGGCCCCACTTGCTGCGCGGCATGTCGCCCATGGTGCGCATGTTGTGGGTGCGGTCGGCCAGCTTGATGAGGATGACGCGCACATCGCGCGCCATCGCCAGCAACATCTTGCGAAACGATTCGGCCTGGTTTTCTTCGCGCGTGTTGAACTCGAGCTTGTCGAGCTTGGTCAGGCCGTCGACCAGCTCGGCCACCGGCGCGCCGAATTTCTCCACCAGTTCGGCCTTGGTGACGCCGCAGTCCTCCATGCTGTCGTGCATGAGGGCGGCGGCCAGGGCCTGGGCGTCGAGCTTCCATTCGGTGCACAGCGCCGCCACCGCGATCGGGTGGGTGATGTAGGGCTCGCCGTTGCGGCGCATCTGGCCCAGGTGCGCTTCGTCGGCGAAGCGGTAGGCGCGGCGCACCATGTCCACGTCCTGGGGGCTCAGGTAATCGAGCCGGTCGACCAGCGCGGCAAAGCTGGCCGCGGCCGCATTGGCGGCGGCGGGGCCGGCCGCTTGCGTGCGCACGGGCGGCAGGCTCGACGGGGGGACAACAGCGCTCATGGTGTCAATGTTAACGGCTGCCCGCCGGTGAGCCCTCGCCAACAAAAAAGCCCCTCGTGAGGGGCTTTGCTGGGTGACGGGCCGGGCCGCGGGTCACTGCACGCGCTTGAGCATTTCCAGGCCGACCTTGCCGGCCGCGATCTCGCGCAGCGCGGTCACGCCGGGCTTGTTCTTGCTCTCGATGCGCGGGGTGTGGCCCTGGCTGAGCATGCGCGCACGGTAGGTGGCGGCGAGCACGAGCTGGAAACGGTTGGGGATTTGTTGCAGGCAATCTTCAACGGTGATGCGGGCCATGGTGTGTTTCCTTGTGGGGTGTTCAGGCGATGTGCAGGGCCTGGAAAGTGTCTGCCCGCGCGCGGCGCTGCGCCACATAGCGCAGCCGCTGGGCGTGAACAATGGCCTTGAGGTCAAACAGGGCCCGTTCAAATACCTCGTTGATTATAACGAAGTCGAATTCCCGGGCCTGGGCCAGTTCCTCGGCCGCGTTCTTCAGGCGCAGTTCGATGATGTCGGGGGCGTCCTCGCCCCGGCGCTCCAGGCGCGAGCGCAGTTCTTCCCAGCTCGGCGGCAGGATGAAGATCAGCACCGCGTTGGCGTACATGCGCTTGATCTGGATGGCGCCTTGGTAGTCGATTTCGAGCACCACATCGGCGCCCTGGGCCATGCGGTCCTCGATCATTTTCTTGGAGGTGCCATAGCGCTGGCCGTGCACATGCGCCCACTCCACGAAGGCGTCGGCCAGCACCATGCTGTCGAACTCCTGCGCCGAGACGAAAAAGTATTCGCGGCCGTGCTTTTCCTGGCCGCGTGGGGCGCGCGTGGTGTGCGAAACCGAGGGCTGGACCTGGCGGTCGAGCTCCATCAGGGCCTTGACCAGGCTGGATTTGCCGGCGCCACTGGGGGCGGCCACGACAAAGAGGTTTCCGGGGTAATCCATGTTTTCTTTTGCCCGTTTATTCGATGTTTTGCACCTGTTCGCGCATTTGCTCGACCAGCACCTTCATGTCGACCGAGATGCGCGTCATCTCGAGCACGGCCGACTTCGAACCCAGGGTGTTGGCTTCGCGGTGCAGCTCCTGGATCAAAAAGTCCAGGCGCTTGCCGATGTCGCCGCCCTGGCGCAGCAGGTGGCCGATTTCCTGCAGGTGCGAGCGCAGGCGCGTGAGTTCTTCGGCCACATCGATGCGGATGGCAAACGCGGTGGCTTCGCTGAGCGCGCGGTCCTGTGCCGCTTCGGAGGCGACCTGGCCCTCGGCCAGTTGCAGCGCGTCTTTCCAGCGCTCGAGAAAACGCTGGCGCTGCTGCTCGACCAGTTGCGGCACCAGCGGCGCGGCCTGCTCGGCCAGCGCTTGCAGCTGGGTGATGTGGCCCTGCAGCATGGCCGTCAGGCGCTCGCCCTCGCGCTGGCGCGCGGCGCGCAGGGCGTCGACCGCCTGCTGCGCGAGCGCGAGCCAGGTGGCTTCGTCCGCGGTGGGCGCGCTCGTGCTGCCGGCACTCAGGCGCAGCACATCGGCTACGCTGAGATCGCGTGCCTTGGGCAGCCAGTCTTGCACCTTGTCCTGCAGCGCCGCGAGCCGCTGCAGGGCCTGCGGCGAGGGCGCATCGGGGCCCGCGCCGTCGGCGACTTCCCAGCTGGCACGCACTTCGACCTTGCCGCGGCGGATCTGGCGCGTGATGAGCTCGCGCAGGCCGGGCTCGAGCTGGCGCAGCTCTTCGGGCAGGCGAAACGAGAGGTCGAGGAAGCGGCTGTTGACCGCGCGGATTTCGAGGCCCAGGCGCGCGGCGGGGGCGGCGCTGG
>JACCEE011149356.1_pt1 | contig 22898 bp, 19 predicted proteins | sample 7449931 | NCBI WGS metagenome assembly JACCEE01 (sample SAMN15323457, study PRJNA562643) | freshwater metagenome | isolation source: river surface water | place: USA:Blue River Watershed | collected 2017-08-19 | reverse complement strand
TGCGACGCGAGTGCGGCTTTCATGCACAAGCCAGTTTAACTTCTCGTTGTTGCACATAACGTGCCGACTACTCGCGACGTCCGTCGCGCCGAGAGTCCTGCGGCGTAGCAGGGAAACATTAGCGGTTTCATTCGCGCAGCCCTCGCCACGGAGTCCGGTATCTGCTCTTGTGACTCCGGCTCAAGCCGGCTTGAGTATAAATCGCTTGTTCGTTTCCTTATGGAATTTCTACTATTTATAAATATTTCAACTACGGCATTCCTGCCGCGGCAGACGCAATGTCTGCGGCGGCTCGTGCCGTGCCAATCACAGGAGGCGACAGCACCGGACAGCAGTTCCTGAACCAACCCGAGTCGTGAGATGCAGTGGTACCTAAGCTGACAAGCAACAATAACAAAGTTAAGGAGACACGATGGCACACGCAGCACCCCTTGGAAAATCCGTCGCGGCGACCATGGTCGCCATGGCACTGTCCCTCGCTGCCGGCTCGGCCGGCGCAGAAAGCGCGGCGCAACGGGCGGTCGATACAGCGAAGAAGCTGTGCAACGGCAAGACCATCAATGTGGTTTGGGAAGCAGGACTGCAGTCTCTCGACCCGAAAAACTTTTCGGGCCCGCTCTGGGAAAAGCTCACGGGCTGCAAGGTCAACGTGGTCGAGGTGCCGACCGCTGAGATGTTCACCAAGATCATGCAGGAATACCGCGCCGGCACGGGTGCTTACGATGCGCTGAACATCATTCCCGCATGGCTGCCTGACCTGCAGCAGGCCGGCGCGATCGAGCAGCTGGACAGCTATGTCGACAAATATGGTTATCGCGGCGAACTGCAAAAGATCGCGCCGACCTATCGCGACAACCAGATGACCGTCAACGGCAAGATCTACGCCTTCCCCGACGACGGCGACGTGTTCCTGATGTATTACCGCAAGGACCTCTTTGCCGATCCGGCATTGCAGAAAGAATTCAAGGCCAAGCACAAGTACGACCTCGCGCCGCCGAAGACCTGGAAGGAATTCGATGAAATCGGCCAGTTCCTCACCGAGCGTCTGAAGGCCAAAGGCATCTACGGCGCCTCGCAGTTCCGCGAGCCGGGCTACGGCAACTTCATGTTCCAGGAGCGTTTCCGCAATGAGGGCGGCAAATTCTTCGACGCCAACATGAAAGCGCAGATCAATGGTCCATCTGGCGTGAAGGTGTTCACCGACTGGAAGAACGAAAACAAGTTCATGCCCAAGGGCGTGGAAAAGTTCGGCTTCGTCGAGAACCTCGCCACCTTCCTGAAGGGCGAGAGCGCGATGACGATCTCGTGGCCCCCGTATGGGCGCTTTGCTGCCGGCTACATCAAGGACGAGGCGATGAAGTGGGTGCCGGAATCCAAGGTGGGCGGCAAGGTGGGCTACGCGCTGCCGCCGGGTGGCCATCCGGAGCTGGCAGCCGGCTTTGCGCTCGGCGTCGCATCGACGAGCAAGAACAAGGAGCTCGCCTATCTGTTCATCCAGTGGCTGAATTCCGAAGAAGTGTCGATGAAGCGTGTGCAGCTGCCGTTCGCGCTGCGCGACCCGTTCCGCGATTCGCATTTCACCAGCAAGGAATATCAGGCGAAATGGCCGGACGCGAAGGAGTATCTAGCGGCGCTGCAGGCCGGCTCGAAGACGGGATTGCTTGACCTCTCGCTGATCCAGACGGACAAGTACGAAGAGGCTCTGCGCCAGGGCATCGGCCGTCTGTGGGGCGGCGAGGATCCGAAGAAGATCCTCGATGACGTCGCCAAACAGTGGGACGACATCACGGCCAAGGTCGGCGTGGAGAAGCAGAAGGCGGTCTACACCGCCTGGGCATCAAAGAGCGGCGCCTATCCGAAGTAATCCGGATTGAACGTCGTGGCCACCGTCTGCGCTGTCGGGCGCAGACGGTGGCGTTCCCTGCCGCCTTGCTTTGGAGTGCTTGCCTTTGTCTCTCGCTCAATCTGCAGGCCGCGACCGGTTTTTCCGGCACTGGCTGGTCGCGCCGTCGATCTTCCTGATGCTGCTGGTCGCCGTCTTCCCGCTGGTGTACCTGATCCTCGTCAGCTTCCAGGGGATCACGATGACCGACAACGACACCAGCTTTGTCGGTTTCACGAATTATCTCCATCTGCTGGAGGATCGCCGCCTGTGGGAGGCGGTGCTGCACACGCTGATTTTCGTCGCAATTGCGCTGCCGCTGGAGCTGATCCTCGGCCTGTTCATGGCCCAGCTGTTGCTGGACGCGCTGCCCGGACGGAAGGTGTTCATCGCCTTGCTGGTGCTGCCGGTGGTGATCTCGCCCATCGTCGCCGGCGCGACCTGGTCGCTGATGTTTGACAACCGTTTCGGGCCCATCAATCAGGTACTGGGGTGGATCATCGGCGATGAAGTGTCGCTGCTCTGGACGATTCAGCCCGAACTGGTCTATCCGTCGATTCTGGTTGCCGAGGTCTGGCAGTGGACGCCTTTCATGTTCCTGCTGCTGCTGGCCGCACTGGCCAATGTCGACAAGTCGCAGCAGGAAGCTGCAGCCATCGACGGCGCGGGCTACTGGCAGATCTTTTTCCGCATCATCCTTCCGTCGATCTGGCCGGTGATGGCGGTTGCCATGATCATTCGTGCGCTGGACTTGTTCCGCCTGTTCGACGTCGTCTGGGCGCTGACCAAGGGCGGTCCGGGCACACTGACCGAGACCTTGTCCATCTTTACCTACAACCAGGGATTCAGGCAGTTCGAGACCAGCTATACCGCAGCGGTGGCGCTGATGGTGATTGTGCTGCTGACGGTCTTGCTGCTCTGGGTCCTGCGCCGCGTGGAGCTGGCACGATGAGATTCGCATACCGCCAACGTATACGCACCACGCTGCGGTTTGTCGCGGCTGCGGCTATTACCGCGTTTTTCCTGTTCCCGATCTACTGGCTGGTCATGATCTCGTTCAAGACCGCCGACGAGATCTATGCGTTCCCGCCGGTCTGGTGGCCGGCCAGCCTGCAGTTCGATAACTATCTCGTGCTGTTCAAGGACGGCGACGCCATGGCCGTCTGGAACAGTCTGGTCATTGCCTCGGCGTCGACCTTGCTGGCGATGGTGGTCGGCACCCTGTGTGCGTACAGCCTCGCACGCTACAAGACCGGCGGCGATCACCTGTCGAACTGGGTGCTGTCGCAGCGCATGGTCCCACCGATCGCGGTGGTGTTCCCGGTCTTCCTGCTATACGCGATGCTGGGCTGGGTCGATACCTATGTCGGCATGATCTTGCTCTACACCGCGTTCAACCTGCCGTACGTGATCTGGATGATGCGCGGCTACATACAGGACATCCCAAAGACGCTCGAGGAAGCCGCGCTGATTGACGGTTGCACGCGCTGGCAGGTGATCTGGAAGGTCGTGCTGCCAATGTCGCGTGCCGGCCTGCTCGCCACGGCGATCTTCACGTTCATCTTCGCGTGGAACGAGTTCCTGTTTGCGCTCGTGCTGACACGTACCGAAGTGGTGACCTACACGGTGCAAGTCACCCATTACTTCGGAGGTCAGTCGAACTTCTGGACCAAGATCGCCGCGATGTCGGTGCTGGGCACCTTGCCCGTCTTCGTTGCGGTGATTTGCATGCAGCGTTATCTGGTGCGCGGCATGTCGCTCGGCGCCGTCAAAGGCTGAACAAACAAGGAAAACAATGGCCGACCTGAACATTCAAAGTCTGCACAAGTATTACGGCGAGAACCATGTCGTCAAAGGCATCGACCTGAACATCCCGGAGGGCCAATTCATCGTGCTGGTCGGGCAATCCGGCTGCGGCAAGAGCACGTTGTTGCGAACCATTGCCGGACTGGAGTCCGTGGACGAGGGCACCATCTCGATCGCCGGGCAGGTGGTGAACGACGTGCCGCCGAAGGACCGCGACATCGCGATGGTCTTTCAGAACTATGCGCTGTATCCGTACATGACGGTGTACGACAACATTGCGTTCGGCCTGCGCATGCGCAAGCGCTCCGAGCGGGAGATTCGTACGAAGGTGATGCGCGCAGCAGAGATGCTGGCGATCGACCATCTGCTCGAGCGTTACCCGCGGCAGATGAGCGGCGGGCAATTGCAGCGCGTGGCGATTGGTCGTGCGGTCGTGCGCGATGCACGCCTTTATCTGTTTGACGAGCCGCTCTCCAACCTCGATGCGCAGTTGCGCGATGAAATGCGCAGCGAGATCAAGCGCCTCCATCAGGAGCTTGGCAAGACGATGATCTACGTGACGCACGACCAGATCGAGGCGATGACACTGGCCGACCGCATCGTGCTGATGCGCGGCGGCGTCATCGAGCAGCAGGGCGCGCCGCTGACGCTGTTCGAGCGTCCGGCCACCAAATACGTGGCCGGCTTCCTCGGATCGCCGTCCATGAATTTCATCCCGGCGCAACTGAACCGTACCGGTGACGGCCTCGCGCTTGTGCTGGAAGGCGGCACGACTTTGCCTTTGCCGGCCGATCGGAGCGAGGCGCTGGCCAGCTGGCAGGGAAGAGCAGTGCTGCTCGGCCTGCGGCCGGAGCACATGCAGTGCCCGTCCAGCCCGGATGCGGTGGCCCTGTCGGTCGATGTCGAGCTGGTGCAGCCCACCGGTTCGCGCACCTACATCGAGTTCCGGCTTGGCGGCACCGCCGCGGTTGCCGAAGTCGGTGCGCATGACGTGCTGCGTGCCGGCGAGCGCGTCCGGCTGGCGCTGGACATGCGGCGCGCGATCGTCGTCGATCCTGCCACCGAGCAGGTGCTGTCGCCGACCGACGCACAGGTGAGTCGTCTGGCCGCCTGATCCCGAATTCATCACCAAGGAGTGGCCATGGGCAATCGCAAGATTTCGCGTTCCATCGTCCTGACGGGGACGGAGCAGCCTGATGTACCGGGCCGCATGCTTCACGCCGGACCACTGAGCGTCGAGTTCGACAACGGCAACCTGCGCTATGTGCGCCTGAATGGCGTGGAGGTCTTGCGGGCCATTGCTTTCCTCGTGCGCGATGAAAACTGGGGAACCTATGTGCCCGAAGTGTGCGGGCTGAAGGTCGAGCAATCAGACAAAGGCTTTGTCGTCACCTATGCGGCCACCTGCCGCCGCGGCAGCCAGAGCCTGGATTACGTCGCCACGATCGAGGGGCGTGCAGACGGCTCGCTGACCTTCGATGCCACGGCCTTGCCCGCCACCGATTTCCTCACCGCGCGCACGGGTTTCGTCGTGCTCCATCCGCTCGAAGGCGTAGTCGGACAGCCGCTGTCGGTCACCCACACCGATGGCAGCGTCACCCGCAGCAGCTTCCCCGAGCAGGTGAGTCCGGACTGTCCTTTCCGCGATATCCGCGAGCTCGAGCATGAGGCACGGCCCGGACTGTGGGTTCGGGTGAGGATGGAAGGCGATGCATTCGAAATGGAGGACCATCGCAACTGGACCGATGCCTCGTTCAAGACCTATGTGCGGCCGCTGTCGCGGCCGTGGCCGTATGTGCTTCCGCACGGCGAACCTGTCCGGCAGCAGGTGGAATTCTCGTTCAGGGGGATGCTGCCGCGTGCGGTTGCGTCCGGCAGCGAGCCGGCGGACGCCATCGTCGTCGAAGCGGGGGATGGCCGCGCGGTTCCTGTGATCGGCCTCGGCCTTCCGCCGGAAGAAGCCGACGCCGCGCTGGCATGCGAAGGCCTGTTGAAACAGCTCGCGCCGAATTTTCTGGTCTGCAGCTATGACGCGCGGCTGGGCCACGGCGTCGGGCTTTTGCGCAAGTATGCGCAGATTGCGGAGCGGCTCGGGGCGGAAGTCATGCTGGAGGCGGTCGTGCAGAGCGTCAGCGGGTTCGCAGAGGAATTGCGGCAGCTGGCGTCGCAGGTCCGGCAGGCCGGTCTGGTACTCGAGTCCGTCGCGCTTTGTCCGGTGGGGCACCTGAAATCCGTGCTGCCGGGAGGCGTTTATCCGCCGGCTCCGGATCTCGGGCAACTGTACCGCGCCGCACGCAAAGCCTTCCCGGGGATTCGCCTGGGCGGCGGGATGTTTTCCTTTTTCACCGAGCTCAATCGCAAGCGCCCGCCGGTGGCTGAACTGGACTTCATTACGAATACGACCAGCCCCATTGTTCATGCGGCCGACGACCGCTCGGTGATGGAAACGCTCGCCGCATTGCCGTGGCAGGTCGATACGGCACGCGCATTTTCCGAGGGCAAGCCGCACCGTGTCGGGCCCAGCGGCATCGGTGCGCGTGATAATCCGCACGGCGCGACCTATTCGGAAAATCCGGATAATCAGCGCATCTGTCTCGCCAAGATGGATCCGCGCCAGCGTGGCCTGTTTTCGGCAGCGTGGACGCTGGGTTATGTGGCCACGCTGGCGAATGCCGGCGTCGACCGCGTCAGCCTGTCCGCGCCGACAGGGCCGCTCGGCGTCATTTACCGGCGTGGCGACCATGCGCAACCGTGCTTCGACGACCTCCCTGCGGCAAGCAGCGCGTCGGCGGTTTATCCGGTCTTCCATGTGATCGCGGCGCTGAACTGTGCGTCGGGCGCGCGGCAGCTCGGTACTCGATTGACGCAGACCGGCAAGACGGCGGCCCTGGGTTGGGAGCGGGACGGCGAGCGCTGGTTGTTGGTCGCCAACCTGACGGACGACGTGCGCGACGTAAAGCTGGCGGGGCTGGGCGGGACGGCGCGCGTCAGCATTCTCGATGCGGCGCACTTTGTGGAGGCGACCACTGATGCACCGGGTTTTCGGGCGCGAGCCAGCGACCTTGCGGGCAACGGGACATTGCGCCTTGATGCCTACGGAGTTGCATGCATTCATGTGCCGCGTAATCCGGATGAAGCATAGCGGGGGCGGCAAGACAAACGACGACCCCGGAAATGAAAAAACCCCGATGACTTGGGTCATCGGGGTTTTTTCTTTCAAGCTTGGTGCCCACGGAGGGACTCGAACCCCCACACCTCGCGGCACATGGACCTGAACCATGCGCGTCTACCAATTCCGCCACGTGGGCTTGAAGAAGGCGCGATAGTACGCGAGAGATTCGTGCTTGGCAAGCAAGATATCGTGCCGGGGAAAAATAATTGCGGAGGGCTGCTTTCGCAGGGAATTTCGGTGAGCAGAAAACAAAAAAGGGAGTTCGTTTTCACGAACTCCCTTTCCGGATTTGGTGCCCACGGAGGGACTCGAACCCCCACACCTCGCGGCACATGGACCTGAACCATGCGCGTCTACCAATTCCGCCACGTGGGCTTGAAGAAGGCGAAATTATAGAGGGTATGCAGAAAATGTCAAACATCTTTCAGAAGAATTTTTCATGACCTTCATTAACGTGCGGCCCAATCGTTCGCGCGTCCGCTACACTAGCGTTGTTCGTTCTCCAATCAATTCCCATATCTTTTGAGTCAATACCCGTACAGCATTCCCAGCCGGGAGGAAATCCTCGGCATCCTGCGCACCTCATCCGAGCCGCAGGCCGTGGCGTCGATCGCGAAGGCCCTGTCCGTGAAGGACGAGGAACTCGACGGGCTGGCACGCCGGCTTGCAGCGATGGAGCGTGACGGCCAGATCAAACCCGACCGCAAGGGCCGACTGCAGCTCGCCAATTCGTCCAGCTTCATCGAAGGCAGGGTGTCCGCGCACCGCGATGGCTACGGTTTCCTGGTGCCGGACGATGGCGAAGACATTTTCCTGCCCGAGCGTGAGATGCAGAAGGTGATGCATGGTGACCGCGTGCAGGTGCGCGTCACCGGCATCGACCGTCGCGGACGCCCGGAAGGCTCGATCGTCGAAGTGACGCAACGTGCGAACACGCACCTGATCGGCCGGCTGGTCAATGAGAACGGCGTCTGGCTGGTCGTCCCCGAAGACAAGCGCATCAGCCATGACATCCTGCTGGCGGGCTCGCCGGGCAAGGCGAAGTCGGGGCAGGTGGTCAGCGTCGAACTGACCGAGCAGCCGTCGCGCTATTCGCAACCGAGCGGCAAGATCGCCGAAGTGCTCGGCGATATCGACGACCCGGGCATGGAGATCGAGATCGCGGTGCGCAAGTACGGCGTGCCGCATGAGTTCTCGGACGCGGCACAGAAGCTGTCCGCGAAGCTGCCGTCGGAAGTCAAGCCGACCGACCTGGACGAGCGCGTCGACCTGCGCGATGTGCCGCTGGTGACCATCGACGGCGAGGACGCGCGCGACTTCGACGACGCGGTGTATTGCGAGCCGGTGAAGATCGGCCGCAGCAAAGGCTACCGGCTGATCGTCGCGATTGCCGACGTCAGCCACTATGTGAAGCCGAATGACGCGCTGGACGTCGATGCGCTCGAGCGCAGCACGTCGGTCTATTTTCCGCGCCGCGTGATCCCGATGCTGCCGGAGAAGCTGTCGAACGGGCTGTGCTCGCTGAACCCGGACGTCGATCGCCTCACGCTGGTCTGCGACGCGGTCATCACGGCGGCAGGCGAGGTCAAGGGCTACCAGTTTTATCCGGCCGTGATCCATTCGGCGGCTCGGCTGACCTATACCGAAGTGGCGGCGATACTCGCCAACACGCGCGGCCCCGAGGCGCTGCGCCGTCCCGGCCTGCTGCCGCACCTGCAGCACCTCTATGAACTGTTCCAGGTGTTGCTGGCTGCGCGCAAGGAACGCGGCGCGATCGATTTCGATACGACTGAGACTTATATCGTCGTCAATGCGGCGGGCAAAATCGAGCAGATCCTGCCGCGCACCCGCAATGACGCGCACCGGTTGATCGAGGAGTGCATGCTGGCGGCGAACGTCTGCGCGGCTGACTTCATGGAACGCCACAAGCATCCGGGCGTTTTCCGCATCCATGCCGGACCGACCGAAGAGAAGCTGAACCAGCTGCGCACTTTCCTCAAGCAGCTGGGCCTGTCGCTGGGCGGCGGCACGTCGCCGTCGGCGTCCGACTATGCGGCGCTGATGGAGAAGATCAAGGAGCGACCGGACGCTGTGCTGCTGCAGACCATGCTGCTGCGCTCGATGCAGCAGGCGGTATACAGCCCGGACAACATCGGTCACTTCGGCCTGTCGTACAACGCCTATGCGCACTTCACCAGCCCGATCCGGCGTTACCCGGACTTGCTCACGCATCGCGTGATCAAGGCCATCCTGCAGGGCAAGCAATATCATCCCAAGGGCATCGTCACCGAATCGCTGAACACCAACCTGTCGCCGGCGGCGCGCAAGATGCAGGCGAAGGACAGGGCGGCGGGCAAGAAGCGCGCGGAAGGCGATCTCGCGATCTGGGAAGCGCTCGGCATCCATTGCTCGGCCAACGAGCGCCGCGCCGACGAAGCTTCGCGCGATGTCGAGGCCTGGCTGAAGTGCTACTTCGTGCGCGACAAGCTGGGCGAGGAATTCACCGGCACCATTTCCGGAGTCGCGTCGTTCGGAATTTTCGTGCAACTCGATGCGCTGTTCATCGAAGGCATGGTGCATGTGACTGACCTGGGGGCCGACTATTTCCAGTATGACGAGGCGCGCCATGAGTTGCGCGGCGAGCGTACCGGCATTCGCTACCAGCTGACGGACCGTGTCACGGTGCAGGTCAGCCGCGTCGATCTCGATGCACGGCGCATTGACCTGCGGCTGGTGCATGAGCCGGGCATACGCACGCAAATCAAGAACGAGGCGAAGCGTGCAGAAGCCGAGCACGCGCGCAGCGGCATGTTCGGCGCCAAGAAGGCGGCGAAAAAGACAGCCAAGAAGGCCGCGCCGGCAAAGCCGGCGAGCGTCAAGGCACGCAATGCGGCACAGCCCGCCAAGACGGCACAGCCCGCAACCCGCGGCAGCCGCAAGAAACGCAAGTAATCCTGATGAAATCGAAAATGATCTTTGGCTTCCACGCGGTGACCGCTCGCCTGCGGCATGACGCGGCATCGGTGGAAGAAATTTATGTGGACGCCGGCCGGCACGACCGGCGCATGGGTGATCTGCTGCGCGCCGCGAAAGGCGCGAACGTGCGCATCATCCAGGCGGACGACGCGCGCCTCGATGCGATGGTCGGCACCCGCCGGCATCAGGGCGTGGTGGCGCGTGCCGGCGAACTGTCGCTGGCGCGTAACCTGGCCGAACTGCTCGACGGCATTCAGGGGCCACCGCTGCTGTTGCTGCTCGATGGCGTGACGGACCCGCACAACCTCGGCGCCTGCCTGCGCGTTGCGGACGGCGCCGGCGCGCATGCGGTGATTGCGCCAAAGGACAGGGCGGTCGGGCTGAATGCCACGGCTGCCAAGGTCGCCAGCGGAGCGGCCGACACGGTGCCCTACATCACGGTCACTAACCTCGCGCGCGCGATGCGCGAACTGCAGGAACGCGACATCTGGCTGACCGGCACGTCGGACGACGCCGAACAGAGCCTGTACGACGTCGACTATTCCGGTGGCACGGCGTTCGTGATGGGATCCGAAGGCGAAGGCATGCGCCGGCTGACGCGCGAGAACTGTGACCGGCTGGTCAGCGTGCCGATGATGGGTGCGGTCGAGAGCCTGAACGTGTCGGTCGCTTCGGGTATCTGCCTGTATGAGGCGCGCCGGCAGCGGCTGAAGGCACCTTCCGCTTAATCAGCGTAAGCTTCAAACAAATCATTCCAATAAAATCGGGTAACGAACCCGGAGATTTTGCATGTTCACCCGAATCAACGAAGACATTGCCAGCATCATGGAACGCGATCCGGCGGCGCGCAGCCGCTGGGAGGTGCTGACGTGTTATCCGGGACTGCACGCCATCGTGATGCACCGCTGGGCGAATGCCTGCTGGCGGCATGGTTTTCGCTGGTCGGGACGCTTCATCTCGCATATTGCTCGCACACTGACCGGTATTGAAATCCACCCCGGCGCGACCATTGGTCGCCGCGTTTTCATCGATCATGGCTTCGGCGTGGTGATCGGTGAAACCGCGGAGGTCGGCGACGACTGCACGATCTATCAGGGCGTGACACTGGGCGGCACCTCGCTGACCAAGGGGAAAAAGCGCCATCCGACGCTGGCGCGTGGGGCGATCATTGGCGCCGGCGCGAAAGTGCTGGGCTCGTTCACGGTAGGCGAGGGCGCAAAGGTCGGTTCGAATGCGGTGGTGGTGAAGGAAGTGCCGGCCGGCGCCACGGCGGTCGGCAATCCGGCGCGCATCATCGAGAAGGAAGCGCAGACGACACGCGACGATGCGGCCGCGCGGATGTTCGCTGCCTATGGGCTGACGCCAAACGGCGACGATCCGTTGTCGAAGGCGCTGCACGGGCTGATTGACAATGCCGCGTCGCAGGAACTGCAACTGGTGAAGATCGTTGCTGCGCTGAAGGCCGCCGGCATTGCGGTGGAGTCGGTGCCTGAGCTGGATAAATTCAATCCGGATCGGCTGAACAAGCTGGTGGAGTGATGTTGTCGGGGCCGGTGTTCTGCTTCGGGCTTCACAACGAGTTCTGAACGGCATGCGTTGCAAACGCTTTGCCTTACCCTGAAGCAGGCAGGGAGTCATCATCGGCGAACCTGTGGGGTGATTCAGAAGGTTTGCGGCGATGGGTCCCGGCCTGCGCCGGGACGACGTTGTTGAGGTCGAGCACCTTCAAATCGTCATCTCAGCGCAGGCCGGGATCCATCGCCGCGCCACCCGTACACGCATTCAAATCGACCCGCTCCGGCTAGGTCACCGCAAGCCTAAGCCGCCTTCGTCGCCCGCTCCTCTTCCAGCAGTCGCAGTACGCGCCGCTGTACCTTGCCGGTTGTCGTCATTGGCAGCGCATCGATGAACTCGATTTCCTTCGGATATTCGTAAGGCGCAAGCAGTCCGCGCACATGCTGCTGCAATTGCTCGACCAGCAGCCTGTCTTCCCGCTCTCCGCGCAGAGTGCCTTCGGTCAGCACGACGAAGGCCTTGACCAGATTGCCACGCTCCGCGTCCGGCTTCGGTACCACGGCCGCATTCGCAACCGCCGGATGCTTGACGAGGCAGTTTTCGATTTCCGACGGGCCAATGCGATAGCCCGCTGCCTTGAACATGTCGTCCGCCCGGCCGCGGTACCAGAGGTAGCCGTCGGCATCGACTTCGGCCAGGTCGCCGGTCAGCAGCCAGTCGCCGCGATACTTGTCGGCGGTCGCATCAGGACGTTTCCAGTAGCCGACGAACAGCACCGGATCCGGATGACCGTGAATGTCGCAGCGATGCAAGGCGACTTCGCCAACCTCGCCCGGTGCGACCGGCCGGCCGGCATCGTCGAGTACCGCCACCCGGTGTCCCGGATAAGGCTTGCCCATGCTGCCCGGACGCGCCGGCCAGTGCAGTGAACAATTGCCGACGAGGTAGTTGGCCTCGGTCTGGCCAAACATTTCATTGACCGTGATGCCGAATGCCTTGCGAGTCCAGCTGAACACGGCGTCGCCGACGGCTTCGCCTGCGCTCATGATCGCGCGCAGTTTCAGCCGGTAATGCAGCGCAGGCTCGGGAACGGCCTTCATCATCATCTTCAGCGCGGTCGGGAAAAGGAAGGCATTCGTCACGCCGTATTTTTCCATCAGCCGGAATGCATTGTCGGCCGAAAAACGGGCGCGGCTGGCAACGATCGGGTGGCCGAAATACAGCGTCGGCAGCAGTGCGTCCATCAGTCCGCCGGTCCATGCCCAGTCGGCCGGTGACCAGAACACGTCACCTGCTTGCGGAAACCAGTTTTGCGACGCGACGAAACCGGGCAGGTTGCCCAGCAGAGCGGATTGCGGAATCAGCGCACCTTTCGGCGCACCGGTGGTACCGCTGGTGTAGATCAGGATGGCCGGGTCGGCGGCGCGCGTGGCGACCGGCTCGAAACTGTCCGGTGCTGCCGCCAGTGCCGCATGCCAGTCGATCAGGTCGTCCCGATCCGCATCGACGGCGATCACATGGTGCAGCGCCGGGCACTGCGCGCGTATTGCATCAATGCTTGCGAGCGCGGCACGGTCGACGATCACCACCGAGGCCTCGCTGTCCTGCAAACGGTACTCCAGCGCATCCGGGCCGAACAGCACCGACATCGGCATCGCAATCGCACCGACCTGCTGGCAGGCGACGTGCGCGACCGCCACTTCAGGCCGCTGCGGCAATACAATCGCAACGCGGGTGCCGCGCGCCACCTGCAGGTGGCGCAAGACGTTTGAAAGGCGGTTGGCGTCTTTCAGCAGCTCTGCGTAGGTGACGCTGCGGTCGCCTTCGCCGTCGTCGTCGAAATGAATCGCCACGCGACTTTCGTCGTCGGCCCAGCGACGACAGCAGAGCTGCGCGATGTTGAAATCGTCCGGCAACTGCCAGCGGAATTCTCCGTACAGCTGCGCATGCCGGTCGGCCGGAGTGGTCTCCGTCGAGATGCCCATGAAGTGGCTCCCTTATAATTTTCAGACGGGCGATCCTAACCCCCACCGGGAATCGTGGCAATCCCGACTCTTCTCATCCACCCTGCGGAATCCGCTGAACCTGCCGATGTCCATGACGCCTTCATTCTCCGACTTCCTGACCTTGCGCGGCCTGCGCACCCATGTGCGCCACTGGGGGCGCGACGGCGCGCCGAAACTGTTCATGCTGCATGGCTGGATGGATGTGTCGGCATCGTTCCAGTTCGTCGTCGATCACCTGGCGCGCGAATGGCATGTGATTGCGCCCGACTGGCGCGGCTTTGGCCTGAGCGCACGCGCCGGTACGGACTGCTACTGGTTTCCGGATTACTTTGCCGACCTCGACCTGCTGCTCGATCACTATTCGCCGGGCGCTGTGGTGAACCTGGTCGGGCACAGCATGGGCGGAAACATCGCTACCATTTACGCCGGTGTTCGGCCTCTGCGGATCGCGAAACTGGTCAATCTCGAAGGGTTTGGCCTGGCCACGACGTCGCCCGCGCAGGCGCCTGGGCGTTATGCGCAATGGCTGGACGAACTTCGCTCGCCACCGCAGATGCGCACCTATGCGACGCGCGACGAGGTGATCGCGCGTCTTTGCAAGACCAATCCCCGGCTGACGCCGGAGCGGGCTGACTTCCTCGCCGCGCACTGGGCTGCGCAGCGTGACGACGGGCAGTGGGAGATCCTTGGCGATCCGGCGCACAAGATCGTCAGCGCGCAGCTGTATCGTAGCGACGAGGTGCTGGCCTGCTGGCGCAACATCACCGCGCCGGTATTGTGGGTCGAGGCCGAGCATACCGACATGTGGCGCTGGATGGGGCCGAGAGACAAGGTGCGTGCGGAGGTCGAACGCCGCATGCAGGCCATCCCGCAGGTGACGCCGGCGTGGGTGCAGGACGCGGGGCACATGCTGCACCATGACCAGCCTGCGGCGGTGGCACGACTGATCGAGGATTTCATCGCTGGTTGAACCCGCCGGCAGCCGGGAGCGGACGGCAGTAAAATCCGACTGTGTCCCGCTATCCATCTTCCACGCCTTTCCCATGCTGAACGCTGACCTTCACTGTCACTCGAACGTGTCGGACGGCACGTTGGCGCCTGCCGAACTTGCTGTGCGTGCGAAAGCAAACGGCGTTGAGCTGTGGGCGCTGACGGATCACGATGAAGTCGGCGGCATCGCCGAAGCCCGCGAGGCTGCCGCAGCCCTCGGCTTGCGTTTCGTGGCCGGCGTCGAGATTTCCGTCACCTGGGCCGGCAAGACAGTGCATATCGTCGGGCTGGATATCGATGAGAACGCGCCTGCGCTCATTGACGGGCTGGCGTCGGTGCGTGGCGGGCGCGTGATGCGCGGCCGCGAGATCGCCGACCAGCTCGGGCGTGCCGGCATCGCCGGAGCGTTCGAGGGCGCATTGCGGCATGCGGACAATCCGGAAATGCTCGGCCGCACGCATTTTGCGCGCTTCCTCGTCGAAGCTGGCGTACGCCCTTCGATGACCGAGGTGTTCCGCGATTTCCTCGTCGAGGGCAAGCCCGGCTTCGTGCCGCACCGCTGGGCGACGCTGGAGCAGGCCGTCGGCTGGATTCGTTCTGCCGGCGGGCAGGCCGTGATCGCGCATCCCGGTCGTTATGCGTTTAGCGAGCTGCAGCGCAATGTGCTGATTGACAGTTTTCGCGACCTCGGCGGCGTGGGCATCGAGGTCGTCACCGGTAGCCACACGCCCGACCAGTACGGCGAATATGCGCGTGTGGCGCAGCAGGCGGGCTTGCTGGCGTCGCGCGGTTCCGATTTCCACGGGCCGTCCGAGTCACGCGTCGATCTCGGGACATTGCCGCCATTGCCTGCCGGCTTGTCGCCGGTATGGCATCATTGGTAGGTATTTTCTGATCTGGCCTGCAAAATACTTCGCCTTTTTCTGAGTTGAAAACGCCTGCCCGAGTCGCCAGATTTGGCCGTGCTCGTGGATAATTGTTTGTCCTTCAACTTGCACTACACAGGGAAGCTTGTATGAAAAGAATCGTGCTGTTCTTGCTGACCAATATTGCCGTCATGGTGGTGTTGTCCATCGTGCTGTCGGTACTCGGCGTGGACCGCTTCCTGAGCGCACGCGGACTGAACGTCGGCACGCTGCTCGTATTTTCGCTGGTCGTCGGTTTTACCGGCTCGATCATTTCGCTACTGATGAGCAAGCCAATGGCGAAATGGTCGACCGGTGCGCGCGTGATCGAGCGCCCGGCCAATCCGACCGAGCAGTGGCTGGTCGATACGGTCGCTCGCCTCGCACAGCGCGCCGGCATCGGCATGCCGGAAGTGGCGGTGTATGACGGCGACCCGAACGCCTTTGCCACCGGTGCGTTTAAAAACGAGGCGCTGGTGGCCGTCTCGACCGGGCTGCTGGTGAACATGACCCGCGAAGAGGTCGAGGCAGTGCTCGGCCATGAAGTCGCGCACATTGCCAACGGCGACATGGTGACGATGACGCTGATCCAGGGCGTCACCAACACCTTCGTGGTCTTCCTGTCGCGCGTGGTGGGCTTCGTGGTTGACCGCGCGCTGTCGCGCAATGACGAATCCACCGGCGGTGCGGCGTACATGGTGACGGTGATCGTCTGCCAGATCGCGTTCGGCATCCTCGCGTCACTGATCGTGGCCTGGTTTTCGCGCCAGCGTGAATTCCGCGCTGATTCGGGTTCCGCGCAACTGCTGGGCGCACGCCAGCCGATGATCAATGCGCTGTACCGTCTGGGTAGCCTGCATGATAGTGCGCTGCCGCAGAACGTCGCGACGCTGGGCATCCGGCATTCGGGCGGGTTCTTCGAGCTGTTCTCCTCGCACCCGCCGATCGAGCAGCGCGTCGCAGCGCTGCAGCAAGGCTGATCCCGATCACCTCCATCGATTTGCAAAAGCGACAGTCTGACAGGCTGTCGCTTTCATTTTTTCATGACCCAGTTCTTTCACATTCATCCCGAGAATCCGCAGCAGCGGCTGCTCCGCCAGGCGGCGCAAATGATCGACAGCGGCGGCATCGTCGCGCTGCCGACGGACTCCAGCTATGCGCTGGTCTGCCATCTGGATGACAAGGCGGCGGTCGACCGGCTGCGCCGATTGCGCGGCGTCGACGAGAAGCACCACCTGACCCTGTTGTGCCGCGACCTGTCGGAGATCGCCACCTATGCGCGCGTCGATAACAAGCTGTACCGGCTGCTGAAGGCGGCCACGCCGGGGCCGTATACCTTCATCCTCGAGGCCACGCGCGAGGTGCCGCGCCGCCTGTCGCACCCTTCGCGCAAGACCATAGGCCTGCGCGTGCCCGAACATGCGATTGCGCAGGCCTTGCTGGAGGAGTTGCGCCAGCCGCTGCTGGGCACCACGCTGATCCTGCCGGACAGCGATGTGCCGCTGAACGATCCGGAAGAGATTCGCGACGCGCTGCAGAAGCGGATCGAACTGGTGATCGACGGCGGCGGTTGCAGCCTGTTGCCGACGACGGTGATCGACCTGACCGGCGACGTCCCTGTGGTCTTGCGCGAGGGCAGGGGCGATGTTTCGCTGTTTGCCTGATCGGCCGGTACAGTCGCTCTGCTAAAATCCGGTCGATGAACGACATAATCCAGTCGATTGCGGTCTACTCGCTCCCCATCCTGTTTGCCATTACGCTCCACGAGGCGGCGCACGCATTTGCAGCGCGCTATTTCGGCGACCTGACGGCTTATGCGCAGGGGCGGATGAGCCTGAACCCCATTCGCCATATCGACCCCGTCGGCACGATCCTGATCCCGCTGGGCCTGGCGCTGCTCCATAGTCCTTTCATCTTCGGTTACGCGAAACCGGTGCCGGTCGATTTCTCGCGCCTGCGCCGCCCGAAAAGCGACATGCTGTGGGTCGCACTGGCAGGCCCGGCCGCCAACCTGGTGATGGCCTTTTGCTGGGCGGTGCTGTACTTCGTGCTGGTGGGCGCCGGCATGGAGGAAGAGTATTTCTTCCGCGTCGCCGAGGCCGGCATCTGGGTGAACGTGATCCTGTTCGCCTTCAACATGTTCCCGCTGCCGCCGCTCGATGGCGGCCGCATCCTGACCAGCCTGTTGCCGATGCGCCTCGCCATCCGATTCGCGCGGCTTGAGCCCTATGGTTTCTTCATCATGCTTGCGCTGATGTTCCTGAACCTGCTCAAGTACTGGATGCTGCCGGTGAGCGCCGGCGCGAACATGCTGCTGAACCTGCTGCTTTCTCCTCTTAAATTCCTGCTGACCTGAGAACCCCATGTATCCTGATCGTGTAGTCTCCGGCATGCGCCCGACCGGCGCCATGCACCTTGGTCATTACCATGGCGCGCTGAAGAACTGGGTGCGCCTGCAGTCCGAGCATCCCTGCCTGTTCTTCGTGGCCGACTGGCATGCGCTGACCACGCACTACGATGATCCGTCGATCATCGAGAGCAGCACCTGGGACATGGTGATCGACTGGCTGGCAGCTGGCATCGATCCTTCGCAGGCGACCATCTTCATCCAGTCCAAGGTGCCCGAGCATGCCGAGCTGCACCTGCTGCTGTCGATGTCGACGCCGCTGGGCTGGCTGGAGCGCGTGCCGACCTACAAGGACCAGCAGGAGAAGCTGGCGGACCGCGACCTCGCGACCTACGGTTTCCTGGGCTATCCGCTGCTGCAGGCGGCGGACGTGCTGATCTATCGTGCGAGCAAGGTGCCGGTCGGCGAAGACCAGGTGCCGCACATCGAGATGATGCGCGAGATCGCGCGTCGCTTTAATCATCTGTACGGCCGCGAGAAGGACTTCGAACAGAAGGCGCAGGAAGCCGTGAAGAAGCTCGGCGCGAAGCGCGCGAAGCTCTACAGCGAACTGCGGGCCGAGTTCCAGGAGCAGGGCAAGGAGGATGCGCTCGAACAGGCGAAGGCGATGCTGGACGACGCGCAGAATCTGTCCATGATCGATCGCGAGCGGCTGTTCGGCTATCTGGAAGGCAGCCGCAAGCTGATCCTGGTCGAGCCGCAGGCCTTGCTGACCGAAGCCTCGCGCCTGCCCGGCCTCGACGGCAACAAGATGTCCAAGAGCTACGGCAACACCATCGCGCTGCGTGACGACCGCGACACCGTTACGAAGAAGGTGCGCACCATGCCGACCGACCCGGCACGCGTGCGTCGCACCGATCCGGGCGATCCGGAAAAATGCCCGGTCTGGCTTTTCCACAAGGTCTACTCGGACGAGCCGACGCAGCAATGGGTGGTCAAGGGCTGCAAGTCGGCCGGCATTGGCTGCATCGAGTGCAAGCAGCCCGTCATCGACGGCATCCTGAAGGAACAGGAGCCGATGCGCGAGCGTGCCCAGCAGTACCTCGACGATCCTTCGCTGGTTCGCGCCATCGTCGCCGACGGCTGTGACAAGGCGCGCAAGCTGGCGCAGGAAACCATGCGCGACGTGCGCGAAGAGATGGGCCTGTCGTACAACTGAGCCTGATGGCAGACCACCTGAAGCAGGACCGGCCGTCGCGCTGGGTCGTGCGCTTTGCCCCGCTGATGCCGGACGGCGAAGTGCTTGATCTTGCCTGCGGCGGCGGCCGCCATGCGCGCCTGCTTGCCGGCCTTGGCCATCCGGTGCTGGCTGTCGACCGCGATGCGGCGGCCGTTGCCGCAACAGCGGGCGACGACATATCTGCATTGCAATTCGACCTCGAGCGCGAGGGCGCTGCGCAAGCGCCCGGCTGGCCGTTGCAGCCGCTGCGCTATGCAGGCATCGTCGTCACCAACTACCTGCACAGACCGCTGATGCCGGCCTTGCTGGCCAGCCTTGCGCCGGGCGGCGTGCTGGTCTACGAGACCTTCGCGGCCGGCAATGGCCAATTTGGCAAGCCGTCGAATCCGGCTTTCCTGCTTGCGCCGGGCGAGCTGCTGCAAATGACCATGGCGGTTACCGGGCTGCGGGTGCTGGCGTACGAGGATGGTTACGTCAGCGAGCCTGCGCCGGCGATGGTGCAGCGTATCTGTTGCAGGCGTGATGCGGGCAGCGTCTTGCCTGCTGCGCTGTCGCTCTGAACGCCTTGCGAATCTGACCTGCTGCGGAAGCTATCCGCTACAATCACGTTTTTAAAATTTTGCGGTGAAACAACCATGATCAAGGGCAGCATTGTCGCGATTGTGACCCCGATGCACGAAGATGGCAGCCTCGACCTGCCGGCGCTGAAAGCCTTGCTGGACTGGCACATTGCGGAGGGTACCGATGGCGTCGTCATCGTCGGCACCACCGGCGAATCGCCGACGGTATCGGTCGATGAGCACTGCGAACTGATCAAGGTGGCGGTGGACCATGTCGCCGGCCGCATTCCCGTGATCGCCGGTACCGGCGGCAATTCCACGACCGAGGCGATCGAACTGACGCAATACGCAAAGAACGTCGGCGCCGACGCTTCGCTGCAAGTGGTCCCGTATTACAACCGGCCGACACAGGAAGGCATGTACCAGCACTTCCGTCGCATTGCTGAAGCGGTCGACCTGCCGGTGATCCTGTACAACGTGCCGGGCCGTACCGTCGCCGACATGCACAACGACACCATCGTGCGGCTGTCGTCGGTGCCGGGCGTCGTGGGCGTGAAGGACGCCACCGGCAACCTTGCGCGCGGCACTGAACTGCTGCGTGCCGTCCCGAAGTCTTTCGCCGTCTATTCCGGCGACGATCCGACAGCGATGGCGCTGATGTTCTGCGGCGGTCAGGGCAACATTTCGGTCACGGCCAACGTCGCGCCGCGCGCGATGCATGAACTTTGCGTGGCGGCGATGGCTGGGCGCCTCGCCGACGCGATTGCGATCAACGACAAGCTGATCCCGCTGCACGCCAAGCTGTTCATCGAGCCGAATCCTGTGCCGGTCAAATGGGCGCTGGCCGAGATGGGGCGCATGAAGGGCGGCATCCGGCTTCCGCTGGTGCAGCTGTCCTCCTCCTGCGAGGATGCGGTTCGCAATGCGCTGCGCGAGTCCGGCGTGCTGAACTGACACCCGCACACAATCCATATCCGATCCCTTACCCGATCCCTTACATGAGCAACGCCGTGAACACCAAGCTGTCCCTCAGGATCTCCTCGCGCGCGCTGGCGCTGGCTGCAGCCGCGGCCGTCGCCGGATGCAGCGGCATCAGCGACATGCTCGAGCCGGAGAAGATCGACTACAAGAGCGCCGCCAAGGCCAGCAAGGGCAGCAAGCTTGAGGTGCCGCCGGACCTGACGCCGCTGAAGTCGGACAGCCGCTATGCCGTCGGGAACGCTCAGGGCACGGCAACCGCATCCGAGTACAGCGCGCAGCGCGCGGCCGCTGCGCCGGCTGCGCCCGGCAAGGCCTCCGCGCCGGCTGCCGAAGGCAAGGTGGCGCCGTCGGCCAACAGCGTCGCCGGCTTGCGTGTGGAACGTGCCGGTTCGCAACGCTGGCTGGTATCGACCGACGCGCCCGAGGTCCTGTGGCCGCGCATCAAGGATTTCTGGCAGGAGAACGGTTTCCTGATCGCCATCGAAAACCCGGAATCGGGCGTGATGGAGACGGACTGGGCAGAGAACCGCGCGAAGATCCCGCAGGATTTCATTCGCAGCGCGCTCGGCAAGGTGTTCGACTCGCTGTACTCGACCGGTGAGCGCGACAAGTTCCGTACGCGTCTTGAGCGCCATCCGGGTGGCGGCACCGAGATTTACATCAGCCATCGCGGCGCCGAAGAAAAGATCACGGGCCAGACGGTGACGAACCAGAACGCCATCTGGACCAGCCGTCCGTCGGATCCTGAACTCGAGGCCGAGTTCATCTCGCGCCTGATGGCCGCGCTCGGCACCGACGCGAAGGAGGCGAAGGCTGCCGTCAAGGAAGCGAAGGTCGCGCCGCTGCAGCGCGCACGCATCGTGAAAGAGGGCGGCGCGAACGTGGTTGAGGTCGATGAAGGCTTCGACCGTGCATGGCGCCGTGTCGGCCTCGCGCTCGATCGCGTCGGCTTTACCGTCGAGGATCGCGACCGTGCGCGCGGTGTCTATTTCGTGCGCTACATCGACCAGGAAGGCGACGCGAAGAACAAAGCCGAGAAGGGCTTCTTCGCCCGCCTGTTCAGCTCGAAGGACGAGAAGAAAGAGGCAACGCGTTACCAGGTCCAGGTGAAGGCGACCGGCGAGCGCAGCCGCATCGGCGTGCTCGATGAAAAAGGCGCAGCCGCGGCCGACGCAACGTCGGGACGCATCCTGAACCTGCTGAACGACCAGCTGAAGTAAATCCTCCCGAGGCGTTCCGGCGCAGCGTGGCCTGATGAAGTTTGCCAGTCTGGGCAGCGGCAGCGAGGGCAATTCCCTGCTGATCGCTGCCGCCAGCGGAACGACGCACACTTGCGTGATGGTCGATTGCGGCTTCGGCCTGAAAGAGGCTGAACGACGGCTGGCACGCGTCGGTGTCAGTCCCGCACAGCTTGGCGGCATTGTCGTCACGCACGAGCATTCTGATCATATCGGCGGCGTGTTCAAGCTGGCGCGCCGCCATCGTATCCCGGTCTGGCTGAGCCACGGCACCTTTGAAGGCGCGCGTCAGGACGACGCGCTTGGCGTCGACATTCGCCTTTGCCGCGACGGCGAGCCGATTGCGATCGGCGACCTTGAAATGACTCCCTATACCGTGCCGCACGATGCGCGCGAACCCCTGCAGTACCTGGCCTCCGACGGTCGGCGCAAGCTCGGCGTGCTGACGGATGTCGGGCAATCGACGCCGCACCTGCAGGCCGCGCTCGGTGGTTGCGACGCGCTGCTGCTCGAGTTCAATCATGACAGCGAGATGCTGGCGCGCTCCGCTTATCCCGCATGGCTGAAGGCCCGCATTGCCGGGCCGCTGGGTCACCTGTCGAATGCGTATTCGGCAGCGATCCTCGATGCGCTCGACAAGTCGCATTTGCGCAAGCTGGTGGCTGCCCACCTGTCGCAGAAGAACAATACGCCGGCCCTGGCCAGGGCGGCCATTGATGGCGTGATCGGGGGAGAGGGTATCGACGTGGTTATCGCCGATCAGGAGGAGGGATTCACCTGGCTAGACTGCTGACGCGATGTGCTTGTGCAAGCGTGCCGCCGCGATTGCGGCGACCAACAAAAAAGCCGCCCGAAGGCGGCTTTTTTGCCAGAGCAAAGAGAATTACTTCTTCTCTTCAGCAGCCGGTGCAGCCGGAGCAGCAGCGTCAGCCTTCGGTGCTTCAGCAGCCGGTGCAGCAGCGTCAGCCTTCGGTGCTTCAGCAGCAGGAGCAGCAGCCGGTGCAGCAGCCGGAGCTTCAGCGGCCGGAGCAGCAGCTTCTTCTTTCTTGCCGCAAGCAGCCAGAGCCAGAGCCAGCAGGGAGGCGATCAGCAACGATTTTTTCATGATTATCCTTCAGGTGAGTAGGAAAAATTAAACGTGAGGCCAGTTTAATAACTACCGGTAGTTATCGCACATTTCTAGGATGCCTTGCTCACTGGCGCTGCAGCATGCCGCGCTGCCACATCGCAAAACTTCCTAAACGGCAATTATACTGGCCTTTTTGAAACGCTTGCAAGCC
>JACCEE011047194.1_pt1 | contig 22924 bp, 30 predicted proteins | sample 7449931 | NCBI WGS metagenome assembly JACCEE01 (sample SAMN15323457, study PRJNA562643) | freshwater metagenome | isolation source: river surface water | place: USA:Blue River Watershed | collected 2017-08-19 | reverse complement strand
CTCCACCAAACACAGTGATTACATCTGCTACACCAGATACAGTTGTCACTACTTGGGCAACTACAACAATCGGTCGTGCAACTTCTTATGCTGTTGCAGATTCTGGTTGGAAATACCAATTTGACAAGTACAATAACGTATATCGTTGGATACCATTGAATGCAGACATTGCTGGCCTATGTGTTAACACAGACCAAGTTGCAGACCCATGGTATTCACCAGCAGGTGCGACACGTGGAGCAATCCGTAACGTTGTTAAACTAGCATGGAATCCAACACAATCTCAACGTGATACCATCTATTCTATTGGTGTGAACCCAGTTGTTTCAATGCCAGGTATGGGAACAATCCTATACGGTGATAAGACATTCATGACACAACCATCAGCATTCAGCCGTATCAACGTTCGCCGTTTGTTCATCGTTCTAGAAAAAGCAATTTCTCAAGCATCTAAGTTCTCATTGTTTGAATTGAACGATGAGTTCACACGTGCTCAGTTTGTTGCTCTAGTTGAACCATTCCTACGTGACGTTAAAGGTCGCCGTGGTATCTATGACTATCGTGTAGTTTGCGACACAACAAACAATACACAACAAGTCATTGATGCTAACCAATTTGTTGGTGACATTTATATTAAGCCTGCACGTTCAATCAACTACATTCAGTTGAACTTCATTGCTGTTAGAAGCGGTGTCTCCTTCAATGAAATCGTTGGTGCAGTCTAATAAATAATCCAAAATAGGAGAAAAAAATGGCTTTCAATGTAGCTGAATTTAGAGCAAATATGGTTGGGGACGGTGCCCGTCCTAACCTATTCCAAGTCTCTATGTCATTTCCAACATTCACTCCTGACGGTGTAGGTGCCAGTCAGGCAGTAACATTCATGGCAAAAGCGGCACAACTACCTGGTGCAACACTAGGTACTGTTCCACAATATTATTTTGGCCGTGAATTGAAGTTTGTCGGAAATCGTTCATTTGCAGACTGGACAATTACAATCATCAACGATGAAAACTTTAAGGTTCGCCGTGCGTTTGAATCATGGATGAATGGTATCAACTCACACGGTGGAAACATCAGAACAGCGGCTGCCGCTAATCCTGCTGGTTACTCCACAGATGCAGTTGTTAACCAATACAGCAAGTCTGGTGAAATAATTAAAGCATATAAATTTGTTGGTGCATTCCCTGTTGACCTGTCACCTATTGATCTTGATTGGGGTTCAAATGATTCTATCGAAGAATTCACAATGACCCTAGCATATCAGTGGTGGGAAACGGACTCAACTACCTAATATAAGGAGCTTCGGCTCCTTATTGTATTTAATGTTTAATTTGAAATAGGAAAAATATGGCCCTAAATTTATTCGGCTTTCAGATATCTCGTCAAAAGGACGCTCTTGCACAGCAGTCCGAGAAAACGTTTGCGCCACCTTCCAATGAGGACGGTGCATTAACCATTTCCGCTGCCGCATATTATGGTACGTATGTTGACTTAGATGGCACAGCAAAGAACGAAGTAGAATTAATTTCACGTTATCGTGAAATGGCAATGCAACCAGAAATTGAATCTGCCATTGACGATATCGTTAACGAAGCTATCGTACAAGATGATGATGGTAGATCGGTAAGAATTGTTCTAGACAATCTAAAACAACCAAACCCAATCAAAAAAGCAATTGAAGAAGAATTTAAAATTGTTCTACGATTGTTAAACTACCAGAACATGGCTGCGGACACCTTCCGTAGATACTATGTTGATGGTAGATTATTTTACCATGTCATCATTGATGAAAAAGATCCTGGTGCTGGTATCAAAGCACTTCGCTATATTGATCCACGTAAAATTCGCAAAATACGTGAAATCAAGAAAGACAAAGATACTAATACAGCAGTAGATGTTGTTGAAACAGTCAACGAATATTACATCTATAACGATAAAGTTGTATCAGGTTCATCTTCAAACTATGGTCCAGTTGGTGTACGTATTGCTAAAGATGCAATCATCAACGTCAATTCTGGTCTAATGGACTCACGCCGTGCTGTGGTACTTTCTTACCTACACAAAGCAATTAAGCCATTGAACCAATTAAGGATGATTGAAGATGCAACTGTTATCTACCGTATTTCACGTGCTCCTGAGCGCCGCATTTTTTATATTGACGTTGGTAATTTGCCTAAGCTAAAAGCTGAACAGTATCTACGTGACATTATGGTAAAGTACAAGAACAAACTTGTATACGATGCAAGCACTGGCGAAGTCCGTGATGATCGTAAATTCCTTTCCATGATGGAAGACTTCTGGTTACCACGCCGTGAGGGTGGTAAGGGTACAGAAATTACCACATTGCCTGGTGGCCAAAACTTGGGTGAATTGGAAGACGTTAAATATTTCGAAAAGAAACTATACAAGTCTTTGAACGTTCCAGTTTCCCGTCTTGATCCAAACTCCACAGGATTCTCTCTTGGCCGTGTTGGTGAAATCACACGTGACGAAGTTAAGTTCTCTAAGTTTGTGGATCGTATGCGTCAGAAGTTCTCTGAGATTTTTGACCAAGCCATGCGTACACAATGTGTACTAAAAGGTATTTGTACAGCAGACGAATTTGATAGTTTCAAAGAAGATATCTATTACGACTTCTTAAAAGACAATAACTTTGCCGAACTAAAAGAGGCAGAATTAACACGTGAGCGTCTATCACTTCTTGGTTCTGTTGATCCATATGTTGGTCGTTACTATTCAATGGCATGGATCCAACGCAACGTTCTACATTTGACTGATGATGAAATCAAACAGATGGAAAAAGAAATTGATAAAGAAAAAGAAGAAGGTAAGATTCTGAACCCACAAGACTTGGCCGCACAAGCACAACAGGAATTAACTGATCCTGGTGCAGGTGGTGGTGCTGGAGGCGGTGCCGGTGCGGCAGCGCCTGCTCCATTGCCAGCAAGCGATTCTGGTTCAGATGCCGTTTCAACCAGTTCACAAGTTAAAGGTGATCTGAGCTTGAATAATGAGTACACTCCTGCAATGCGTATGTTGTCTAGAGTGTTATAAATATTTTATGGTACAAATGGAGATATAAATGAGTAGAGAAGATATTACAGCCGTTGTAGACAATGCATTAGTAGACAATTCTTCAGAAATGAAAGAAGCACTTTACAATGCAATCAACGATAAGATTTTTGCCGCTATTGAGCAACGTAAGATTGCCGTGGCAGCAAATATGTTAGCACATCACGGTCAACAATTAGAACAACCAGCAGAATGAAACGTCTAAAAGATTTTCTTCATAAAGAGAGCGCAGATTGTGGTCCAGATATGGATCATGATGGATATCTTTCACCTGAAGAACTTCATAAACACTTAGACATTCAGAACCGTGGTAAGGTAGATATTGGTGACTATGCGGCACATATTATGTTCCATGCTCGTCACCCAGAATATCTATCTAATGCAGTTGAAAACTTCAATGATGTTCAACGTAGACATGCTAATGGTGAAATTGTAAATCCTGATGATGCAGTATTCCACAAATTAAAAGGTGGTAAAACATTGGTTGCAACATCAGAACCAATGACAGAAGGTAAGACAGGTCAATCACGTGACATGGATCCTCCTGCAATTTTGATTATGCGTAGAAAATCTGTACGTCAGTTTCCAAATGGACAACGTGTGGCTCTTTATTACGTAGATAAGATTAACAAATATGTTACCGTTCCATATGAAGATATGCAATGGGGTGCAACATTTGAAGAAACGTTAATCAATCAATTGGCATACTCTGCCGAACATAAAGACAAAGTGGTAGTTGAGCACTTTGATGGTACGACTACTGAAGTAACTCCAGAAATGGCGCAGAACATTATTGCGCTTTACAAAAAAATTAATGAGGCTAATAGAGCAAAGATGTTAGACATGCTTGAGGCCAGCGCAAAACACTTTCAAACTATTGCTAAGTTTTCTAAGGAATAAAAATGGCAGCACCAGTAACATCTATTCAAATTTTAAAAGATACCACACAACACGCAGTTATTAAATTAACTGGTCTTTTTGATGGTACATCCCAAGAAGCTAATACATCACGTATTGTTGCAAACGGACTATACGGTGCAATGGCAACTAACGGATACCCAGTAGCTAACGTATATGGTGGTTCAGCAAATACACCACTTTCATATTATGGACTAACTGTTTTCCGTGCATGGGGTGTCAATTCATCTATCAACGGTTCTGTTGAACTTGCATGGCAAGGTGATACTCCAAAAACAATCATGTATGTGTCTGGTTCCACCGACTATGATGGCTATGCTAACTGGTTAACTATTCCAAACAATGCCGCAGGAACAGCAAATTGCCGTGGTGACATTTCCGTAACAACACGTGGTATGTCTGCTAATGATGCATACACTATCATTCTAGAATTGCGTAAAGATAACACAATGTACCAGCGTGGTCAGTTCAATGATCCAGCCGCATTCAACTATGGTGCATACGGCCGAACAACATAATATGACACTTGTTGAAGCAATACTCTCTGGTGATCTGGTATCGGCTAGAGAGTTGCTTACAATTAGAATTAATGAATTAATTGAGGAAAAACTAGAACATCGCAAGTTAAGATTAGCTGCCGAAGAATATGATTCAGATATGTTACCAGAAGGTAACGTAATGAAAATGGGTAGAACAAAACTAATTCGTGTGAGAGTACGTAAAGGTAAAGTACAAAGACGAAAGAAATTTTCTACTGTAAAAGGTTATACAATTCGTGGCGGTAGAGTTGTTAGGATGAGCCCCAGCGAACGGATTAACCGTAAACGTGGTGCTCGTAGGGCTAAGGTTAAACTAAGAGCAAAGAGAAATGTAATACTAAGAAAAAGAAATATTTCTCTCAGAAAAAGAAGGGCAATGGGATTAAGATGAAACTAATCAAAGAAATTACAGAAACGGTAAATTATATTACCGAAGATGCAAACGGACAAAAAGTTCTTCATATTGAAGGACCATTTCTTGTTGCCGAGAAAAAGAATAAGAACGGCCGTATCTATGAGTTCAACACTCTAAGAAAAGAAGTACACCGTTATACAGAAGATTATATCAATAAGAACCGTGCTTTTGGTGAATTGGGTCATCCTGATACACCAACAATCAATCTAGAACGTACAGCCATTCTCATCAAATCATTAAGTGAAGATGGTAACCAATGGATTGGTAAAGCAAGAATTCTTGATACGCCAATGGGTAACATTGCAAGAAACCTTATCGAAGGTGGAGCACAACTAGGTGTTTCTTCCCGTGGTATGGGTTCTTTAAAAATGGTCAACGGTGTCAATGTTGTTCAACCCGATTTTTATCTAGCCACAGCGGCTGATATTGTAGCAGATCCTTCCGCACCTGGTGCTTTTGTACAAGGTATTATGGAAGGCAAAGAATGGATGTTAGTCGATGGCAAATGGACTGAAGTTCAATATGAAGAAGCAAGACAACAAATTCGTCAAGCAACTCGTAAAGAAATAGAAGCAGTCAGTTTGCAAATTTTCGAAAACTTCATTAAAAAACTTTAATATTATAAATACCAACATACCAAACCAAGGAGACTTTTAAAATGGTTAAAAAGTTCAATCTGTCTGAAGCTGCCGCTGACATTCTAAACAAGAGCGTTGCAGCCGGACGTTCAAGAAGCGATATGGCTTCTCAACGCCTTCCAGTTTCTGTTGTTGCAGGACAAAAAGAAGTTGGTGACATTGGTACAGAAGTTACCAAAACAACCGATGGCAAACCAGATGCAACAAAAGGTGTACCAACAGCTACACCTCCAGGTGCTACACCAGCACATGGTTCTGAACCAATGAAAAAATTGGCTCACCAACCAGGTGAAGATAATGCTGCCGACCAAGGTGATCCAGAAGGTAAGCCAGGCAAGCAAATGATGCAAAAGAATAAGAACGGCGTTGGCATCCAGTCATACGGCGGCCAAAAAAATGAAGAAATTGAATCTGAAGAAGAAGTAATGTCTGAAGAAAAAGAAGGACATGAAGATGAAGCAGAGGACAAAAAGATGGTTAAAAAGATGGTTAAAAAAGATGCATTGAAAGAAGATATTGATGCATTACTACAAGGCGAAGAATTGTCTGAAGAATTCGTTGCAAAAGCAACAACAATTTTCGAAGCTGCCGTTCTAACACGTGTTCAAGAAATTGCAGAAGAAGTAGAAACACAATTGCAAGAACAATTCGACCAAGCTCTTGAAGAAGTCAAAGAAGATTTCGCTAACAAGATTGATGACTACCTAAATTACATGGTAGAAGAATGGATGGAAGAAAACGAATTGGCAATTGATACTGGCCTACGTTCCGAAATCGTTGAAGATTTCATGAAGGGTCTACACAATCTATTCGCTGAACACTACATTGACATTCCAGAAGAAAAAGTTGACGTTGTTGAAGAACTCGCCGCTAAAGTGGAACAACTACAAGACGAGTTGAACGAACAAATCGACAAAGCTAAAGAGTATAAAAAAGAACTCAAAGAGCAGTTAAAGATTCAGGCCGTGCAAACAGCTTGCGAAGGCCTAACGCAAACCCAAGCAGAAAAACTAAAGGCACTCGCAGAGAATGTCTCGTTTACTTCTGAACAGGAATTTGCACAAAAACTAGAACAACTAAAAGAAGCATATGCTCCAACTTCACAAGTTAAGCCTGCTGAAAAATCTGTTCTAGAAGAAGGCGTTGATATCGAGGAACAAAAGCCAACCAAGGTTTCCCATGATCCATTGATTGACGCTGTTGCTAAATCCATTTCAAAATCTGTGGTTAAATAAATATACCACTTAACCACTCATACTAACAACAAGGAGTAACTTAGATGTTTCTATCTGAAGAACTAAAACAAAAGTGGCAACCAATTCTGGAACACCCAGAACTAGAAGCTATTAAAGATCCATACAAGAAGGCTGTTACAGCTATGGTTCTAGAGAACCAAGCTCAAGCAATGGCTTCTGACCGTGCTCAAATGGGCATCCTGAACGAAACAGCATCTGCGCCTGGTCCTTCCATGGCTACAGGTTCTGGCGTTCAGAACTTCGACCCAATCTTGATTTCATTGGTTCGCCGTGCTCTTCCAAACTTGATTGCTTATGACGTTGCTGGTGTTCAGCCAATGACAGGCCCAACAGGCTTGATCTTCGCAATGCGTGCTAAGTATGGTCAAGACAACACAGCATCAGGCGTTGAAGCATTCTTCAACGAAGCTAATACCCAGTTCTCTGGTATTGGTTCTGACACCAACCGTTTCGGTTTCGCTAACAACACCACTGGTGACACAATCACCAACCCAGTTGGCAACGGCTTCACAACAGCTAACACATTCACAACCGGTATCGGTATGTCTACAGCTAAGGCTGAATACCTAGGTTCTGATTCTAACACAGCTTTCGGTCAAATGGCTTTCTCTATCGAGAAGGTTACTGTTACCGCTCAAAGCCGTGCATTGAAGGCTGAGTACTCACTAGAACTAGCACAAGACTTGAAAGCAATCCATGGTCTTGACGCTGAAACAGAATTGTCAAACATTCTGTCTACAGAAATTCTAGCTGAAATCAACCGTGAAGTTATCCGTACAATTTACACTGTTGCTAAGAACGGTGCTCAGTATGGTACAACAACTGCTGGTACATTCGACCTTGACACCGACTCTAACGGTCGTTGGTCTGTTGAACGTTTCAAAGGTTTGATTTTCCAAATCGAACGTGATGCTAACGTCATCGCCAAAGAAACTCGTAGAGGCAAAGGTAACGTTCTGATCGTTTCTTCAGACGTTGCATCCGCTATGGCTATGGCAGGTGTTCTACAGTACACACCAGCTTTGTCTGCTGACCTACAAGTTGACGATACAGGCAATACCTTCGCAGGTCTATTGCATGGTCGTATCAAGGTTTACATCGACCCATACTTCGGTGGTTACACATCTAACCAAGAATTGGTAACAATCGGTTATAAGGGTTCTTCTCCTTATGACGCTGGTCTATTCTACTGCCCATACGTTCCTCTACAAATGGTTCGTGCAGTTGACCAGTTCACATTCCAACCAAAGATTGGTTTCAAGACACGTTACGGCATGGTTGCAAACCCATTTGCAGGCGGCACAAACGTTGACCTAGGTCAGTTGTACTCTAAGCGCAACACCTACTACCGTATTTTCCGTGTTGCAAACCTAATGTAATCACGGTTACGGAAAAAAGCCAACGCAAGATTGGCATTTCAAAGAGGAGCAGAAATGCTCCTCTTTTTTTCTTTCCTAAATAGTGAATAAGGAGTTAAAATGGCTAAACCAGAAAATACAAATTATTTACAACCGACAAAATTCATGTTGAGTTTTCCATCGGTTACAGATACCACATTCTTTTGTCAGAAAGCAAACATACCTGGCCCATCCGTTACGGAAGTTCCACGTTCAGTACCAAACTTAGAGTTGTATATGCCAGGTACCAAAATATCGTACAACACATTTGATATTGAATTTTCGGTAAACGAAGACCTGTCTGCCTGGCGTGTTGTATATGATTGGTTGAGAGACAATACCATCGACAACAAGTTCAGATATACAAACGTGGATGCCATTCTTACGGTACTTTCCAATCAAAACAATCCAAAATTGCGTGTCAAGTATTCGAATGTATTCCCAATCTCTTTGGGTGATATTGAGTTTGATACCAGACTATCAGCAAACGAACATATTTCGGCACTTGCTAGTTTTAGATTTGACTACTACAACATAGAAATGTTATAATATAGTTTTAACTTGGATATATTATGGAATCACTTGAAGATATTATGAAAAACTGGGATGCAGACTCCGTTATTGACTCCACGGAACCAGGCAAAGAACTGCTAAAAATACCGACACTACATAATAAGTACCTCAAAATTCTGGTCAAGCACAAGTTGGCCTTGAAACGTTTGAATTTTGAATATTCTAAGATGCGTAAGATCAAAGAAGAATATTACAACGGTTCACTTTCACAGGAAGAATTGCAGGAGTACGGATGGGAACCATTTCTGTTGAATGTTAAAACAAAAATGGGTGTTGAAAAGTATCTTGATTCGGATAAAGACTTGATTAGAATTCTTGAGAAGAAGATTTACCACGATGAATCTGTATCTGTGTGTGAATCAATTCTACAAGAACTCAAGAGCAGGACCTTTCAGTTGAGAGATTACATATCTTGGGAAAGATTTATCGGTGGCAGTTGATTACATCATTAAAAAGAAAAATGAAGTATATGTGAAGGTTGAGTGTGAGCGTGGCTTAGCTCAAGAACTGGCGGAATACTTTACGTTTTTTGTACCAGGCTTTCAGTTCACGCCTGCGTATCGCAACAAAATATGGGATGGAAAGATAAGACTCTTTGATCTGAGGTCTTTCGAGATATACCATGGTCTTCTTCCTTACATTGAATCATTTTGCGAAGAACGGGATTACACATTTGAGTACGGTGATCCTCGTCCAGATTTGACAGGTGATTATTCTGAATATCATGCAGACAAGTTTATCAAAGAACTTGCATTACAGTCAAGAGGCGAGGACATTGGAGTACGTGATTACCAAAAAAATGCATTCATACATGGAATGCGTAATCATCGTGGACTGTTTCTTTCACCAACAGCTTCTGGTAAATCTCTAATCATTTATCTTTTTATCAGACAATTCCTATCGTACAAAGATTGCAAGAAGATTTTAATTGTTGTTCCAACCACATCACTGGTGGAACAATTATACAATGATTTCAAAGATTATTCCACTGCAAATGATTTCGATGTTTCAGAAAACGTACATCGAATCTACCAAGGTAGAGACAAGGTAACAAATTTACCAGTGGTCATTTCTACCTGGCAATCCATCTACCAATTGCCTAAAGAATACTTTGAAGAATTTGATGCAGTGATTGGTGACGAAGCACACTTGTTCAAAGCACAATCATTGGCCAAGATTATGACACAATGTACGAATACCAAATATAGAATTGGTTTGACTGGTACATTAGATGGTACCAAGACACATAAACTGGTACTTGAAGGTCTATTTGGTCCCGTGAATAAGGTCACCACTACCAAAGAACTGATGGAAAACAAACAGGTAGCAGACTTTGAAATCAAATGCCTGATATTGAAGCATGAAGATGAGATTTGTAAGCTGATTAAAGGTAAGACTTATCAGCAAGAACTTGAGTATCTAATACTCAACATGGAACGAAACAAATTTATTAAAAATCTTGCGGTATCTTTGAAAGGTAATACACTTATCTTATATCAATTCGTTGACAAACATGGCAAGATCCTTTATGATATGATTTCCAATACCAAGAATATTGGAGACAGGAAAATATTTTTCGTATATGGCAAAACCGATACAGAAATACGTGAAGAAATTAGACGAATAACTGAAACTTTGAATGATGCAATCATCATTGCTAGTTATGGTACATTCTCTACAGGTATCAACATTAGAAACCTGCACAATATAATATTTGCTTCACCATCTAAGTCAAGAGTTAGAAACCTACAATCTATTGGTAGGTCATTACGACTAGGTGAGAACAAAGAAAAAGCTGTGCTTTACGATATTGCTGATGATATGCGTGTAGGAAATTATATGAATTTTACATTAAGGCATTTTGTGGAACGGACTAAGATATATAATGATGAGAAGTTCACCTACAGAATCTATAAGATAGGATTAAAAAATGGAGACAGTCAATCTTCTAAGACTTAAGAGTGGTGAAGATATTATTTGTTATATGGAACATTATGGTCATGATGAACTTGTTGTTCGTGATGCTATGGTAGTTTTCACCAAAACAGATTTTAAATCTGGTAAACAGGTAATTATGTTGGAACATTGGCTTCCAATACAACTCATTAAAGAGAATGAAACAATCATTAAACAATCGGAAGTTATAGCAACTATGACTCCAAGTTCTGCCTTCTTTGAATATTATATGAATGCCGTATCTGTCGTAAAAGAATCTCTATCATCTGAGGGTGATGAACCCTCGTCATCTGACGATGACGAATTAACTCCTGAAGATATGAGAATGATATTGGATGCTGTTGGTCCAACCAACCAAATGCATTAATTAATTTCTTGCAGAGGCTACATATTGGATGCTACTCTCTTGTCAAGTGGAAATCAATACTTAAAATGGTGAATATGAATACAACTACCAAAAAACATTACATTAATAATGCCGACTTTTGCAAAGCTCTGAGTGAATACAAAGAGAAAGTCAAAGTTGCCAAACAAGAAAACAAAGCAAAGCCTGCCATTCCAAACTACATTGGCGAATGCTTTATCAAGATTGCAGAAGGTTTGTCACACAAACCAAACTTCATCAACTATCCATTCCGTGAAGAAATGGTAGCTGATGGTATCGAAAACTGCCTTATGTACTTCGAGAACTTTGATACCACAAAATCAAGCAATGCATTTGCATACTTCACACAGATTATATACTATGCTTTCCTTAGGAGAATCCAAAAGGAAAAGAAACAACTGTATGTGAAGTACAAAGCAACCGAACAATTTGGTATTCTAGACGAACACGAAATGCTTGGGTATGAAGAAGCAACTGGCCGTCAATTTGAAATGTACGACAACATTTCCGAGTTCATTGAGAACTTTGAAGAAACCAAAAAGAAAAAGAAAGAACAAAAAGTTCAAAAAGGTATTGAAAAATTTCTGGAAGATTGATATGAAAATTGGTTTTACTTGTTCATGTTTTGATTTGTTTCATGCTGGTCATGTTATGATGCTCAAAGAAGCAAAGAGCCAATGTGATTACTTGATTGTTGGCCTGCAATCTGATCCCACAATAGATCGTTCAGAAAAAAACAAGCCAATACAAACCTTATTTGAAAGGTATGTTCAGCTTGAAGCCTGTAAGTATGTGGATGAAATTATACCATATGCAACGGAAAAAGAGTTGAGAGACATATTGACATCCTATCCAATTGATGTTAGGATCATTGGTGAAGAATATCGTGACAAACAATTTACTGGTTACGATCTTCCTATGGAGGTTTACTTTAATAGTCGTCAACACAGTTTTTCTACCACAGAATTAAGACAACGTGTGATAACCACACCAGGTAAACTTAGGATTCCCAATCAACTGACAGAACTTAAAGAATGAAAATTGCATTGATTACCGATCAACATTTCGGTGCTCGTAATGATTCGATACATTTCCTGGATTTTTATGAAAAGTTTTATTCTGGAACATTTTTCCCTACACTAGATGGACATAATATTAATACTGTTATTATTCTTGGCGATACTTTTGATCGCCGGAAGTATGTGAACTTTTATTCATTGAACAGAGCCAAACGGATGTTCTTCGATGAATTGGCCAAACGCAACATTAAAGTACACATGTTGGTTGGTAACCACGACACATACTATAAGAATACCAATGAAGTGAATTCACCCGAACTTCTTTTGGAAGATTACACGAATTTAAACATCATCACTTCACCTAAAGTTATTACAGTAGATAAGACGGAAATTTTGATGATGCCATGGATATGTGCAGAGAACCAAGTTGAATCTTTGGAACTTTTGAAAACAGCCAAAGCTGACATTTGCATGGGCCACTTTGAGATTGAAGGTTTTGCCATGTATCGTGGAATGAAATCGGAAGAAGGACTGCATCGTGATATTTTTAAACGGTTTGATTTTACTTTTAGCGGTCATTATCATCATAAGTCTAATTCTGGAGGCATCCATTATTTGGGCAACCCGTATGAGCTTACTTGGCAAGATTATGGTGACTCTCGTGGCTTTCATCTTTTCGATCTTGATAGCAGGATTCTTGAATTCGTCAATAATCCTAACAAAATCTTCCATAGAATCCAATACGATGACAAAACAACCGATATCAAAACCATTTCTTCCATGGATTTGACACCATATAAAAATTCTTATGTTAAGGTTGTGGTAGTTAACAAGACCAATCCATATGTGTTTGACATGTTTATGAATAAACTATTTGAGATTGGCACTATTGATATTTCAGTTGCGGAAGACTTCACAGAATTGGAAGATATCAGTGATGATGATGTTGACCAAGCCGAGGACACGGTAACAATTCTAAACAAATATGTGGACAACTTGACAACAGATTTAGATAAAGATAAACTAAAGGTCTTGTTGAAGGACATTTATGTCCAAGCATTGAATGAGGAAGAATAATGAGTTACGCAACACGGTTGGTAAACAACGTCAAGCAGAAGATGCTTGTACCGAAAAATTATTGTATTGACACTGGTTTTTTCACAACATCCGATGTTGATGCTATCAACGCATACTGTTCAAATTTTATGTTGAAGGATGGTGAACTGTTCAATGGTGCAGACCACTCTGAACGTAAAGCTAGATTGCATTTCATTGATTGGCCATGTGACATAAATTGGGTGTTTGACAAAATGAACACTTTAGTTGGTTACTACAACGATACTGAATTTGGTTTTGACTTGGTTGGCTATGAATACATGCAGTATGCAGAATACCATACCGGAGGACACCAAAGATATCATACCGATGTTCGTTACAATTTTGATCCTGCGTATGTGATGGAAGGTTTCAGAAAGCTGACAGTCATTCTTATGTTAAGTGACACATCCGAATATGAGGGTGGTGAATTGTCGTTGAATTTGTCCGCTGAATTTCGTGCGGAAAAATTAAAACTACAAAAGGGACAGGTACTATTGTTTCCTTCTTATATGCCACATCAAGTTGAGCCTGTCATTTCAGGTGTACGAAAAACTCTAGTCGTTTGGCCTCTAGGTCCAAAGTTTAAATAATGGTTGTATTTAAAAAAGTAAGGTGGAAAAACTTCCTTTCTACCGGTAACGCATTTACAGAAATTGATTTGACACGTTCTACCAACACTCTTATCGTTGGTCATAACGGTGCGGGTAAGTCTACAATACTTGACGCATTAACGTTTGGATTGTTTGGTAAACCATATCGCAAAATCAATAAACCACAATTGATTAACTCCATTAATGACGGCAAAGCTGTTGTTGAGGTTGAATTTTCTATTGGTAAAAAAGAATATAAGATTGTTCGTGGTATCAAACCCAATGTGTTCGAGATACACTGCAATGGTAAATTGATTAATCAAGATGCCAAAGCTACAGACTACCAAGAGCATTTGGAAAAATTTATTCTCAAGTTGAATTATAAGTCTTTCACTCAAGTTGTGATCCTTGGTTCGGCTTCTTTTATTCCTTTCATGCAACTATCTGCGGCTGATCGTAGAACAATCATTGAAGAACTTTTAGACATTGGTATCTTTTCATCAATGAATACCATTATGAAATCTTCTATCACTGGTATCAAAGATGACCAGAGGGATTGTGAATATAAGATCAATCTTCTCAATGAAAAAATTGAATTACAAAAGCAAAACATTGAAGAACACATGAAGAATCATTTGGTTGAGGTTGATAAAAAGACCAAAGAGATTTCAGATAACGATGCACATTTAACCAAGATCACGAAAGACATTGGGTTAATCCAATTACACGTGGATCAATTAACAAAGAAGATCGAGGACAAGAATCAAGTTGCAAATAGAAACACCAAGATTTTGACATTGCAATCCAAACTGGAAGATAATCTAAAGAAGATCAACAAAGAGATTGCCTTCTACCGAAGTAATGGTGAATGTCCAACATGTCAGCAGACTATTACCGATGACACAAAACATAAGCACATTACCGAAAAACAAAACAAGATTGTTGAGGTCAATGAAGCAATCACCAAATTGAATGGTGAGTTGCAGAAAGTTTATGGTCGTTTGGATGAAATTGATGCGATACAAAAGCACATCAGCGAACACAATTCTGAGATTGTTAAATTGAATACTCAAGTAACAAGTATTAACAAATATAATACTAAAGTATTACAAGAGATTGAGGAACTGAGAACTCGTTCCAATTTAACAGAGAATGACAATGAAAAACTAAAAGACTTGAATAGAGATTTGGATGCCGCAAAGAAAGTGGCCGAAGATTTGTCAATTCAAAAACAGTATTACGATTATGCCGCAACACTGTTAAAAGATTCTGGTATCAAAACAAAGATCATCAAGCAATACTTGCCAATCATGAACAAATTGATTAACAAGTATTTGACAGCCATGGACTTCTTTGTTAACTTCAATCTAAATGAGAACTTTGAGGAAACAATCAAGTCTAGACACCGTGATGAATTCAGTTATGCATCATTCTCCGAAGGAGAAAAGATGCGTATTGATTTGGCATTACTGTTTACTTGGAGACAAGTTGCGAAGATGAAGAACTCTACCAATACCAATCTGTTAGTTTTGGATGAAGTGTTTGATTCTTCACTTGACGGTGTGGGTATGGAAGAATTTATGAAGTTATTAAACAGCCTAGATAAGAATACAAACGTATTTGTTATCTCACATAAAGGTGACCAGTTGTTTGATAAGTTTAGAAGTGTGATTCGGTTCGAGAAGAAAGGTAATTTTTCACAGGTGGCAAAATGAATGATAATTTAGATGTAATTAGAATTAATACGGATGATTTGGTTCAACCAACAAAGATTGAACAGGTCAATATTGAAATTTTCCCTTTGGTACCAGATCATCATCCTGCATTAAAGATGTGTTTACCAAAATTTGATTTTAAAAATCCACCGGTGGATCCAAACAAATTTGCCAGTTCACTTGTTGAGACTTGCAAGAAGCACAATGGTCTAGGACTATCCGCTAATCAATGTGGTTATGAACATCGTGTATTTGTTATGGGTTCCGGTGAACAATATGTGGCATTCTTCAATCCTGTTATTGTTTGGTCTTCCATGGAAAAATGTAAAATGGAAGAAGGTTGCCTTTCTTTCTTGGATTTATTCCTAATGATAGAACGTCCAGAAAGCATTAAGGTAAAATACCAAGACTACACTGGTACCGAAAAAGAAGCAACATTTACCGGATTAACTGCTCGTTGTTTCCAACATGAGCTTGACCATTTGGACGGATTCGTGTATACTCAACTTGCAAAGCCGTTAGCACTGCAAATGGCAATGAAGAAACGCACAAAACTTACGGAACAACGCCGCAAGTTAAAGAAACAACTTATGAATAAAGTGAAAAATGTCTCAAAACAAATGGCCGGAACACGTTAATAAGCACTGGGAAAAGTGGAAGGACGAAAACCCTTCCACCAAAACCATTGATGAAGCTGAACTGAAAAAGATTCTTACGGAAGATTTGACGTATGCTTCACAAATGGATGTGAAAGAATATACACTATATCAAAAGTGGTGTGAGATTCAGGAGAAGTTTCCTGCCAGAGAAGATATCTTTGGTGATATGACTTTGGAAAGTCCTGAACAAGACAAAATAATTCGTGAAGTAAAATCGAACATCTGGATTCCAGAATCACCAGATGATTTCGATAAACTTCAACCAACAATGGTTTATACCGATGACTCGGAAGAAATTGAACAGGTGTTGATTGATGGTACAACTTCGAAACAAAAGACAAAGCGTTCCGATTTACCTGAGCGTTGGAATACAGTTCGCACATTCATCTCTACGATGAAGAACAATGCCAATATTGGCCGTAATTTGAATTTCTTGGTTGCTGACCAAGTTACTGGTAAATATCTTGGTGTTATTTGTATCTCGTCCGACTTTTTGGACTTGACACCACGTGACAAATACATTGGTTGGGAACGTGAAAAGAAAACACAAGGTGGTATGATTAACTATACTGCAATTGGTTCTTCAATTGTTCCGTTGCAACCACTTGGTTATAATTATATGGGTGGTAAATTGCTTGCATTGTTATGCTTGTCTGATACCGTTCAACGTTTGTGGAAGGAGAAATACAATGACGTTCTTGCTGGAGTTACTACAACTTCTCTATATGGTAACACTAAGTCCGGTGGTTTATCACAGTATGATGGTCTTGAACACTGGCAGAAAATGGGATTCTCTAGTGGATCTGTTGCTTTTGAACCAAGAAAATCAACTCTCAACATGATCTGGCAATGGTTAAAAGAGAACCATCCAGAAAAATATTTCGAATGGTGGGAAGCCAAGAAAGAAAACGGACTACCATTCAAGCGTGACCACAAGAATCGTTCACTTCATTTTGCATACCCTAAACTTGGTATTCCAAAAGAACTAACACGCACAGACCACCAACGTGGTATCTATTTTTCACCATTGTACAATAACACTTGTGAGTTTTTACGTGGTGAAATTGCAGAGGGAGACCTGGTCAAGTCTTTCGATACTAGCGAAAAAGCACTTTCAGATTTGTGGAAAGCAAAGTATGCAAAGGGTCGTATTCGCCAACTGCAAAAGAAGAACAATGTTTCTTATGAGACACTGTTCTACGATGACCTTATCTACATGACTTGGGAAGAAACCAAGCAAAAATACCTGACACAGGTAGGTAGATAATACAAGTGTACCAGAAAAAGTGTTGCTTTTTCGACTACATAATAGTATGATATGAGAACTCGTCCAGCGAGTAATTTAACTTTAATATGGAGTAATTATGAAACTAACTGCAAAACAACGCCTTCTAAACTTCCTCTCTAAGCGAGATGGTTACAACACATTCAGCGTAGCACAAGCACGTGCTCGTTTTGGCATCAAGAATGTTGCCGCACGTATTGCTGAATTGCGTAGCGAAGGTTATGCAATTTACACCAACATGAAGTCACGTGCTGATGGTAGCAAAGTTGCTATCTATCGTCTTGGAACTCCTTCTAAGACTTTCAAAGCACAGTGCCGTGCTAATGGTGTTCGCCCACAAGCCGTTTAAGGTTTGACATAGGAGAGTACCACCCACCGGTGGTCTCTCCTTTTTTTTATTTTTGGAGTGCAAATGGAAATACAAATTAAAACAGAAGAACTAAGAAAGAAAAGCCTATTCGTGGCCACACCAATGTATGGTGGTATGAACCATGGACTCTACATGAAAGCCTGCTTGGACTTGCAGGGTATGTGTATTCAATACGGTATCAATATTAAATTTTCATTCTTGTTTAATGAATCTTTGATTACACGTGCTAGAAACTATTTGGTTGATGAATTCTTGAATCGTTCCGATTGCACTCATATGTTGTTCATTGATTCGGATATCAATTTTAATCCCCAAGACGTTATTGCCATGTTGGCATTAGACAAAGATATTATTGGTGGACCTTATCCTAAGAAAGCTATCAAATGGCGTTCTGTCAAGAAAGCCGTTCAGATGCATCCAGATGTAGATGCAGGAACACTAGAGAAAGTTGCTGGTGATTTTGTGTTCAATCCAGTTAAAGGTACTGCACAATTCAATGTTTCCGAACCACTTGAGGTTCTTGAAATTGGTACAGGCTTTATGATGATTAAGCGTGAAGTTTTCCCAATTATGGAAGAAAAATATCCACACTTGCGTTATAAGCCAGACCATGTCGGTCAACAACATTTTGATGGCACTCGTTACATTCATGCATTTTTTGATACAATCATTGACACAAAAGATTCTGCAACTGGTGGTGGTTCTGATCGTTACTTGTCTGAAGATTACATGTTCTGTCAACTTTGGCGCAAAGCTGGCGGACAAATTTGGTTGTGCCCATGGATGAGAACTCAACACATTGGAACTTATCATTTTCATGGTGATATGCCTGCTGTTGCTAACTATGTTGGAGAAATGTAATGGAAGAAGTGAAAAAAGAATTTGACATTTCGGGATTAGAAACAAATACTGCCACAACCGATGATTTGAATGATCCCGAAATTACAATTGATACAGACAAATTGTTTCAACCACAACGTCTACAAGACGAAAGTTTTGAAGATTATAAAGAGCGCCGTTTAGTTGCACACTATAAAGTGCATCAAATGGCCAAAGGGAAATTGATTTGGAATTCCCGTCCAGATGCAACAAAAAAAGGCGATACTTACAGGAAAGTAAAATGATCGTAGGTCTTCTTGGTTTTATCGGATCAGGAAAAGGAACTGCTGGTGAAATCCTTGCTGGTCATGGATTTATACCAATCAGTTTTGCTTCTTCCTTGAAAGACATTGCTTCACAAATGTTTGGTTGGGAAAGAGAATTGCTTGAAGGTAGCACAGAATTTTCTCGACAGTTTCGTGAGAAACCTGATGCATTTTGGTCACAAGAGTTTGGTAGAGAATTTACACCACGCCTTGCGCTACAATTAATGGGCACTGAAGTTGGTCGTAATGTTTTCCATCCTGATTTTTGGGTAATCAAAGCAAAACAACAAATGCATGTTTTGATGAGCAAGGGTTTTGAAAATTTTGTTATCACTGATGTTCGATTCCCCAATGAAATGAAAATGATTCAATATGAAGGTGGAATCTTGATTGAGGTTCAACGTGGTATTTCTCCACATTGGATGTCTTTGGCTGCCAAAGCCAATCGTGGTGACAGCAAGGCTCTCGAATTTATGAGAGAGAATGGACCACATGAATCTGAGTGGCGTTGGATCGGTGGTGAAATAGACTACAGTATTGATAACAATGGTACAGTGGAAGACTTGAAGAAAAAATTGCTGACATGCTTGAAACGTTCATTCGGATCAAGTATAATTGAAGAATCTAATGAAGGAGTATCGTAATGAAAATCGCTGATGAAACAATCAACATCTTGAAAAACTTTTCGACTATCAATGAGGGAATCATGATTCGAAAAGGTAAAATCCTAGAAACCATCTCTAAAGAGAAAAACATCCTAGCTAGAGCCGAAGTGTCTGATAGCTTTGATGAAGAACTTGGACTGTATGATATCAACAGTTTCCTTGGCACCTTGTCAATGAACGGTAATGAAATTGAGTTCAATGGAACAACCGATGTAATCATCAAAGGTTTCAATGGTAAGAGCAAGACTAAGTGGCGCAAGACACCAGAGAACATGATTGTTGTTCCACCCAACAAGTCTATCAACATGGACAATGCTGAGATTGCTTTCGAGTTGACCGAAGATGAAATCAAATGGTTCTCACGTGCCGCTAGTATGTTGAGCGCACCAAACATTGTGTTTGCTTCTGATGGTCAATCTGTTGAAGTCAAGTGTTTCGACATTAAGAATGATGCATCTAACATCAACACAACCGAGATTGATGCAAAAGGTAATGGTAAGAAGTACAACATGATTTTCTCTACTGATAACCTCAAGTTCATTGAAGGTTCTTATGACGTTAAGATTTCTTCTAAAGGCATCAGCTATTTCAAACACAAGAAGTTGCCAATTGAATATTGGATTATGACTGCTCCTGGTTCTAAGTACGAAGGTTAATATGACACAAGTAACTACACTTTATGGTACATTCGCTGAAGATGATTTGAAATCAATCAAAGATTCTTTATCTGAAATTTCAAACGAAATGACAATCATTGAAGCACACAAAGAAGCTATCAAGGATATCATGGATGCAATGTACGATGCACACAAGATTCCTAAGAAAGTTTTGCGCCGTATGGCCAAAGCACATCACAAGCAATCTTTCCAGGAAGAGGTTGCAGAAGATAATGAGTTTGAGGCACTATATCTTGGAGTGACAGAAACAAAATGAGTGAGAATACAACTCGTAGAAATCTAATCAAAGGCCTGGGTTTATCAGGCCTTTTTTTGGCTGGTGTTGCTGGTTACAAGGAAGCCAAAGAGCGAATTGTTTATAAACAAGACGAACTTCCTACCAAAGAACTAGAAGCACAACTTAATACAAAACCTGTACTGCAATTGTCTGCAACATATGGTGAAGAATTACCGCCTCAGCAATACTATGGAACAAACATGTATGTTATAGGTATAGGACCAAGATATAAACCAGGTACAGAAAAAAACGTTCAGGTGAATATTGTACCAGGTCCTGATGGTAAACTTTATGTCAAAGAGAATGACAAGTGGCGTAAAGCGTGATACAATGAATTTTTATATTATGGAGTATGTGAATGTTAGAACAAATGCTGTGGGTGGAAAAGTATCGTCCTCATAAAGTCGAGGACTGTATTCTTCCAGATAATCTTAAAACTACATTTCAGGAATATGTTAACAGAAAAGAAATCCCAAATTTGCTACTTACTGGATCCGCAGGGGTCGGTAAAACTACAGTCGCCAAAGCCCTCTGTGATGAAGTCGGCTGTGATTACCTCGTCATCAACGGCTCGGACGAAGGCCGTCTTATTGAAACCTTTCGAAACAAAATCAAAAACTATGCCTCAACAATGAGCCTATCTGGTGGCCGAAAGGTCATCATCATTGATGAAGCTGACTATACCAATCCAGATTCAGTTCAACCTGCATTGCGTAACTTCATGGAAGAATTCTCTGCGAATTGTTCCTTCATTCTAACCTGTAACTTTAAGAACCGTATCATTGCACCTTTGCACTCTCGTTGTTCTGTTGTTGAATTTAAGATTCAGAACGGACAGAAAGCAAAGATGGCCACACAATTCTTCAAGCGTGTGGAATGGATTCTTGAACAAGAAGGTGTTTCATACGAAAAGGAAATCGTTGCTTCGGTAATCACCAAACACTTTCCAGACAATCGCCGTATTCTGAATGAACTGCAACGGTATTCATCCAACTCAAATAAGGCCATTGACAAAGGTATTCTTGCTTCCATCACTGATGCCAATATGGCAACTTTGGTCAAGACTATCAAAGAGCGTGATTTTGGTGGTGCTCGTAAGTGGGTGACCAACAATCTCGACAACGATCCAAATACCATTCTTCGTACAATCTATGATGGTTTGTATGAACACGTGAAAGCAGATAGTATTCCACAAGCTGTTTTGATTCTGTCAAAGTATCAATACCAATCTGCGTTCGTGGCTGACCAAGAAATCAATATGATGGCCTGTCTCACAGAATTCATGGTGGAATGTGAGTTCAAATAATGGCAGACCTATTCAAAGAGGTCGTTCCAAGCATACTTCAGACCAAGAAGTATGTTCTGGATGATCCAAAAGACTACAATGCATACATCGTAAATCGTTCACTCTCCTATCATATGGACTGCATCATGTATGCAAACCAGATGAACCAGTGCTCAAACCTTGATCCGGAACTGCAATACCAGTATCTTCTAAATACCGTTAGGCCGATGAAACGGAAGTTTCAACCGTGGCAGAAAACATCGGCCATAAAAGACATAGATTGCGTAAAACAGTATTTTGGCTATTCTAATGAGAAGGCAAAAGAAGCCTTGCGTATTCTAACCGATGAACAGATCACTTTAATAAAAGCAAAAACAGATAAAGGTGGAGTGAAAAAATAATGGTTAAAATAGAAGATATGGTAGAGGTGACACTAGGTGAAAAGGATGATTTTCTTAAAGTAAGAGAAACCTTGACACGCATTGGTGTTGCATCTAAGAAAGAAAAAATACTTTACCAATCTTGCCACATACTACACAAGCAAGGTAAATATTACATCGTACATTTCAAAGAGTTGTTTTCGTTGGATGGTAAACCCACAGACATTACTGAGAATGATTTAGCTCGTAGGAATACTGTTACGAACCTGTTAGCCGATTGGGAACTGGTTAAAATAGTAGACGAAGAAAAAACAAAAGAACCTACAGTATCTTTGTCACAGGTAAAAATTATCTCTCACAAAGAAAAGAATGACTGGCAATTAATTCCGAAATACAATATCGGAAAAAAGCCTCCTGTGACTAAATAAGGTTATCCCATCGGGATGGGAACTACCATGCCGCTGAAGGGTAGTAAAAAAACCAGCGGTGCCAATTCAGCCCACCTTAGGGCCTGTTTGATGCTACGGCAAAAGGCGTCCGTGTAATTACACCTCCGACACGACAGTTCGGACCAGTATAAGGTAAGCTGGAAATGCTATGCCATTTG
>JACCEE012540135.1_pt1 | contig 22942 bp, 14 predicted proteins | sample 7449931 | NCBI WGS metagenome assembly JACCEE01 (sample SAMN15323457, study PRJNA562643) | freshwater metagenome | isolation source: river surface water | place: USA:Blue River Watershed | collected 2017-08-19 | reverse complement strand
GTCCCGCCTGGCGGTTGAGCCAGGCGAGGACATCGGCAAAACCTGTCGGCGTGGACACCAGGACGATGCGTCGAAAGTCGGCCCCCTCGCGTTGCGCCAGGACCGCGAGCGCACCGCCCAGTGAATGTCCCACCACGTGCATCGGTTCACCCGCCAGCGCGCTCACCTCCTTCGCGCTATGGAGCATGTCCAGGGGCGTGGCGCGATGTCCAGGTGACTGCCCGTGGGCGATCGCGTCGAGCGCCCAGACGCGCATCCCGTGCTCGCGCAGGCACGACGCCAGGCCGGCGAATTGCGCCGCGCAGCCCTCCCACCCATGCAGGCACAGGACCAGCGGACCGCTGTCCCCCCACTCGTGGACCACCAGTCCGGTGGGCGTACGCCACTGTCGGTCGCAGCCGCTCTCGTCCCGGTGCCTGCGCCGGGGCGCCGTCGACAGGCGGTATGCGATCCACGCAGCAGTGCGTGGCGCCATCTGCGACAAGACACCCAGGCCACGCATCAGGACCAGGGAAATCGCTCTCTTCATCTTCATCTGGACGTCCTCCGGGCCTGCAGACCGGCCCGCTCTTCAATTGTGATTTGTAGCCCCAAAGCTTGCATAAAACTGTTGAGCTAACCACAATGAATTCGTGATGAAGAGGAACGCAGAGTCCGCGCATCCACCCAGGGAGATCCCCCAAGCCGTAACCGCCGTCTACCGGAGTGACTCGTGTCCGTCGAACCGTTCCTGATCGCCACTTCGCACTGTCCTACCTGCGCGCTCGGGCAGCCGTACACGCAGCGTCCCGCCCCACCGCCCGGTCGTCCCGCGACCTGAGCCCCTCGCCCACCGACTCGTGCAGCTCCCGCGCGGCCATCCGCCGCGGCGGTGGGGCTGCCTCATCCCAAGGAAACCCCATGGCGTCATCCTCGACCTCGAAAACCCACTTCACGCACCCGATTGCCGTTGTCGGTGCCGGCGCGCTCTTCCCCGGTTCGGGTGACGCGCGCGGGTTCTGGCACGACATCCTCGCCGGCAAAGATCTCATCACGGAGGTTCCGCGCACCCACTGGCTGGCGGAGGACTACTACGACCCCGACCCGACAGCCGTGGACAAGATCTATGCGAAGCGGGGCGCCTTCCTGCAGGCGATGGAGTTCAATCCGCTCGAGTTCGCGATACCACCGGCCAACCTGTCGTCCACCGACACGGCACAACTGCTCGCACTGCTGGTGGCCAAGCAGGTGTTGGAGGACGCCGCGGGCGGTCCCTTCACCAACCTGGACCGCAGCCGCGCGAGCGTCGTGCTCGGCGTCGCCTCCGCCACCGAACTCGTGACCCAGCTGAGCGCGCGCATGCAGCGGCCCGTCTGGGCCCATGCGCTGCGCCAGCACGGCTTCGACGTGGCGCAGGTCGAAGCGATCTGTGACCGGATCTCCAACCTCTACGTGCCCTGGACCGAGAACTCTTTCCCCGGGATGCTCGGCAACGTGGTGGCCGGCCGTATTGCCAATCGCTTCGACCTGGCCGGCACCAACTGCGTCATCGACGCGGCCTGTGCGAGCTCTCTGGGCGCCCTGCACCTGGCGCTCCTGGAGCTGGAATGCGGGCATAGCGACCTGGTGATCACCGGCGGGGTGGACGCGCTCAACGACGTACTGATGTACACCTGCTTCAGCAAGACGCCCGCCCTCTCGCCCACGGGCGACTGCCGGCCCTTCTCTGCTGCTGCTGACGGCACGATCCTGGGGGAGGGCATAGGCATGCTCGCACTCAAGCGCCTGACCGACGCCGAACGGGACGGAGACCGGATCTACGCCGTGATCCGTGGCCTGGGCACCTCGTCCGACGGACTGTCGAAAAGCATCTACGCCCCAGTGGCGGAAGGTCAGGCCAAGGCCTTGCACAGGACCTACGAGGCTGCCGGCTACGGTCCCGAGACCGTCGAGATGCTTGAGGCCCATGGCACCGGCACACGGGCGGGCGATCTGGCGGAGTTCCAGGGTCTGGGGCGCGTTTTCGGAGCAGGCAGCGATTCGCGCAAGCGGTGGTGCGCCCTCGGTTCGGTCAAATCGCAGATCGGCCATACGAAGGCCGCCGCCGGAAGCGCGGGATTGTTCAAGGCCGTGATGGCCCTGCACCACAAGGTCCTGCCCCCGACCATCAAGATCGACGAGCCCAACCCGGCGCTGGACCTCGACAAGAGCGCCTTCTACCTGAACACAGCCGCACGCCCCTGGGTCCGAGGAGCCGACCATCCGCGCCGCGCGTCGGTGAGCTCCTTCGGATTCGGCGGCTCCAACTACCACGTCACGCTGGAGGAATACACCGGAGCGGCTCCCCGCAGGCCGCGCCTGCGGACCCTGGACACCGAGCTGCTGCTCGTCGCCGCGGAATCGGCCGCCCAGCTGGCAGACAAGTGCCGGGCGCTGGACCTCTCGGCCCAGGCCCTCGCCCACACCGCCCACCAGAGCCTGCAGGACTGGCAGGGCGGCACGCACCGGCTGGCGCTGGTGGTCACGGTCGACACCGCCGCGACCGCCCTGGCGCAGGCACTGGAGCGGATCGAGCGCGCACCGGGGCAACCCTTCGCACTGCCGGGGGGTGCGGTCCACTACGGCGTCGGGCCCGCTGCGGGCGCACTCGCCTTGCTGTTTTCCGGGCAGGGCAGCCAGTACGTGGACATGGGCTGCGACCTGGCCATGCACTTCGATGCCGCGCGCGCAGTCTGGGACCGCGCCGCGGACCTGGCGCTGGATACCGTTGCCTTGCACGAGGTGGTGTTTCCTGCACCCGCATTCAGCGAAGACGTGCGCACGCAGCAACTGCAAACGCTCACGGCCACGCAATGGGCCCAGCCGGCGATCGCTGCGGTGCAGTTGTCGCAGCTGGCCATGTTGCGACAAGTGGGGATCACGCCATCGGCCGTTGCAGGCCACAGCTTCGGAGAGTTCACCGCGCTCGCGGCTGCAGGCAGCCTATCGGCCGACGACCTGCTGCGCGTGGCGCGCCGCCGGGGCGAGCTGATGGCGCAGGCCACTGCGGTGCCGGGCGCGATGACCGCCGTCATGGGCGGGCCGGCCGACCTGGAGGCGCAGGCCCAGGCGGCTGGCCTGGGCGTGATCGCGGCCAACCGCAACGCGCCCACGCAAACCGTCTTCTCTGGCGAACTGGCACAGATTGAGCGCTTCGAGTCCTGGCTTGCAGAGCGCAAGCTGGAATTCCGCCGGTTGCCGGTGAGTACCGCCTTCCACTCGCCGCTGGTGATGCCCGCCGTGGAGCCCTTGCAGCAGTTCCTGTCCGGCGTCGAGATCCGGCCGGCCAGCGTACCGGTCTACGCGAACACCACCGCACAGCCCTACCCCGCCGACCCGGACGCCACACGCCGTCAACTCGCCAGGCAGCTGGCCGAGCCCGTGCGTTTCAGCGAGCAGATCACCCGGATGCATGAGGCGGGTGTCCGTATCTTCCTGGAGGTCGGCCCGCGCAGCGCGCTTTCGAGCTTCGTCGAGCAGACCCTGGCGGGACAGCCTTACCAGGTGGTAAGCCTGGACCGTCAGGGCAGCGATGGCGTGGTGTCCCTGTGCCAGGCCTTGGCGAAGCTGGCCACGGCCGGTGTCCCGCTGCAACCGGCACGGCTCTGGCAGGAATACGCTGCGCCCCTGGATCCGCGCGAGCGTAAGAAGGCCCCGCTGAGCGTTCGGATTCAGGGTTCGAACTACGGGCGGCTTTATCCGCCCGCGAGCGGCACGGAGCAAGCTGTCGCGACCGTGGCGCCGGCCGCAGCTTCGTCACTCGCGGAACCCGCTCCGAATGCGGCCCAAGCACAGCTGGCCGCAGAGCTCGAGATCCAGCAGTGGATGGCACAACTCCAATCGGACTACCAGACGCGGCAGGCGTGCGCGCAAAGCGCCACGTCGTCCCAGCCCCCCGTGCACTCCGCCTCGCCTCCCGCGGTGATGCCCCTCGCCACCGCCACCGCCCCGGCGCTTGCGGCACCTGCCGGCCCCAGCGCCGACGCCCTGCGCGAGGTCCTGCTGCAGGTCGTCTCCGACAAGACCGGCTACCCCACCGACATGCTGGACCTGTCGCTCGAACTCGAAGCCGGTCTGGGCATCGACTCCATCAAGCGCGTGGAAATCCTCTCGGCCTTCCGCGACCGCGTCCCTGGCCTACCCGAAGTTGCGCCCTCGCAACTGGCCGCACTCAACACCCTGGGCGAGGTGCTTGCCTACATGCAGCAGGGAGTACCAGCCGCCACGACGCCTGGCGCATCGCAGCCCACCGACACCCCTACCTCTGGCGCAGGGCCCGCGAGTCCGCCCGCTGCCCCGGCCCTGCTGCCTCGTCACGCCGTGCGCGCGGTGGCGCAATCGGCCGCCGGCCTGGCGATGCCAGGCCTGCTCCAGCCGGGTGCCCTGATCGGCGTGACCGATGACGGCACCGGGGTTGCACACCTGCTGGTGAAGGCGCTGCAGGCCCGGGGCGTCGGGGCACGCGTCCTGGCCGAGCCTTCGGCCTGCGCGGGGTGCACCGGCCTCATCGTCCTGGCCGGCCTGCAAGCCGTGGCCAATGCCACCGCGGCGATCCGCATCAACCGCCAGGGCTTCGAATGGGTTCATGCCATGGCGCATCGCCTGTCCGAGCGCGACGGCCTGCTGGTGACTGTCCAGGACACCGGCGGCGACTTCGGCCTGTCCGGGCAGGCCGGGGTACGTGCCTACCTCGGCGGGCTGGCCGCGCTCGCACGCACCGCAGCCAACGAATGGCCGCAAGCGGCTGTCAAGGCGATCGACATCGAAGCGGGAGGACGCGCGCCCGCCGCCCTGGCCAAGGTCCTCGCGGCAGAACTGTTCCAGGGCGGCCCGGAACGCGAAGTGGGCTTGCCGGCGCGTGCACCGCGCCTGACCTTGGCCACGCAGCCGACCGAAGCGCCAACAGGCCCCTGCGTGATCGACGGCAGCAGCGTGGTGCTGGTCACCGGCGGCGCCCGAGGTGTCACCGCCGTGTGCCTGAAGGCACTCGCCACCCTCAGGCCCCGAATCGCCATCCTGGGCCGCACCCCCTTGGAGGAAGAGCCCGCCGATCTGCGCGACGCACAGACCGATGCCGACCTCAAGCGCCTTCTGCTGGCCCGGGAGACCGCGCAGGGCCGCAAGCCCAGCCCCGTGCAACTGTCCCACATGGCTCAGACCGTCCAGGCGGCCCGCGAGGTCCGCGGCAACCTCCAGGCCATGCAGCAGGCCGGCGCCCAGGTGCTGTACTGCGTCGCCGATGTCGCCGACGAGGCCTCCGCGCGCCGCGCGCTGGATCGGGTGCGAGCGCAGTGGGGCCCCATCACTGGCCTGGTGCATGGCGCGGGCGTGGTCGCGGACAAGCTGATCAAGGACAAGACCCTGGACCAATACGACAGCGTGTTCGCCACCAAGGTCGAAGGGCTGCGCGTCTTGTTGGACGCCCTCGCAGGCGACCCGCTGCGGGCGCTGGTGATGTTCTCCTCGGTGGCGGCGCGGGTGGGCAACCCCGGGCAGTCCGACTACGCCATGGCCAACGAGGTCCTGAACCAGGTCGCACTCGTCGAGGCGCAGCGCCGCCCGGGCTGCCTGGTGCGCGCCATCGGCTGGGGCCCCTGGGACGGCGGGATGGTCACCCCCGCGCTGCGCGCGCACTTCGACGCGCAGGGCGTCTCGCTGATCCCGCCCGCCCGCGGCGCGGCCGCCTTCCTTTCCGAGTTGCGCCAGGGCGAATCACCAACCCAACTCGTGGTCGGCACGGGCGAACCCCGCGAGCTGCTGGCGCGCGACACCGGCCACCGCGGCGTCGTCAGCGCCGACATCGTCCTAGATCCGCAGCGTCATGAGTTCCTGCGCAGCCACTGCATCGGCGCCGACCCGGTGGTGCCGGTGGTCCTGGTGGCCGAATGGTTCGTACGCGCCGCAATGGCCCTGGTGCCTGGTGCAGGTCTGCCCGCGCTGAGCGATCTGCGCGTGCTTCGCGGCATAGTGCTGGCCGATTGGGAACGGCGACCTCACCGCTTCCGCCTGACCGTGCGTTTCGACCCCGGCGCGGGTCGGCGCCTGCGCTGCGAGGTGCGCAGCATCGACGGGTCCGTCATCCACTACGCCGCTACCGCCGACTTCGGCACGCCGTCCGAGACGTCGCCGCGGCAGCCGCAGCAGACGCGCGCACTGCACGTTGGCGACGTCTCGTGCGACGCCGTGTACGCAAGCCCGGCGCTTTTCCATGGCCCCGACCTGCAGGCAGTCCGACGGTTCAGCACAGATGCAGGCGGCACGGTCCGGGCAGAGCTTTACGGCCGCTGGGCGCTGGGCTGGGGGAGCGATGACCTGCTGCTGGACATCCCCGCCCTGGACGGCGGCCTGCAGGTGGCACTGTGCGCATTGTTCGAGGCGGACGGCGCCTGCATGCTGCCGACGCGGCTGGGGGCGGTGCATCTGATGCAGGAACCTGCGGATCACGGGCCGATCCGCTGCACATTGAACCTGCAGGCGTCGGACCCGCTGCATGCCGTGTGCGACATCACCATCACCGGTGGCGGCTGGTCGGTATCGATGACCGACGTCGAGCTGCACACCCGGGTGGCAGTACCCGCCACGACCATCTCGTCCTGACTGTCGCGATCACGATGTCCCTGCCCTGCCCGATTGCCATCGTCGGCCGCGGCTGCGTCCTGCCGGGTGCGGCCGGCGCCGGCGAACTCTGGCACACGCTGCAGACCACAGACGATCTGCTCTCGCGTCCGCCACCCGGTGCATGGCCCATCGACAGTGCACTCGTGACCCTGGACGGCAGTGGCTTGCGCTGGTCGGACCGCGGCGGACATATCCGGGACTTCAGCTTTGACCCGTACGGCTTTGCAGTGAGTGCCGAGGAATTGCTGCAGGCCGACCCTTGCGTTCACTGGGTGCTGCACGCGGCACGCTCGGCGCTGCAGGAGGCTGGCCATGACCTGGCCCGGGGCCACCGGCGCATCGGCGCCATCCTGGGCCACCTGTCACTGCCCCTGCGCGCGCAAGGTCGCCTGGCGGTCGGCCTATGGCTGCAGCGGTGGGCCCAGGCCCAAGGCCGGTCCGAGCTGGCTCAGCGGGCCACGGGTCCCTTGCCCGCCGCCTTCAACCGCTACATGTCGGCACTGCCCTCGCGCCTGCTAGCACGCGCCTTCCAGTTGGAAGGCGCGGCATTCACGCTCGACGCGGCCTGCGCCTCGTCCCTGTACGCCCTGAAGCTGGCCTGCGATGCATTGGCCGACGGTCGTGCGGACCTGATGCTCGCGGGCGCCGTCTGCGGCACGGACCCGATGTTCCTGCACATCGGATTTCGCGCACTCAATGCGCTCAGCCCCACCGGCCAGAGCCGCCCTTTCGACCGTCAGGCCAACGGGCTCGTGCCCTCGGAGGGCGCCGTCGTCCTCGCGCTCAAGCGCCTTGCGGATGCCGAGTCCGCCGGCGATCGCATCCTGGGGGTCATACGGGGCGTTGGCCTGTCCAACGACGGCGGCGCTGCCGGCCTGCTCACGCCCTCCAGTGAAGGGCAGGTCCGCGCGATACGCGAGGCACTGGCACAGGCCTGCCTGGCGCCGCAGGACGTGACGCTGCTCGAGTGCCACGCGACTGGAACCCCCGTGGGCGACACCGTCGAACTGGCCAGCATCCGCCAGGCCTATGACGGCTGCGACGGCCTGCCGATCGGCTCCCTCAAGAGCCAGATCGGCCACCTACTCACCGTGTCAGGCGGCGCGGGCCTGCTCAAGATCCTGGGAGCGTTCGAAGCCGGTGTGCTGCCTCGTTCCCTTCCGGTGGAAGATCCGATCGAGGCGGTGGCCCAGACCCCCGTGCGACTGCTCGCTGGCGAGGAACCCTGGCCGGCGGGGGCGCGGCGCATCGCGGGCATCAGCAGCTTCGGCTTCGGCGGCAACAACGCGCACCTGCTGGTCGAGGCCCATGAGCCCGGCATGATGCGCCGTCTGCATCCCGTGCAGACGGCCAGATCCGCACCGTCTACCTGCAACCATCCCCTGGCCATCATCGGACTGGCCGTGACGACCGGGACGGCGGGCGACACGGCGCAGTTCGTGCGCGCCTGGCAGGACGGGACGGACACGCTTCAAGACACGCCCGACCTGGGCCGCTGCGGGCTCGCTCCGGCCTTCGAGCTTGCACCCAGGAGCCTGCGCTTTCCGCCCCGCGACCTCGCGGACAGCCTGCCCCAGCAGGTCGTGCTGCTCAAGGCAGCGGCGCAGGCGCTGGCCGCGGTGCGCGGCCTGCCCGCGCAGCGCACCGGGGTCTACACCGGCATGGAGTGCGATCCCGAGATCGGACGGCAGATGGCCCGGGCGCTGGTGCCCGACTGGATCCGGACCTGGGGCCATGCCTTCGGCGAGGAACCTGACGCCGGCTGGGCGCAGCAGGCCGCTGACGCGTTCGCCCCCCCGCTGCAGGCCAGCATGGTCACCGGATCGCTGCCCAACGTCGTCGCCAACCGGCTGAACGTCCAGTACCGACTGGCCGGTCCCAGCTTCAGCGTCTGCGCCGACGAGCTCTCGGGACTGCGGGCCCTGGAGATGGCCGCCCGCGCGCTGCGCGAGGGTGAGCTCGATGCGGCGATCGTCAGCGCAGTGGACATGGGCTGCGAGCCGGTGAACGCCTGGGCCAGCCCGGCGCTGGAAGGCGCGGGCCGCGGCGTACCTGCCGATGCCGCCGTGGTTCTCGTCCTCAAGCGGATGGACGATGCGCTGCGCGATGCGGACCCGATCCTGGCGTGGGTGGATCCGCAAGCCGCGGACGCACGGCCCGCGCCGGGCGAGCTGCTGCTGGGTGATGGACCCGGCGCGACCTGGCTGGGCGAGCGTTATGGCCATGCCCACGCGGCCAGCGGCCTGCTGCATGTGGCGGCGGCGGTCATCGCCTGCGGGGGATCGGCTTCTCCGGGGTCCGCCTCCTCGGGGGCGCAACGCGCCTGGGTCCGGGTGCGGGGCCAGGGAGGCCAGTGGTCGCAGGTGCGGGTGGGCATACCGGACAGCGAGTCCTTGCCCGCACGCCCCGGGGCCCAGGAGCCTGCTACGTCGGCCGCCGCGACGCGAGGCCTGCAATTCGCGGCCCACATGCCCCCGATTTCCCTACCGGACTGGCCGCTGTCCCTGGTCCCGGCCCTTCCCGCGTCCTCCGCCTCCGGCGGGAACGTGCCTCTGGCGCCCACCGCGCCCCACCCTTCCTGCAAAAGCGACATGAACGAACTCGCGCCCTCTCCTACCGCCGTCTCCCCGCTCGCGCGCAGCGCCAGCCATCCTCCCAAACCCCTGTGGACCCGCGCCGACCTCGAGGAGATGTCACATGGCCGGTTGTCCCGTTTCTTCGGCAAACAGTTCGAGGTGCAGGACGGACACGCCCGGCAGGTGCGCATGCCGATGCCACCCCTGCTGCTGGCCGACCGCGTGATGTCCATCGAGGGCGAGCCGGGATCGATGGGCCTGGGGCGCATCGTCACCGAGACGGATATCACGGCCGGCGCCTGGTACCTGCATGAAGGCAGCATGCCCGCAGGCCTCGAGGTCGTGGCTGGCCAGGCCGACCTGCTGCTGATCTCCTACCTGGGCGCCGACCTCCTCAATCGAGGCGAGCGGGTCTACCGGCTGCTCGGTTGCGAGATGACCTACCACGGGGAGCACCGGCCGCGCGTCGGGGATACGCTGCGCTACGAGATCGAGATCGTCGGTCACGCCTGCACCGGCAACGTGCGGCTCTTCTTCTTCCGCTACGACAGCTACCTCAACGGGAAGCTGCGGCTGTCGGTGCGCAACGGGCGGGCGGGCTTCTTCACCACCGGGGAGCTGGAAAACGCCGGGGGGGTGATCTGGGACCCGGCATCCGACCCGCCGGCAGCCGAGATACACCACACCCCACCAGCGCAGCCAACCCTGCCGCGTGCCTTCGACGCGCAGCAAGTTCGCGCCTTCTCCGAGGGCCGGGCCTTCGACTGCTTCGGCGCAGGCTTCGAATCGCTGGCGTCGCACCACCGGACCCCGCGCATCCAGGCCGGCCCGATGCAGTTGTTCCAGGAAGTCGAGCAGCTGGACCCCCAGGGCGGTCCCTGGGGCCGAGGCTACCTGTGTGCCAGCTACCGCATCCAGGGTGACGAGTGGTTCTTCCCGGGCCATTTCAAGAACGACCCCACCATGCCCGGCACCCTCATGTGCGAGGCCGGCGTGCAGATGATGGGGTTCTACCTGGCGGCCCTGGGCCACACGAAGGAGCGCGACGGCTGGACCTTCGAGCTGGTACCCGGGCTTCCCTTCAAGGCGGTCTGCCGCGGCCAGGTGACGCCCGCTTCGCGCGAGATGCGTTACGAGATCCTGGTGCGCGGGCTCGAGGACGGCCACTACCCCACGCTCTGGGCGGATGTCCTGCTGACGGTGGACGGGCGCAAGGCCTTCCACGGCCGCAACCTGGGGGTGAGGCTGTGGCCGGACGTGCCACTACGCGATCTAAGCGTCCCCGCGATGGCGCCGGGCGCACGCCCCCCGGCCGAGGTTGATGGATTCCTGTTCGATGGCGCCGCCATGCTGCATTGCGCGACCGGCTTGCCATCGCTCGCATTCGGTCCATTGTTCACGCCCTTCGACGGAACGCGCAACCTGCCCCGCCTGCCCTCCTCGCCCTACCAGTTCATGTCGAGGGCCACCCGATGCGTCGGGCCCCTGGGTGGCATGCAGATCGGCAGTGAAGTGGACATCGAGTACGACATCCCCGACAACGCCTGGTACTTCGCCGACAACGACGGTGAAACCATGCCGTTCGCTGTGCTACTGGAAGCGGCGCTCCAGCCTTGTGGCTGGCTGGCAGCCTACATGGGCGTTCCCCTGCACTGCGAGACCGATCTGCGCTTTCGCAACCTGGATGGCGATGGCGTCCTGCACCGTGCCGTACGGCGCGGCGACCGGATCCTGCGAACCACGGCGCGCTGCACCTCTGTTGCGCGTAACGGCGACACGTTCATCGAGTCCTTCGATGTCCGCTGCGTGGTCGGCGACTCACCGATCTACACCCTGAAGACCGTGTTCGGCCACTTCACGGCGCAGGCCCTGTCCGAGCAGAAGGGGTTACCCGTAACGCCCACGGAGAGAAGCGCCCTGAACCAAGCGTGCAGCGCGCTGGTCGACCTGCGGGCGGGGAAGGGCGTCGCCCAGGAGCCGCAACTGGCGCGCGGCCAGCTGCTGATGCTCGATCGCGTCACGGCTTACTGGCCGCAGGGCGGTGCGGCGGGCCGCGGACGGTTGATCGCGGAATTCGACGTCGATCCTCGGGCATGGTTCTTCAAGGCGCACTTCTATCGCGACCCCGTCCAGCCCGGCTCGCTGGGTATCGAAGCCATGATCCAGCTCCTGCAATTCCACATGCGGGACCGGGGCCTCGCCGCCGGGATACGCGCTCCCCGCTTCGAGCCGCTAGCCACCGGGCGATCCATGGCGTGGAAGTACCGCGGCCAGGTCCTGCCTGCCAACCGTACGGTCACCGTCGAGATGGACATCGTGGATGAAGGGCGTGACGAGACCGGCCCCTGGGTGAGTGCGAACGCCTGGCTGTGGGTCGATGGCCTGCGTATCTACCAGGCCAGGAATCTGTCGATGCGCATCGTCGAAGGAGCGATCGCATGACCGCCTCGTCGTCGACCGCGCAAGCGGGGGGGCCTCTCACGCACGCCCCCTGGCACGCCCCGTCTCCTGCGTGGCGGGAGGATCCACAACAGGCAGTCCGGCTCGAGCCTGGCGACGTGGACCTTTGGCACGGGTCGCTGCCCCTGCCCCGCGAGACCCAGGAGGCCTTGCACGCCGTCCTGTCCCCGGACGAAAGGGCGCGGGCCGCGCGCTTCGTAGCCCCTTGCGCGCGCCGCCAGTTCGTCGCGGGCCGCGGACTCCTGCGGCACCTGCTCGCACGCTACACCGGCCAGCCCGCGCAGGCGCTGCGTCTGTCGACGGGGCCGCACGGAAAGCCTTCACTGGTCGGGTCCTCCACGCTGACCTTCAGCCTGTCCCACACGGAGGGACTGCTGCTCGTGGCAGTCGCCAGGGGCATGGAGGTCGGCGTGGACGTGGAGCGTATCCGGCCGATCGACGGCGCGCACCGCCTGGCGGCGCGCTACTTCACAGCCTGGGAGTGCGCTGAACTCGAGGCGGGGCCCGAGGGCTTCCTGCGCCTGTGGACCTGCCGCGAGAGCGCGCTGAAGGCATGCGGCCTGGGCATCTCGCAGGGGTGGGACAACCTGCGCATCGTGCGGCGCAGCCGTCACCAGGCACAGGCCGTGGGCCTGGGGCCTAGCTACCCGGTCCGCTGGCTCACGCCGCAACCCGGCTACGTGGCGGCGCTTGCGGCCCTGGGCCCGCAACTTCGAATCCGGCATTGCAAGGCACTCGACGAATCGCTCGACGAGGTCCTCGCGCCGCCAGCCTCCTGCACCTTCCCCCCGGAGCTTGACTCATGATTGCTTCACCCACCGGCTCACCCGCCACTGCCGCACGCAGCGATCCGTTCCTGCGTGGCACGCCTCTGGTCCAGGCACTGCACCGGATCCACGAGCCCCTTTCTGTGATCCGTGACCGCAGCAGCGGGGACCTGGACGCCTGCCTGGAGAGCGAAACGGACCGCCTGCCGCCGCAGGCCGAACGGATCGGCCGGATCCCGGCCCTCGCGCCCCAGAGCCTGGGCGATCCCGCCTTCTGCCGCGCCCACGGCGTGACCTCTCCCTACATCGCGGGCGAGATGGCCACGGGCATCGCAACGGCGGACATGGTCATCGCCATGGCCCGCGCGGGCATGCTCGGTTTCTTTGGCGCCGGCGGGCTGCCTCTGCCCGTGATCGAGCAGGCCCTGGACCGGATCGAGCAGGCCCTGGGCCCTGGCGGCCTGCCCTGGGGCATCAACCTGATTCACAACCTGCAGGACCCGCGCGCCGAGGATGCTCTGGTCGACGTCCTGCTGCGCCGCGACATCCGCCGAGTCTGCGCATCGGCCTTCCTTCAGCTCACGCCCGCCGTCGTGCGCTACGCCTGCACGGGGCTGCGCACCGGCGCAGACGGGCGCATCGTGCGCCGGCACCAGCTGGTGGCCAAGCTCTCGCGCCCGGAGATCGCGCAGCGCTTCGCCTCCCCTGCCCCGACCCCACTGCTCGCGGCCCTGGTCGCCAGCGGCGGTCTCACCGCCGATGAGGCGGCGCTGGCAGCGCGGGTGCCGCTGGCCGAGGACATCACGGTCGAGGCCGATTCAGGCGGACACACCGACAACCGGCCGCTGGTGGCCCTGTTCCCGACGATCATGCGCGCGGTCCGCGAGATCGAGCAGCGCCAAGGCTACAACACGCCGATCCGCCTGGGGGCCGCGGGTGGCCTGGGAACGCCGCAGTCCGTCGCCGCGGCCTTCGGCCTGGGCGCAGCGTATGTGGTGACCGGATCGGTCAACCAGGCCGCCCTGGAGTCCGGCCTGTCGCCGCAAGGGCGCAGCCTGCTCGCCCAGGCGCGGATCGAGGACGTGGCCATGGCGCCAGCGGCGGACATGTTCGAGCTGGGTGTGAAGGTCCAGGTCCTCAAGCGGGGGACCCTGTTCAGTGTTCGCGCGCAGCGGCTCTACGAGGTGTACCGAAAACACGCCTCCCTGGAGGAGATTGCGCAGGACGAGCGGCTCAAGCTCGAGCAGGAAATCTTTCGCGCGCCCCTGGAGGAGATCTGGGAGCAGACACGCGCCTTCTTCACCCAGCGTGATCCGGCCGAAGTGGAGCGGGCCCAGAGGGACCCCAAGCACCGGATGGCCCTCGTGTTTCGCTGGTACCTGGGGCACGGCAGCCGATGGGCCACGGAGGGCACGAGTGATCGGATGGTGGACTACCAAGTCTGGTGCGGCCCCGCCATGGGAGCCTTCAACGCCTGGACCGAGGGCAGCTTCCTGGCGGATCCGGCCCAGCGCACCGTGGTCGCGATCGCGACCAGCCTGATGGAGGGCGCCGCGGCGGTCACACGGGCACACCAGCTGCGCACCTTCGGCGTTGTCGTCCCGGCCGAGGCATTCGATTTCCGTCCCCTCTCTCCCCTCGTCACACCCCGGAGGTCTCCATGACAGCTTCCCCCCGTCAAGCAACACGCATTGCCATCGTCGGCGCCGGCCCCTCTGGCCTCTACGCTGCGCAGGCCCTGCGCGAGCTGGGCTACACCCACATCACGGTGCTCGAGAGGCAGGCCCGCGTCGGCGGCATGGCGCTCACGCGGCACCATGAAGCAGGCGACGGACGCCGCATCCCCTACGAGATGGGCAGCGCCCAGCCTTTCAGTTCGCGCAGGCTGTTTCGCCTGATCAGGGAGCTGAACCTGCACCTCGGCGTGGACTTCGGTGACGGCGAGCGCCTCGGCAAGCTCGGGCGCTTTCGTTTCTACAACACCCGGCGAGCCGACTACGTGGCCGACTTCGTCCGCTTTCCCCATACTGGTCAGCCGCTGAACAAGCAGCTCGGCTTGATCCGCGACTTCGCCCGCCTGGTGCCTACCCTGATTCGCTTCCGCTATCTGATGCAACCAGGCCATGCCGGATGCCTACCTCCTGAAGTCGCAGGGCAATCCGAAGCCCAGTGGATGAAGGCGCAGGGCTTCGAGGTGATCCAGCCGCTGCTCCAGGCCCTGTTCTCGGCAACCGCCAGCGGGGGAGCCTGCGAGAAACCAGACGATCCACGCTCGCTGGTGCAGTCCCTCAAGAGCCTGGTCTTTGCCATCAACCCGCCCATGCGCTACACGAAGGGTCTGTTCCAGCCGGTGCGCGAGGGCTACCAGGAAATCCTGGTCCGGCTGGCGCAGCGGTTCAACGTCATCACCCAGGCAGACATCACGCAGATCCAGCGCAGCCCCGCCGGCGTGAAGATCACCTGGAACGGACAGACGCAATCCTTTGACCGCCTGATCATCGCGTGCCCGCCTGCCAATCTGATGCCGGCCCTGGATGCCACCGACGAGGAGCAATCGGTCTTCAGCCGCATCCTGACGCGCCCCACCTGGCGTGTGTGTTTCCTGGCCCGCGGCATTCCCGAGCCCACCGCCGCCTATGTGTTCACCGACCAGGCCGAGTACCCGGACGCCACGCCGGCCCTGTGCGGATTCTCCTGCCACGGCCTGGTGGAAGGCAGCGGACAGGACGCACTGCGCCTGTACTGCGGCCTCGTCGGCCTCGATCAGATGGAAGGAATCGATGCAGCGCTTGAAACCTCGACACAGCGGCTGCAGAAGGTCTTCGGTGCCCATGACATCCGTTGGATCGACAAGGTCTTCTGGCGCCAGTTCAACTCGCATTTCCCGCTCGAGGACGTGGCAGCGGGCGTCTACCAGCAGGTGGAGCGCATGCAGGGGCAGCACGCCACCTACTACACCGGCGAGTACCTGGCGGGCAACTCGCACTCGATGACCCTGGAGTACTCGTGGGCGCTTGCCCAGCGGCACTTCGAGACGGCCACGGTGCGGGCGCAGCGCCCGGCGGATACGGTGGCCTCCTGACTGCAGGCACAGCGCTGCCATGCCAGACATGAGCCTCATGCCGGATCATTCACAGGTCGGCGAACCGTCACCCGAGCATGCGCGCCCGATCCGCAACGGGCGCTCGCGGATCGGACTCGCGCTCGGAGCTGGCGCGTTCCGGGGCGCGGCGCATGTCGGCGTCATCCGGGCACTGGAGCGCGAGGACATCCCGATCGATCTGGTGGTGGGCTGCAGCGCGGGTGCCCTCGTCGGATTGATGTACTGCGGGGGTTTTTCCACGAGCTACATGCGAACGGGAATACAAAGGCTGAACCCGGACAACGTGTTCAGCCGCTCGCCAGGGCGGGACGGCTTCATCGACATGGCGCCCCTGCGCGAAATTCTCGAAGAGCTGATGGACCCCGAAACCACCATCGAGAGTCTCCCGCGGCGGTTTGCCTGCGTAGCAGCAGACGCGCTTACTGGCGAGCTGGTGGTTCTTTCAAAAGGTCCGGCGATTCCGGCGGTGCAGGCCTCCATGGCGATCCCGGGGCTCGTGCGTCCTGTTGTCCACGAGGGGCGCCAGCTCGTGGACGGCAGCGTGGTCCTGCCAATCCCGGTATCGCCCGCACGGGCTCTCGGGGCCAACCGCGTCATCGCGGTGGATGTCTTCATGCCGCGCCACGGAAAGAAGATCGCAAGGCATCCCGCCGAGTCGCTCAGTCACTGTTTCGACATGGCCCTGCGCCGGATCGCGGACATCGAGATGCGCGGGGCCGATGTTCCGATCCAGCCAGACCTCAGGGGCATCCCCCCGGGTCTTGACCGCAGCGAGGAACTGCTCGCCGCTGGCGAGCTGGCTGCGAACCCTGTGGCGCACCGTATCCGCCAGGAGTGGCTGTCATGCACGAACTGACCGTAACACCTCTTGAAATCGTCAATGTGCCCGACGATGTCCTGCTTGATCTGTCTGCGTGGACGCGATCCGGTGAGCGTCTGAGTGCCCTGGGGCACTCTCACCCAGATGCGTGGTTGAACGAGCTGAAATCCAGACCTGACCATTACCTGCTGTACGCCGAGAGCGAACCCGCGCAACCCGAATCTCGAATTCTGGGCTTGATGGTATGCCACGCCGACGAGGAAGACTTCGTCGCCGACGACGTGGTGCTCAGTCCGCAGGGTCTCGAGGAAAGCGCGCCCTACGAGATGATGCGAGCCCTCGCCCGCATGGCGCTGGCTTGCGGCTGTGGGGCCGTGGTGCTCCGGCTGGGACTTGCCACCGGGGACAGTGCGATCGGGAATTTCTATCGAAGCCTAGGGGGGGTGGTTGAAACCCTGCCCACGGGCGAACAGGAGTTTGCTTTCGCATCGCAGGCCATGGAATGGCTGCTTGACCAGGCGGCACACCTCCAGCACAGGCTGCGGGACGCACGCTAGGCTCAGGGCAGCAGCCCCATCGCGTGTATGTACGCCGGCTCCAGCATCAATTCATCCCAGGCCGGCGCTGCCTTCACAGGCAGCAGCGCCCGCCGCCGCGACTCGCTTGCCTCCAGCGCCTCCCAGCGCCCCTTGACCTGCGCCTCAGCCAGTCCGTCGAGCAGGGCGTCGACCGCCTCGCCGCCATCGAGGCTCTGGTTACAAAGCAGTACCAGGTCGCACCCTGCATTCAGCGCCGTCACCGCCGCCTCGGTATAGCTCACCTCGCGTCCGTCGATCAGGCGCGCGCCGGCCATGCTCAGGTCGTCGCTGAAGATCGCGCCGGTGAAGCCCAGTTGACCGCGCAGGATCTCCTGCAACCACCGCGACGAAAAGCCCGCAGGCCGCGCGTCCACCTTGGGGTAGATCACGTGTGCTGGCATCACACTGTCCAACACCGTGTTGAGCCACTCATAGGGCGCGGCATCGTCGGCCAGGATGGCCTTCAGGCTGCGGCGGTCTACCGGGATATCCACGTGCGAATCGGCCTTCACGAAGCCGTGCCCCGGGAAGTGCTTGCCGCAGTTGGACATGCCGCTTTGCAGCAGGCCCTGCATCAGGCTCTTGGCCAGCAGGCTCACGATGCGCGGGTCGCGGTGGAAGGCGCGGTCGCCGATCACGCCGCTCGATCCGTAATCCAGATCCAGCACCGGCGTAAAGCTCATGTCCACCCCACACGCGCGCAGCTCCGCCCCCAGCACATAGCCGCAAGCGGTGGCCGCATTGCAGGCCGCCAAGGCATTCGCGCCCGGCAGGCCCTTGTCGGGGCGCATCCACATCTCGCCCAGCACACGCATCGGCGGCAGGTGGGTGAAACCGTCGGTCTTGAACCGCTGCACCCGTCCGCCCTCGTGGTCCACCAGGATCAGTAGGTCCTCACGCACCGCCTTGATCTCGGCGCAGAGGGCCGTCAATTGCTCCCGGTCATTCCAGTTGCGCCCGAACAGGATGACGCCCCCGCACAGCGGGTTGGCCAGCCGGCGGCGGTCCACCTCGGTCAGCGTCAATCCGGCTACGTCCAGGATCACGGGTGCATGTGCGTTCATTTCAGGATGTCTCTTTCTTTTCCACGACGACAAAGCTCGCCGCGTAATCGGTTTCGTCAGTGACGCTCACATGGGCCGACAGCCCCTGCGCGTCGAACCACTCTTTCAGGCCGCCATGCAGCACGATCACCGGCTGGCCCGAGGGCAGCTTGGCGATCTCGCAGAGCGTCCAGGTCATGGGCATGCGCATGCCCAGGCCAATGGCCTTGCTGAAGGCCTCCTTGGCGGAAAAGCGCGTGGCCACATAGCGCACGCCCCGCTCGGGCCAACGGGCGCTGCGCGCCTTCCAGGTAGCGAACTCGCCCTCGGCCAGCACCTTGTGCGCAAAGCGATCGCCATGGCGCTCCAGCGACGCGCTGATGCGGCGCACGTCGCAGATGTCGGTGCCGATGCCGTAGATCACGTCGCCACCGAGGTCAGGCGAAGGCCCGGTCAATGGCGGCCAGGTAGCCCTTCACGGCCTGCGCGTACCCCTGCTCCAGGGCATCCGAGATCAGCGCATGGCCGATGGAGACTTCCTGCACGCCGGGCACGGAACGCAGAAAGTCGCTGAGGTTCTGCGCACTCAGGTCATGGCCAGCATTCACCCCCAAGCCCACCGCCCGCGCTGCCTCGGCCGCCGCGGCGAACTCGCGTAGTACCTCGCCCTGACGCGGCGTGCCCCAGGCACTGGCATAGGTCTCGGTATAGAGCTCGATGCGGTCGGCCCCCACCGCCTTCACCGCCGCCATCATCTGCGGGCGCGGGTCCATGAACAGGCTGACCCGCACCCCGAGCGCGCGGCACTCGGCCACCAGCGGGCGCAGGCGCTCGGCATCCGCCGGAAAGTCCCAACCGTGGTCGCTGGTGAACTGGCCTTCGCTGTCAGGCACGAAGGTCGCCTGATGCGGGCGCAGCGCGCGCACGAAATCCATCAGGTTATGAAAGGGGTTGCCCTCGATGTTGAATTCCACGTCCGGGTGAGCCGCCACCAAGGCGTGCAGATCGTGGACATCACTGGCGCGGATATGGCGGGCGTCGGGGCGCGGATGCACGGTGATGCCCTGCGCGCCGGCCGCCAGGCACAACGTGGCGGCTCGCGTCACGCTAGGGATGCCCAGGTGGCGGGTGTTGCGCACCAGGGCGACCTTGTTCAGGTTCACCGAGAGCGCGGTCTTGGAGGAAGTGGAAGTCATGGCTAGAGGGCCTGCAGGTCCTTCATCAGCTGGCGCGTGCGCAGCGTCTGGACCCCGCAATGGTAGTGGAGCAAGGACCGCAGCTGCGGCTTGAGCCAGGCGTTCACGTCCACCACCGCGCGCATCACCGGGCCAAAGGGCGCCGGCTGCTCCAGGGCGTCCTGCACGGCCTGCCACTGCGCCCCGGTCAGACTGGCGCGTCCCTCCCCTTCGGCGGCTCGCACCAGCCCGCCCTCGGGCACCAGGCTGTAGGCCGTGTCATCGGCCAGCGGCGCCATCGCCAGGGTCTGCGTATCCAGCGCCGGCAGAAAGCCGGTCTCCCGCAGCAGCAGCAGTTCGAAAGCCCGCAAGGCCGGCTGCAGCGCCTCGCCATGCGCGGACGCCAGCACCTGCACCGCCGCGGCGTAGGCATCAAAGAGCTGCGGGTGCGGGTCGTCACGCGCCAAGAGGCGCATCAGGAGCTCGTTCAGGTAGTAGCCGGAGAGCAGCGCGTCGCCGGTGGGCATCACCTGCCCGCCCACCCACTCGGCTTCTTTCAGGGGCCGGATCTCGCCCTCGCCCGCAAAGGACATGCGCAGGGGCTGCAGGGGCAGCAGCACCGGGCGGAAGTTGGAACTGGGCCGCTTCGCGCCGCGGGCCACCAACGCGATGCGCCCGTGATGGCGAGTGAAGACCTCCAGCACCAGACTGGATTCGCTCCAGTCGTAGCGGTGCAGCATGAAGGCCGGCTCATGGGAAATGCGTCGGGTCGCCATGGCCAGCCCGCGGGGCTTACTCGTAGCCGAAGCTGCGCACCCGCGCCTCGTCGTCGGCCCAGCCCGCGCGCACCTTGACCCAGATCTCCAGGAACACCTTGGCCCCCATGAGCTTTTCCAGCTCCTGGCGGGCCTCGGTGCCAATGCGTTTCAAGCGCTCGCCCTTGTCGCCGATCACCATGGCCTTGTGGCTGTCACGTTCGACCACGATGGTCGCGGCGATCTTCACCATGCGGCCATGCTTGGGGCTGGGTTCTTCCTCGAACTTGTCGATCACCACCGTGGAGGTGTAGGGCAGCTCCTCGCCGGTGAAGCGAAACAGCTTCTCGCGCACCGTCTCGGACGCCAGGAACTTCTCGCTGCGGTCGGTGAGTTCGTCCTCGGCATACCACCAGGGCTGTTCGGGCAGGTACTTGCCCACAATCTCGTAGAGGCGCTCGATGTCCTTGGCGTTCTTGGCTGACAGGGGAACGAACTCGGCGAAGGCGTGGCGCTGCTGCATATCCCGCAGCCAAGGCGCGAGGTCGCCGCGGCGGTGCACCTGGTCCAGCTTGTTGGCCACCAGCAGCGCCGGGATGCCGGGCTTGAGGAGCGACAGCACCTTGGCATCGGCCAGGGTGAAGTTGCCCGCCTCCACCACGAACATCACCACGTCCACGTCGCCAATCACGCCCATCACCGCCTTGTTCAGGGACTTGTTCAGGGCGGTGGAATGGCGGGTCTGAAAGCCCGGTGTGTCCACGAACACGAACTGCGTGTCGCCGCGCGTGCGGATACCGGTGATGCGGTGGCGCGTGGTCTGGGCCTTGCGCGAGGTGATGCTGATCTTTTGGCCCACCAGGGCATTGAGCAAGGTGGACTTGCCCACATTGGGCTTGCCCACGATCGCCACCAGGCCGCAGCGCTGGCCGGGCACCGCTTCGGGTGCACCCGGCACGGGCGGCATCGGCGGCATCTCGGGGGGAAGGTTCATGCGCCGCCCTGGGCCTTGAGCGCCATCAGGATGGCCGCAGCGGCGGCCTGTTCGGCCGCCCGGCGCGAGGCGCCGATGCCGCGTTCGACCTTGCCCAGGTCGGGGATCTCGCACTCCACGTCGAAGGTCTGCTTATGCGCTGCGCCCAGGGTGGCAGCCACCCGGTACACCGGCAGACGCATCCGGCGCCCCTGCAGCCATTCCTGCAGCTCGGTCTTGGGGTCCTTGGCGGCAGCCAGCATCTGGGGCTTGATCTCGACGTCCTCGTACAGGCGCCGCACCAGGGCTGCGGCGGCCGCGAAGCCGGCGTCCAGGTACACCGCGCCGATCACGGCCTCCAGGGCATCGGCCAGGATGGACGGGCGCTTGGCGCCGCCGGAGCGGGCTTCGCCCTCGCCCAGGCGGATCACCTCGGGCAGGCCCAGGGCCACTGCCAGCGGGTGCAGGGTGTCCTGCTTGACCAGGTTGGCGCGTACGCGCGAGAGGTCGCCCTCGGCCTGTCCAGCCAGGCGCTCGTACAACAGATCGGCCACCGCGAAATTCAAAACCGAATCGCCCAGAAACTCCAGGCGCTCGTTGTGTTCGGCGGAGAAGCTGCGGTGGGTCAGCGCCTGCACCAGCAGGCGGGGCTCGGCGAAGGCATGCTGCAGGCGCTGCTGCAGGGTGGCCACGGACGCTGGCGTCATGCCCGGTCTCCTGGCCGACACGCCGCGGGCGCCGGACACTTCATGCCCGTGGACAGCTCAATCGAAACTACCAATACGCTTGAGGTCGCCAAAATTCATCCAGACGAAGAAGGCCTTGCCCACGATATTGCGGTCTGGCACGAAGCCCCAGAACCGCGAATCCAGCGAATTATCCCGGTTGTCGCCCATCATGAAATAGTGACCGGCGGGCACCTTGCAGGTGACGCCCTCGACGGTGTAGCGGCACTGGTCCTTGAAGGGGAAGTCCTCGGCACCAGGAATGAAGGCCGGACGGTCCTCGTCGTTCAGGACGCGATGGCGCTTGGGGCCCAGCGTTTCCTCGAACTGCTTGGAATAACGCATCGCGTCCTTGTCGAAGAAATCTGGCAGGGGCTGGGTGGCCACCGGCTGGCCGTTGACGGTCAGGCGCTTGTTCAAGTACGCCACCTCGTCACCGGGCACACCGACCACCCGCTTGATGTAGTCCAGGCTGGGGCGCGGCGGGTAGCGAAACACCATCACGTCGCCGCGCTGGGGCGCAGCGCCCTCGGTGACCTTGGTGTTGATCACCGGCAAGCGCACGCCGTAGGTGAACTTGTTCACGAGGATCAGGTCGCCCACCAGCAGCGTCGGGATCATGGACCCCGAGGGAATCTTGAACGGCTCGAACAGGAAGGACCGCAGCAGGAAGACCACCACGATCACCGGAAACAGGCCGGCGGTCCAGTCCAGCCACCAGGGCTGGGCCAGGATGCGCTCGCGCGCAGCGGACAGGTCCACGTTGTCGGTCTGGGTGATGCCCTGGGCGGCCAGGGCGGCCTGGCGCTGTTCGGCCTGTGCCTGCATGGCCTGGGCGGCCTCAAGGCGCCGGGGCAGGAACCACAAGCGCTCGGCCAGCCAGTAGATGCCGGAGACGACCGTGGCCAGAAAGAGCAGCAAGGCGAAATTGCCCTCGACCAGGCCGAAGTACCAGGCGCCGGCATAGCCGGCGAAGGCGGCGAGCACCGCGCTCGTGAGGGTCTGCATCACTCTTCCACCTGCAGGATGGCGAGGAATGCCTCCTGAGGAACTTCCACCGATCCGATCTGCTTCATGCGTTTCTTGCCTGCCTTCTGTTTCTCGAGCAACTTGCGCTTGCGGCTGATGTCGCCGCCGTAGCATTTTGCCAGCACGTTCTTGCGCAAGGCCTTGATGGTCTCGCGCGCAATGACGTTGGCGCCGATGGCCGCCTGGATGGCGACATCGAACATCTGGCGACTGATGATCTCGCGCATCTTGGCCGCCACCGCGCGCCCGCGGAAAGCCGCCTGCGAGCGGTGCACGATGATGGACAGGGCATCGACCTTCTC
>JACCEE011188714.1_pt1 | contig 22950 bp, 28 predicted proteins | sample 7449931 | NCBI WGS metagenome assembly JACCEE01 (sample SAMN15323457, study PRJNA562643) | freshwater metagenome | isolation source: river surface water | place: USA:Blue River Watershed | collected 2017-08-19 | reverse complement strand
TATATCAACGCTGACGGCAGATTTAATCAAGTAATAGACTTGTGGAAGCAAGCAGGTTACGATAAATCTGGAACTGTGGAATGGATTAACTATTACCCTGGCAAGCATTTTAATCAGGATGTTATTTCAAAGTTTGAAGAATACACAGATACAACTTGTGTTAAGGCATGGATTAGTAAAATTAAACCAGGCAAGTATGCTCCGTACCATTGGGATATTGACGACCACGAAGAAGAATACTTGAAGCAAGGACAGCTAGTTAGATATACAGCACATCCTTGCACACCTAATAAGGGACAAGTATTAATTGTAGACAATCATGTTTTTCATATGGAGCAACAAGGTAATGTCTACAAGTGGGACGATCATAGAGCATGGCACGGCGGTGGAAACTGTAGCTTTGAACCAAAGTACTTGTTTAATTTTTTAGGAATTAAAAAATGAAATTTATAGGAAACAGTTCAGAAGCGATTAATTGGCCTGAGGTGATTGCTGAACTTAAGAAGCAATCAGGCCGTGTTAGAGGCAACGAACAAAAAGACGACATACATCATAATCCTAAAGTTGCAGAACTTAAACTAAAGTGGGAAGCATCTGGGTACGATGAAACTAACCCTGCTATAGGTTGGATTGATTATGACATTCCAGAAGAAGTAGTTGCTAAGTTCGCCGAGTGGTTGAATGTAACTCCCATCGGTGCTTGGGTAACTAGTGTGCCACCAGGGTATTGTGTACCGTGGCATGCTGATTTTACAGATCAAGAGCAAGAGTTACTTGCTGGCGGAGAAGTATTGCGATACACTTGCCATATATGCGAACCGCAATGGGGGCAAGTACTAGTATTAGAAGACCATGCTTTCCATATGGAAGCACAAGGGAACACCTATCAGTGGACAGATTGGCAAGACTGGCATGGTGGGATGAATATGGGTCTTACTCCTAAGTTCTTGTTTAACTTTATGGGATATGCAAAATGACCTACTGCACTGACTTATCTATCCCCGTAAGTCCTTTGAAAGACTACGCTGTATTAAATCAAACAGGTAACGAACCTGAGATATATTTTGCCAAACCAGAAGAAGTAAGCGAAGATTTTAAGCAATGGTTAGACACTAACGGGCTAGTAATGACATACCCCCCGTTGGTATTTTACACACCGGCAGGCGGACAATGCGGAATACACATTGACGGATTTGGTGTAACAGACAGAGCATGTGTTAACTTTATAGTCGGCGGCCACGGTAGCCTAATGCACTGGTATAAACTTAAAGAACAAACTAACATTACGGAACAAGTAGAGACGCAAGCTGGTACGCCTTATACATTGTACCAACCTTACGAAGTAGAACATGTGTACTCTCATGCCGTTAAATGGCCTAGCATTGTACAAACTGGGGTACCGCATAACATTACAAATCACACCTACGGCCCTAGATGGTGCCTAAGTTGTGACATCAGTAAAAAGGAAAATCCCGAGTTGGGGTTGACGATGGCTGAGGCCTTAGAGGTTTTTAATAAATGGATAGCATAGAAAAAGCAAGGAAAATATTAAGGTCTGGAATACCCTGGTTAGAGTTAGATATTCCTTTTAATGCTGATGTGTGGAAGCAACAAGCACTAGAAGCAGAACCGTACTATCAAGAGTACAGAGACACTTACGGAGACAAGTGGAGCAGTTGTTGCTTACACGGTCTAGGTGTAGACAAAACCTATACTGCCGACAACTACGGACACACTGAATATCATGCTCCCTATCACTATACTGATCTTGCCTACAAGTGTCCTGTAATTACAGACTTTTGGAAAAACTACTTTCCGGCAGAACGATACACTCGTATTCGTTTCATGAAACTAGGACCTTGGGGCAAGATTGATTGGCACACCGACGGAGAGCTACCTCCCGACATCGATCCTTTACAGTCCATATTACCCATTAACATTGCTATTTCACATCCACAGCATTGCGACTTTATAGTTAGTGATGAACTAGTTCCGTGGGCAGATGGTAAAATAATGATGATTAACATTAGCAAAAAACATGCTGTGTTTAATCGTAGTAGTAAAGATCGCATTCATATGATTGCTAATGTTATACTAGGTAATCGTACCAAAGAGTTTTGCGATATGTTAGTGAGATGTTATACTGAGCAATATGGTGAAATTTGAAACTCCTGCTGGCAGTCCAGATATTGTTTATATCTTTTTAGATAAAATCGGACAATGCCAAACTAAATGGACTGCTGAAGTGGTTAGGAATCTTTCTGACTATGTTCTGAGCAAGATCCTTGCTCATGGCTTTAATGTTATACAAGGCATCGATGAAGATGCTATGTTAAAGGAAGCCGCAACAGATTATACACACGCTGTAGTATTAAGCACAGGCACTGAATTTATTAACGGTGACGAATTCTTCCACGAGGTTGAAAAGGAAGTGTACGGCTCTGAAGACTTTTTCTTAATAGGGCATATACCCGACAGAGATGACGGGTACTACGAGTTACACGAACAATGTTACATAATCAATTTAAACACTTATAAAGAGTTAGGTTGTCCAGTCGTTGGAAAGTTTGCTTACTATTCGGCACATACACAAATAGCACCTAGACGAAGTGATGAAAACATTCACGATGACTATACTCCTATTTGGGTGGCACCAGGTGATACTGAAAAACAATACAAACACAAATGGCACGGTTGGAATATTCTAAGTGTAGCTTTTGCTAATAGTAAAACTGTTAGACCGTTTCCTGAACGCTTTAGGAATAACAAACGATACTACTACCCTAACTACGAACCTGCGTTTGTAAATGCTTGTACATACTTGTATGGTAAAAATCAAGTTGCCGCACAAACCTTATTCTATCCTTACAACACAGAACTGTTAGCAGAAGTACTTTGCAAGGGTCCTATTAGACAACTAGTAATACAAGCCAGTGGTTTACAGTTTGTTGATTACTTAATGTTACACGGCTACAATGAAGCTACTGTAGTTAGGTTTGTTGACTACAACTTGTTTGCCTTAGAGTGTATGTACGCAATTACCCAGCACTGGGACGGCGAGAATTACATGGACTTTGTTAACGGGCATATTAACAGCCGTTATGGCTTTGTAAAAGCTAGCCAACGACCTAATTGGATTACACTAACTGGATTTGAACAGCAAGTAAATCCAGCAGTATGGAATGATATTAGATCTAAAGTTAAGTTTGAATTTGTCCACGAAGACCTAGTGCTTAATAAAGGTCTAGCAGTTAGCACATGGCTAGACAATGTACCGAATACAGTTGTGCATCTTAGCCACATTTTTAACTATGATCCAACAGCACCGTTTGTTCCTTTACGACATAGAGTTTACAACGAGCAACTATTATTAGATAAGATTAAAAAACACGCTCCTGATGCACAAGTTGTAATGGTAGACAGAGCGCAAGACATTTATACAGATAAACTACCATCCTGGCACCAAGATGGAGAATGGCAATGATATACGATTCAACAAAGTTTACTTACAAAGAATTAGTAGACAGTCTTATTCCGCAGATGCGTCAAGACTTCTTAGATGCCCATGGACTTGATACTAGCAACATTCCAATGTATGACATAGGTGAAAAACTAGACATACACAAGAAATGGAAGATGAGTGTACTTAAGATTATGGGCGAGTGGGATAAGGACGCTAAGTCTAAATATCCTACTCTTAATAGACTAGTAGAAGACTTCGGTGACATTTGTCGTAGCGCAGGCTACAGTATTTTAGAACCAGGCGGCAATGTTATCACTCATACCGATACAGAAGAAGACCACGAAAACTATGTAATTGTTCATGTGCCTTTAATTGTTCCGGACGGTGATATTGGATTTATGGAAAATGATTACAAAGGTAAATGGGTAGAAGGCGACAGTTTTATACTAGATGTTGAAAGCCCGCATTCTATTTGGAATTACACAGAACATCCTAGAGTTGTAATCTTGTTAGAGTTAAAAAAGGCAGCGGCATATGAAGTTTAAAAGCATAGCCGTTACTGGACATACTAGTGGCATTGGTAAGGGCATATACGAGTATTTTCAGTCACACGGTTACAATGTTAAGGGTTTTAGTAAAGACACTGGATTTGATATTAGTGTAAAAGAAAATGTAGACCGTATAGTTGAACTTACTAGAGATTGTGATTTGTTTTTCAACAATGCCTATAGTGGTTACGCACAAGTTGAATTAGCTAAGTTATGGCAACAGCAACACTGGAGCGATAGACATTATATCATCAACACTAGTTCAATGGCAGCTGAACCTCTAGCAGAAATACCTAAGAACTTCCCTTGGCTTACACCTTACGGTGAAGAAAAGTATGCTATTAATAAAGTTAGTTGGGAAATAAATCACAGCGGTAGCAAGTGTAAGAGTATCGTTATTATGCCGGGAGTTTGCCAAACTAACTTTTATAACCCGTATGACACTGAAACACAAAATGGACTAGAGTTATACAACAGGGTTATGGAAACTAACAGCATTATCACAGTTGACGATCTTGTTAGAACTGTAGACCTTGTGATACAATCTATAAATGGTCGAAACTTCATTTCAAGTATAACGGTGTTGAATGGATATTAAACAAGATATTAACGATTGGATTCTACACCTGTCGACTAAACAGGTGTTGTTAGGCGGATTTAGTGTATGCCCTTTTGCTAAGAACGCAGATTACGAAATTCAATTTACAGACGGTAGTACGATTGATCCGCCACCGTGGGACTTTGAATTGATAATTTATGTTTTACCTGAAGATTACACTCAAGAGGAAGTGTACGCCATTGCTGTTGAATACAATAAGATTTACACTGATTTGATATTCTTACCTGACCATAAGGATCGCTACACTGAAATTAACGGCGTACAATCAAACAACGGGAAGCACAATATAATTTTGTGCCAATGGCGTGATAATTTAAACAGCGCAAGAGAGAAGTTAGCTAATTCAAACTATTACGGTTTTTGGGACCAAGCATATTTAAAAGAGATATTAGAAACATGATTTATACTAACTGGGATCCGCTCAAGGAAGTTATTGTTGGCAACTGTTTCACTGGTTCATACAAAAACAACCTAGCTAAAATTTTTGAAGAGACCAAGCAAGACCTAGACAATCTTGCAGACTACTTGTCTAAGATGGGTGTTCGAGTACACCGACCTGAAGTGACAAAATATCCCGAGAAGATTGACTTAGGAAATTTTACAGTTCACCATGCTACTGCGCCAATAGTTCCTAGAGATCAATATCTAGTTTATGATAAAACAATTTACCAGACATATACTAGTATGCCTGATAGATACTTAGATAGCGTAAACTATTATCACATCTTTAAAGAATTGTATGATAGAGGTTATAACTGGTTAAGTATGCCGCCGCCTGTTCTTGGTACGCTTTCGGATAAGTGGTGGGTTAATGGGAAAGAAGTTTACCATAATCAATTGAAAGATAATTTGCTATGGCATACTGCAACTATGTTTAAGTGTGGTAACTCTTTAATTACTAACATCGACGGCCCGGGCAATCGAGCAGGATTAGATTGGATGCTAAGAAACTTACCGGCAGGCACAGTCCTTAATGCAGGGGACACACATCAAGCAGGTTGGGGACACATTGACCACGGTTGGTTTATGACTAGTGACGATCTAGTCTTCTGTGTTAACAAAGATTGGGTTCCTGTTGTGTTAAGAAACAAACAAATTGTAGAGCTACAGGATCACTTTGAAAAGTTTGATGACGAAAAGTTCATAGCAGACTACACTAGTGCCCCGGGTAAATTTAGTGACGAGTGGGTTAACAAGTGGCTAGGTGAATGGAAGGGCTATGCTCAAGAAGTATTCTTTGACAGCAATGTCTTAGTAGTTGATTCACAAAATGTTATCTTTTCAAATACACAGCCGAAAATCTTTAAGATAATGGAACAGCATGGTATTAATTGTCATGTAGTGCCACAGCGACACGGGTTGTTCTGGGAAGCAGGTATTCACTGCTTAACTTTAGACTTGGTCCGTGAGGGTAGGAATAGAGCTGTAATCAAGTAATGCGTTAGTTAGCCTTTCCGCTAACTCTGCAAACCACTTCGATGTAGCAGTTAGCGGAACAATAATCAACAGTCCACTACCGCCTTCATTCCACATGCCAGCATTAATTCCGTGCTTGTATAAGAAACTTTCAAAACTAGAATCTACAGGTTTGTCATTTTCTAGTCGTAGGTTGTAAACAAGACCGTAGTTGTTAAAGTCTTTAATTAGACCTATGCCTTTTAACTTAGCAAATGTGTAGTAGGCTTGATTGGATAAGTTGTTGTAGTTGTCTAAGATCTTTTCTTTTTCTAAAACATCTAAGTACGCTAGTGTAGAGTAAATGCCGCTGAGGCTAAAGCTGTAACTGAACCCGTGGCAAAATACAGTATTCTTGACAACATCAAAAACTTTCTCACCCACCATGGTAGCACTTAACGGGAAGTAACCTCCTGTTAAAGCCTTGCCCATAGTAAAGATGTCAGGTTCTACAATTCCAGTCCAGCCAAAGAATGACCCAGTCTTCCCACCGCACATAGCAATGTCATCAACAATAAGAACTATATTCTTACGGGTACATTCTTCTCTTAGGCCTTTCCAGAATTCTTCTCCGGGATTATACAGTCCATTTTGCCAACTACTTGTTTCTATTACTACAGCACACAAGTCGTCAGATATGCTGTCTAAGTTATAGTCGCTAACAACACAACGGGGATCCTTGCCAAAGAAGTCAGTCATATAAGTTGCATCGCTTACACTACTGCTTAGGTATGTGCTACCATGATAGGACTTTCGAAAACCTAGAAACTTATTACGACCGTTGTATAGTTGTGCTAGTCTAAGTGCGCCTTCTACTGCATCACTGCCTGATAGACTAAACACGCTACGATATCCGTTACTCATATTATACAAGCGTTCGCTTAATTCTAGCACAGCAGGATTAGTAGTGTAGAACTCTCCGCTACAGAAACTCATATCTTTCATTTGTTCTGTAACACGGTTTATAATATCGTGTCGTTTAAATCCCAATGGAAAACATCCACAGTTACCTAAACTAAGATCTAAAAGTTCTTGGCTATTTTCAATAAAGCCGAACTCTGTGTACTCGGTTATGTTTCTGATAGGCTGACTAGAATTAACAGCGTATGGGAAAATTAATTTGCTCATAGGAAACTCAAAGATAAAGAAATGCGCTTTAATGTAGGATCTAAATTTTCAACGCTGTGTATTTCAGTAACATTTAGTTCATGCCACTTGTAGGGTTCTATTTGTATTTCTTCGACAAGCTCTAATCTGTCAAAAGGAAAAACAGTTTGCGGATAAGCGACAAGATGTTGATATTCTTTTTTTGGTTTATAGAAACAGGTCTTACTTTTGCCACCTGTGCTTATTACATAGTTTAACGCTTTAGTTCGCATCTCGTCAATGTGCGGAGTAATAGTGGTGCCGCCGTACATTGCTTGTATGCTAACATGTGCAATTTTACTATCGATATTTTCTCTAGCCCATTTGTTTAGTTCTTCATTAACCTCAAGGAAGTCAAAGTGTGCCAAATCTTCAAAGTAGTTCCAAACTTCACTCAGTGGAAATCCTAAACTTTTATTGTAGTCTATCTCTATGTTAGTGATAGCATCGATTACTTCTTCACCTGCTGAGATGTTCAAGTCATTACGATTCTTTTCTAAGTATTCAACAAACGCATCGCTATTGTGAAAGTTAGCCAACGGCTTATCGACAATGTTTAGTATCTGTTCTTCTAAATATTTTGGAACAGGTGGCAAGTCTAAATAAGTAAAGTACATGAGATATTTATAAGGTACTTTAATGCGTATTCTAATTATTGGCGGTGGCACAGGCGGTTGGTTAACAGCGGCTCGTGTTAAGCAAAAGATACCAACAGCCGAAGTTACACTAATAGAAAGCCCAAATGTTCCCCAATTAGGTGTTGGAGAAAGTGTGGTGCCAAATATTGGTTTGTTCTTACACGAGCTAGGTTTAGAAGACAGCGACTGGATGAGCCGAACAGGTAGTATCTATAAATTAGGAAATCGTTTCGAAGATTGGGTTTATAACAAGGGTGAGAAACAATATTTTACATTCAGCTATAATCTTGCTGAAAAAGATATGTTTAAAGATCAAACAGGATTAGATTTGCGTCCTTGGTTAACATACAATCACTCCGATACTAGGTTAACTGATTATTGGTTAGCGTTACGAAACACTGGCAGATGTACTAATATAAATGCAGACTTAGATTGTCAATACCATTTTATGGAAAAACAATCAAGTCCCTACATCGGTAATGAATATAAACTTAATCCGCTATGGAGCTCTAGTTATCACATTAATGCAGATAAGCTAGGATTAGTAGTAAAAGATAAAGCAATAGAGTTAGGTGTTACACACATACAATCTCATATCAACAATGTTGTTATTGGAGAGCAAGGTGTTGAACAATTAATTACAGATTTAGGAAACATTACTGCTGACTATTATCTAGACTGCTCAGGTCTCGGAAGGTTACTCATTAAACATGTAACTGACTCGTGGCAAGACTACGAATTTATCCCCACTAAGAAGTGTTGGGTGATGCCTGTTAAGTATAAAGACCCTAATACCGAATTACACAACTATACTAGAAGTATTGCAATGAACTACGGTTGGCGATTCAAAGTAACATTGTATCATCGATATGGTACTGGGTATTGTTTTGATCCTGACTTTATTTCTGATCAAGCGGCATTAGATGAGATGCTACATTATGTGCCGGAAAAAGATTTAATTAAAGACCCTAGACTAATTTCCTGGCAACCCGGTGCGTATAAAGAGCCTTGGTCAAAAAATGTAGTAGCTGTAGGACTAAGTGCTGGATTTGCAGAACCGATGGAAGCAAACGGTCTGTACTTGACAATTTCTAATATTGATGAAGCTTGGCAACAACTAGCAAAGATTGATAAAAACGAATACGGGCAAGAAGAAGCAAGCCGTAGGTATAATCACAAAGCTAACATATTGTTTAACGATACATATGAATTTATCTATCCTCACTATCATTTAACTCGAAGAGAGGACACACCTTTTTGGAGCCATCAAAAGCATCTAGGCATGAAGAATAAAACTATCGACATGGTTAAAGAACATTACCGAAGCCCTATTAATACTACGCAAATGTGTGCCGATGGCTACACTATATACCCAGAGTATGTTTGGGCCGGGATGGCAGTTTATTATAATCACCCTACTGATTGGAATTTAAAAGTTAACACAGAGTTGCTAGATAAAGCAGAACAACATTTTAAGGATTTAAATAATCGTTGGAACACGCTGTCCTCAACAACAGAAAACTTTTATCAGTGGTTGAAGAAATATAGATTCAGCGGTCTAGACCACCAGCAAGTCCAGAACAACTTAGGTATATGACATTTTATTCTAAAGTAAAAACTATTCAAATAGAAACTAGTAGCATGTGCAATGCCGCCTGCCCACAATGTTTAAGAGAGTGGTGGGACGGTGATTACACTAGAATTAATCAAACTTATATTCCTACAGAGTTTTACGAAACTAGAATACCACAACATGTTTACGATCAGTTAGAGAAAATTAATTTTTGCGGAACTGTAGGCGATCCTTGCACAGCGCCAAATTTTATCGATGTATGTAAAGTTATAAAACGAAAGAATCCTAATATTGAAATTAGTATTGCTACTAATGGCGGAATGCGTAACGCTTCTTGGTGGGCAGAACTTGCAAGTGTGTTGTCAGGTAAAGACAATGTTATATTTGGAATAGATGGATTAGCCGATACTAATCACATATACCGTGTTAATGTGAGATGGTCTAAGCTAATGGAAAATGTTGAGTCTTTTATTAAAGCAGGCGGAAAAGCTCATTGGCAATTTATTAGCTTTGCCCACAATGAACACCAAATACCGGCAGCGGAACAAATTAGTAAAGACATGGGGTTTATTAATTTCTTTACAATATACAACAATAGATTCGTAGTGGAAGAATTGTTTGGAAAGAAGAGTGTTGGCGGTAACGGTGTACAGTTAATGCCACCAAAGTCGGAGCAAGAAAAATCAATCCTACTTCGCCGTGAAAAGCCCATGCCAACAGAACCAACAGAGTGGATGCGTACTGCTGAGAAGCAATGTATTAAATGCCAAGCACAAGATATGAATGAAGCATATATAGATGCCGAAACTCATTTATTCCCTTGCTGTTATCTTGCTGGTGCTAAATTTACATTAGATCCTACTGACACTAACGACGGTTATTATAATCACTGGACTTCAAGTGGAGAAGATTCTATCAAGTTAAGTTTGCACGATTGGGACACTATCTTAGCAGGCGATTACTATAAACAATTAGAAAAATCGTGGGCACAAAAATTTGGAGAAGGAAGATTACTAGTTTGTTCGGGAGTATGTTCTACGAACGAAGTACAGTTTTCAGTATATAAAAATGTCAAAGAATAAAACTACTATTGGATTTTTTGGTGACAGTTTTGCCGCCGAGGAGCATAATGCACACAGCTGGTGGTACAAGTATGATACTTACATAAGAAAAGTAGCATCTCACTACAATGCTGATATTGTTAATCTAGGACACGGCGGAAGCAGTATATGGGATACTATATTAATTCAGCTAGATCCTTTTATAAAGAATAATACTGTACCAGACATTTGTGTTTTTGTTTGGACCAATCCTGGTAGATTATTTCATAGGGAAGTTCGCCGTCTTAATCACGCTGACTCGTTAACACCTAAGTGGCATTCATATAACATCTTCAAGAAAGATATATGGGATGCTGCCAAACAATACTACTTACATTTGTACGATCATGAACAAGCTAAGTTAGCTCATCAAGCAATGTTACACTATATTGATAGTGTTATATTACCGTCTTTGCCGAGTACTACAAAGTTTATACACATGTGGACAAGTGCAGATCCTATTAGTTGGGAAACTAGTGATTTTCATCCTACTAAAATCTCTTATCCTTATAGTTGGAAACACGGCGTGGAAATTCGCCCGGCACTTTTAAGTTTAAGTCTAAGTGATCAAGATGTTAGTATCTTGCAGGTAGACAAGAGAGCTAATCATCTAGAAGGCAACAGCAAAAACGATATGCTCGCTGATTGGATAAAGTACGCTGTTGACAATTATAAAAACGGAATGTGTTTAGATCACACTGGCGATGTTTCTAAACTTTGGCCGTAAACTTTGTAGTATATCTTTTGTAGATGGTTGTTTGGCCATTTAATGTAATCAGTGTAGGCATGTTTTACTAACACAGACATGTCTAACTTTCCGTCAACTTCTAACTGACTCACTAGTGCAGACCGTTGCGGATTTAAAATAGGTCTATAAAAATCCATAGAAATTGGTTGCTCGCTTCTATCACTTGCGCTGTAGAAAGCATAGGCTCTCATGTTGTCGTTAGAATCTATGTAAAAGAATTTAGGATAGAAGCTAGGTTTGTATATACGCTGTTCAGCAAGATCTTGTACAATAGTTTCTAGTTGATCTTCCCAATTTGTAGACAACTTTTCTTCGCATGTATTTCCGTACCACTTGAAGTAGATTTTTCTGTTTGCGTAATCATACTCAATAACTTCAGGGCACCAGTCGTAGTTACTAAGTCGTTGCAAGTATCCGTACTCTCTTTCGAAGCTACTTGTAACCAAATCTTGTGGGTAGCGTGTACCAGTAGGATTAAAGTCCATACAGGCAACATTGCCATCTATAACTAGATTAAAAATTCCGTTATCAATAACTGTCAAGGTGATCAATTCCTAACTGCTTGCGGAATGCTTCTGTAAACTTACCATCTATGCGTAGACTGTAGCTTTGTTCCATTATGCGTTCTCCGCCGTGCCAGTCTACATCGTTCCACCATGCGGCCCGACAGTTTAAGTCTGTCTTGTCTTTAGTTTCTGGATCCCACAAGTAAAATGCTTTCTTAGTGTTAGGGCGAATGTGTATAAACTCATTGCGGTGTGGTTTGACTACATTAACACCGTTCTTAGCATCTAGGTCTCTGTGTTCAAATGGAATGCCATCTGCTTCACAGTGGAAGAAAATAACACGACCTATGTCTTCAAACACAGTACCAACTAAACTTTCAACCCACTTAACTGTTTCTGGAAAGTACTCAGCTTCTGGTGTAAGTTTGCGAGGTGCTGTTCTATCATCCCATGATCCTTCTTCCCACAAGTAATAGTAAATGTAAGGATCATAAGCACCCATAGCCATTTTGATATAGCGTGTAAAGATGTTACGCTCTCGGAAGTTCTTAAAGTCCTTAGGCATTAACTTTAGTCCTGCTTGTTTAATAGGACTGTCATTTGGCAAGTCTAAGAATTCACTCATTGCTTTGTAAATTGGTTTCCAGTGAGGAATGTAACTCATATCTTCAAAGGTAAAACCCGGCGCCATCCATGTGCCTTCTTTAGCATGTTCCCTAGCTAAAGCAAACCCTGTAAGTATTTCCGGCTGTAGTTGCTCAAACTTGGCCATGTCCAAATGTGGTTCCATGTTAAAATAACTGTTGCCGTTTATGCCCTTAATCATAGCTTCCTTTAGATAATTAGTTGTATGGATTACGAATACTATTATAACAATGTGCCCGGCGTAGGGCAAACTCGTAACAATCTTATTTACACGAGTTTGATCAGCCGCGATAAAAAAACTTTCGTACAGTGGTACCATAATGATAGCGAGTATCATAAAGGCCAAAATGAAATAGTAGATCCTGCTAAAATGGATGAGAAGTGGCACAGAGAAATGCACTTCCTACACAACATGCAATATCATAATCCGGATATGGTTCCTGAGATACTAGATGTTAATGTTCCCGAGAGAAAAATTTATCTACGCATCGACGGCCCCGACTTCTGGAATCGTGCTAACTGTACTACAGAAAATTACAACAATGTTGTGCCGGACTGGCAAGACCAAATGTGTGCGATTGTTGAAGCACACAAGGTTAGAGGTTGGCACAAGTATAGTATGCACCCTAGCAGTTATTTTGTTGTAGATGGTAGATTAAAGAGCATCAATTACTTCTTTACTTACAGTAGCAACGAACCCAACATTAGCATTAAAGAAGTAGAGAGTCATATACACTCTAACAGACAAGCAGAAATGCGTAAGCATCTAAGTACGCTAGGAATAGAATGGGATAAGCCACAGCCGTGGGAAACTATGGATCAACTGTGCTGGGAAAGTTTTAGAACGAACTATCCTGCTGAATTTATAGAGCGTGTTAAATGTATAAAATAATTCCTTGGACTCCTGAGCTAGACCTAACAGACTTCTACAAAGATTGTGAAGCTAAAGGTTTTGTAAATAACGCTAGCCAACGAGCAATGGTAGACTGTTTTCGCAATGAGCGTGAATGGCAAGTGTGGATACTCTACTATAATGATCTTGCTGTAGGAAGTGTAGCGGCACACAGCATAGATGAGGGATATCGTATCTGTGCTAGAACTTGCATATTGTCAGACCTACTACCGTTGACTACATTGCGTACAAGAAATCAAATCGCTACACACAATCATGTCACCGCACAGTATCTAATGCCAGCTTGCATAGCTTGGGCAAAAGAACCTATGTACATTACAAGTCACCCTAGCGAAGTAGGAACTCAACGACTAGTACATACTGTATGGGGACCTACTTTAGAAAAGACCGGAGTACTAACTCGTGCGTTTGAAAAAGAATACAGAGGACATTTACAAACTTTCTGGCGTGTAAATACAGATGTGTTTTTAGAGCAATTGGAAAAAGTAAAATGGAAACAGTAAGCCTTTGTGAGCATTGTTGCAGACATATACCTGCGGAAAAATTTGAGAGAGACGGTAGCATCTGGATGCGTAAGACATGTCCTGAACACGGCGAGTCTGAGTACATGATTGAACGAGATGCAGAGTTTTACAACAGTCTCGAGTTTGATCCTTACGGATATGATGTACCGAGTGGTATTATGGTAGAAGTGACTGATAGGTGTAACTTGAAGTGCCCGCATTGTTACCATGAGCCAGAAAGTGCTACAACAGACAAACCGATCGACTTAATACTTGCACAAATCGAAAGTTGGCCTGATGATGCTGGTAGTGTTATCCTAGCAGGTGCAGAACCCACGCTTAGAAAAGACCTACCGGAACTTATCAGAAGTGTGGCTAATTTACAACAGAAAAAAGGTAGGGAGCACCAGGATATAACAATCCTTACAAACGGTGTAAGGTTCGCAGATAGGTCTTGGGTACATGAGATAAAACAAGCCGGCTGTAGGGCTGTTATGATAGGTTTAAACCACCATTCTTACCAGGGCGAAACTGTGCATCGTAAGCAACTAGAGGGTATCCAAAATTGTAAGGAAGAAGGCATACTTTTGTATTACATTGGATATACACTAGAAAGTATTACACACATTCCGGATGTTTTGGAGGAAATACAACGCTTAGGAAGTGTCGCATACCAATATCGTATTCGGGCTGGTAGCGACATTGGTCGCAATCCAGATGAGCCGCGCTATTACCTAAGCGACCACATTAAGGAAATTAAAGCCTACTGCGATAGTCGAGGATGGACTTGGGAGAAGATTCCTGCAGACGATAACTTATATCATTACATGGTTAAGATTAACGGAATAACACATAGACTAATTCAGTGGAGTGACCCTAAAACAATCGACATGGAAGAACTACGATGCGGGCCTTGGTGCGACTTTGTGCCTAACAAACCTATTAGCAACTTCCTACATCAAATCATGTTGCGTGATCATGCTGTAAACAAGAACCTAATGTTGTACGATACAGTACCTGAACGCTACAGATTTAGAAGCAGAGAAGATATGCGTAAAGATCCTTAAGCCTGACGCTCTACAAAGTTAAGTTTCATCGATGATGGTCCAAAGAACTCTTTAACTGTTGCAATAACAACCTCAGCATCAAACTCTTTACAGCTAAACAAGTCAATGTAAGCACTACCTGTTTTGTTAACAAAGTGGCAGGTTATGTTGCTAGTTACAATCATTTGTAGTACGCTGTATCCTTCGTTGTCTGTGCCTTCTAATAGATTCTCAATAATCATTTTTCCGTGGGCTTTCATTTCAACACGCTTGATTAATGTTACTACAAATGACCAGATGTGATTTTTGTCTTTAATCTTTTTTAGATCGCATCCGCCGCAATCTAACATAATATGATATCCCCAAGCCATTATATTTCCTTAAGAATAAGTTCAGCTAGTTTGTTGTGAGCTTCTTGCCCATAGTGGTAAAAAGGGAGCTTTTCAAAACCTTTCGATTCACACCACTCGTAGTAATTATCGCAATTTTCAAATTTAAAGACATTATCCGCTTGCGGAATGTTTTCAGGAAACAACGGAATGTGCAAGAAGTCTGTTGCCCACCCTGTACACAAGTTATCTACAATAAACATTAGTTCTTCTAAGTTATTTTTAGGACGAAGTATCTTGTCAACATACAAATCGTTAATCGGATGTTGCATAGTTCCGTTAACTTTGCCTCGCCATTGCATGCCAACTTGTATGTAGTTGTCCTTGTCTCGACCTAAGAAATTACCGTTATCAGGGTAAAAGAACTCTGTCCGATCTGCACAAGTGTAACCAAACAATACTAGACTGTTAGGATGTTCTTGTAATGCCTTAGTTAAAAGCCGTAAACTTCTAGCATTACTGCCGCCAGTCATAGCATAGTTGTAACATGGAACTTTTAGTGTATCAGCAACAATTTGGGGAAACGCTAGCTTCTTTCCGGGCTCATCTGCTTGCTCAATTGTTATACTGCCGCTAGTGTAATCTTCAAAAGTGTATTCTGTTGATAGCTCACATCCTGCTACATGGCTGTCACCGAAAGCTAAAACGGAACGGAAATATTTCATGATTGTTTTATATGCTTAAATATATGCTATGTTTAATGTCATATTATTTACCGATACCGCAGAGTTCGCTACTAAAACTAGAGGCTATGGAACTCATCGTTTAGCCAGCCATATCAGGCATAATGGTTATAGTTGTATTGTAATAGACTTTGCGTCTGTTATTGATTACAACACTTATAAAGAAATTTTAGATCTAACTGTTGGCCCGGAAACATTAATGGTAGGCTATGCTACTAATTGGATGCCATTTAGACTTCCGGGGGAAGAACCTCACACTATGGAGCCGGGAAGAAACGGCAGACGAAAGAGCGATGCTGAACAGTTTGATCAGTTGGAGAATTCTCGATACAAAGGAACCTTAGTAACAGCGTTTGCTCACGGTGATGCTGATGTGTGGATGGAGTATCCAAAGAGCTTAAATCCAAAACTAAAATTAGTACTAGGCGGAAACAAAATTAACATGTACCTAGATTCTAAGCTCACAGACCATTTCATTATGGGCTATGCTGAAACTATGACTATAGACTTATTAGATAGTCTAAGCGGCAAAGGCAAGAAAAGATTGTTTAACAGAATTATAGACCACGATCATAAAGCACAAGCACCTGTTTGGGATTTTAGAGAAAGTAAAACAACTTATACTGAATACGATTTTATTACTCCTCAAGAAGCACTAAGTCTCGAGATTGGACGAGGATGTAGATTTAAATGTACCTACTGTCCGTATCCGTTAATAGGTATGAAGAATGTTGAAGATTATTTAAAGTATGAAAATGTTTTAAGAGAAGAATTGCTAGACAACTATAATCGATGGGGAACTACTAGATATTATTTCATGGATGACACATTTAACGATACTGTAGAAAAGTTACAGATGGTTTTAAATGTTACTCGTAGTCTACCTTTTAAGATTAGCTTCTGGTGTTATTTGCGAGTAGACTTACTAGCTATACATCCTGAAATGATTCCTATGCTAAAAGAAATGGGCCTAGCACAATGTTACTTCGGTATAGAAACATTTCACGATAAGGCAGGTCGTGCTATCGGTAAGGGTATGAACGCTAAACGAAAAAAAGAAACACTTAAAAAATGCAAAGAGTGTTGGGGTGACAGCGTAAGCATACAAAGCGGATTTATTGTAGGTCTGCCTTTTGAGTCAAGTGATTCTATTGCAGAAACGGCTGCATACTTGAGAGAACCAGATTGCCCGATTGATATTGGTTGGATCTTTCCTTTGAACATTGCTAACGGGGATCATCCTATTACAAATCACATGTACCTAAGTGAGTTTGACAGAAATTATAAAGAACACGGTTACAGATTTGACGGTGAAGGTAATTTCCTAGAGTGGAGTAAAACCGACGATACAGATATAGACTCGTTTAAGACTGCCGAGGCTGTTGCAGGGAAAAATGATGTAACAGTATCAAAGAGAATCTATAAAGGTGATTTTTACAAAGCTAGTTTAAACCATCCTATCTTGAGTAACAGAGAATTAACAATGTCTATGACAGATCAAGAATACATGGACTTAATTAACTCTATAGATCAAAGTGAATTGTTCTATGAAACAGTAATGGAACAATATTTTAAACCGTTGATGAATAAGTTAAGAGAAAATAATAAACATGTATAATGTTGTTTTATTTGCCGATGCACCTTATCCGCATCATAAGATAAGAGGCTACGGTGTCCATCGCATAGCAAGTCACATTAGACAAGCAGGGTATTCTTGCATTGTTATTGACTTTAGCTCTGCTCTTACATTTGTTGACTACAAAGAAATTATAGATTTAACTGTAGGTCCCGAAACACTTATGGTAGGATTTAGTACCACATGGTTGCCGTACCGTTGGCCGGAACTCCCTGGAGAGTTTACTAATCAAATACCCGGGCACCACATCGGTGAAGAACACGAGCTAAGTCATAGTAAAGAAGAACTGCATGACTGGCGTAAAGAGAATCTAGTAGTTAAATTTGGACAAAACGATGTAGCAGAGTGGCTCAAGTATCCAAAGACCATTAACCCTAAGTTAAAGATTGTATTAGGCGGATCTAAAGCAGATTTCTACATGGACTTAGACAATGTTGATCATGTTATATTTGGCATTGCTGAAACGATGACTATAGACTTGCTAGATAAATTAAGCGGCAAGAACAAACGCATATTTAACAAGTATATAGACCATGACCGAAAAGCGCACTCTCCAACATGGGACTTTAGAGAAAGCAGTACACGCTACACCGAACTTGACTTTATACAACCACAAGAAACATTAAACTTAGAAGTAGGTCGTGGGTGTAGATTTAAGTGTGCATTTTGTAACTTTCCATTAATAGGACAAAAGAATGTTAACGACTACTTGAAGTACCCTACAATTATTAGAGACGAGCTACTAGAGAATTACGAACGCTGGGGGACTACTAAGTACTTCATTGTCGATGACACATTTAACGACAGTACAGAAAAACTAGAAATGCTAGCAAAGGTAATGAGCAACCTGCCTTTTAAAATTAAGTTCTGGTGTTACACTCGTGTTGACTTACTAGCGGCACATCCGGAGCAGATAGAGTTGCTAAAAGAGTTAGGTGTTGCTGAAACATTCTTTGGGCTAGAAACATTCAATGACCAAAGTAGTAAAACTATCGGCAAGGGTATGCCTAGCAGTCGTCGAAAAGATACACTATATCGAGCAAAAGAAGTATGGGGAGATAGAGTGTGGATGGAGGGCGGATTTATGATAGGACTCCCTCATGAAACACAAGCTAGTTGGAGACAAACTGTTGATTGGCTTAAACAATCAGATTGTCCGTTAGATATTAGTACATGCTACCCTTTAAACATTGTTAAGAAGTCTGAGAGAAATCAATGGTTCCCTACTAGCTGGTTTGATAACAATTACGAACAGTTTGGTTACAATTTTCCGCACGATGGTATAGAAGGAATGTTAGCGTGGGAAAAAAATGACGGTACTGATATTACAAGTTTTTACCAAGCACAACAAATTGCTGATGCTACTACTGCTGAGCTAGCACCTTATCAAAGATTGCGTCAAGGCGACTTTTATACAAGTAGTTTTGATCACCAAGTGCTAGGTGATAGAGAGAAGACACTAAGTATGAGTCCAGAAGAGTATAAGCGATTACTTTCTACAGTTGATTTTACAGAACTCTACTATAAAACAACAAAGGAGCAATACTTTGCTCCTTTGATTAATAAGTTAAAGAAATAACTTATCCTAGAACTGTCCAGCTAGTTCCGTTCCAGCCCTTGAACTCTTTGGTTGTACTATCAAATACAATCCATCCTTCTTCTGGGCCAGTTGGCAAGCTGCCGGTTGCATACCCTGTTGCTTTAAGCACAGGCGCATTTAAAACACCCTTGCTATTGAAACTCATTGTCTGAGGTGTGCCAGTGCTATCTAAAACAACAGCACCAAATGATCCAGGAACAATACCAGTTGAAACAGTACCGTCCGGATCTGCAAATAAACCAAACGCACCGACGTTAACAAAGTCAGTACCGTCGTAACCTAGTGCATCGATAAATCCGATAGCATCGCCAGCTTGTACCGTAGTAGGTGCGCTTAGTGTGCCTCTAGAGATTTTAAATGTAAAACCTGCGTTGTTAGTACCATCACTAATACCGGTAAACACACCAAAGTTGTTATCACCGTAAACCCATAGTGTGTTAGGGTTAGTGTTAGAACCTAAAATAAATGCGTTGTCAGAACGATCTGAAACTGTTGGCGGTGTTACTAAGCTAGTAAGTCTATTAGATGCTAAGGTAACATCTTGGTTAGTAAGCGAAGCTGTTAAGCTAAGACCGCCAGTGATATCAATGTCGCCTGTGCCGTTAATGTCAAAGCTATTTAAGTCTAGAGATCCGCCTAACTGCGGTGATGTGTCATCGACAACATCTTGGATACCTACTAGTGCGCCAGTATCAACTGTAGCAATAATATGCCCGCCTGTGTAGACAAAGCTAATACCACTGTGAGTTGCACCTACTCTAGATAAGTCGTCGCCTACTGCTTCAACAGCTCTAGCGTCTGTAAAATATAAATTGTTGTTTTCAGGAATGTTAGAAGTGTCTAGGTCAACAACGCCAACTTGTCCGTTGACACTAGAAACTGCACCTTCCATGTTTGCTAAAATATCTACGCCACCTTGTGTTATGCCATCGCCGACATACAGCTTCTGGGTGTCTGTAGTGTACACTAATTCGCCTAGGGCAAAAACTACTGTTCCAGCCTCTGCTTCTGTTCCGCGTCTAATTTGTAGCGCCATCGTGCTATCTCCGTTAATTCTTATTTTTCAGCTGAAAGCTGAATATTATAGTGTATTTAGCGAAATGAAACAGATAGCACAGTCAAAAAATAGGGCTCCTAAGAGCCCTATAAACTACGCAGTTTATTCTGCGTACCAGATTTCTGTAAAGCCTTCGTCTTCGGATGGCATTTCAAAACCGTCAATCATGCTACGCATAACATGGTCTGGAATCATCTTACCTGGGCGACTTGCTAAACGACGAGCTAACTCGTCTGCATCTGGAGTCTTGAATACAACAGCAATATGCTCGTACTTTGGCAAGGTGTTAAACTTGCGTGTGCGACTAATGCGAGTTGTGCTAGTTTGATCCCAGATTACATCCAAGTTGTTTGCTTGACAAATCAATGCTTGGTTAGCCATTAACTTAACAGCAATTGGCATGTAGTCCTTGAACACTTCGTTGTAGGTCTTACCTTGTTCCTTAGCATACGCTTCGACAAAGTTATCAGTACTTACAACAGGAAGTCCTTCTGCCCACTTTTGGTTCTTAATCCATGTACTCTTTCCGGCACCTGGAACTCCAATTAATTGATAACACTTTGGCATTTACTGCTCCAATCTCTGTGCGACAAATGCCGCAATAGTTTCTTGTAATCTTTCTATTTCGTCAGCCGCTTCATCTAGCAAGTTAGCAATCTTATCGGGCTTGCCCTCTGTAACTGCTAAACGGCCCGGAATAGACCTTCGTATCTCTGCTCGCTTTCTTAAGCGAAATAGCAGGCTTTGTTCTGCTACTGGTAAATGGCTTTCGTCTTTCATAATATATTATACTCTCAAAAAGGAATGTCGTCATCCCAACTAGATGGATATTGGACAGGTCGTGGCTTTGGCGCCACATAATTTGGATTATCAAAGTTGTCAAAAACTTGCTGATAATCGTAGTACGGAACACTACGCAAACGGTCCTGGTTGTCGCATAGTATGTCTACTTTGTCCAAACTAGAATAATCTCCGCTCGGACAATCACGGACAGTAACATATCCGTTATAGTAAGTGCCATCCCATCTCCCATTCACAACACGAAAATCGAAATGAGTTGGAGTATACTCTTGATCAACATCAACTAGCAACTCAGGACGGTTATTTTTTCCTAGCATTAAGCGCATGTTCTCTCCGCATATAAAAGTCTCGGATACCTCTTGCATCATGTAACGCATTATGAGGAACTGCCGAATCATAATCGATGCCCAAGTCTAACTCAAACTTTATGTTAGGCATAAGCGCAAGCATTTGTCCCGGCCCAACAATTAAAGACTCACAAAAATATCGAATGTCATCTGGCCAATCTGCAATAATTGTACACTCACCGATGTCCCAAAGATACTGCCCTAACGCTTGTTGAAACTCGTGATGACTGCACGGAACCATTATTAAATGCGGCACAACATTTTCTTTAACCCAGGGTTCAACTTGATCTCTCATTTCAAGTTCTTTATAGAACTCTTTAACACCTTCCTTTTCAGGAACGAGTGCCATTGAAATCAACTTGCCGCCGAAGCCGTTAAATTCAGTATCTAAAAATAATCTCATTTCTTCTCCAGTGGCCAGATTACGCTATAAGGCTTGTTTTGTTTTTTAGCATAATCATGTGTGTACCAAGTACCGCCTTTAGGTTGCCACTCCATTTGTTTAGGGCAAACTAACAAAACATCGCACTCGTCTACAATAGCACGATCACGCTGTAAGTAACCTGCAGGCTCACGCATTTCATCGCCGCCAAAGAACCCTTGCTCTTCAGTTAGCTTGGGCGGATGACAAACAATCCTGTATCCTAATTCCTTAGCAATAGCGGCCGCTTGTACATCTACTCCATTACAATCACCGTGATGAAACTCTGTACCTTTTAATTCTCGAAGAACGCTACGGAGCTCATTTAACTGATACTCCGTAGCACCTTCTCTAGTACCTGTAATACCTACCTTCATGCTAGTTGTTCTCTTACCCATGCTAGGCGAGCTTGCTCGTCCATAGCTGTGTATTCAACAATGTTAGCACGAATAGCATCTACTAGTGGATAGTATTCTTCATCAAGATTGTGCTTGATGTCCTTGTTCAAGTCCACTAGCTTATCTGTCCGTGGATTGCGAGCAACCCACTTTGAAGTTAAGTAGTATGGTGACTTGATCTTAGCACTTACACCATCTTCTGTATAGAATACAAAACCTTCGTGCTTGCACTCCTTAGCCATTGTCTTTAGTTCACCTAAAGTAACTTCGTAGTGCTTTGGAACTAAACAGTTGAATCGATCTGCCAAGTCGTTTAAAACTTGTGGATTGTGACCAACTTTCGAACCCCAAACATTTTCACGATAGCCTAACACATACATGCCTGACTTTTCTGGAATGATGTGTGGGTCGTCCATATGAACGCACTCAAACATTACTGTCATCCCTTCTAGTTCGTCATCAGCAAAAGCCATTTGCCATTCCGACCATGGGCCGTGTAACAGCATCATTTCCTTTGCCATGTTAACATAGTCGCTGTCTGTGCTACCAGTAGTAGACACTAACACATCGCCGTTATGCCAAGTACAAGCAACCATAAAGCCGTTAACCTTACGGAAAGCCAATACCTTAGTATCATCAGGCAACACCGGTGCTTCCTTTTCGATACCATAGTTGTAGATCTTTGTGAATGGATATGTAACTAGGTTAAAATCCT
>JACCEE012326678.1_pt1 | contig 22958 bp, 20 predicted proteins | sample 7449931 | NCBI WGS metagenome assembly JACCEE01 (sample SAMN15323457, study PRJNA562643) | freshwater metagenome | isolation source: river surface water | place: USA:Blue River Watershed | collected 2017-08-19 | reverse complement strand
GTGCTGCTGCCGGTCACCGCGCCGGCCCTGGCGCTGCTGGGCTACTGCGTCGCCCTGCTGCTGCTGCAGGCCCGCACCGAGCGCCTCGAAGCGCGCCGCCTGGCCGACCACCTGCAAAGCTTCCTGCCGCGCGGCCTGGCGCGGGACATCGCGGCGCAGAACCCCAGCGGCGACAGCCTGGGCAAGCCCTGCCAGGGCGTGCTGCTCGCCTTGCGCGTGGCCGGCCTGGAGCGCTGGATCACCTCGGTCGATAGCCTGCACGCGCTCGCCATGGTGCACGCCGTCAGCACCCTGGCCGAGCGTGGCGCGCAACGCCATGGCGGCGCGCTCGAGCACCTGCAAGGCGAAACCCTGCTGATGGCCTGGCCGCGCGCCGACGCCGCCTGCGTCCACGCCGCCATCAGCGCCGTGCGCGAGCTGTTCGGTGAACTCGAAACCCTGCTGCAGCGCAACGAAAGCGAACGCTATCCCCTGGGCCTGCGCGCCGCCATCGAGTCGGGCGCCTTCCTGCTCGGGGTCGCCGGTTCGCGCACCAGCCGCCGGCCCGTGCTGCTGGGCCCGACCGCCGACGCCGTCCTGGCCATGCTCAGCCTGTGCGACGAACTCGCCAGCCCCGTGCTGGTGGGCGACCATGCCGCCTCGGCGCAGCCGGGCGACACGCTGCACCTGATGGGGCGCTTCCTGCTGCCGGACCATCCCAGGCCCAGGCAACTCCACCGGGTGGACGTTTGAGCCGGCCCGCGACCAGCAGCTGGCGCCAGGCCAGGATTCCGGCACGCCTGGGCGCAGCACTGGCCGCGCTGGCCGCCAGCGCCGCGCTGGCCGCGCCGCTGGATGCCGAAGTTGAAGCGGCCCAGGCCTACCAGCAGGCCTTCGCGGCGCTGCAGGCCGAGCAATGGGCGCAGGCCGAGCTGCTGCTCGAGCGCAGCCTGATGCTGAACCCCGACCACGCCGAGGCCAGGCTGGAACTCGCCGGCCTGCTGGCGCGGCGCGGCCGGCTGGAAGCCGCGCAGGCGCTGATCGACAGCCTGATCGACGACCCGCGCACGCCCGACAGCCACCGCCAGCAGCTGCTGGCGCTGCGGGCCAGCGTCACGCAGCCAGCGCCCGCCGCTGCGCCCCCGGCCGCCTGGACGGCCGAGACCTTCGTCGCCTGGTCGCGCAACCCGCTGGCGCGCTCCGACGTGCGCGAGCTGACCCTGACGCTGCCCGACGGCAACATCACCCTGCCGGTGACGCGCGAGGTGCGCGCGGCCGGCACGGTCGGGCTGGCGCTGCAGCGCGCCGAGCCCGGCGGCTGGGTGGTCGATTTCAGCGCACAGCGCATCGGTGGCCAGCAACACTGGCAGGCCGCGCGGCTGGCGCTGGCCGGCCCGCTGCCGCTGGCGCTGCCAGGGGACGAGCCGCTGCAGACCGGCTGGAGCTGGCAGAGCCGGCGCACGCTCGACGGCATCGACCGCCACAGCCTTGGCCTGACCGTCGGGGGCCAAGGCTGGTCGGTGACGGCGGCCGGCTTCACCGAGCCCCTGCTGGCGCGCCAGGGCCAGCTGCTGCTGGCCGAATACAGCGTGCAGCAGCCGCGCTGGCAAGCCAATGTCCATGCCGACCTCGAGCACGCCAGCGCCGGCGAGCCCGGCCATGCCCGCCTGGGGCTGGCCGCTGCCTGGGCGCTGGCGCCGCACTGGGTCGCGCTGGGCCAGGTCAGCACGCAGCGCGACCTGCGCGCCTACAGCGCCTGGCTGCAGCACGGCGCGCCGCGCCAGCTGCAGACCGCCTACCTGGCGCTGGAGCGCCGCTGGCAGCCCGCCGGCCAGCCCTGGCAGCTGGCCGCGCGCGCCCACCTGGGCCAGCGCTGGAGCAACATCGCCCTGTTCGGCTACCGCGACGCCGGCGTGCAGCTGAGCTGGCGGCGCCAGTGGTAAGCGGTATTTTTACAACAGTGGTGACGCACGTCACATGGTCCCGTGACGTCATGTCGCTAGAATAGCCCTCGGACGGTCGTTCTGTGCCGGCCGATTTGTATTCCCTCAAGGAGAGTTTTCCATGGCTTTGTCCAACGAGATCAAGACCGATCTGTTCCGCTTCTTCGCAATCGCCTTCGACGCCGCCCCCGGCACCACCTACATGGACCAGCTGACGCAAGCGGTCGATGCCGGCATGACCGTCCCGCAGATCGTCGAGGTGTTCACCTCCAAGCTGCAGTTCACTTCCGTTTACCCCGAGTCGTCCAGCAGCGACGAGTTCGCCACCCTGCTGATCAACAACGTGGTCGGTGATTCCGCTTCCGACGCCGCCAAGGCTGAAGCCGTGGCCGACGTTAACGGCGCACTGGCCGCCGGCTGGACCCGTGGCCAGGTGATCTACCAGATCTTCTCGAACCTGGCTGCCAAGCCGGCCGACGACGCCACCTGGGGCGGCACCTCCAAGATGATGGCCAACCAGGTCGCCGTGGCGCAGTACGCCACCGAGGTGCAACTGGTCAGCACCGCCAACCTGTACGAGCTGAAGGCCCTGATCGCCGAAGTGACCGCCGACACCGACGTGTCCACCCCGGCCGCGATCGAAGCCGTCATTGCTACCGGCATCGCAGCCGCCACCCCTGGCAAGACCTTCACACTCACCAGCGGTGATGACGTCTTCATCGGTACGGCCGGCAGCGACACCTTCGACGCTTCGACCGTGATTGGTAGCCTCAAGGCTGCAGATCGCGTCACCGATGTGTCCACGACAGACAACGACGTGCTGAACGCAAAGGTCACCGTCGCAACTGCCACTCCTTACTTGGCCAACATCGAAACCATCAACCTGACCGGCCCCTACGGTGTCGTGGGCATTGATGCAACCAACATCTCCGGTACCAAGACCATCAATCTGGCTTCCTCCATCGCTAGCGCGGCAGGTACCGTGTCGAAGATCACTGCAGCTGGCGTGGCTTCGGTTGTGGCCGGTGACAACATCTCCGTCTTGACTGTCGGATCTGGAGATAAGGGCACCAAGGGTCTGGTGTCGGTTGATGCGGGCAAGGCCACTACCGTTACGCTGACCGGTATCACCAACGCTGCTGACCAGTTCGACTTCACCGTCAATGGCGGCGCCACCACCCTGACCGCTGCTGGCATGACCCAGACCAGCGACAAGCTGATCGTGACCAGCATGGGTGCAGCCAACACCGTGAATTTCGCTGGCATCGCCAATGTCAAGACCATCGCAGTCGCTGGCGACCAGTCTGCTACCCTGAAGGGCGATGCCGCAGTGTTTGCTGGCTCCACCATCACCAAGGGTGATGCACAGACCGTGGTGCTGGGTATCACTGTTGGCACCAATGCCGACCTTTCCAAGGCCGCCGTCAGCCTGATCGATCTGTCTGCCGCAACGACCGCCGCGACTTACACCCTGGCCGACAATGCCAATGTCAAGATCGGCTCCACCGCCGTGACCCTGACCGGCACGGCTGACGCCACTGCCGTGAACGTTGATCTGACTGCGGTCACGGCCACGCTGGCCAGTAGCGTTTTTACTACGGTCAATCTGACTGCAAATACGACTAACGTTACTGCAACTACTGTTGCCGCAGGCGCCGATGCCACGGTCAATCTATCCGGTACTAAGAACGTTGTCGTGGACGCCGCAAGCACCGCCAAGCTGCTCGACGCTACCAATCTGACCGGCAAGCTGACTGCTACCGCTCAAACGCTGACCAATATCCACGGTGGCTCGGGTAACGATGGGCTGACGGTTAGCACCACTAGCCTTGTGACGGTGGATGGTGGTGCCGGCAACGATATCTTCACTCTGACTTCGGTTTCGGCTGCAACCCTGGTGGGCGGTGAAGGTACCGATACCCTGAAATTGAGTGCAGATGTCACGCTTACCACTGCAGCTACCAACTTCGTTGCGACGGGATTCGAAAAGATCGATCTGAGCGGCAAGGTGCTTACCCTGACGTCCAAACAACTCGAGGTGTTGACGGGCTCCGGGGATGTCAATGTCGTTGACACTGCCGCTGCCACCACCAGCACGTTTGTCGTTACAGGTGGCACTGATTCCAGCAACGTGATTGCTGCCAACAAGCTCGTCTTCGCGATGGATGGCGAGGGTGCCACCATTACTGGCGGTTCGCTGGCTGATACCATCACTGGTTCGAACGGCAACGATATCATCGGTGTTTCTCATTCGATCAGCGGCGCTAATGGCGATGACATCCTGACCGGTGGTTCCGGTCGCGACAAGTTTGTCCTTGGCGCGGTTGAAAAGGGTATTGCCACCATCACCGACTTCGTGGCGGGTGTTGACACCATTGCAATCGCTACATCTACTGCCACTACTGCAGTTGCAAACCTGTTCGACAAGGGCGCACTCGACACCTCTGGCAGCAGCCTCACTGCAGTCCTGGGAACCTTTGCGACTTCTGCTGCGAATGCTGCTGTTGCTCATACAGCATACCAGTTCACCTATGGTGGCGACACGTATGTGCTGATCAACGACAGTAGCGCAGGTTACCTTGCTAGTGCTGATACTGTTGTCAAGATCACCGGTGTCAGCGGTACCCTGACTGCGGCCGACATCGTGCACGGCTAATCTCCTTTCGAGACCGCACCGGCTCAGCCCCGCGCTGAGCCGGTAAGCGCTACCCCGTCTCTCGCAAGAGGGGCGGGGTTTTTCGTGTCATGTTTCGGCCGGACTGATGTCCGTGGCCATGGTTCTCCGTCAAGTGCTAGCACATGGAAAGCAGCTTATGATCGTCAACAGTGGGGCTGACACGCAGCTCTCTCGTCTGGTGGCCCTGAGTCAGTCCGGCGACTTGGCCCGTTTGCTCGAAGAAAGCTCGCGGGCGCTCAAGAAATTCCCGCAGGATGTCCGTCTGCGGTTGACCCGCGCGGATGCCTTGCGCCTGCTACAGCGCTGGCGCGAGGCCGCGCTGCAGTACGAGCATGCCGCCGTACTGGGGGCGCCGCAGAGCGCGCAGGCCTGGCGTTTGGCAGGTTCGATGTGGCAGAACGCCGCGGCGCCCGATGCGGCGTTTCATGCCTATGGCCGTGCGCTGCAATTGAATCCCGCCGACTGGGAGGTGATGGCCAATCTGCTGCCGCTGTGCAACAAGCTCTACCCGAGTCGCAGCGATCTGCCGCTGCCGGCCGCGCTGCGCCTGCTGGCGCATGCACATGCACATGCGGATGCCTGGAATCATGTGCGCGCGGGTCAGGTGTTCAAGGCAGCCCAATGCTACGGACTGGCGCTCGATTCTTTCGAGAAGGCCGCCCATGACGAACGGATCGCCACCTATGCGCGTGCCTCGAGACTCGAAGTCGAACAATTCTGTTGCCTGTGGGATCGGGTGGAGACGCATGCGGCGGCGCTGCTGCGGGACGTGTACGAGCAGCTGGAGACCGTTCCGCCCTTGGAGAAGAATCTCATGCATGTGGCCTGGTGCATGGATGAGGGGATCAACCTCAAGGTGGCGCGTGCTGGCTTGGGCGCTTTGCTGGGCGATGCCGCGTCGGGTGGCACGGCTTTCGATCATGCCCGGCCGCGTCGCGACGGCCGTCTGCGTATCGGCTATGTGTCCCGGGATTTCTACGATCATCCCATTCTGCACCTGATCGGTGGTGTGCTCGCGCGCCACGATCGGGCTGTCGTGGAAGTGTTTGTCTATGATCATTCTCCGCGTGACCTGTCGCGTTATCGCAAGCGCTTCGAAACCAGTGTCGAGCATATCGTCGATATACGCGACCTGAGCGATGTCGAGGCGGCCGAGCGCATCTATGCAGATGGCATCGATGTACTGGTGGACCTGCAAGGCAACACGGCGGGTGTGCGACTCGGGATATTCGCGCTCAAGCCTGCGCCCGTGCAGGTGACCTGGCTCGGTTTTCCGGGCACCAGCGCATTGCCGCAAATGGATTATGTGCTGAGCGACCCGGTGGTGACCCCTGACAGCAGCGCGCCGTTCTATCCCGAAAAACTGTGCCGGATGCCCGAGAGCTACCAGAGCAACGATTTCGAGCGTCCCGTGGCGGACTCGGCCGGAACGCGCAGTGACTGGGGCTTGCCGGAAACCGGGATCGTGTTCTGTTCCTTCAACCAGTCGTACAAGATCGACCGTCCTGCATTTGAAAGCTGGATGGAGGTGTTGCGCGGGGTGCCGGACAGCGTGCTGTGGGTGCTCGATCCGGGAGCGGAAACCCAGCAGCATCTCGGTGAGGCGGCTGCGCGTCTGGGCGTCAATCCCGGCCGCCTGGTATATGCCCCGAAGGTGCCGATCATGCTGCACATGGCGCGCATGACGCTGGCGGACATCTGCCTGGATACCCGGGTTTACAACGGGCACACGACGACGTCGGACGCATTGTGGATGGGGGTGCCGGTGCTGACTGCGCCAGGGGGCCATTTCCCCAGCCGGGTCAGCGCCAGTTTGCTGAAGGCTTGCGACATGCCCGAGCTGATTGCTGCCGACATGTCCGGGATGGCGCAACTCGCCATCGAACTGGCGCACGATCCGGAAAAACTTGCGGCTGTGAAACAAAAACTGGCCCGCAACCGTTTCATCGCGCCGTTGTACGACACCGATCGTTTCGCACGCCATCTGGAACGTGCATTCACGATGATGGCCGAGCGTTTCTGGCAGAAACTGCCGCCGGCGCAGATCGACGTGCCGGCGCTACCCAAGCGCACGCAGCCTTTTACGGCAGCGCTCAATGCTGGTCCGGCCGGGTTGCGGGTCGCAGATTTTGTTGCGGCCGAGCCGGCTGCCCAGCAACTTGCGCAGAAGCAGATCAAGGCGCGCCTGCAGTGGGCGCAGCCGCAATGTCCGCTGTGCAAGAGCCATGAATTGAAGGCAGTGAATCCGGCGACCTGGTCGCGGCCGGTGGCGGGTATCCAGGAAAGTGCCTGGGCGCAATGCACTGCCTGCGGCCATGTTTATGCCCGTTTCTACTGGAGTGCCGAGGGCAAGGCGGCACTGCACGCTGCCGTGGCGACGGATTTTCCGGTGGCGGCATGTGAGGCGCACAATCCCGCACAGCGCGGTTTCGCCCATGCCGTGGCCAGCGCGGCAGTCGATGCGCTCGAGGGACTTCCTGCTTTCCTGCAACGGGCGGAGCCAGCGCGCTGGCTCGATGTGTATGGTGCGACGGCCGCGCCGATCGCCGCGGCGCAGGAATACGGCTTCGCGCCCAGCATGCTGCTGCGTCATGGCGATTACTTGCCGCCTTTGTCCGATCTCGGGGTGCAGACGGCTGTTGTGGACTTCCTGACCGTGAATTTCGAAGGCCGACCCGAGGTCATCTCCTTGCTGGGGTCGCTCGAGCAGGAGCCTTTCCCGGATCTGCTGCTGGCGCGTGCCCATCATTTGCTGGCACCGGGTGGTGTGCTGCTGGCAGGGTTCGATAACGCAGGCAGTGTCCAATGGCGGCACGTCGAGCGCCGCCAGAATGGCGAGTTGTGGCAGGACCCCAGGCGCCTGCACTGGTTTGCCATGCGCCACATGAAACGTTTGCTGTCGGAACAAGGATTTGCGGTGGTCAGCATGTTCCCCAATCCTGAAACATCCTGTGGTCTGGTGCTGGTCGCGAAGAAAATGGCTACCAAGGGAGAGAAGGCATGAACGGGGTCTGCGAGGCCTATGAGTACCGAAAAATTTTGGTAACTGGCGGGGCCGGATTTTTGGGGAGTCACTTGTGCGACCGGTTGATCGCGCGTGGTGAAGACGTGCTTTGCATCGATAATTTTTTTACCGGTAGCAAGCGCAATGTCGCACATTTGCTGGGGCATGAAAATTTCGAGTTGATGCGCCACGACGTCACGTTTCCCCTGTATGTCGAGGTTGACCGTATTTATAACCTGGCTTGTCCGGCCAGTCCGGTTCACTATCAGCGTGATCCAGTCCAGACCACGAAGACCAGTGTGCACGGGGCCATCAACATGCTCGGCCTAGCGAAGCGGGTGAAGGCACGGATTCTGCAGGCTTCTACCAGTGAAGTGTATGGCGATCCGGAGGTGCATCCGCAACCGGAAGAGTACTGGGGACGGGTCAACACGGTGGGACCGCGCGCATGCTACGACGAAGGCAAGCGTTGTGCGGAAACGCTGTTCTTCGACTACTGGCGGCAGCATCAACTGGAAATCAAGGTGATGCGCATCTTCAATACCTACGGACCGCGCATGCACCCCAATGATGGCCGGGTGGTCAGCAACTTCATCGTGCAGGCATTGAAGGGCGAACCAATTACCATCTATGGTGATGGTAGTCAGACACGCTCGTTCTGCTACGTCGATGACCTGATCGATGGCATGCTGCGCCTGATGGACTCGCCGGCAGATTTCACCGGTCCGGTGAATATCGGTAATCCTGGCGAGTTCACTATGATCGAGCTTGCCGAGAACGTCTTGCGCCTGACAGGCTCCAAATCGGGAATCGAGTTTCGCGCTCTGCCTCAGGATGATCCCAGGCAGCGACAGCCGGACATCGCCCTGGCCAGGAAGCAGCTGGATTGGCAGCCTCATGTGTCCCTGGAAGACGGCTTGCGCGAGACGATCGCCTATTTCAAGAAGTTATTGCAGGAGGGCTAATGAAGATTGCCATTGCCGGAACAGGCTATGTGGGTCTGTCCAACGGGGTCTTGCTGGCCCAGCACAACGAAGTGGTGGCGATCGACATCGTTCCTGAAAAGGTCGCCATGCTCAATCGCCGCGAATCGCCGATCGAGGATGCCGAAATCGAGGAGTTCCTCCAGAACCGGCCGCTGAATTTTCGTGCCACGCTCGACAAGGCCGAGGCCTATCAGGGCGCCGACTACGTCATCATCGCCACGCCGACCGACTACGATCCCGAGACCAATTACTTCAATACGAAGTCGATCGAGGCGGTCATTGCCGATGTGATGACCATCAATCCGCAGGCAACGATGGTGATCAAGTCAACGGTGCCCGTGGGTTATTGTGCCAAGACGCGGTTGCTGCTCGATACGCAGAACCTGATTTTCTCGCCGGAGTTCCTGCGCGAGGGCAGGGCGCTCTACGACAACCTGCACCCGTCGCGCATTGTGGTGGGTGAGCGTTCGCAGCGGGCTGAGACCTTCGCTCGCCTGCTGCAGCAGGGTGCCATCAAGCAGGATATTCCCACGCTGTTCACCGACAGCACCGAGGCCGAGGCGATCAAGCTGTTTGCCAACACGTTCCTGGCAATGCGGGTGGCCTATTTCAACGAACTGGATACCTACGCCGCGAGCCACGGACTGGATACGCGCCAGATCATCGACGGTGTCTGTCTCGACCCGCGTGTCGGGCAGTATTACAACAACCCGAGCTTCGGCTACGGTGGCTACTGTCTGCCCAAGGACACCAAGCAGCTGCTGGCGAACTACCGCGACGTGCCGCAGAACCTGATCCACGCCATCGTCGAGTCGAACAGCACGCGCAAGGATTTCATCGCCGAGGAAATCCTGCGCAGAAATCCTCGGGTGGTGGGCATTTATCGGCTGGTCATGAAGGCAGGTTCGGATAATTTCCGGGCATCCAGCATCCAGGGCATCATGAAGCGCATCAAGGCCAAGGGTGTCGAAGTCATCGTTCATGAGCCGGTGCTGACCGAGCCGGAATTCTACCGCTCACGTGTGGTGAACGACCTGCAGGCATTCAAGCGGGACGCAGACGTGATCATCGCCAATCGCTGCACTGCTGCCTTGGCTGATGTCGAAGCCAAGGTCTATACACGGGATTTGTTTGGAGGAGATGCGTAATGAGTTTGATGAAATTGCTGAATTCGACCCGTTTGACGGAGATTGTTGATATTGGTGCAAATCCAATCGACGGCGACCCTCCCTACAAGCCGATGCTGGAAGCAGGTTTGTGTCGGGTAACCGGCTTCGAGCCGCAGGAGCAGGCACTGGCGGAGCTGCAGCGCAAGAAGGGACCAAACGAGCGCTATTTATCATATGCAGTGGGTGATGGAAATTCGCACAAGCTGAATATTTGCTATGCATCGGGAATGACGAGTTTTTTTGCTCCGGAGCCCGCTACGGCAGAAATTTTCCCGTTGTTCAAGAAGTTCGGCGAGGTGATCCGGCAAGTGGAAATCGAGACCCGTCGCTTGAATGATATCGATGAAATCGAGCATCTTGATTTCCTGAAGATCGACATTCAGGGAGGGGAACTGGAGGTCTTCAGGTCCGGGGGCGATAAGCTTGCCCAGACCGTGGTCATACAGACCGAGGTATCGTTCATGCCCTTGTACAAAGGGCAGCCCACGCTGGGCGATATCGACATCGAGTTGCGCCGTCAGGGCTTCGTGCCACACTGCTTTGCGGCGATCAAGAACTGGCCGATCGCGCCCTGTGTGATCAACAACAACCCACGTCAGGCGCTCAATCAATTGCTGGAGGCAGACCTGGTGTATGTACGAGATTTCTCCAGGCCCGAAGGCATGAGCGACGAGCAATTGAAGCATCTGGCGCTGATAGCGCACCATTGCTACCGGTCCGTCGACCTTGCACTGCGGTGTGTGATGTTGCTGGAGCAGCGCGGAGCGTTGGCCGCTGGGGCGCAGAACGGGTATCTGGCGAGCTTGAAACAGAAATAACACCTGCACCAACCGAAATCCACGCGGCGCTGGGTGAATTCACTTCTCGGCCATCCTGTCATGAACATCCTCTTCATCCACCAAGGTTTCCCCGGACAATTCAAGCATCTGGCACCGGCCTTGGTCCAGCACGGTCACAGGGTCATCGCCATGACCATGCAGAAAACCGAGACCAAGTCTTGGCAGGGGGTGACGCTGGTGCAGTATGGCGCCGGTCGCTCCAGTACCCCCGGCATTCACCCCTGGGTCGGCGATATCGAGACCAAGACCATTCGCGGCGAGGCCTGCTTCCGGGCCGCGCTGCAGATGAAGGCGCTGGGCTTTACGCCTGACATCATCATCGCCCACCCCGGCTGGGGCGAAAGCCTGTTCCTCAAAGAAGTCTGGCCTCAAGCCAAGCTCGGCATCTACTGCGAGTTCTTCTACCAGCTGCATGGTGCTGATGCCGGCTTCGATCCGGAGTTCCCACTCAAGGATGTTGGTGAAGTTTGCCGTGTCCACCTCAAGAACCTGAACTCCCTGTTGCACTTCCAGGTGGCCGATGCGGGCATCAGCCCGACGCACTGGCAGGCCAGCACGTTTCCGGCGTCGTTTCGCAGCCGGATTGCCGTGGTGCATGACGGGATCGATACCGAAGCGCTGGCACCCAACCCGGCTGTCAGCCTGACGCTCAACGGTAACCTGGTGCTCACCCGGCAGGACGAGGTGATCACCTTTGTCAACCGCAACCTCGAGCCCTACCGGGGCTACCATGTCTTCATGCGCGCCTTGCCGGAGATCCTCAAGCGCCGGCCCAATGCCAGGGTCCTGATCGTTGGCGGAGATGGCGTGAGCTACGGTGCCCAGCCGGAAAGCGGCCAGAAGTGGAAGGAGATCTTCGCTGCCGAAGTGCGTCCGCGGATCAGCGATGCGGACTGGAGCCGGGTGCATTTCCTCGGCAACATTCCGTATCAGCATTTCATTCCGCTGCTGCAAATCTCGACGGTGCATGTCTATCTGACATACCCATTCGTGCTGTCCTGGAGCCTGCTGGAAGCCATGAGTGTCGGCTGCGCTATTGTTGCCAGCGACACGCAGCCATTGCGCGAGGCAATCGAGCACGACGAAACCGGCCGGCTGGTGGATTTCTTTGATGCTCCGGGGCTGGTCAACGAGGTGTGCGCACTGCTCGACGATCCGGCCGCACGGCAACGGCTGGGGCAGAATGCTCGCGCCTTTGCTCAAACCAACTACGATCTGAGTACCATATGCTTGCCGAGGCAGTTGGCCTGGGTCGAGGGGCTGCTGTCATGACGTCGCTGATCCTGGCAGAAGAACTTGAAGCCGAACTCGCCGCGATCGAAGCCGAATCCATCGGCTGGCAGCCGCTGGGCGACAGCGCTTACCTGCATCTGGGCAAGCCGGACGAGGAAGAAGTGGTCATCACCGTGGTGGGCGTGCCAGAAGCCGGCATGGCAGGGATGAATGTGCTGTGGGTGGTGTAAGCAGGGCTATGACCGCCTGGCCCCGGGAGCTGTTGCGGGGTACGTGTTCAAGTCCCCCGCACAGCACTTGCTTGCTCGAGACGGTGCGCATGGGATAATTCCATCTGAGGGTGGGAGCATCCGTCTTACCCGTCCATTTGATTTGATCAGCAGTGCCGAGGCGTCGATCCCGTTGCTGACATGTTCTCTCGCGGCTGGCGCTCGGCACTGCGGCGCGAACGCACTCTCCTCGGAATCCCTTCATGGTCGCGACCACTACTGCCTATCTCGACAGCCGCAACCGTGCCGCCACCGGGCAGGGCTACGACGGCGTGGTCCGTGTCTCGGTGGCCGGCTATTACGGCACCGGCACGCTGCTGTATGGCGGCCAGGCGGTGCTGACCGCGGCCCACCTGTTCGATCACGCCGGCCTGTCGGCCAGCGTCAGCTTCGAGACCGCCTCCGGTACCCAGCTGCTGGCGTCCCGCGCCGTGCTGCTGCACCCGGACTATGACGACAACGACAACAACGACCTGGCCCTGGTCTGGCTGTCGCAGCCGGCGCCGCTGGCGGCCCAGCGCTACCAGCTCTACCGCGACACCGACGAGCTGGGCCAGGCCTTCCAGCTGGTCGGCTATGGCGTGCCGGGCACCGGGGCCGCCGGTGTGGACATGGCCTACGGCGGCGCGCCGCTGCGGCTGCAGGCCGCCAACCGCTTCGACGCCGACAGCGGCCTGCTGGCGCGCGAGCTGGGGTCCTGGCTGACCTGGAAGCCGCTGGCCGGCAGCCAGCTGCTGGCCGACTTCGACGACGGCAGCCAGGCCCGTGACGCGCTGGGCCGGCTGCTGTACCGCGCCGACCTGGGCCGGGGCAGCGCCGAGGGCCTGATCACCCCGGGCGACAGCGGCGGCCCGGCCTTCGTCGCCGGCCGCCTGGCGGGCGTGGCCAGCTATGTCACCAGCCTGGGTGGCTACGGTGTCGAACCCGACATCAATGCTGCCGAGGACAGCAGTGTTGGCGAGGTGGCCGCCTGGCAGCGCGTCTCTTTCTACCAGCAGTGGCTGGACCAGAGCCTGCGCGCGCGCTATGCCGATGCGCCGACCCAGCCCGCCGAGGTCCGCAAGTCGGTGTCCGAGGGCAGCAGTGGCGGCACCTCCTATGCGTATTTCCTGCTCCAGTTCACCGGCGCGCGCACCGACCCGGCCCAGGTGCTGAGCGTGGACTACGCCACCCGCGACGGCAGCGCCAGGGCAGGGCAGGACTACCTGGCCGCCAGCGGCACCCTCAAGCTCTACCCGGGCGAGGTCCAGGCCGTCATTCCGGTGGAGGTCATCGGCGACGCCACGTCCGAGCCGGACGAGACCTTCTACCTCGACGTCACCCACCCGGTGGGCGGCAGCCTGGGCGCCGGCGTCGTGCAGCTGACGGCGGTGCGCACCATCGTGGATGACGATGGCGGGTGGGGTTGAGGCCATCGGGCGCTGGGCGGCTGTGTATGTTAGCCATGCGCCACCGTGCCTGCCTCATACCGGCGAAGGGCTTCCAGCATCCAGGCAGGCATTGAGGCCTTGGCGCTACGCAATGCCTCGAATTCGACCTGCGGCAGGTTGGCGGCGATACGCTCAAACGTAGCCGGCGCGACTTGCCGGCGACCGAGATACCAGAGTGCGGACAGGGCTTGGCCTGCGGGACGACCGGCCAGTGCCAGTTTGCGCGCCGCGACGTGCTGAAGTCGCACCTGCAGCTTGCCCATCCGCACGGTGTGCGACGAGCCAGTGGTGTAGAAAACCGGCTGGGCTGGAACCTGGGTGCTGAAACCAAAACGGCGAGCCGCCTCGGCTCCGTGCACTTCAATGGATGCACCTTCGGTGGCGGCGATCGTCTGCGCCACCGTTTCTGGCGAAGGCATGATCTTCAGACCAAAACGGCTGGTCCTGGGAACGGTGTAGAGGCCACGGCCGAGCCGCTCGATGCAACCCTCCTTGTTCAGGCGCATCAGGGTCTGATCAATGGACGCACGCGACCCCAACCCTGCAAACAGGGCCGGGGTGAAAGGTTTTCCAGCAGGTTGGGCTGCGATGCGCTCGCGGATGGCTTGTGATGTGCTCATGGCTGCCTCCATGTCAGATAATTTATCAAAAAATCTAACAGTTCACAAGGCGGACGGCATTTCGGGGGCGTATTCAGGCCTGTGCCTTCTATCTCGACGTCACCCATGCCGTCGGCGGCAGCCTGGGCGCGGGCGTCGTGCAACTGACGGCGGTGCGCACCATCGTGGATGACGATGGCGGGTGGGGTTGAGGCGGTGCTTTAGGTTACCTTTGGGTTCTTCTGGGGCTAGAATGGCATCATTCTTGAAGTGAGCTGAACCATGTCCGTCAATGTGAAACTGTCTGAAATGCTGGTCAACCAGGCCCGGCGCTACGCATCGATTGAGCACCGATCAGTGCCCAAGCAGATTGAATACTGGTCTCATATCGGCAAGATTGCCGAGGAGAACCCCGACCTGCCGTTCTCGATGATCCGCGAGATCCTGATCGCGGACCAGGAAGAGGCTGTCAGTGAGTATTCGTTCGGCTGATGCGGATTCTTGTTACGCCGACCTTCGAGCGTGCCATCAAGAAGCTGCACAAGCTGCAGAAGGCCGACCTGGACGCCGCCGTTGGTGCCGTAGTGGCAGACGTGGAGATTGGCGAGGCCAAGGTAGGTGACCTGGCCGGAATCCGCGTCCACAAGTTCCGGCTGGCCAATCAGTTGTGCTTGTTGTCCTACCGTGTCCTCGACCAGGAGACGATCAAGCTGCTCACCGTGGGGCCTCACGAAAACTTCTACCGTGATCTGAAGCGACTGGATCACTGAGGGCCTTGGGCCGACATCGAGGCGAATGCCGCGAAGTACCTCACCGAATACCCGAGGCTCAACCTATGAAAGCCATCACCCTCAAGGCGGCCTGGAGCACGGGCGAGACCCTGCGCGACAACACGCCGGGCTGCTTGAGGGATGATGCATTAGTCCCAATTTGGGACTAAAATGCGGGCTATGCGAGTCATTGCCATCTCCACCCTCAAGGCTTTTTGGCAACAGCACCCCGATGCCGAACTCCCTCTCAAGGCCTGGCTGGAAGAGGCGCACGCCGCGCAGTGGCAGCAGCCCGCCGACATCAAGGCGCAGTTTGGCCATGCCAGCATCCTCAAGAACCGCCGCGTCGTCTTCAACATCAAGGGCAACGACTACCGCCTGGTGGTCGCGGTCGCCTACCGCTTCCAGGCCCTCTACATCAAGTTCGTGGGCACGCACCAGCAATATGACGCCATCGACGTCCTGACCGTGGAGACCCCAGCATGAGCAACGATCTGACCCTGCGCCCCATCCGCACCGAAGCCGATTACCGCGCCGCGCTCGCGCGCGCCGAAGCCTTCTTCGATGCCCCTGCGGAGCCCGATCCCGACAGCGAGGAAGGCGCCTACTTCGAGGCGCTGATCACCCTGATCGAGGCCTGGGAGCGCAAGCACTACCCCATCGCACCGCCCGACCCGATCGAGGCGATCAAGTTCCGCATGGACCAGGCCGGCCTGAGCATCAAGGATCTTGAGCCCATCATCGGGCGCAGCAACCGTGTCTACGAGGTACTGGCCCGCACGCGACCGCTCACACTGGCAATGATCCGCCGACTGCACAAGGAATTGGGTATCTCCGCCGATGTCTTGATAGCGGCCTGAAGTAGAGACATGCGCACCATCGTGGATGACGATGGCGGGTGGGGTTGAGTTCGTGCTCACAAAATTCATATAGGAAGATCGGCTACAATCCCTTCCTATATGAACTCCGTGCTGCGCATTGCCCTCGACGCCTCCGCCGAACAGCAGGCCCGCCTGCTGGCCCTGCAGGCGGCGTTCGCGCAGGTGTGCAACGCGCTGGCGCCCATCGTGCGCGAGACGCGCTGCTGGAACCGGGTCGCGCTGCACCACATGGCGTACAAGGCGCTGCGCGAGCAGTTCCCGGCGCTGGGTTCGCAGATGGTGTGCAACGCGATCTACTCGGTCAGTCGCGCCAGCCGGCTGGTGTACCAGCATCCCGGCAGTCCCTTCAACCTGGCGCGGCTCGGCGACCGGCGTCTGCCGCTGCTGAGCTTTGCCGACAGCTGTCCGGTCTATTTCGACCGCCACACGCTCAGCCTCAAGGGCGGGCAGCTGTCGATGTACACGCTCGACGGCCGCATGCGTTTCCAGCTCGCCCTGGGCGCGCAGGATGAAGCAGCCTTCCACGACAAGAAGCTGCGCGAGATCGTGCTGTCGCGCCGCATCGACGACCGTTTCGAGCTGGCCTTCTGGCTGACCGATCCGGGCACGGAGGCAGACGACACGACCGAGCCGCAGTCCAGCGAAATCCCCGAATACCTGATGGTGGAAGAAGAAGCCGCATGAATCCCGACAAGAAACCCTCCGAGCTGCAGGCGGCCCTGCAGGCCCTCAAGCCGTATTACTGGCGCGCCTTCGGCTTCGCGCTGGTGAGCGCGCTGCTGGTGCTGGCGCCGACCGTTTACATGTTCGAGGTCTATGACCGCGTGGTCAACAGCCGCAGCCACCTGACGCTGGCCATGCTGACCCTGCTGGTCGTGCTGGCCTACGCCGTGATGGAGGTGCTGGACTGGGCGCGCAGCGAAGTCCTGCACGAGGCGGGCGAGCGGCTCGACCGGCGCATGGCCGATCGCGTGTTCCAGGCCATCTACGAGTCCAGCCTGCGCCGCCTGGGCGCGGCGTCCCTGCAGCCGATGAACGACTTCCGCACCGTGCGCGATTTCCTGCACAACCCGGTGGTCGGCGCCATCATGTCGGCGCCCGTGTCGCTGGTGTTTGCCGTGATCCTGTTCATGCTGCATCCGGTGCTGGGCTGGTCGGCCGTCGCGGGTGCCGTGGTGCAGGTGGGCTTGGCCTGGTTCAACGAGCGCAGCACCCAGCCGCCGCTGATGGCGGCCAACCGGGCCGCCATCTCGGCGCAGCAGTACGCCGACGGCTCGTTGCGCAACGCCGAGGTCATCGAGTCCATGGGCATGCTGCACCACATCCACCGCCGCTGGATGGACCGCCAGCGCCAGTTCCTGGGTCTGCAGGCGCTGGCCTCGGACCGGGCGGGCGCCTTCCAGGCCGCCAGCAAGTTCGTGCAGACCACCATGGCTTCGCTGTTGCTGGGCGTGGGCGCCTGGCTGATCCTGGATGGCGCCTGGCCCAATGGCGGCAGCCTGATGATCGTGGGTTCGGTGCTCGGCGGTCGCATGCTGGCGCCGCTGGTGCAGATGGTGAGCCAGTGGCGCGCCGTGGTCAACGTGCGCGATGCCTGGGGCCGCCTCGACCAGCTGCTGGCGCAACTGCCGCCCAGGCCGCCTGCGATGGCGCTGCCCGTTCCCCGGGGGCGCCTGAGCGTCGAACCCCTGATGGCCGCCGCGCCGGGCTCGCAGTCCGCCATCCTGCGCGGCGTGTCCTTCGCGCTGCAGCCCGGCGAGGTGCTGGCGGTGGTCGGGCCGTCGGCGTCGGGCAAGACCACGCTGGCGCGTCTGCTGGTCGGCCTGTGGCCGGCTGCCAGCGGCAAGGTCAGGCTGGACGGCGCCGATGTCTTCGCCTGGGACAAGGCCGAGCTCGGCCCGCATCTGGGCTATCTGCCGCAGGGCGTCGAGCTGCTCGAAGGCACGCTGGCCGAGAACATCGCGCGCTTCGGCGAGTTCAGCCAGGCCAAGGTCGAGGCGGCTGCCAGGCTGGTGGGCCTGCACGAGTTCATTCTGTCGCTGCCGCAGGGCTACGACAGTCCGGTCGGCCGCGACGGCACCATGCTCTCGGGGGGCCAGCGCCAGCGCGTGGCACTGGCGCGCGCGCTCTACGGTGATCCGGTGTTCGTCGTGCTCGACGAGCCCAACTCCAGCCTCGACGAGGCGGGTGACGCGGCGCTGGCGCAGGCCATCGCGGCGCTGAAGGCGCGCGGCACGACCTTCGTCGTCATGACGCACCGCACCAGCGTGCTGGCGGTGGCCGACAAGATGCTGGTGCTGCGCGACGGCCAGCAGCAGGCCTTCGGGCCGCGCGACGAGGTGATGGCGGCCCTGGGCCAGGCCAGCAAGCAGGCGCAGCGCGTTGCGGCGCCGGCCCAGTGAACGACGAGCGGGACATTCATGACTAGCCAAGGTTTTTTCAAGCGCAGTGAACTCACGGCCACGCTGTGGGCGTTCCGGCGCGAATTCGCGGTGGTGGGCATCTTCAGCCTGGTGGCCAACGTGCTGCTGCTGTCGCCCACCATCTACATGCTGCAGATCTACGACCGCGCGATGGTCAGCCGCAGCGAGCTGACGCTGCTGGCGGTGTCGCTGATCACGCTGTTCCTGTTCGCGGTGATGGCGCTGGCCGAGTGGTCGCGCTCGCGGCTGCTGGTGCGCGCCGGCGTGCGGCTCGACGCCGCGCTGGGTACGCGCGTCTTCAACGCCAGCTTCGAGGCCAACCTGAGCCAGTCGGGCGCGCCGGTGCAGCGCGCCTTCGGCGACCTGACCGAGATCCGCCAGTTCCTGACCGGCAACGGCATCTTCGCCTTCTTCGACGCGCCGTGGACGCCGATCTACATCGCCGTGCTGTTCTTCCTGCACCCCTTCCTGGGCTGGGTCTCGATCGGCTTCGCGCTGATCCAGGCCGCGCTGGCCTGGTTCGGCAACCGGCGCACGGTGGCGCCCGCCGAGGCCGCCTCCAAGGCCCAGAGCGATGTCAACGCCTTCCTGCAGCACAAGCTGCGCAATGCCGAGGTGGTCGAGTCCATGGGCATGCTGCCGGGCCTGCGCCAGCGCTGGCAGCAGCGCCACCAGTCCTACATGGCCTTGCAGGGCTCGGCGCAGGGCCTGACGCACCGCATCGCGGCGATCAGCAAGTGGGTGCGTCATTGCCAGCAGTCGTTCGCGCTGGGCGCGGGTGCGCTGCTGGTGATCGACGGTCAGCTGAGCCCGGGCGCGATGATCGCGGCCAACGTGCTGATGAGCAGGGCGCTGGCGCCGATCGACCTGCTGGTGGGCACCTGGCGCAGCTTCCTGGGCGCGCGCAGCGCCTTCGGCCGGCTGGAAAAGCTGCTCGCGGCCCATCCCGAGCGCGATCCCGCGCTGACCCGCGTGCCGCCCACCGGCGCGGTGGTGCTGCGCGATGTCGTGGCCAGCGCGCCCGGTCGCGCCACGCCCATCCTCAAGGGCGTGAGCCTGCAGGCCGAGCCGGGCAGCGTCACCGTGGTGCTCGGCCCGTCGGGCTCGGGCAAATCGACGCTGGCGCGCGTGCTGGTGGGCATCTGGCCCGACCGCCAGGGCGAGGTGCTGCTCGACGGCCATCCGATCGAGGGCTGGAGCCGCCTGGAGCTGGGACCGCACCTGGGCTACCTGCCGCAGGACATCGAGCTGTTCGACGGTACCATCGCCGAGAACATCGCGCGCTTCGCCGAGGTCGAGTCGGCCAAGGTGATCGCCGCCGCCCAGAGCGCCGGCCTGCACGAGATGATCCTGCGCTTCCCCAAGGGCTACGACACCCCGATCGGCGAGGCCGGCGGCATGCTGTCGGGCGGCCAGCGCCAGCGCATCGGCCTGGCGCGCGCCATCTACGGCGAGCCGGCGCTGATCGTGCTCGACGAACCCAATGCCAACCTCGACGATGTCGGCGAGGCCGCGCTGAACCAGTCCGTGCGCGAACTCAAGGCCAGGGGCAGGACCGTGTTCCTGATCACCCACCGTCCCGGCGCGATCAACCTGGCCGACCGCCTGCTGCTGCTGGCCGACGGCCGGGTCCAGCTGCAGGGGCCGCGTGACGCCGTGGTCGCGCAGTGGCAGGCCCGGGCCGCCGCTGCCTCCCAGCCTTCCCCGGCACCGGGCGCCGCGCTGCCCGCGACGGCCTGACCCGCCAGACCCGTAGCGAACCGAACAAGACCGATAGCAATACCATGGCCAAGATCCCTCACAGCATGATCCCGTCCGCCCTGCACGCAGCGGACCCCAATTCAGAACCGCCCGCCGACACCGGCCGCGCGGCCCGCGTCGGCCTCTGGGCGCTCGGCCTGGGCTTCGGCGGCTTCCTGCTCTGGGCCTCGTTCGCCCCGCTCGACGAGGGCGTTCCCAGTCACGGCATGGTGGCGATCGACACCAAGCGCAAGACGGTGCAGCACCTCAGCGGCGGCATCATCCAGCAGGTGCTGGTCAAGGAGGGCGAACTGGTCAAGGAAGGTCAGACCCTGATCCAGCTCGACGCGGCGGTCGCGCGCGCCAACTACCAGTCGGTGCGCCAGCGCTACCTGGGCCTGCGCGCCATGCAGGGCCGTCTGCAGGCCGAGCAGGCCGGCGCAGCGGCCATCGTCTTCCATCCCGACCTGAAGGAGGCCGCGTCCGACCCGCTGATCAAGTCGCAGATGGATACGCAGGAGCAGCTGTTCCGCTCGCGGCGCGCCTCGCTGCGCGCCGACCTCGAAGGCATCGAGGAAGGCATCCGCGGCCAGCAGGGCCAGCTGCAGGCCTACGAGGCGATGCAGGGCAATCGCCGCAACCAGCTCGCGCTGCTGCAGGACGAGCTCAGGAACACCCGCGAGCTGGTGCAGGAGGGCTACGCGCCGCGCAACCGCCAGCTCGAGCTCGAGCGCATGGTCGCCGAGGCGCAGGCCTCGATCGCCGAGCTGATCGGCAATACCACCCGCGCGCAGCGCGCGATCGGCGAGCTGCGCCAGCGCGCGCTGGGCCGCCAGCAGGAATACCGCAAGGAGGTCGAGAGGGAGCTGGCCGACGTGACGCGCGAGGTGCAGTCCGATGCCGAGAAGTTCGTCTCGGTCAAGGCCGACCTGGAGCGCACCGAGATCCGTTCGCCGGCTTCCGGGCAGGTGGTGGGCCTGGTGGCCCAGACCGTGGGTGGCGTGGTGCAGCCGGGCCAGAAGCTCATGGATGTCGTGCCCGCCGACGAGCCCCTGCTGCTGGAGGCGCGCATCGAGCCGCACCTGATCGACAAGGTGCATGCCGGCCTGCAGACCGACATCCGCTTCAGTGCCTTCGCGCATTCGCCGCAGCTGGTGGTCCAGGGCGAGGTGCAGTCGATCTCGCACGACCTGCTGACCGAGCAGCAGGGCGGCGGGATGGTCTCCTACTACCTGGCGCGCGTCAAGGTCACGCCCGAGGGCATGAAGGAACTCGGGGCGCGCCAGCTGCAGCCTGGCATGCCGGCCGAGGTGATCATCAAGACCGGTGAGCGCTCGCTGCTCACCTACCTGCTGAGTCCGCTGACCAAGCGCATGGCAGCCTCGCTGAAGGAGGAGTGATGATGCGTCCGATGACTGGATCCGCCCGCGTGGCCGCCTGTGCAGTGCGCGGCGCCACGGCCGCCCTGCTGTTCGGACTGGCGCCGGCCTGGAGCATGGACCTGATGGAGGCCTACCGTGCCGCGCTCGAGCAGGATGCCACGGTGCGTGTCGCCCGCGCCGCAGCCGACTCGACGCGCGAGCGCCTGCCGCAGGCACGCGCGCAGCTGTTGCCCCAGCTCTCGTTGAGCGTCGGGCGCAACAGCAACGACTTGTCGCGTACCCAGGAGTTCCTGGGCAGGCCGTCCACGACCGACGAACAGTATTACAGCTTCAACCAGACGCTGCAGCTGCGCCAACCGCTGTTCCGCAAGCCGCTGTGGGATGGTCTTGAGCAGGCGGGCTACCTGGTGCAGGATGCCGAAGCCACGCTCGAGCGCGAGCTGCAGAACCTGGGGGTGCGCGTCGCCGGCTCCTACCTCGAGGCCCTGCTGGCGCAGGACCAGCTCGAGCTCGTGCTGGCGCAGCAGGCCTTCATCGTCACCCAGCTCGACGCCGCGCGCAAGGCGCTGGTCGCGGGTTCCGGCATCCGCACCGACATCGACGATGCGCAGGCGCGACTGGACATGAACCGGGCCCAGGAGCTCGAAGCGCGCCAGCACGTTGACTACACGCGTCGCCAGCTCGAAGTCCTGATCAACGCACCCGCCGGCACGCTCGCGCGTCTCGACGCGAGCCGGCTCGCACAGATCCGTCCCGAGCTTGACAGTCTCGACGACTGGCTGTCACTTGCCGAGGCCAACAGTCCCGAGATCCGCTCGCTCAAGGCGCGACTCGAGGCCGCGCGGCTCGAGGTCGCCAAGGCCGAGGGCGGGCATTACCCCACGCTCGACGCCGTGGTCCAGGCCACGCGCAGCGCGAGCGAGAACGTCACCACGCCGAGTTCGAGCTACATCAACCGGACCGTCGGCCTGCAGCTCAACCTGCCGCTCTACACCGGTGGCTATACCAGCTCGGTCGTGCGTCAGGCACTGGCTGAGCAGTTGCGTGCTGCCGAGGCGCTGGAAGCCAGCCGGCGTGACCTGGCTGTGCGTCTGCACAACGAGTTCCGCGGCGTCACCGAAGGCGTGCTGAAGGTCAAGGCATTCGAGCAGGCCGTGGCATCGGCCGAGCAGATGGCCGTTTCCAGCCGGCGCGCGTTCCAGGCCGGCAGCCGGACCCAGCTCGATGTGCTCAATGCCGAGCAGCAGCTGCAGGCCGCGCGGCGCGATCTCGCGCAGGCGCGCTACCGCTACCTGATCTCGCGCGTGCGTCTGCAGGCGCTCGCGGGGGGTGACAAGGAGACTGCGTTGACCGAGGTCAACGCCTGCCTGTTGCCCTGAGTCGTCCGCTGCGCGAAAATCTTGCCCCGGGCCGTGAAACCGCCCGGTATCGGTATAGAATAGCGGCTTCCGATCGATGCCTAGCGCATCGTATTCCCCGATAGCTCAGTCGGTAGAGCGCCGGACTGTTAATCCGTAGGTCCCTGGTTCGAGCCCAGGTCGGGGAGCCAGAATTTTGCGGGATTAGCTCAGTTGGTAGAGCGATACCTTGCCAAGGTATAGGTCGAGAGTTCGAGTCTCTTATCCCGCTCCATT
>JACCEE011321537.1_pt1 | contig 22961 bp, 49 predicted proteins | sample 7449931 | NCBI WGS metagenome assembly JACCEE01 (sample SAMN15323457, study PRJNA562643) | freshwater metagenome | isolation source: river surface water | place: USA:Blue River Watershed | collected 2017-08-19 | reverse complement strand
TTATACTTTGGCTCAGAGGAAAATGCTGTGTAGTGTGTAAAGCGTCTTTAAATTTTTTTAAAATATAAAAAAACTTATTATTTTATTTAAAAAACCCCATAAAACTAATTTTTGTTAAATTTTATGGGGTTAATTTTTGTTAAATTAGATTAAAAAATTTTTATTAAAATCTTTAAAGAATTCTATATCTTTTTTACGATTTAATAATTTTTTATTTTTAAATATTTCTTTTAATGGTTGTATTTTAAAACCTCTGTAATCTAAATGTAAATCTTTAATATATTCATTTGTGGTTTCATCTTTAATAAAAACACAAACATGGACACCATGTGAAATAATACCTATTCTAAAAATATTATCACCAAAAACACAATTAATATATTCTTTAGTTCTTGTATTAACATCAGAGTGCATGATAGTCATAGCATACGCTGTTAACATATTTTCAAACTTTTCACGTGAAACATTTACCACAACATCTAAGTCTTTAACTTCATCAAAAGTTAATAACCCTGATAAATATAAAGCAAATGAACCAACTAATTCAATAGTTTCTTTAGGGAAAAGGGTTCCGACAACATCTAAGGCTTTATTATATGATCTAATATTATGTTTACAATTTTCATCCATTTGTCTTTCAAGTTTTTTTATTTTATCTTGTGTCATAATTAGTTAGTTATTAAAAGTTATATTAAATTTAATTGTTTCATCACCTCTATTTATTTCTTTCAAATTAGTTAATAAACTAAATTCTGTGTCACTCATTGACATTTCAGATGATAGTTCTTCTATTTTATCTTTAACATATTCAATATCGTTATAAAACCCTTTAGTAATAATTTTTGTGGTAATAGTTTCCACATTATTTTCCACTATAGTTTTTTCAATTATTTTCTGAAGTTTAAACATAAAAATTTAGTTTAATTAATTATTAAAAAAAAATGGAGAAGCATATTCATCTTCCCCATTTTATATTATTTATAATACGATCATAAAACAATCACTTTCAAACTATCAGTTTCTAACTCAGCCTTTGTTTGATATTTTATCACTGTCGACCTTGAGTAAGTTGTTACACAAGAAGTGAACAAACCTAATAGTAACAAGATTAATAAAAACTTTTTCATAGTAAAAAAAATTTATTCATTATTTATAATAGTGGTACTATATAAATAGTTTTTATACTATGGTAATATATTAATTTATTGTTAAAAAAGTATAAAAGGATATAAATGGGTTATGACCTTTTATTGTTCTATTTTATAATTATAAATATAAGTATAAAAAAAATGATATCAAAATTTATATAATTAAAGTTTACTAATAAATTCAAGTAATAAATTAATTAATAAAATAAATACATGTCCCAAAATAACACCTAACATACACGCACACATTATGATATGGTTTTTTTTAAAAAAGTATTTAAGGTTATAAACACCACCTAATAAATAACCCATAATAAAAATAATAATAAACCAACCTAAATTATTCATAATCCCCCCCTTTCTTTAAAAAAATCTAACAAATCAGATTCGTCTGAAACAGGATATGTTGTATCTAATACATTTTTTAAAACAACCCTTTCTACTCGTGACGTAAAATTAGTTCTATATACAGTACAATAATCTCCCTCATCAGTAAATGTAACAATAATAAAGTTTTTATACCTTATTATTCGATAAATAGCCATACAAGTTAACTTAAAACTGAATAATTTTTTTTTCAACCACATATTATATAAATTATTTATTATTAATAACTAAAGTTTCACCAAATTTCACCTCATCAAGTTTATACCGCACCCCTTTTAAATAATCTATAATATAATTACCTTCAAGTAGGAATGTAATTTGTTTATTCAATATGGTAGGTAAAACATATTTCAACTCATCAGGGGTTGGTTTAGTATTAAACACTGAATAGAAATACCAATCATCACTCTCAAGTTGTGTAAAAATATCCTGATATTTTAATACCCAAGCTTTTTCATGTGGTTGTTTCTCCTCCTCAAAAGACAGTTGACGAACTTTAACACCAACCTTATCTAATAAGTCTAACCCATCGGTATTTCTATATTTTTCAATATAGAACACTCTTTTAATACCTGATTGAATAATAAGTTTTGCACATTCAATACAAGGTGAATGGGTGGTGTAAATATCAGCACCATCGGAAGAACCACCATGCTTACAAAGTTTAGTAATAGCATTAGCTTCAGCATGTAATACATATGGTAAAGTTTTGCAATTATCATCTTCACATTTATTATCCATACCCTGTGGGGTTCCGTTGTATCCATCCGAAATAATCATACCGTTTTTAACGATAATAACCCCAACTTTTAGGTTATTACAATATGATTCTTCAGACCAAATGTTAGCCATTCTAAGATACTGTTTATGCCTATGTAATTCTTTATCCATAATCTTTTAAAAAATTAAATTAGTACTTATTTTTTTTATCTTCAATATAATAAATGAAATATCCGATAATCTTAACAATAAGGATTAAAAAAATAATAATAATAACTAATGGTATTGTCATTATCCCCATTATTAACGATATAAAATTAAATAGTGTTTTAATCATAATAATAAATTTAATCTAAACTATTAGGTACATAAAGAACTGTTGGGTTATTCTTATGCATATCAATCATATTTTCACCACTAATTTTAGTATAATTAAATGGTTTAGTATGTATATGCCACCCATTTTTTGTAGGTACACTGATTACAATTTGAGCACCATTATCAATTAAAATGTTATCCCACTTATATTTTTCAAAAATATTACCATCAATATCCCACAAGAATAGTTTAGACTCTTTTTCAGGTTTAATACTACCTAATACCGAATCAGTTATTCTATATAGTTTAGAATCAAATTGACCTGATTGGATATAATTTGATGTGGTACGTATAATTTCCCAAGCAACTTTTTTCATATCCTTTGGTGACAGGTTAATCATAATTCTTGATTTTGTGACTTCAGATATACTAATAATATCATTTTTAATATCATTAAGGTGTTTTCTATCCCTAATAGCATAAGATTTAATAACACGAGCTGAATTATTCTTATGTGTAATATCAGGGTGATCCTTTTTTCTTTTAAGTACCATTAAATGATAAACTAAATTATCAACCTGTTCTTCAGGGAGAAACTCTTCAATTAATTTAAAATTATCTACCATAGCATGTTATATTTAATTGTTATAGTACAAATATAATATAATATTTTAAATAAAAAAATTTTTACAACTATTTTTTTAAATATAATTCTTCATCACCTCATCAACAATAGTTAACCCTTGTTGATGGGATAAATTCCACAATTTTCATATTACCAATATTAAGGTTGGCAAAGAAAGAATCTTCATACATACCAAACGCTGTTTCAAAAGGAACTTTTAACTTATCAGCCATTTTATTAATTAAAATATTCTTTCTTTCACGGTAATCATTATATAAATCTAATTCACCTTTAAATTTTTCATTTAACTCATAAATCATTCGCTCCACATCTAAATAATGAATATTATATACTTCATGAAAATCATCATTAGATTTACTTACACGTTTAACGTATGTTTCAGCTTCCTCTTTAGTATTGAAAATTTTTTCTAACGTTTCAACATCATTATATGAATCAACAAAATTGATAATAACTTTATATTTAATCATAATGTATAAATTATTTATTAGTTTTTAAATTAATATATTTGTCCGCTTAAAAAACTATCATAATACAAAGATAGTATATTTTTTTTTATATGCAAATAAAATGGTGTTAATTTTTCATAATTAAAAAATTAACACTATTATCAAATTATTTAACATATTCACCTAATGTTTCATAAATTTCATTCATTCTTTCAATATCATCCATATAAGACAGAAAATTAATTATTATTGAGTTACCTAACTTAATATATATTTCAATAACATCTCCATTAAATATATATTGTACTTCGTATTTACCCTCCATATGTATTTTATAACAAATGTTTGATATTTGTGTTAATATATTATATTGCCCTTCTTTAGTTACCATATTTGTTTAACACTTATTATTTTTTATTATTAACCCAAATTTTAAGACTAAATAGTATAATTAATAGTAGTAAAACAATATAACCAATAATTAAATAAGTTATCAATATGGGTTTAATTTGAGATGAATTGAATATAATTATCAGGAAACACATCACCATAAAATATCCCCAACATAAAACATCCTGTGTTTTTAAAGTTATGTTTGGAGGTACCCCTAATTTTTCAAATAGGGAAATATATGTGTCATCAATTTCGAGGAATAAATCCATATCATGGTCATCATTATTTGATATAGTGTATTTTCCATGAATTGTGAAAGATTGTTTTAAATGAATACTATATAAAGGAAATAATCCGTTATAGTAACTATCTTTAAGGTCTGTTATTTCCTCCCCATTCCTCATAAGGATACGTGAGTATTTACCTGATTTCCATTTTTTATAATCAAAAGGAATAACGTGTTTCATATTATTTTTGTTTTTGTGAATATAAATTTAGGGGTTATTGATTTATAAATAAATCCTTACCGTAAACTATTTTAGCGTATTTAGAAACCATTGTAAACAAATCATCCTTTTTGGTAAGGAAGTGACGGTTTATTAGCCCTCTTAATTTTTCTGCCATATCATCTGGGACACTTATTATAGAGCCATTGTAGTTGGTAATTACTGATGATTCTTCCTTCACACTAATACCACCACCACTTTTAGTTATACATATATTAAGCTCAGACACATTGTCAATTATATGGTAGAAGTACTTTACATTACTTGTGTAGTCATTGGTTTGGTATTTGATAACCATATCGTTTACCCTAAGGTCCCTTTTGTTTGTTTTAACGAGTTTATCTCTATTACTATTTATAAACTCTTCTACAAGATTAAGAGCTTCTTCTTCAGTATTACGCATACCAATTAGGTGGTCTTTAATATCTTTGTAATCAATACCTATCTTTACTACTTCATAATCAGATCTTTTGATCTTGTAATTAAGAGGTCTTAGATCGTACTTATTGTTTCTGCGGATAATACCAAAGTATATCTCTGATGTAACCTTATTTATCCTTTTTCCGAACAATGCATAGGGGTGCATCCCCTTGTGTATGTACATTTCCATAATACTGAATTTTTAATAGTTAATATTAATATACCTCGATAATGACGTAGTCATCATTTTTAGCGATTATCTCAGAATCACCAATACATTCAAGCCCAATTGAATCACACAGCCGCTTAATTAGTTATAACTGAATTAATTTATTTGTTGATTTATTTGAACACTGCAAAGAAAATAAGTTTTATTTATTAAACCAAATAAAAATGGAATTATTTTTTAGATAATTCCATTTTTAACTTTCATTTACTATTTACCACCATGTAACTTAAAATTACCAAGATTCATCAATACCACCTAATTCTTCTAAGAATTTTACAATATTTGATTTTATAATAACAGGGTTTGATTCCACCCATTCTACTATTTTATCCCTAAGTGAATCAGCCTCCTCTTTGGTCTTATCTTCAAACCAATAACAAAATGCTGAGTCATCAATACTATCAATTAAAAACTGAACACTAAAATTTTCTTTTTTACTATTAGTGTGTATATTGAGTGTTATTGGATTAAATAATTCTCCGTAAAGATTATAAAATAACTCTTCATCTACCTCACGTAAAATACAGTACGATTCAGTGAGAGTCTTATAAGTATATTTAAATTCAGTATAACCCCATTTTTTAAATAAGTTATCTTGTTTAGGGTATCTACGTTTTTTTAAAACTTCTCGATATTTATCATCAATACTACAATATTTATCAGTATTTACATAACTAATACCAATTAGTTCTTCTTGGGTTTTAATATCTAATAAATCCATTTTATTTTCTATTATTAAGATTTTTATACTGTTTAAAAGATAAACGTATTTTAATCTTTTTACGATTATTTGAAGGGTTGTAAAAATTAGAATTTTGTTTTAAGTGATAAATAAAAACCTTTAAACACACTTTACGTCTAAATAAGTCAAAATCATACTTACAAGCCATGTACATTGAGTTTAGTAGTGTATGATTATATCCTTTTTTAAAAGCTGGTTTGAATTTATGTTTAGTAGTTATAATTCTCATAAATTATCTATTTAATTAACTATATATGACATATTCATCCTTATCAAGTTTTGGTATATTTATCTTAGTGCAGTCTACACGAAGCCAATACTCATCTTCATCACCTATTAAAAATTCAATAGAATCCTTTATGTCTGAAATATCTTTAAATTGAACACCATATTCTGTTTGAGTTTCATTGTTTATAAAGAAGTTATGTGATTCTAATATAAACTCCTTATAAGACTCTAAGTCCATATTGATATAATAACAACTCTCATCACTAACGCAATCAGCATTTGACTCTGAAGTTATACAGTGTAGAGTGTCATTTTCTTCTACAGTAATCTCATACCATATAAATGATGAAGACCTCCACATTCCATTATCTATTGCATTTTTAATTTCCATCTTTTCATATTTACTAAACTTATCTCTGAATGTGTCGCATATTAAATCGTATATAGTATTAAAAGAACCTGCAAATCCCACATGACCCAGGTCTGAACCATCTCCCGATATATTAATTACTCCATAAATAGTTTGTCTTACACCATTATTATTTATATTGTTATTATCTTTATCTTTATCTAAATTGGAATCTTTTATTGTTATAGGTAAAAGATCTCTAAGATAATATGATGTTACACTATAAAAACACCCATCTTCTTTTGGTAATTTATTCTCATGTAAAACGGCTATAATAGCATCATTACTGTCATATTTATTATCACTCGAAATAAAAACACTACAAACATTTTCAGTTGTATGTTCTTCATAAGACATAGTACTTCTACTATTATTTAAACCATATTCTGTAAATAGACTTTCAATCATGTAAGACGTTAAATTTGGAGAACTATGGTGAAGGTCTTGTAATTCTTTATAAAACTTCTTTGGGAATACATCTGAGTAGGTTTCAATTTTATTCTTCATAATTTTAATTTATATATTAAATCAATTCCACTTTTTTAAGCGTTTATTAATCGAATCCTCTAAATATCTTTTTTGGTTATTATTAGCTTTATCAAATTTTATTTTTCTTAGCATAGCTACCTGTTCTAAAACGTATTCTCTCCTCCACTTTAAAACATTTTTAATAGCCAATCCTTCACAGTAATAACTACTAATACAAAAACGACTACCACAACTATCCAATTTAAGTAATATTCGATATTTACCATTTGAATACTTCAAGCGATATTCATCTCTTGCTTTAGCTCTTAATTTTTTAAGGAGTTTTACTTTCATTGTATATATTAATTAAGTATCAATTTATTTTATTTGAATCAATATCATTTTCATTATTATAATACTTGCATACTTCAATTTTAATTTCAAAATCATCAGGAAGATCCTTAATATATTCCATATCTCTTATATCTTATTTCTTTAATAATTTCTCTTTTAAAATAAAACTTCTTATAGTCACCATCAATTACTACATTAACTAATTCCCAACCTTCATTACCATATTTATTTAAGGCATTGGGACAATCTTTATGTGTTTTAAAACACATATACTCAAATTTAGTCATAATTGTATATTTATCATTTAAATAAACTTTCTATGTACTTATCGCTTATTTCCCAATAAGAACATAATTTAGAATTTGGTTAATTAACCATCATTAGTGAAGAAATTGGTAATTGATATTTACGTACTTTAAACATAACATCCTCTATAACTTGTTTATTAATTATTTACAACAAATATCTTCTAAAATAATTTCATAACTTATAATATCACCTTCCGTTAGTTTGTCATGAAAGTAATGGTTAATATCAACAATAGATTCAAACCATTGGTAAGATAATATATCACTCTCAAAATTTGTAGTAAGTTTATATTTATCTATACCATCTGTTTTAATAATTTTAAATAACTCATCACCATTTTTTGTTTTGACTAAAATATCCATAATTAGTTATTATTTCATATATTTTATTAATATTTTATCTTCATTAAATTATTAATTCAAGTTCTTCTATGATAACAGGGAATTGCTCATTATCTTTATCAAAATCAAACATTTCTCTTGATAGGTCTAATGTTATATTTAATTCTTTGGATATTAAACGTATAACTTCTTCCGAAATATTGTCAAATTCTTCATCAGAACAATCTTCATGAAAAACAAAATTCAATTGTTTATATTTTTGTTCAACTAAATTATTATAGTCATTAATAGACATATTAAAAATTTCGTCAAATGATAAACATTTTTTATTATGTTCTTTAACATATTCTTCAGCTTTATTTTTATCTAAAAAACACGGACCTTCGAAAACGGTGTTTCTATATAAGCCATCAATATATATTTCTTTAATTAAATATACTACCATAGTTTTGAATATTTTTTTTATTCCTTATTTTTTTCACTTCTCTAATAATATAATCTTGTCTACATTTTAATAAATCTATTTCTATATAAGAGGTTTTGATTTTATTATTAATATCTAAATAATAATTAACAATTAATTCAACACCACCTAATTCACTATTATAGATACCTATATTACCCGTGATTAATGTGGTTAAATAAAATTTTTTAATAGATTATTTTCTTAATCTTTTTAAAAGTTTCACTTTCATAATTATTTTATTATAATAATTTTACTTTTGATATTAGTTCTTTATGTTCATCATAAAATTTTTCTCTCATTTGATTTGTTCTGAACCTCAATATACTATCAATACACAGGTTGTCACTTTCATTTGGTTCCCAATCATTATCGTTTTTCCAAACACGATTTCTCCAAAACAACAACTGTCTTAATGATTCCATTGAAATGAGAAGTTTTTTTGTTGGAAAATCCCAATCATAAACACCTCCTATATCTCCGTTTAAACTACATTCTTCTCCTTGGTTATTTAAATACCAAAATTCTCCATTACCAAAGTTTTTCCAATCACTTTTGTTTTTTTTGAAAATAATTTCTCCTTTTGAAAAATCAGATGTTTCCATGTCAATTGAATATCCTTTTGGGATATCTATATTTATTTTATCCATAATCATTTTTTTATTAATTCAACATTAGTATCTTTAAAGGCAAGCATATTAGGTCCTGTTGGATTTTTAAAATAAATTTTACCTTGATTTATTTTTACAATTTTACCTTGTTTAGTTTTATCCTTTTTAGAACAAACAATATTACCAATTTTAAATCTCACTTTAGGTTGAGGTGAAGGTTTTTCAACTTTAGATTTAGGTAAAGTCTTTTTAACTTTAGGTTCTTCCTTAATCACTTCTTCAACTTTAGGTTGAGGTGAAGGTAATTGAGCATTTAATTTAGATTCAATTAAATTAATTTTACCATTTAATTCATTATAGTTTTCTTGTAAATTACAAATAGATTTAATCATATTAAGTTCAGTCATGTATTTTTTAACTGTATAGATATTATCTACAAAATAATGAAATTTAATTTTATCAAAACTATAAACATTTTTTTCAACTAATCTTCCATTTTCAAAATAATATATATAACCTGGTATGATATCCAAATAATCAATCATTTTGTTAAAGGATAATAAAATATCTCTAAGTATTTTTCTTTCATCATCATCTTCACATTGTATGTACATATTAGAAGATGGTTTATTTAAAAAAACATGTTCTTTTATTTCTATTTCATAATAATATGGAGTTAATTCAAAACTTTTTCTATCTTCGGTGTTTGTATAATACTGTATTTTAGTGAAATCTCTCTCTGGATAACTTGTAAAAATTTTATTCACATGTTCATTTAATGCAGCTCTTGCGCTTTCAATATTATCATGTACACTAATTATTGACGTATTATTATATCTTTTAAAGAAATTAGCATTTAAAACGTATTTCTTTTTAAGTAAGTTTTTAAAATCCATTATTTAATATTTTTTTAATAAAACATTTTTTAAATTTATGTCGTAAACAAGAGTGTGAATAATAAGTATCAATACAAGGTAAAATTGAAATAGGTAACCCAAATTTTTGAGTCTTCTTAAGTATTAAGTTTATATTTTTATCATTAACACATTTAGAATCCCCATGATAAAACTCACATGTATAACATCGTTTAAATCTATTATTTATATTTAATGTGTTAATATGTTCGTCTGACATCATATAGTTCCCACAAGAATAGTTAGGTTCCATTTGTACAAACCCAATTTTTTCTAATGACTCGTATTTATTTTTTCTTAAAAATTCAATTATCTCACTATGAAATTCATTAGAACTACATTCCCCTTTATAATTAAAAAGACATGTCATACATGATTTTTTAATTGAATTAACCTTACGCTCTGAAACACACGTACATTCAATAGTGTATTCGTCACCACAATATTCGCAGATTTTAACACTTGTATTTGTCATATTAATCGTTATATATTTTATAGTTTTCTAACTCTTCAATAAGTAAATCTGTTTCATCTATACTATTTAAAGATACAACAAAAACAGATATAATATCTTCATTCTTTGAAATTTTAACTTTGATAGTTTTATTATCAAAGTTAACATTTACTAAATATTCACCCTTTTTATTTATTCGGTAGGATAAATTACATAACCGTGTAAAATTATAATGTAAAACTTGTTTTTCGGTCATAGTTTTTAATTTTTAAGTGATCTAAGATTTCTTTTAAGTCTAAGTTTTTCTAATTCATCTTTAATAAAATCAGTTCTAATTTCATTAATTATTTTATCAATTTCTTCACGGTTATAAAAACTAATTGGGGTAATAGAATCAATCCCTCTAAAACTTACTCTATCAATAAGAAAAGGACCTTTATGTAAAAAATCACTAATATAAACCATTTGCTTAGATTTTCTACGTAGCTTTTTTAAAAGTTTTACTTTCATATTGGTCTATTCGATAACGTATTTAGCTAACTCTCTTTGCAATTTCTTCATCTCATACTTCATATCTTTCAACAAGGCAGGACCATATTGTTTATGAGTTCTAATCTCATTAATCCAAAAATCATATCTAAAATCATGAAGACACTGTTGGAATTTACGTGAGTTTTTAGTTTTAATTAATTTACTATATTCTTCAATTGGTATAATTGAATTAGCTTCCCTTGAGTCATGCTCTATCATAATTGCAACGTTATAAATTTTTTTAGTTTTGTTATACAACTTAGCAATTTTTGAAATTTTCTCTGAGATACGTAACGCTTCAACTTCGTTTGTGAATCTTTTAGCTGCCATAGATTTTTTCATAATTATTTTTTTTTTAATTAATAATGTTTTATTTAATCAGTAATACAAATATAATGGATAATATAATAATACGCAAATTATAATAGTTAAAATATATAAAAAAGAAAAAGTTTTAATCATATTACTAAAATAATAATACAATTAAAACTTAATCTATATTTTATAATTTATTAATCACATAATTATCGAGGTAATTATTTAAATAATTTAAAATCTTATCTCTACCTTCAGGATTAGATGAATGAATATTAAATTTAGGTATAATACCACCGTTTATTTCATGGTACATAACCAAGTATTTAGCACAATCATATCCTGTTAGATTCTCATCATATAAATCATAATCAAAACATATAGCATCAGGTAATCCCATTTGCTTTATATATGATACAAACTCATCATATGATTTAACCCATTCAACTTTAATATCTCTACCAATAGGTGAAAAAATCAACCAATCAGTTTCAGTGTCAAAAGGATTTCTTGAGTCATCTAACCATAATAGTGTTTTCATAAAGATAGATCAAAATCATTAAGTTTCTTTTTAAGTTGATTAAGAAGATATTTAATAGAACGATCTTTCCATTCTTCGTCTAAATAACCACTTTCAACACCTTTTGCAAATACTTTAGATACTCCCGACATTGCTTTTGCAGGAATCAAATCAAATCTTTTTTCCATTTTTAATCTTTTTTAAAAACTTTTTACTTTTTTAAATTTACCACATTTTTTACATTTAAAGTGAAATATTGAATATCTTTCAAAATCAGCTTCAACTTTTGAAGTATGCCAATGTTGCCAATCATGACAACAAAAAAATTTATTACTAATACCCTTAATGACTTCTTTAATTTTCATTGTTTTTTTTTATTAAAATGTTACATTAACTACATATCCATCTACATCAATTTCAAGATACAATGTAATGGTTCTGTATTGAGTTTCACCATTTTCGTCTTCGTATGAATACTCTAAGTCTTTAATTCTTTGTATTTGTAATTCATTCTCCATAATTAGTACTAATTAAAAATGAACTAACCATATTGGCAGTTTTCTTACCATCAACTGTTGGGTAATTACATTTAACATACTTAATCACTTCTCCCATTTTAATTGAAACATTAGCACAACATTCACGAATACAATTCATGATTTCTTCATCGGTAGGTTCCTTTGGTAAAAGTTTAGATATGATGTCAGCTTCAAGTAATTCAACTTCCATTAAATCACCCCTGCCACATTCTTGAAACGCTAAAGCTGAATCTAATCTTTTCTTTTTGGCTTTATTAATAACACCAATAAAATCAGTTTCCCCATTTTTTTGTGCGTTAACAACATCGGTTAAAAGAGATCTATATACATCTGTTGAAATTTTATTATGCTCTTTCATTGATTTTTTAATCAACTCAGTTAATTTATCTTTCATCTTATTTAATTTTTTAATTTATTTTTATGAAGTTAAATAACTTCAAACGTTTATCCAAATTTAATGCGTACATATTCATATATTCAAACTGTTGATAGATTAATTCTTGTTCAGTATCAGACAAAAATTTAAAATCATCTGTTTGAATAAATTCGTCTAAAGCGACTAATTGATTATAAATATGTACCCACTCGAACCAAACATTTTGATAGAATTCTTTATCGCTACCCATATTAATACTTTTTTAAATCTTATTATGGTTTAACATATATTTATTTACTATTTCCATAGCCATAAATCTATGTTCTAAATAATCTTGTTTTTCTGAATCTTCAAAACATTTCCTAATAGTATGTTCATTACCACTGAAAGAATCAAATAAACAGTTATAAAAGTATTTAAAACTGTCATCAATTTGAATAACACTTAATGTTAAACTATTAATCTTATCAATAGAAAACGAACAAAACCCATATTTAACACCACTTAAACAGGATAGTGTTGCATTAATTAAATTAATACTTTTTAATTTAGCACCACTAAAATCGGTCCCACTAAGGAAAGAACCTGTAAGATCCGCACCTGTTAAATTACAATTACTAAAATTTACATTTCTTAGGTTTGTATATCTTAAATCAGCGTAAGAAAAATCCCCACCACTTAAGTTAATATTACTAAGATCCTGCTTATGTAATTTAACCATACTAAGATTAACACCTTGTTTAATAGCTTCTTCTACTGTGTTTTTAACTGAATTAAATTCACAAGTATGAGTAAATAAAACTTTTTTATAAACATCAAATAAAGTAATTGTTGTTCCCATATGATTTTGTGTTAGGTTAAGTTTAATTTATTTAGTATTATGATGAGGTGAATTAAATTATTTTAAACTCACAATGGCATTGGAACCCGTAACTTGTGGTTGTTTACCATCCCATTTTTTAATTTTCTCATATTCCACCAATGTTGGTGTAATAGATGCTGATAGTTTTCTATTAGCTTCTGCCTCTGCCTCTGCTTCGATAATTCGAGCATTAGCATTACCTTGAGCAATAGCTTCTACCTTTCTTGCTTCAGCTTCAGCTTGGCGCAATTCATTCTCAGCCTGTTCAGCTTTTTGGTTTGCAGTGATTTTAGCGTTCAATGCTTTTGTCACCTCAGCAGGAACACCCATATTACCTAATAGATATAAGTCATTAACTGTGATGTATTTTTCATTAGATTTACGTTTAACTAACTCTTTAACATCTTCTAAGAATTTAACCTTACCTTCACCATACATATTTTCAGCAGTACGTGAAGATGCAGCAACATTAAATGCATCTCTAACAATGTTACGCAATACTACATTGGTGATTTCATCACAACCTGTTTTATATAGTTCAAAAATCTTAGGTGCATTTTCTTTTGTAATATAATAATCAAGACCAACATTAGCTGTTAGTTTCATACCTTCCTTAGATTGGAATTCAAATGACTCATCATGTGGTGAACCTTCTTGTACATCTGATGTCCACACTCTACTTTGAATGCGGGTTGGAAATAGAAAAAGTTGTTCATTAACACCAATCCAATAACGTCCAGGTGTTAAAACATCATAATCAACACCTTTAGAGTGACCCAAAAGATAAAACTTAATTCCCACTGACCCTGCTGGCACTGGAGAACATGATATAAATGACGTTGTAAATACAAGTAGAGCAATAATACTTAAAATCTTTTTCATAAATTTATTTTTTAAACAGATTATTAATTTTTAAAATATAATATAAAACATAAAATACTATAAGGATAAAACCTAATATTGGACCAATATATGTTTTAGAGCTTATTAATTCGGTGAAAACAAATCCCCATAAAATAACCCCAACTAATAAATGGACCACAACTTTTACAATTAACTTATTATCGATCATTTATTTAAATTTAAAATAATTGTGTTATCTTGATATGAGAATGATGACGGGGTGATTCTAATATTATCATTAGACATAATAATAAAATCATCAAATGAAAGAATAAGGTACATTAACATTTTAAATCTACCCTCAATTGTCATACTAGCGTATTTATCTCTTGCTTTATTTAAAGCAATATTATCATCTAAAATAGATTCTAATTCAACCATACACTTAGATAAATCATAAGATAGTTTTCGACTCATATTATCAGAACTAATATTCTCTGAATTAAACTTATTAATAAACTCACTAAGTAACTCTTTAAATTCTTTGTTTAGATCGGGTCTAAAACATTCATTTACATTTCTATTTTCCATATTCATTTTGTATTAATTAATGTTTGACAAAGGTAATGAAATATTTTATTATTCCAAATTATTTTATCACTTATTTTAAACTTTAACATTTATTTTAATAGATGAGGTGAAGTTATTTAGATTAAAAAATTTATACTCAAACGAGTACTATAGTTCACGTGTTCGTGCGCACCCACGCTGTACATACCCTTAGAGGTAATATTATATATAAGTTGAACTTTTCGGAATTACCGACAAGTTCAACTTATTATTCCCTTTCGGATTAATAGTAGTAATAGTATAGCAACTTGTAAATAACTCTTACAAGTTCAACTTATTATTCCCTTTCGGATTAATGGTAGTAATAGTCGACCATCTATAAATTCTTTGTAATCAATATATTACAATGATTTTTTAGTTTAAAAAATGGGTTATAGATGGTCTAATTATTAAATTTTACACCATTTTTTAATTCCTATTTTCACAAGACTTTAACTGTTCCAAATCCACAACCTGTTGATTGCCCGAAGCCAATAAGGTAACAATGCCATCATTATTACTAATCATAACATATATTTCATCAGTAATTTTGATTAACATATCACCTGATAAAGCTAATTTTTGTTTAACTCCTCTATTAACAATATAGGGGTAATTAGTATTATAAGTATTATAATTTGAAGTTATAAAATCACTAAATAAAAATAAATTATTTTAAATATTAATTAAATAATTATTCAAATGGTTTATATATTCTTCACGAGTTAGCTTATCACCATAATACCCATAACTATTTTTCGTACTTTTTTTTACATTATCAATAATTCGGTTAATGATTGTTTTGTCATCTTCCTTTTGTTGATTATAAGATAAGACACAATTATCATCATACACATCCCAATTAGATGAAAAATCTTGAACATTAAACCCACGATATAAACATTCTTGGTGAATAGATTTATACCTATATAATGTATATGTTGGTTTATTACTAAAGAATAGTTCATGTCCTTTTCCCAAGGTGAATTGCGATGGTACATCATTCTCAATACCTTTTAATTTGCGTTGAGAATACCTATTACATACACGTTTTATTTCTCGGTGCTCTGCTAATAGGTGTTCGTTTGATAATACTTTAACTGAAACATAACAATTAATTCGTGTCATTATTACTTATTGTTTATATAATTAATATTGGTGTCAAATTTTATCATACAAAATAAGTAAATATTTTTCATATATCAAAATTATAAACAATAAAAAAGGTTAAAGAATCACTCCTTTAACCTTTTTGTCTTATAATAGTAAACTTTTAAATTCCATCTACACAATAATTGGATCATCAGAACCATATATTATATAAACAAATTATTTGTATTCACCGTGTTTTTGGGTTTCTTAATTGGTATTTTCTTTAATTTCTAAAGAAATACGTTCAATTAAAATCTCATCGTACTGAACCATAATTTCATATTGCCGTTGTAGTAATTGTTGTTTACCTTTTTCTAATTTTTTAAAAATATCTGTATTTAAAAACTTAGATAATTTATCCATCTTTTCAAAAAGTTTTTCCTCTTCATCAATTAAACGTTTAACATAGTCTTCCATAATTTTTTTTTATTTTTTATTAGTTATTTGTCTACCACACATAGGGCAGTAATTTATTTCAATGGAACCCGATTCTTTTTCAATCCTATCACAATTAAAGCATTCAAATTCACTCACCATAACAATTGATTCATCAACAATATAAACGGTTGAATCAGAATTACCTATTAAAGCAACACCATGTTCACAGTATTTACATCCATCGGGTTTGTGGGGTTCTTCATCGGTATCTTTTTTAGGTTTATTTCGGTACCAATAGGTTAAACCTAATAAAACACTTATAAAACCAATAAAGGTCATCATAAAAACAGTAGTAATTAATTGAATAATTGTAATTAGTATTTCCATAATTTTTAGTTTTGATGAGGTGAATTATTTATTTATAACTTAGAAAATTAGTCATAGTGATTGCCACATAGTCATAATGAACATTAAAAAATATTTCATATTCACTTTTATAAGTGTATAACATGCCTTTATTAGGTATTTTATAATAACCACTTACTCTTAATCCATTCATAACATGTTTACATTTAGATTCAGTAATATCTATGTTATTTCCATTTGGTATTTTTATTACTTGGGTAATCATATAATAGTTATTTATAGTATCTTCATCAATAATTCTAATACCCATTTTTCCATCAATTTCATTCATAATGTCAAATGATATTTCATCTAAACTATAATTTATAACATTTTCAGTTACATTCGTATTTTTTAATTGAATAAAAAAAACCATAGTTAAAACTACTATTAAACCAATTAATATTTTAAACTTTTTTTCACCCATAATATGAATCATCTAATATATAATCACGAATATGTTTTATTTTCTCAACAAATATTTGAGTAACACCTAACTTTTCATTACCCAATATTAACCCATAAACACTATCGAAAGCGATGAAAATATATCGGGTATCATTTATGAAATATTCTTGTTTAGGGATTAATGTGATCCATTTATTACTACCGTATGAATCAAACCATAAATTCCTTTCTAAACAAGTTTTTTTATATGAAATCGCTTCATCATAAGATGCCTTTTCATAATTTAAAATATGACAATCAGTATATAAAGTGTTTGTAAAACTACGAGTATTATTATTAACATGGTAAAAATATGATGATTGGAATCTATCTTTACTAAATCTTTTTTCTAATACGCAATAGCCAACGATTTTACCATCTTCAAACATTCTTAAAACATCACCTGTTTTCAAACCATCAGGGTAAGACCCTATTTGATTTAATTCAAGTCCACCATTTTTGAATTTCATGGTATAACTCGAAATATCTTCAAAAAAAATACTCTCCATATTTATTTTTTTTTTATAATTGATAAATTATTTTTTACGCAATTCATTAATTGGTAATAATAGATCATCACACCCTTTAATTTTTTCACCTATATATTCAAAACAAAAAGATTTACGTATCATTGCGTTTTTATTTAATTTAGTATTTTGAACCGCATATGTTAGAATCTTACCGTTTTTAGCTGTAGGTAACCAATTAGGGTTATCAGTCCTGTAATTCCCTAATTTAGGGTGAATTGTTTTAGTGAAATACCTACAATCATTATTTTTAAATATTCCCCCTAAAAACTCAGTAATCAAAACACCAATACCAATACCTTGAAAATCGGGTAATACTACTATCCGTGATTCTCTCCAACCATTTTTATATGAGCCTGAAGGTTGTGCAATAATAGCAGCAAACGCAACAGGTTGATTGTTAAGTTCAAATAAAAAACATTTAGCTGATTTATTTAAATCTTGAGTTAGATAGTGATGTTTTTTAAAGTATTTCCAAACTTCAGGTTCACATCTACATACTGTAAGGTTAATGTTTGGTCGTTGCCGAAGACAGTCACATCTCTCGATGTGCCCCCCGATTTGTGGTGAATAAGTCCAATCAGGTTTTAACCATTCAAAGATATCATAATGACAAGATGAAAGAACTATTTTTAGATTATGTTTTCTAATATACTTTTGCAATGTATGACTCATAGCTTTCGCCACATCCCTATTTACAACTGAAGTATATTCATCAATTAAAATAGTTTCCCCCTTTTTAGCGTTATAAATAGTAAACGCTAAATCAGCTCTGTACTTCTCACCATTACTTAAAACATTATATGGTTTTAATAGAGTTGGTATTGATGAAATGCCGATTTGAATTAACAATTCAGTTGCTTGTTGAGGTGAAACATTGGTAAAATTACTAATTAGTGGTATTTTACTATTAAGTTGAGGTGAATATACGTCACCTAATTTTTTTAGAATGGTTGTTTTACCTGAACCACTACTACCATAAATTAACCCAATATTCCAATCAAAATTTTCTAACTCAGAGAAATCATACTCAATTTCTTCAACAATAGTTTCACTTTTAAATAAATCATAATTATCACATATGTATTTAGTGTATTCATCATGATTAATTTCAGATACTAATTTTATTACTGACATATTTTTTTTATATTAATAATGATAATGCAAATATATAATATTTTTTTAATAAAAACAAAAAAAAAAGGAGATAAAATAATCCCCTTTAACACTAATTAACTCCATTTAATTAAAAATGTAGTTGAATTTTTTTTAATTACATATTCAACATCATAACCCAAAGAATTATACATTTCTACAATTGTTAAAATCATAGAAACATTAATATTTTTTATCTCAACTCTAATATAATTCAACCCTAATTCCATTGATTCTTTCATTTTATCGCAAATTAAAGAATCATAAACATGGATATTCTCAAATTTAATAAATGGTTTCATTTTACTTTAATAAAGATTTAATTGATTTGTTTCCAATAGTAACAATAATAAATATCATTACCTATATCTTTTTGTGATTCATCTTTTTTATTACATAATTTTTTATACTTAAAAAATTGTTCTTCAGTTAATTTTCTTTTCACACCAATGTCATCAATATAATAATGAATACATAATACACCATAAGTTACTGATACAATTTTATTACCCTGTTCTAAAAGTGAAATAATAGTTTTGTGTTTCATAAAACTAAAAATAAATTATAAGTTATTACTATTTGATGTTTATCAAATATACAATTTAAAAAAAAATAAAAAACAAAAACTATTGGTATAAATATACCTTTACATTTAAAGGAACGGTAACCAAATTAAAAAATTATAATTTAAAATGATTACCGTTATATATTGAGTGAATATGTAAAAATATACCATTTAATATATACACAATAAATATATTGTAATTTTTAAAAAATATATTATTTTTACATAAAAAATAAAAAACTACTCAAACGAGTATTTAAATTTTAACAATCTTAAAATTAGATTTATTTAAAACATGAAATTCCTTAATAAGTTTTTCCATTTCTTCAATTAATTCACCACGGGTTTTATTTCTATCAACCTCAGTTACATTATTATTATAAGTCATTATAAGTTTTAACTTAGTGTTAGGAGCCTTAGGTTTTGGAACCTTATTTGGATTATCCCAAAATGGATCATTAATGATATTTTCACTCATAATTATTTTTATATTAAGTTAATGACGATTACATTATAACATGATTATATGTTAGTCAGATTAAACTAACTAACATATAACACTTAAACTTAATCTAAGAATTCAACTTCTTCGATTGAAATATCTATGTATGAAGCTGAATTTTTATCACGGACCATCCAAGAGCTTTCATTCTCATTAGCGATACATGACCAAGGTGCGTTTTCCTTAAAGTCTTCCCAATAACCCACACAATACCTTTTAGATGTATCGTAATCTTTAGTCACAATAAGGTTTTCTCTAATTTCTGAATTTTCATCTGCATCATACCTGTCTAAAATAACAACATAAATCTTTTTCATAATCAATTTATTTTTTAAAAATAATAATACTATAGTCATCAATGTGATCAACCAATTAAAGGGTTAAACATGTCAAGTGACTCGTTATATTTATATTGCAAATATAAGTATAAAAAATTTACTACACAAGTTATTCAATATAATAAACTCATTCGAGTACGTTAAATAAGCTTACCCAACCTTACTATTTATTAAGGTATTTTTTTTTAATTGGATTTAATAAAATGGTTTTTTTCAGATTAAATTTAGAGGTCTTTAAATATTGATAGGTTATACATAGAAAATATAACCAACAATAAGGGGTGGGGTTAGGTGGTATTGAACACCTATAATTAATTTATTTTTTTGTAGAGGGGTAAATAATACCCTACTCACTTTTATTACTGTGAGTAGGGTTTAATTATTTTTAAATCATTCTTTTTTTTCGTAATTGTTCAATAACTTCGTTAGTTACTTTTCTAATAACTGCTTCAGATACGGGGGTTTCTTTTTGAGCATCCAAAACATCCGTATTATCATTTGCATTCAATGAAATATAATCAAAAGTACCCAAATTGAAAATACCTTGTTGTTTCTCTTTTCGTCCAGCCTCCATAGCTTCTTGTTCATTCATAATGATATAAGTTGCATCAAATTGAAATAAACCATATTCAGAGTTGTTCCAACCACCAATACACCAACCACCCTGACCAGGACAAGGATTTTCCAAAATGTATTTAATACATCTAAATAACCCTGCATCACCTGTTGTATTAAAGTTACTTCTTAGTTGAGTACCATCACAACCAATAGCAAAACCTTTCTCAGGCGTTTCTAAATTATTTTTAATAGAGAAAGTAAACCCTTCAGAATAATCACCACTGTTTAATTTTTCCTTAACGGCTGAACCAATTTCTTTAATTTTGTTAACAAGGTTCTTATCAGTTTCTTTAATCAACTTTTTAAGTTCAATAATGTCTTTTTCTGTACTTTTTTCCATAACCTTACTTGTAATTTATTTTTATTATTATTTTTTAAAGTGTGGGGGTATTACCCCCCACGCTTAACTCATTTGAGTCTTTAATTTATCTTTTCATAAATACCTGAACCATTTGAAAAAGTACCAATTTTTTTCAATTCAGAATATCCATAATCAGAAAGTATCTTATCTAAATGTTCATTAACTTTGACTTTTTCAACATCCATTGCCTTTTCAATTAGAATTTCTAAACAATCCTCAAAGAAATCCTCAATTTTATTGAATTTTTGACAACCTTCTGTGAACCATGAATCACAAACCGTTTTAATATCCTCATCAGTAAGGAATTCAAAAAACTCATCAATACAAGCATTTGTAAAATCCTCAAAATTTTCCTCATCGTAATAATAAGGGTTGATATTAATCGTGTCGATAAGGTCAGGTTTCTCTTTAAAGTCAATTTTAGCACCTTCATAATACCCGTCTTCTAAATATAACTCAAAAAATCTAAATTCGGTTTCGGATAAATTAGGTATATCACCAAACTCTAAAGACTCATCACTAATGAAAATTATTCTATTACCACTTGAGAAATTTGTTGTTGCCATAATATAATCTCCTATTTTAAACAGTGAGTTGGTTTATCTCTCACTTTGATAATACAAATGTAACCATAATATTTTAATCCTGCAAGTAAAAAGATAATTATTTTCAAGATAACACTAACTTTTAACATTTATATATATATTGTTTATCCTTATCTAACTTTGAATCATTTTAAGGCTATATAAGAGCCACAATATTGTAGTGTGAGGTAAATGTATGACACATACATATAAAGTCTTAAAATGAGCTTTATTTGAGTTTAAATAAAGCTCATTTTAATTTATTACACAATAAAAAAAGTGAGCCTAAATAGACTCACTTTAAAATTATTTAATCCTCAAAAGCACTTACAGTGTAAAAATATTCGTCTGTAACTTTTGAGTGATTTTCAAATATACAAAATGTAACGGTTGTTTGCCAATTACCATTCATTTCACCCAAAATACCCGTTTTTTGAATAATATTTGAAGTATATTCACCTTCACCAAAACCTTCTTTGCCCTCGTAAGAAAATTCACATTCTTCGGCTGCATCTAAACCCTTATCTGTCAAAATTTCAACAATCTCTTTAATAACTTCTTCAGATATAACCGAGTTAATTTCGCAAGGAGATATAAGTTTGTACATAAGCTTTATAAATTAAATGAGTTAGTAATTCCTTATCTTTATACCACAAAGATATGCATTATATTTTAATCCTGCAAGTTTTTTGGTACTTTTTTTTTTCAAAAAAAAATATTTTATTTTTTAACACTTTTTCTTTGGTAGATTGAATTTTTTTTCATACCTTTGTCTTATTAAAATCAATGACTTCTATCTTTTTCGGTAGCGGACGTGTAGACTCC
>JACCEE010706982.1_pt1 | contig 22966 bp, 18 predicted proteins | sample 7449931 | NCBI WGS metagenome assembly JACCEE01 (sample SAMN15323457, study PRJNA562643) | freshwater metagenome | isolation source: river surface water | place: USA:Blue River Watershed | collected 2017-08-19 | reverse complement strand
AGCGCCGCCGCCGCGGCCGCCGGCACGCGCGCGGCCGTGGTGACCAGTACGGTATGGCCGGCCGCCTTCAGCTTCTTCACCAGCGCCGGCAAAAAAGGTCGCAGCATCGGCTCGCCGCCGGTGAGGTAGAATTTTTTATGCCCCGGCCCCAGCGCGCCGATCATGTCCGTCCAGCCGCGCAGCCCCAGCTCCCGGCCGCAGCCGGCCTCTAGCTTGTTGCGGGCCACGAAACAGAAGCCGCAGCCCAGCGCGCAGCGGTAGGTGAGATCGATGGCTATATAGGAGGGACGCAGCTGTTTATTTTTCAATCGTCCTCCCCGCCAGCGCCGCCACCCGGCGGCATTCGGCTGCGGTCATCAGGGGCCAGGCCGGCAGGTGCACGGCGCCGACCCAGTAAATATCGGCCGCCGGGAATTTGCCGGGCAGGTCCTTTTCAAGGTGCAGCGGCCGGTAGGTGCGCTCCAGCGGCAGGCCGGCCTTTTTAAAGGCCTTCTCCACCGCGGTCCTGTCCGGCACTATCAGCGGCACGTCTTGGGTGAAGTCTGAAACCCCGGCGGGCAGGCAGGCCAGGGCTCGGCCGAGCTCGCTGCGGTATACGGCGTTGGCGGCCTTCATGCCGGCCAGCGTAATCTCCAGGCGGTCCAGCTTGAGGCTGATGAAGGGGAAGGCCTCCGGCTTGGGCGGGGCCGGGCGCATGGCCAGCACTTTTTTAAAAATGTCGTCGGAATCGCAGAGCAGCGCGCCGGCGCGGCAGAAAGGCGACGATACCGGTTTATACGGCGAGAGCGAGAATACGCTGATGTCGCCGAAGGAGCCGAAGGGGCGGCGGCCCAGCCTGCCGCCGAGGATCTGCGAGGCGTCCTCTATGAGGGCGAAGCCGTTCGCCTTGGCCAGCCGCTCCGCCAGTTTTACCGGAGCGGCGGTGGCGAACATGTGCGGCAGCAGCAGCAGGTCCAGGCCGGGGGCCGCGGCTTTCAGGGCTTTCTCCGAAAGGTTCAGCGTGCGCAGATCTATGTCCAGCGCGCGCGGTTTGAAGCCGGCGCCAGAAACGGCCTCGGCCAAAGACGGGTGCGTAATGTCCGGGAAGGCGGCTTTGCCGCCGCGCGGCCTCAGCGCGCGGGCGGCCAGGCGCAGCGCCTCCCGGCCGCTGTGCACCAGAACGCAATGTTTGCGCCCGGCGTAAGCGGCCAGCTTGGCGGCCAGGCGCGCGCCGTAATCACCTGGGGCGCGGCGCATCAGCGCGGTCTCCGCGGCCGCCGCTTTCATCAGGCTGCGGTCCAGCCTGTAGGGGTCAAATCTTTTTGCCGGCATAAGCCGCTAGCTCCTTTACGCTCACCAGGTACAGGTCGTTGTCGCCGTCGCTGGCGTCGGGCGCTCCGCGCCGCGGCGCCAGGCCCGTCAGCGCCGGGGGGGCGGCCTGGCGCAGGCAATTGGCCCTGTAGTAAGAGGTCTCGGCGAGGAAATGGGTGACGCCGGTGGCGGTGGCGAACTTCAGCAGGCCGGCGGCGTCCGGCGAGCAGAGGGCTTCGGCCATTTCAGTCGCCCTGCCGGAGAAGTCGAAACCGGGAGCCCTGCCCGCCCAGGTCTCGGCCGTCTGGGAATTGTAGAACACGGCCGCGCCCGCATAGAGCGGTATGCCGGACATGGCCCGGCTGTCGGGCGGGCCGGCCACCAGCGCCGCCGGCTCCGGGGCCAGGCGGGCGTAGATGCGGCGGTAAGGCGAAAAATCCTGTACGTCGCCGGCGAAAGGATGCAGCGCGGCCAGCGTGCCCATGGCGCACAGGGCCCCGGCCGCCAGCGCGCGCCCGCCCATGCTCCGCAGGGCCAGCGCCGCCAGCAGGACGGTGGCGAAAGGCACAAAGAAGATCAGCTGCCTGGAGGCGAAGAACGGGCTGAGCGGGTACAGCGCCAGGAAGGCCGCGGCATGGGCCGCGGCCAGCAGCTTGAGGCGGCGCATGAAGCCGGCGTCGGCGGGCGCGGCGCCGCCGCGCGCCGCGAAGATTGCGGCGATGGCCGCCAGCTGCAGGATCCAGAACAGCAGATTCTGCTCGTTGAGGTTCAGCACGAAATAGCCTATCGCCTGCAGCGGGTTCAGCGGCGAAACGCTCTCGCCGAACAGGCCGGTCATTTTATAGGCGAAGATGGCCGCGTTGTTCCTGGCCGCGTCGGGCCCCGGCAGCATCAGCAGCATTCCGGCCCCGGCCAGCGCGAACAGCCCGGCGAAGGCCAGGGCCTGGCGCCTGCCGCCGCCGCGCTCGAACAGGGCGTGAACGGCGCTGTAGGCCAGCGCCGCCGCGCTGAGGTAGGGATAAAAGGAGAACAGCGCCAGCGCGAAGAGCGGGGACAGCCAGCCCCGGCCCGACAGCACGGCCAGGAACCATCCGGCGCAGAGCGCCGCGCCGAAGGTGCGGTTCTGGCCGAAATAGAAAGTGTCCATCGAGAGGAAAAGGGTCAGCAGCATCAGCGCGGCCCAGGGCGCGTCGCGCGCCGGCAGCGCCAGCAGGCAGATCTTGAGGAACAGCAGCGCGGTAGCCAGCGCCAGCGCCAGGCTGAGCAGGCGCATGCAGACGTCCAGCGGGAAGGCCAGCTGCAGCAGGCGGTAGACCTGGAAATAGGGGTACTCGCGCAGCGCCGGGCGGCCGGCATAAGAGCGGAACTCGGCGGCCGCCGGGTCCAGTTTCAGGGCTTCTGGGGAATGCAGCGCGCGCAGTATGTAGAGGTTCAGCGAGTCGCCGTACATGGAGGATGAAGGCGAGACCGAAGGCCCGCGGGTGACGGCCATGGCGTAGCAGGCCAGCAGCAGCGCGGCGGCGGCGAAGTGAAGTTTCCTCATCGCTTTCCCCCGGCGCGGCGCAGCAGCGCGTAGAGATTGCCTTGTCCCAGCGCCAGGTCGGCGCGGGTAAGCCTGGCCGCGGCCGAGGCGGCCCTGGCCCAGAGCGGCAGCGGCGAGCCCAGCGTGGCTTCCAGCCGCGGCGCGTCGGCCAGCAGGCTAAGCCGTCCGGCTGACTTTGCCCGCAGGCCGGCGCGGTCCGCGGCGGCCAGCAGGGTGCCCATCGAAAAGAAATTGATGTGTCCCGGGTGCACGGGGCCCTGGTAAAGGCGCAGCGCCTTCCTGGCCGCGGTGCGCAGCCTGAAGAAGGACTCGTCCGGCACTTCGACGTAAACGGCCCCGCCAGGTTTCAGGGTGTCGGCCAGTTTTGAAAGGAAGGCCGCCGGCCCGGCTATATACTCCAGCACGTCCACGGCCAGCGCCAGGTCGCGCGGCCTCCGGCCGGCTTCTTCCGGCGGGGCCGCGTTGGTTATGCGGCCGGCCGTTGCGGGGAACTGCCTGAGGCTTTCGGCGTAAAGCTGGGGGGAAAGTTCGTAACCTTCGTAGGAGGCGCCGGTCGCGATGAGCAGGCTGGCCAGCGCGCCGGCGCCGGCCCCCACCTCCAGGATCTCCAACCCGCGCAAAGGGCCGGCCAGACGCGCCAGCCTTTGCAGGCGCCCTGCTTCCACCTTTAGGCGCATCGCGGCGGTGCGGCGGGCGTAATGTGCCGGCAGGCCGCTTTCAGACTGGAAGCATTTGTCGCGGCAGAGCGCGCATTGGCGGCCGTAGCCTGAACAATAAGGCAGCCCGAAGACGAAGCCGCAGCCGCGGCAGCGGGCCGTGCCGGCGTGATAGGCCGCGGCGGCGGCGCCGCACAGCGGACAATCGTTTATCGTCGGGGGATTCTCGTTCATGGCAGATAGCAGAACTTGCCCGAAGGGGGCAGCCGCAGCCCGGCCGAGGCTTGCGGGACGTACGGCAGAAAAAGCGTTTTGGCTATGCGGCCGGCCAGAACCTGCTTTTGCCCGGCCTCGCGCGCCGGCAGCCGCAGCGCCAGGCGGCCGTCCTGCCCGGCGTAAAGCTGGAAGAAAGGCAGGTGCTCCGGGAAGGACAGGTTTATTATATCTATTTCCCTCAGGGCGGCGCCTGCGGCGTTAAGCGCCAGGCCGGCGGCGCGCCCGTCCACGCGCAGCAGCGGGCCCGGGCGGCCGCAGGGGCAGGGCCCGGGCTCCAGGCGGCCGTGGTCGCCGGTGTCGTAGCGCAGCATCGGGGTGAGTTTGTTGTTGAAATCGGTAACTATCACCCCGCCGTCCCCGGCGACCTCGACGAGGCAGGAGGCGGCGTTGAGATGGAAGAGCCCGCCGGACAGAGGGCAGGTGAGCCCGACGTAGCCCAGCTCGGTGGAGGCGTACATATCAAAGACCTCCGCGCCGAATTTCTGTTTTGCGGCTTCGCGGACGGCGGCGCCCAGCGCGGTGCCTACGGTGAGCACGGCCCGGAGCCGCCTGAAGCGGTCGCCCGGCCGCCAGGCCTTCAGGGCGGCCATCAGCGCGTCGGGCCGGGTTATCAGCAGCACCGGGTCGTCGGCCAAGGCGTCCTCCAGCAGCGCGCGCGCCGCGGCATCGTCGGAGAAGATCTTGCCTGAGTAAAGGAGATTGCGCCTGTTGTGCAGCAGCCCGTAAAGCAAATATTGCTGGGCGAATCCGAAAGCCAGTTCGCCGAAGGCCCCGGCCGCGGCTTTGCCGGCGAAGTTCTGGAAATAACCGTATTCCTCCGGGTGCAGCGCCGAAACGCGCTCTCCCATGCGCCAGCCGGTCTCTTTCAGAACGGCCAGCAGGTCGGCGTAGCGCCAGGCCACGCCCGAAGGCGACAGCGCCGTCCGCAGCCGGCCCGCCCGGCCGGTGCCGCCGCTTTCCAGGCTGGCCATGGCCGCGCCTTTGGCCCTGTTGCGGCCGGCCGCCAGAATTTCACGCCGGAGTACCGGTACTTTTTTTATCTCTTCCGCGGAGGCGCAGCCGGTCTTGCTTATGCCGGCGGCGGCGCAGGCGGAATCCAGCTTGGGCATGGCGCCCCTGGCCGCGGCCAGTATAGCGTTGAACAGGCGCAGCTGGTCGGCCGGCCTGTCGTAGAAAGCCGCGGCCCTGGCCCTGAAGCCGGGCAGCAGCGTCTCGCCGGAGCGCAGTATAAATTCCTCGCGCAGATTCTTCATTTGCCGGCCCCCGCCCTTATAACCGGGCCCAGCCGCTCCAGCAGCGCCAGCGGCAGCAGGCGCAGGCCGAGCGCGCCCAGCCGGTAAACCGCGCCCCGGGGATCAGGCTCGGCCCGCGCGGCCGCGGAATAGGCGCGCCGGTAATAAACGACCTGCCGCTCGGCGCCGCCCCATTTGGCCTTGTGTTCGTATACCCCGGTGCCGTGCCGGGTGCGCATCAGGTCGTAGGTCTTAAAACCTTCGGCGCAGGCCCAGCGCACGCTCTCGTCGAAGAGCCGCACCTTGGGAAAGCTGGCGGCGAATTCAGGCGGCGAGGCGTTCACGTCGGCGCGCAGCGCGTCCCCGTCGGGAATGGCGGCCAGCATGCCTGCGCTGCGGCCTTGCAGCCGCGCCTCGAAGAAAATGTAAAGCCCTGACCCGGCCATGGCCGAAAAATAGGACATGGGCAGCGGCGGCGAACCGAAGGAACGCATCTGCGCCAAGTAGATCAGGTACAGGCGGCGCAGCGTGCCGGGGTTCGGTTTTTTTATCAGCTGCACTTCGAGCCGGCGGGCGCCCTGGGCCAGGTTCTTCGCCAGGTTGGAATGATAGCGCGCGGCGACCGCCGGGTAGCCCGGCGACAAGTCGAGGAGGAAGCGGACATAGGGCTCGCTGCGGCTCAGTGCGCCGCCCAGCGCCTCCAGGGCCGGGGATTGCCCGCGCAGTTCGGCGCTGGCCGCCCGGGTCTCGCGCGCGATGGCGTCCAGGCCGGCCAGTATGGCGCGGCCGGCCTCGGCCGGGTCGGCGCCGGGCTTTAGCTCTATGCCGCTCTCGTCGGAGAAAGGCAGGGATATTATGCGGCGGCCGAACAGCCGCGAGTTCAGGAAAGCGTAATGAAAAAGGCCCAGTCCGGCGCCGGAACCGGCGCGCAGCCGCAGGGTCTTTATTTCGCAGCCCAGCGCTTCGGCGCAGGCGGCCCGCCAGGCCGGCAGGCAGGCGTAGTTGGCGGCCATCAGATCTCGGTTATCTCCCGCGGGTCGGCCGGGAAATGCGCGGCGCGGAATTTTTTATTGCGCGGCCAGCAGGCCGTCCTTTCATTGAAAAGGGGCAGGGTTTTCATGCGGTCCAGCGTTTCGCCCAAGCCGGCCCTGGCCGAGCCGGCGAAGACGTAGGGCAGATGCTCGCAGGGGGCAAGGGCTCCGTCGGGCAGGATGAAGACCTTGTAAGCGTCGGGCAGGGCGCATTCTACCGGCGCGGTGCGGTTGAGCACCGGGTAGAAGAACGGCCCGGCCAGCTCCACCTCGTCGGGGTCTTCGGGCGCCAGTTCCACGCGGTCCAGGTCGGCGGCCCAGCCGCCCGAGGCTACCGGGGCCAGCACGCGCACGGCGACGGCGCCTTCGGCGCGCGCCGCCCTTATCAGTCTGGCCAGCGCGCCCGCGGCTATGGTAGCGCGCGTGGCGTAGGCAGAGGCCATGCAGGGCAGGCCGCGCTCCGCGCAGAGGCGCATGGCTTTAACGGCCGCGGCGCGGCAGCCGGGCGCTTTGCGCAGCGCGTCGTGTTCGGCGTCAACGTCGGAATCCAGACTGACGTTCAGCGAGGTCAGCCCGGCCGCTTTTAAAGCGTCTACCAGGGCCGGCGTCACCGACAGGCCGTTGGTCTCCACGAAAACGGTTACCCCGGAGTCGGCGCAGAGCTTTACCAGCTCCGGCAGGCGGCCGAACAGCGAGGCCTCGCCGCCGGTAAAATGCACGCGCGGCACGCCCAGCGCTATAACTTCTTTCAGCCGCCGCTCGGCGTCGGCGAAAGGCATGGTGCTGCGGCCGTAGCGCCGGCGGAAATTCTCAGACGAGCAGCAATCGCAGGCGCACTGGCAGTCGAAGGTGAGGGCTATCATGGCCGTGCCCGGCACGCGCCCGCCCCGCAGGCGGCGCAGCCGGTAGGAGGCGTAGCGCAGCAGTCCTTTGAGGCTTAAAAGCCTCGCCAGGAAGAGGGTGCGTATGAAAGCGTTTAGTGGTTTCCTGAAGGCCAGGCGCGCCCCGCGGGCCAGCACCGGCAATTGCGAACGGCGGAAATAATGCAGGCCGTAGCGCAGCGTGCCCGAAAGCGAAAAATTGGGATAGGGGTTCTTTTTGCCGCCGAAGAGGCGGGCCAGCTGGGTGGCCGCTATGACGGCCGGCGCGCGCAGGTTGACTGACGGCAGCCTCCGCCAGGCGCCGCTGTTGAGAAGGGCGAGCGTGAGGCGGCCGCCCAAGAGCGTCGACAGCAGGGTGAGATTGCGCAGCCGCGAGCGTTCCGCCGTGTAACTGTGGCCGCCGTGGGCGTAAAGCCGGCGTTCGCGCCCGTCCTCCACGGCGGCGCGGCCGGCGGCGTCCAGGAGGCCGGCCGCCTGCGCCTCGTCGGCTATGCGCGTGCCGGGGTAATAGCGCAGCCAGTTCACGTCGTGGAAGCCGGCCGGGTTGCGCGCGGCGAATACGGCCACGGCCTTCAGTTCGTCCTCGTCCTGGCCCGGAAGTCCGAATATGAAATTGGTGTAGACGAAGATCCCCGCCGCGTCCAGCAGGGCCAGGGCCCGCCGCACTTCCCCGTGGGTCTCGGCGCGTCCCAGCGTTTCGCGGCGCAGTTTTTCCGAGACGGTCTGTATGCCTATGGTGACGGCCGAGCAGCCCGCCTGCCTGAGCAGCCCCGCGCTTTCGGCGTCGACGTGGGACGGGTGCACGTTGCAGAAGAAAGGCAGGCCGACCTGAGCCTTGTAGAGCGGCAGAAATTCGGCCAGCCAGGCCTTGTCCGAGATGAAAAGGTCGTCGCAGAAGGAGACCCGGGCGAAACCGTACCTGGCCCTGGCCGCGGCCAGCTCGGCCGTTACAGAGGCGGGCGAGCGGCGCCTTACGTATTGCCCTTTCACGCCGAGGGCGGCGTATTTGCGGCGCACCGAGTTGTTGTGGCAATAGGCGCAGGCGTTGGGGCAGCCGCGGCCTGTGACGATGGAATAGGAATCGGCTATGAAGCCCGGATACTCGGCGTAAAAAAGGTCCTTGTCCGGCGGAGGCAGGGCGTCCAGGTTTTCCAGCAGCTCAACGTGGTTCTTCACCGTTTTGGCGCCGCGGCGAAACCAGATATTGGACACGCCGTCGGGCTGAAAGCCTTTCTCGAGGGCGGCGCACAGCGCCGGCAGGGCCAGTTCGCCTTCGCCCACGCAGACATAGTCTATTTCCGGCCGCTGCAGCGCGGCCTCCGGCGAGACGGTGACGTGCACGCCGCCGAACACGGTGGGCGCGCCGCCCAGCCGCTTGATCTCGGCCGCGGCTTCCAGCGCCCAGCCGTAATAGTCGGACTCGGGCGAGAAGGCCACCAGGTCCGGCTTCAGGGCCATGGCCCGGCGCGCGGCCCGCCTGGCGCTGGCGGCCTCGGCGCCTCCGGTATCCAGCCTGAAAGAGCTGAACAGCAGCGGCTCGTAGACCAGCGCCGCCGCGTGCCCGCGCGCTTTCAGCGCCGAGGACAAATGCTCCACGCCCAGGCTCTCGGTGGCGCAGCGTATGAAGACTACCTTCATGCGCCTCCCGCGCGCGCGTCCAGCCAGGGCCGGCAGACCTCGTTTATCAGGCGCTCGTAATAGCGCCGCGACATGGCGGATACCTGCGCGTCGCCGTAGCTGCGGCGGGCGAAGAAAAGATAGGAATCCACGAAAGCGATATGGAAACAGAACCCCTGCGTGTTCAGCAGGGCGTTCTTGAAAGGGATCAGCAAGTCGGAGGGTTCGGTGAAGGTGGCCTTGTGCTCGGCCTTCAGGTGGCGGCGGTCCAGCAGGCCCAGCTCCATGGCCTCGTAGTCGGAGCGGGGAGTGTCGAACACCGGGCTTTCAAGGGTCATGCCGTAAGGCCCGTAAAGTTTGCGCTGCAGCGCGTCTATGCCGCCCGGAGTCTGGTCGGGGAACATCGGCATCAGGCGGCTGGCGCCGGTGGCCGAATGCTTGATGCCGTTCTGCAGGTTGTAGCGCACCAGCGCCGTGTGCATGGCCAGTTTGCAGACGCCGCAGAAATAGTGGTTCAGAAAAGGCTCGCTTTTTACGTCGCGCAGCAGCCGGCCCTGCAGCCTGAGGAAAAGGCCCGAGGTGTTGCCCCAGGCGTGGCTGAATTTAGTGGCCGGGTATTTGGCGCGCAGCCGGTCCTCGCTCTTGCGCGAGGCGCCTATATGCCAGGTGGCGTAATGTTTGAACGTTACCAGGTCCACCGCCGCATAGGCGGCGGCCAGCTTGGCGGCCGCCAGCGTGGAGTCGGCGCCGCCGGAAAAGAGCAAACTTACTCGGTCATTCATAGTTCCTCCCCGGTCAGATTGCAGGCCGGCAGCGCTGCGCAGCAACCGGAAAACTTCTTCAGCAGGCCGGGCAGCGGTTCTTTCAGCGCGTTGCCCAGCGGCTTGGGCGAGGCGTAGCAGCCCAGCAGGTCCCCGTCGGGCTTCATGTAGACGGAAAGGCCTTTGCGCATCGAGCATTCCACCCGCCCGCTCATGAAATCGAACAGCGGGCTTTCGGAATATACGAAAGGGTAACGGGCCATCAGGTCCCCGAAGAAACGGGCCTTGTTGGCCGGGCTCATCAGTTCGCGCGAGCGGCCGGCCAGCTTGCCAGAATGCACCGGGAACATCACCCTGACGGCGTCGGCCCCGAGGGCGGAGGAAAGTTTTATGACCTCTTCCAGCGAGCCGTTGGCTATGCGGCGGTCGGTGGCGTAGGTGGAGACCACGCAGGGGATGCCGGCGGCCGCGCAATGGCGCACGGCGGCGGCGGCCCTGTCGAAACAGCCGGGGCTGGCGCGCAGGCGGTCGTGCGCCCTGGCTTCGGCGCTGTCTAGGCTTACGTTTATAATGGTGATGCCTGCGGCCTTCAGGACCGCGGCGCGCGGCGCGTCCAAGAGCAGGCCGTTGGTGTCGAGCGAGACGCTCATGCCGCGGGAGGCGGCCAGCGCCACGGCTTCCTCCAGCCCGGCGTAAAGCAGCGGCTCGCCGCCGGTGAGGCCCAGCTTCACCACGCCGGCGCCGGCGGCCTGTCTTATGATATCCAGCAAAGCTTCGGCCGGCATTTCGGCCGCCCGCAGGTCGTCGGCGGAGCAATGCACGCAGCGGCACTGGCAGCGGTAGGTGACGGCCACCATCAGCGCCAGCGGGGTGCGGTCGCCGAGGACGGTCTTGCGGAAGGCGTACCGGGCCAGGCGGACGTAGGCTTTAAGGCCGGCCCGTCGCACGAAAAGCTTTTCGAGCAGCAGCAGGCGGCCCGGCAGGCGCAGCAGGTTGGCGGCGGCGTTCATAGCGCGAGCCTCCGGCGCAGGGCGCCCAGCTGGTGGCTGACCACCAGCGTGAAGCCGGCCAGCATGCCGAAGGCTTCGTTGAGCGAGCGCAGGCCGAACAGGCGTTTTAGGATATAGCGGGGCCGCAGGTAGTAGCCGCGCGTAAAGCGCTCCATCAGCGCCGCCAGCTCGGCGCGGCTCAGTTCGGACATCTGGGCCAGCGGCGTCTTTTCGGCGTAGACGGTGATGTAGTCGGCGCCTTTCACGGCGGCCGGGTCCACTTTTTTTTGCGCCACGGCCAGGTCGAAATAGTCGGAGCCCACGCTGGGCACCAGCGAAGAGAACATCACGTAATCGGTGTCCAGCTCCACGGCGAAGCGGTAGGCCGCCCAGGCGCTTTCGCGGGTCTCTCCGGGCGCGCCTATCATGAAGGCCGCGTTGACGCGCACGCCGTATTTCTTCGCCAGGGCCACGGTGCGGCGCACCTGGTCCTTGGTGATGCCCTTCTTCATGGCGTCGAGCATCTCCTGCGTGCCGGCTTCCACGCCCAGCAGCACGCGGCGGCAGCCGGCCCCGCTCATGGCGGCGAACAGCTCCTCGGTCATATTGTCGGCGCGTATATTGCAACTCCAGACTATGTCGAGGCCGCGCTGTCTTATGAGTTCGCAGATCTTCAGGGCGTGGGCCGGCAGGCAGGTGAAGGTGCTGTCCTCGAACTGGAACTCCCCGACGCCGCGCTTGCGGTGCAAAAACTCTATCTCGTCCACGGCGTCGCCGGGGTCGCGCACCTTGACCGCCGGATAACAGAAGGAATGGCTGCAGAAAGCGCAGGCGTAGGCGCAGCCGCGCATGGTCAGCACCGAGGCGGCCGGCCTGTCGGTGACAGCGCGGGTGCTGGCCAGATAATAGTCCCCGAAGTCGGCCAGGTCCCAGGCCGGCCAGGGCAGGGCGTTGATGTCGGCGACGCCGGGCCTGGCCGCGGTGCGCAGCACGGCGCCGTTCCTTTTGAAGGCCAGCCCGGCCACGCCGTCCAGCGGGCGCCCGGCGGCCAGGGCGTCGGCCAGCTCTACGATGGTGCGTTCGCCCTCGCCTATCACGGCGATGTCGAGCGCCGGCGAGGCCAGCGTAAACTCGGGCAAATAGCTGGCGTGTATGCCGCCCACTATGGTCGGCAGCGCCGGGCGCGCGGCCTTTATGGCGGCGGCCAGCGCGCCGACCTCGTCGATATTGGCGGTGTAGGAAGCGAAGCCGACGGCCCCGGGGGCGTAGTTTTCGACGGCCTTGAGCAGTTCGGGGACCGACAGCGGCCTGGCGTAAAGGTCCAGCAGCGCGGCCTCGTGCCCGGCGGCCCGCAGCGCCGCGGCCAGGTACAGCAGGTTGAGCGGCGGCATGCAGCCCCGCGACCGCATCTGGTAGCGGGCCATGTTCTTAAGCGGCGGGGAGATCAGCAGTATTTTCATCGGTCGCGGAACAGAAAAGAGAGAACGGCCGCTGCGTGGCGCGCGGCCAGATTCAGCCAGCGCGGCGAAAGCAGCCTGCAGGCCAGGTAGCCAGGCCTGAGGTAATAACCCTTATAGGCGCCGCGTATATATTCTATTAATTCGCCCGGGGTGAAACCACAAGGCTTTACCAGGGGCTCGGTATTGTCGGCCGCGTCGAAGAGGGCGGCTTCGTCGGCCAGCAGCAGGCCCTCCTTCGCGGCTTTTTCCATCAGCGCGGTGCCGGGGAAGGGATGCGGCACCGCGAAAAAGACGAAATCGGCGTCTATCCTTTTCACCTCGGCCAGTGTTTTGTCCAAAAAGGCGCGGTCCTCGCCGGGCCAGCCCAGCAGGTAATAGGCGCGGGTCTCAAGGCCGGCGGCCTTGGTCAGGCGCACCGCCTCGGCGGGGCCCGGCGCGCCGGGCTTGTAGCCTTTGTTCATGGCCCAGGCGCTTTCCGGCAGCGCGGCGTCCACGCCGTAGGCGATGGAGAAGCAGCCTGCCCCGCGCATGGCGGCCAGCAGCTCGGCGTCCACCAGGTCGGCGCGCGTCATGCAGGACCATGTGAGGTCCAGCGCGGCCTCCTTGAGCAGAGCGCAAAGGGCCATGACCCTGGCGCGGTCCAGCGTAAAAACGTCGTCCTGGAAACTTATCTCCCGTATGCCGTAGACGGAGACCAGCGACCTTATCTCGGCCAGCGTGACCGCCGGCGACTGGGCGCGGTGTGCCGTGCCGGAGATCTTGGAGCAGAAGGCGCAATTGAAGGGGCAGCCCCGCGAGGTGACCATGGTGGTGACCGGCCGCCGCAAATAGCCGGCCGGCGAGGGTTTGTAAAGCCGCAGGTCCACCAGGTCCCGCGCCGGCGGCGGCAGCTGATCCAGGTTTGGCGGCGCGGCCGGGGCGCTGCGTTTCAGAGTTTTGCCGTCGAGCCGCGCCAAAGAGGGCACCTGGTCCAGGCTGGCCCCGGCCTGCAGCGCGCGCGCCAGTTCCAGAAATGGCAGCTCGCCTTCGCCGGCTATCGCCGCGTCGGCGGTGTCCAGGCAGGTGTCGGGCCGCAGCGTGGCGTGCGGGCCTCCGGCCGCGATGAAGACCCCGGGCACGGCCGCTTTTACCGCGCGCGCGGCCGCCTTGGAATTGGAAAGGTTGCCGGTATAGAAAGTGAAGCCGGCCAGGTTTGGCCTGAAGGCCGCGGCTTCCCGGCCTATGTCGCCGGCGGTCAGGCCGAGGGCCGGGGCGTCCAGCACCTCCACCACGGCGCCGGGCAGGCCGGCGCGCAGCGAGGCCGCCACGTAGAGCAGGCCCAGCGGCGGCAGCTTGAGGCCGGCTTTCCTGAAAGGGTTGTGCGCGGAGAAACCGTGCGGCGGGTTGACCAGAAGTATCCTCACCTGCGCCTCCCGAACAGCCGCCCGGCCAGCGGCAGTTTACGCCGGAAGACCATGGCCGCGCCCCAGAACAGCTGGCCTATTTCCTGCGGCGAACGCAGCGCCAGCAGCCGTTCCAGCAGGTAAGCGGGCCGGCGGTAGAAGCCGGTGTTGAACTCCTCCATCAGCTCCAGCAGCCTGGCCGGGGGGATCTCGCACAGGCCCACCGGGCCGCTGCGCTCCGACTGCAGCATCAGGTAATGGGAGCCGCGGTAATTCTTGACGTCTATCTTGCCCTCGCGGCGGGCGCGGTCGAAAAGTTCGGAGCTGACGCTGGGCACCAGCGCCGAGAACATGGCGTAATCCGGGGCCAGGCGCAGCGCGAACTCGTAGGTTTCCCTGGCCGTGGCCTCGGTCTCGCCGGGCACGCCTATCACGAAGGAGGCCGTCACGCGCATGCCGTGCGCGCGGGCCAGCGCCACGGCGCGGCTGGCCTGTTCCAGGTGCAGGCCCTTCTTCATGGCCAGGGAATTCAGGATCTTCTCGGAGGCGGACTCCACGCCGATGAAGACGCGCCGGCAGCCGGCGGCGTACATCTCCGAGAAAAGCTCGGGGCTGGCCGTGTCGGCGCGCACGTCGCAGTTCCAGACCAGGTCCAGTTTGGCCGCGCGCATACCGCGGCAGATCTCCATGACGCGCGCCGGGTCGGCGGTAAAGGTACAGTCCTCGAAGCGCAGTTCTTTTACGCCGTATGTCCCGGCCAGCAGCGCTATCTCCCGCACCACGTCGGCCGCGGCGCGTTTGCGCGAGGAGCCGGCGTAGCCGTAATGGTGGGTGCAGAAGGAACAGCGGTAGGCGCAGCCGCGCGCCGTGAGCACCGAGGCCTTGCGGCCGCGGGTGACGGCGCGGTTGGGCGCCAGGCTGTACACGTCGAGGTCGGCCAGGTGCCAGGCGGGCAGCGGCAGCGCGTCCAGGTTTTGCGCCAGGGGCCGCGGCTGGTTGCGCACCAGGCCGCCTTCGCCGCGGAAGATCAGCCCCTTTATGGAGGACACCAAAGCGCCGGCGGCCAACTCGGCCAGGGTTTCCTCGCCCTCGCCGGCCACGGCGTAATCCACTTCGGGCGCGGCCAGGCATTCCTCGGGCAAAAAGCTGGCGTACAGCCCGCCCAGCACCGTCTTTACGCCGGGGACGGCGCGCTTTAACAGGCGGCACAGCGCGTAGACCTCGTCCATGTTCTGCGAATAGGTGGCGAAGCCGGCCAGGTCGGGCTTGAAGGCCTCGGCGCCGGCCAAAACCTCGCGCTCGTCGAGCGGCGCGGCGTAAAGGTCCAGCAGCTGCACGGCGTGGCCGTCCTGCTCCAGCCTGGCCGCCAGATACAGCAGGTTCAGCGGCGGCATATAATTGCCCAGGCGCAGTTCCAGCGTGTCGGCCCGGTAGGGCGGGTTGATCAGCAGAACTTTCATCGGTCCGACTGCTCCTTGCGGTAAACGTCGCAGCCGCCGCAGGCTTCGGGCTGAAGAGCGTAGAAATCCGGTTTTTCCCTGTACAGTTCGGCCAGCGGCTTTTCCAGCGCGCTGCCCCAGGCCAGCTTGCGCAGGCAGAAGCAGGGCGACACGCGGCCTTCTACGTCTATGAACAGGTGGTCGTCCGAGGTGAGGCAGAAGCGGCCGCCAGCCGAGGCCAGGTCCATGGGGAGGTTGAAGGAATTGTTGTTCCACACCCGCACGCCGCGCCCCGCGGCCGCGGCCCTGGCGGCCGCCAGTATCGCCCGCTCTTCGTCGGGGTTGGGCCTGGGCGGCCGGTCTTTTTCGGGGAAAAGGTGCGGGGTCAGGCGGTTCAGGTTCAGTATTGCGGCGCCGGCCCCGGCGGCCAAATCCAGCACGCGCAAAGCCTGCGCCCCGGAGATCATGACGGCCTGCAGCCGCAGCTCCGACGGGAACCCCAGCCGGCGGTTGAGCGCGCCCAGCGCGCGTATATTGCCGGCTGTCGCGGCGCAATCCGGGTGGTAGAAAGGGCCGGCGTCCTCGGTGTCGTCGATGGACACCGAGACGCGGTCAGCCAGCCGCCCCGCCAGCAGGCGGCCGAACAGCGCCGGGTCCCAGCGCAGCAAATTGGTGGAGATATTGGCGCGCGCGCCGGGGAAGGCCTTTTTAAAGGAGGCCAGTATTTGTTCCAGGTCGGGGTTCAGCAGTATCTCGCCGAGCCCGACGAAGTTGACGTAGGCCGGACCGGCGGCGCCGTAGGCTTCCAGCAGCCTGCCCCGGATCTTCTCGAAGGTGCCGGCGGACATGACGGCCGGTTTCAGGCCGAGGCGGCCGCGGAAACACATGCCGCAGGCCGCGTCGCAGGCCGTGGATAATTCTATGGCGAGGTCGCGCGGCGGGAAGGCGCAGCGGCGGGTGACCAGCCTGAGGAATTTGCCGGCCAGTTGCGGCAGGCTTTTGTCCGAATACATGATGTTATTATACCCAGTTTTAACGCAGTTCGGCGGCCAGCGCTTCCGAGGTGGAAAGCCGCGGGTTCCAGCCCAGCGCGCGCAATTTTGAAACGTCGTGTTCCCAGTCCGAAACCGCCTCTTTGAAAGAGCCGTTCTCGGCCAGGTAATTGAAGGCCGGGAATGCCAGGCCCGCGGCGCGGCCGGCGGCCTGGCAGGCCTTCGAGGCCAGGCCCAGCGGCCGGGCGGGGACCTTGAGTACGAGCGGCTTTTTGCCGAGGGCCGCGGCGGAGAAGGCCGCCAGGTCGGACCAACTGCTGGAGCCTTCGCTCACCGTATAGGTGCCGCCGCCGGCGCCGCGGCCGGCCAGCAGCAGTAGCGCGTCCACCAGGCTTTCCGCCCAGCAGACCGAAAGTTTGTTGAGGCCGCGGCCGGGCAGGGGCAGCAGCCCGCGGCGCACCGCCGAGAAGAAGAGGCTCCAGCTCGGAGAATCCTTGCCGTATATCATCGCCAGGCGCGCCGTCACCAGCCTGCAGGGCGAGGCCGCCAGGCCTGAGCGGACGGCGTCCTCTCCGGCCAGTTTGGACCGGCCGTAAAGGGTGAGGGGGGCGCAGGGGGAATCCTCGCGCAAAGCCAGGCCCGGGCCCTGGGCCGCTATGCTGCCCAAATGCACGAACACCCCGGCCCCGGCGGCGGCCGCCGCCGAGGCGGCGTTGCGGGCCCCGTCGGCGTTGACGGAAAAAAAAGCTTTTTCCAGGCCCGCGCGCGCAACGGCCAGGCCGCGGGGCCGCACCAGCGCCGCGCAGTGGAATACGGCGTTCATGCCGTCGGCGGCCCTTTTGAGGCTTTCTTTGTCCAGCAGATCGCCGCGCGCAGTTTCGGCGCCGGAAAGTTCCGGCGGCACGGGGGAGCCCGGGCGCAGCAGGCAGCGCAGCTGCGCGCCGTCGGCCAGCAGCCGGGCGGAAAGCCGCCGGCCTATGAAACCGGAGGCGCCGGTTATAAGTATCTTTCCTCTCATCTACCGGTTATTTTAGCAAGTATGAAGTGGGCGTAGAGGCGCGCGAAACGCCGGGTGTGGAAATCCAGCTTTTGCCCGCCCAGCGCGCGGGCCAGGGCCCGCAGCGGCAGGCCGCCGCAGAAAGCGAAAAAGCCGGGCCGCGCGGCGAAATAGCCGCGGGCGAAGGTTGGCAGGCGCGGCAGCAGGGTGAGCAGCGAGGCCCAGGCGCGCTGCCTGGCCGGCGGCAGCGGCGAATACCCCGCCGGGCGCATAAGCCCGCCTGGCGGCACCGGCGCGCCGGGATAGGCCGCGGCCAGGCGGGTGCCGGGATACATGCGCAAAAAGAAGACCTCGTTGCGGTCCGGCGCGCAGCCGGCGTAAAAAGAGGCCAGGGCGGCCAGTTCGGCTTCGCTCTCGTCGGGCAGGTCCAGTATATTGTCGCAGACCACGTATATGCCGGCCGCTTTCAGCGCCTTTATGGCGGCGGCAATATCGGCGTTGGCGGCGGCGCGGCCAAGCAGGGAGGCGCGGCGCTCCTCGTCGAAGCGCTGCACGCCCAGCTGCACCTTGAAGCAGCCGGCCGCGGCCAGCGCCGCGGCGGCGCCGGCCAGCCTGGCGTCGGGGAAGGCGAAACAGGAAAATGGCAGGCCCACTTCGGCGCGGTAAAGCGGCAGGAAATGGGCGAGCCAGGCGTAGTCGGAATTGAACACCTCGTCGGTGAAATGGACGAAACCGGCCCCGGCGCGGGCGGCCGCCTCAAGTTCAGCGGCGGCGTTCTCCGGAGAGCGGCGGCGCAGGCGCGGCACGCCCGAGCCTTTGTAAAGCGCGCCGTAGACGCTGTTGCAGCAGTAGGCGCAGGCCTGCGGGCAGCCGCGCGAGGCCGAGGCCAGGTAGCCGGAACCGTATACCGGGGCGGCCGAGCGGAACAGGTCCTTGTCCGGCGCGGGCAGGGCGTCGAGGTCCGCCGGCGGCGCGGGCGGCGGACCTTTCACCACGGCGCCGCCTTCCTTGCCCCAGACCCCGGGCGGCAGCGGCCCGCCGGAGCGCGCCAGCAGCGCTGGCAGCGACTGGTCGGCCTCGCCGAGGAAGACGTAGTCCACGCAGGGGTTGGCCAGCGTGCCGGCCGGGTCCGACGAAGGGTGTATGCCGCCGAACAGCACCTTGGCCCCGGTGCGGGCCCTGGCCGCGGCGGCCATGGAGAGGGCCCACGGCAAAGTATCGGTGAAGACGGAGAAAGCTATATAGTCCGGCGCGAAGGCCGCGGCCTCGTCGAGAACGCGGTCCCTGCGGCTGAAGAACCGGGCCAGCGCCGGCACGCGCCAGAAGCCGGCCTCGTCGAAAAGACAGGGGTCGATGACCAGCCGCGTCTCGTGACCGGCCTTCTTCAGGGCGGCTGAAAGGTATTCCAGGCCCAGGCTCTCGTAGCCGTTGTGTACGAAGAGTACCTTCATTCGGCGGCCGCCATGCGGCGCAGTCGTTCTGCCGCGGCCCAGGCGTCGCGCAGGCATTCCTCGGTGTCCAGGTAGGCGTGGGCGCCGGTGCGGCCGAAGACCAGCATGTTGGTGAAGCCTTCCAGTTCCCCGCGCGCGGCGGCCAGCGGGGCCTCGTAGCCGGCGTAGAGCAGCGGGTAGGCGTGGGCCAGGCGCTCCACGGCGAGCTCGCCCGGCTCGAAGCGGCCGGCCAGCGCGCGCATGGCCGGCGAGGCGAAGGCCCTGGCGGCCAGTTCCGCGGCGCCCAGGCGCCAGGTCTCGTCGCCCTCGTCGCAGAAGAACTCGAATGTGAGCGGCAGCCAGCCCTCCGGCGCCATCAGCGGGCTCCAGTTGGCCAGTTCGCAGATGCGCGAGAAAGGCGCGTCGTCGTCGTGCAGGTAGACCCAGTGATAGGGAAGCGCCTTCTTCCGGCGCAGGGCCGCGAAAAGTATTACGAGCGCGCGGTAGCGCAGGCCGTCCGCCGCGGCGGAGCCGGGCAGCAGGGCGAGCATGGACCTGAGCGGTATCGACGAGGCGAGGTATTTGAACTTTATCTCGGAGACGGCGCCGCCGCGTCTGAAGGTAATCGACGAGGGGCGGCCGGCGGAGAAGTTGAGCCGCAGCGGCTCGGCCCCGGTCAGGAGCCGCGCCGAAGGCCCGGCGCTCTCCAGCAGCGCCGCCGGCAGTTCGCCTATGCCCTTCTCCGGGTAGATGAAGCGGCCGGCGTTCTCCTTGGAGGAGAGCCGTCCGCCGAAAAGCTCCATCGCCAGCGTCTTTATGCTGAAGCCCGAGCCTATGCGGCGCTCGGCCCAGAGCGGCGAGAGCCCGTCGGTGCCCACGCCCCAGACCTTGCGGGTATAGTCCCTGAAATAGCGGTCGTGCACGCGGGTGCCCAGCCTGGCCTCCAGCCAGTCCTTGAGCGTGGCGGGCGGGCCGCCCTTCCGGCGGCGGCCGCCCGCGAAGAGCAGCGGCGCGGCGTAGAGCAGGCTGTTGACGAAGGTGGGGGGATAGCGCAGCAGGCGCCCGCCGGTGAACACGGCGCTGGAGCGGCGCGGGCGCAGCAGGCGGCGGCCTTTCAGCAGCCGCTCGGTCCATTCGCGCACCGCCGGGTCGGAAAAATAGAGGCGGTGGCCGCCGAGGTCGAAGAGGAAAGGCCCGGCCGCGGCGGTGCGCGACAGGCCGCCGGGCTCGGCTGCCCGCTCGAGCAGGGTCACCCCCAGGCCCGAGTCCTTCAGCCTTTCGGCCAGCGCCAGGCCGGATATGCCGGCGCCCAGCACCAGGACGTCTGTCTCCATATGCATCGCGGCTATATTCTACAATTTTGCCCCGCCGGCGGATTTGATAGAATAAAAGCCCACGGATGCCCGATATACCTGTCTGGAACAAATGCGACAATAAGTGCCTGATGTGCGCCAATACGGCGGGCTTCTCCGCCAACACGTCCAGGGATTATTCGCTGGCCAGGCAGGCCGCCCGGCTGGAACTGCATTTGCGCGGCCGGGCCGCCTACCGCAAGAACGCGCGCGTGCCCGGGGCCTGGAACCTCACCGGCGGCGAGCCCACGCTGAACCCCGATTTCCTCAAGGCCGTGGCCTATTTCCGCCGCCGCCTGCCCGGCGAGACCCTTACCCTGCTCTCTAACGGCCGCCGCTTCGCCGACCCGGCCTTCGCCGCCGCCTTCAGCGCCGCCGCCCGGCCGCCTTTCAGGCTGGCCGTCTCGCTGCACGGCCACACGGCCGCGCTGCACGACAAGGTGACCGGCGTGAAGGGTTCCTTCGCCCAGACCCTGGCCGGCCTGCGCAATATCATGGCCGCGGGGAGCCCGGAGCTGGAACTGCGCGTGATACTGCACCGGCTGAACTACCGCTCGCTGGGCCGCATCCTTTCTCTGGTAAAGCGTACCTGCCCCGGCCGACGCGTGGTGGTGATGCATTACGAGCACGAGGGGCGCGGCGCGCGCAACGCCGCCCTGCTCGACGTGAGCCTGGCTGCCACGGCCGCCGCCGTGAACGCCTGCGCCCGCTCGCTCAAAGGCTTCGGCGAGGCCGCGCTGTACCATTTCCCGCTCTGCCTGCTGGCCCCCGGCCTGCGTCCGCTGGCCGCCGTCAGCCTGCCGCCGGAGGACAGGGTTTACCCGGCCGCCTGCTCGGCCTGCCGCTCAAGGCAGAGCTGCCCCGGCCTCATGCGCCAGTACGCGCGGCTGCACGGCCGTTCCGGGGTGAAGCCCATATGACCCGCGCGCGCCTGGCCGCCCTGCTGGCCCTTTCGCTGGCGCTGCCCTGCGCCGCCGCCGACCAGGCCGACGACTATTACTGCGTCGACGTGCGCGGGCCTTTCTACGCGCCGGCCTTGGGCGTGATGCGCCCGGTGCGGCCGCTGTCCGCCTCCGAGCCTTTCACCATTACCAAGCCCGCCGGCACGAAGCGCGTCTTCGTGGCCGGCGAGTCGGTGGCCGCCATACTGGGCGGCGGCGAGGCCGTCGAGAAGGCCGTGCCCGGCCTGGAGATCATAAACGCCGGCATGAACGGCTACGACAGCTGGCGCATTGCCGGCGTGGCCGGCGAACTGCCCAAGTATTCCCCCGACATGCTGGTGCTGCTGAGCGGCAATAACGAGAGCGGCTCCGAGCCCTGCCCCGGCCCGCGGGCCGAGCTGCGCCGCCGCCGCTTCAAGCTGGCCGAAAGGTATTACTCGCTCGCCGGCGGGCCGCTGCCGCCGCCGGTGCTGGCCTCGCTCGGCGTGCACGAGGGCCGCCTGCGCGGCATGGTGCGCGCCGCCCGCAAGGCCGGCGTACCGGTGGTGCTGGCCACGCTGCCGGCCAACCTCATGATGCCGCCTGCCGGCCGCCCGCCGCTGGACAACCCGGCCTTCGCCTCCGCCCTGGCCGACCTGGAGGCCGGCGCTTTCCGGCGGGCCGCGGGGCGGTTCTCGTCGCTGGCCGCCGGCCCGTCCGCCGATCCTTTCTCCGCCTATTACGCCGGCCTGGCCTTTTACCAATCGGGAGACAAGGCCCGCGCCGCCGCCATGCTGGCGCGCGCGGCCGATCTTGCTCCGTCGCAGGAGCGCGCCGGCCCGGCCCGCAACGCCATGATAGCCCGCGTAGCCGCCGAGGAAGGCGCCTGCCTGGCCGACCTGGACGCCGCTTTCAGGAAGGCCTCGCCCGACGGCATACCCGGTTTCGCCCAGTTCACCGACGGGGTACACTGGACCGCCGCCTACGGCGGCCTGGCCTGGAACGCCATATTCTCCGCCGCAGCCGGCTGCGGCATACCGGCCGCCGCCACGTACCGCGGCCTGCCCGCCGCTGGCGGCGCGGCCTCCGCCGAGGACGGCGCCGCCAAGCGCGTCTCCTACGCTGCCAGCTGGCTGGAGGGCACGCGCATATCCGAACGTTCGGTCGCCGAACTGGGCTATGTGCTGCGCGAGGCGCCGGCCGCGCTGGCCGCGGCCGCTTCGTCTCCCAAGGGCCTTTCCTCGGTTTTCATACGCAATGACTGGTCTGGTGCCACCGCCGCCAGGCTGGATGAGATATATCCCGGTTTCGCTGCCAACGCAGCCGAGGCTTACCGCCGCGCCGGCCGTTTCAGGGATGGCCTGGCCCTTTGCGACAAGGCCCTGGCCGCCCTGCCCGGCGACAAGGAACTGCTGCTGCTCCGGGCCAGGCTGCTCTACGGCGCGGGCCGCCGCGGGGAAGCGCTGGCCGCCATGGCCTCGCTGTCCTCGTCCGCTAAAGGCTGGCCCGAGGGGCTGGCCGCCGCCGCCGAGGTCATGAATTTCCGCGTGGGCCGCAATTGCGCCGGCCGCCGTTCCCCGGCCGAGGCCAAGCGCCTCTCCGACGAGGGCGTGGGCAGGCTGGCAGCCGGCGACAGGGCCGGCGCCCTGGCCCTGCTGCGGCGCGCGGCCGCGGCCGAACCGCCTTCGGCCGAGGCCCTGATGACCCTTTGTTCGGTCTCCGCCGGCGCCGAAGCTGCCGGTTATTGCAGCCTGGCCGGCGAGGCCGCTATGGACCCCTGTACCGGCGGCGGCCCCGAGCGCGACCAGCTGGCAGCCGAGGCCTTCGGCCGCGCCGCCGCGCTGGAGTCGGCCGCCGGTCTTAAGGCCGAGGCCGCCCGCGATTCGGGCCGCGCCGCGGCCCTCCGGCTTAAAGGGCCACGCTGATTTTTTATATTATATGGACCTGGCCCTAAAGAGCATATGTCTATAAAGCCGCTTTTCCTTATATCCTGCCTGGCCCTGGCCGCCTGTTCCGGCGGCGCGGCCCTGCGCCGCGGCAAGGACGCGTACCCGGACCTGGCGGCCCTGCGCGCCGCCAATACCGAGGGCCTGGATTACAGCCGCGAGGTGTACGACCGCGGCGCCGCCGTCACCATATTCGCCCCGCACGGCGGCGACATAGAGCGCGGCACCGCCCGGGTGGCCAGGCTGGCCGCCGGCAAGGACCTGAACCTTTATATCTTCAACGGCTGGGGCGCCGACAGCGGCCGGCTGCACGTCACCGCGGCCAACTTCGACGACCCGGAGGCCCTGCGGCTGGCCGCGGCCAGCGCTCTGGGCGTATCGATACACGCCCAGGCCGACCGCGGCAGCTGGGTATGCGTCGGCGGTTCCAACGAGGAGGCCGGCAGGCTGATGGCCGACCGCCTGGGGTCGGCCGGTTTCGCGGCCGAGGCGCCCTGCCCCAGGCTGCCCGGCGTCTCGCCGAAGAACATCGTGAACCGCGCCTCTTCCGGCGGCGTGCAGCTGGAGCTGACCCTCGGCCTGCTGTCCAGGCTTGAACGCGACCCCGAAGAACTGTCAAAATTTGCGGAGGCGGTGCGCCTGGCGGCCCTGGAAGCGGCCCCCGGCAAGAGCATAACACAGCAAGGAGCCACTAAATGAAAAAGATCAGGATATTCGCTTTCGGCGGCAACGAGGTCGCGCCCGTGGGCCTCAAGGACAAGGACGGCAAGGT